>Ga0137396_10000063_pt1 | contig 36277 bp, 39 predicted proteins | sample czc16metaG_FD_108284 | JGI IMG/M metagenome (GOLD analysis project Ga0137396, IMG submission 108284) | Vadose zone soil microbial communities from Angelo Coast Range Reserve, California, USA - czcobulk3.16 metaG | ecosystem: Environmental > Terrestrial > Soil > Vadose zone | place: USA...
GAAGTGGTGGAACTGGTAGACGCGCTGGCTTCAGGAGCCAGTGGGCGCAAGCCCGTGGGGGTTCGAGTCCCCCCTTCGGCACTAGCGATAGACGGGTAGGCGGGTAGACGGGTAGCGGTTGCTAGTCGAAGGGGCCAGGAAGCGCTTTCCTGGCCCTCACGTTTTCCTACGCGCCGCTACCCGTCTCGCCGTCTAGTATCTAGGAAGTCCCGGATCGACGTTCACCGCCCACGCGTCGATCCCGCCGCGCAGGCTCCGCACCTTCGAGAAGCCCGCCGCCTTCAGGATCTCGAGCGCTTTGAGCGAGCGCGCACCGTGGTGGCAATGGGTCACCAGTTCGCGGTGCCCGTCCAGTTCGCCCAGGCGGTCCGGCAACTCGCCTAACGGAATCAGCAGCGCGCGATCGATGTGGGCAATCTCGTACTCGTGCGGCTCGCGCACGTCGATGACGAGGAGGTCGGGGTTCCGGTCCCACTCGGCCTTCAGCTCCACCGCCGTGATTTCCGCTCCTTCGTACGACGGCTCAGCGCCGATGCCGCAGAACGCTTCGTAATCGATCAGCCCGGTCACGCTGGGCCGCCGGCCGCACACCGGACAGTCGGGATCCTTCGCCAGCTTGAGCTCCCGGAACTGAAGCTTCAGGGCATCGAACAGCAGCAGGCGGCCGATGAGCGGTTCGCCCGCGCCTACAATCAGCTTGATCGTCTCCATCGCCTGGATCGAGCCGATGATCCCGGGGAGCACGCCCAACACGCCTCCCTCGGCGCACGACGGCACGAGTCCGGGAGGCGGAGGCTCGGCGTAGAGACACCGGTAGCACGGGCCTTCCTTGGCGTAGAACACCGACGCCTGCCCCTCGAACCGGAAGATCGAGCCGTAGACGTTCGGCTTGCCGAGCAGTACGCAGGCATCGTTCACCAAGTAGCGAGTCGGGAAGTTGTCGGTGCCGTCCGCGACGATGTCGAAATCGCGGATGATATCGAGCGCGTTCTCCGACGTCAGACGCGTCTCGAACGTCTCCACACGGACGTTCGGGTTCAAATCCCGGATGCGCTCGGTCGCCGACTCGAGCTTCGGCTTCCCCACCGCGCTGGTGCCATGGATGATCTGGCGCTGCAGGTTCGTCTTGTCCACCACGTCGAAGTCGACCAAGCCGAGCGTCCCCACGCCGGCGGCGGCCAGATAGAGCGCGGCGGGAGAGCCAAGACCCCCCGCGCCGACCAGCAGCACGCGCGCGGCCTTGAGCTTGCGCTGTCCCTCGACCCCCACATCGGGAAGGATCAAGTGCCGCGAGTACCGCAGCACTTCCTCGTGCGACAATGTCGGCAGTGGGGGCGCGGCGCGCTGCGCCCCGGCCTGCACGGCCGTGCCTCCGGCGATGCTCGGGATGATGGACACCGTGTCACCGGGCTGCACCGGCGTCGCCTGGGCCGAGAGCTGGCGAATGTCGCGATCGTTCACGTACACGTTGACGAAGCTGCGTAACCGCCCGTCCTCCGCGAAGAGATGCTGCCGCAGCGCGGTGTGCTCGCCGGAGAGGCGGTCCAGGAGCTCCGCGATGCTCGCGGCCTCGACCTGAACAGCGTCGCGCCCACCGACGTACTGGCGGAGCGGCGTGGGAATCAAGACGGTCACTGCCATACGGCCTTCTGCTCCTCGAGAGTAATAGATTCTTCGTCGAACGCTGCGCGATCGTCCGACAGCGTCCAGCTCTTCATTTCTCCAGCGCGGCCGCGCGCCACGCCCACGATCACGTAGGAGAGCCACGGCCACGCGTGCTCCCGGTCGAACGCCGATGGAGCCGCGGCGTGGTCGGGGTGCGAGTGATACACGCCGATCACGTCGAGCCCGTCGCGGTCGAGCTTCTCCTGCGCGCGGCGGAACGACTCCGGGTCGATGAGATAGCGGTTGCGTGCCGAGTCGGTCCGCTGATTCACGAGCGGCACGAGCAGCACGGCCACTTTGCGCCCGTCCTCGACCGTGCCGCCGATGAGCCCGCACGCCTCGGCGGGATAGTCCGCTTCGCCGTGCTGCCGGATCGCGTTCACCTGACGGCGGTCGAGTATGAGCGTCATGGAGCCTCCCCGGCCAAGCGACGGTGTTCGCTGAGATAGCGGGCCCCCGAGTCGGGGGCGATGACCACGACCACCAGGTCGGTCGCAGGCGGCCCAACGCGGTCGCGAGCGGTCAGCACCCGCTGCGCCGCGACCAGCGCGGCGCCGGTGGACCATCCCACCAACAGCCCCGCCTCCCTGGCCAATCGCCGCACGGCGTCCTCCGCGTCCTCGGTGGAGACGAACTCGGTCCGATCGGCCAGGTCGGGATCGTAGATCCCGGGAACGATCGCCGTGTCCAGATGCTTGAGTCCCTCGAGTCCGTGGAACGGTCCGTCGGGCTGCACGGCCACGACCTGGATCCCGGGGTTCAACTCCTTGAGACGACGACCGGTTCCCACGAGCGTTCCCGTTGTCCCGAGCCCGGCGACCAGGTGCGTGATCCGCCTCCCCGTCTGGCGCCACAGCTCCTCCGCGGTCGTCAGATAATGGGCCCGCGGGTTGGCCGAGTGGCTGTACTGATCGGCATACCAGAATCTGTCGGGTCGCTCGGCGACGAGCCGGCGCGCTTCTCGGATCGCGCCGTCCGAGCCCTCGAGCGGATCGGTGAGCACCACGTCCGCGCCATAGGCATCGAGCAGCACCTGACGCTCCGCGCTCGCATTCCGCGGGACACACACGGTGACGCCGATGCCGGCCGCCGCGCCGAGCATCGCGTAGGCGATCGCCGTATTGCCGCTCGACGCGTCGAGCAGCCGTTTGCCCGGCAGTTCGCCCCGGGCCATGCCGTCTCGCAGGATGAACAGGGCCGCCCGATCCTTGACGGAGCCGCCGGGGTTGAGCCACTCGGCCTTGAGCAAAAGGCGCGGTACGGGGCGGTCGGAGGCGGTCAAGGCCGGTAAGGGAATGAGTGGCGTGTTCCCCACGAGACCCCACAAGGCCGGCTCCGCCGCGGCATCTCTTACCGCCTCATACCGCCCCTTCCCGCCCCTGACCGCCGCAGTGCTCACTCCGCTCCCTTCGCGATCGGCGCCCCGACGAGGTTACCCCACTCGGTCCACGAGCCGTCGTAGTTCTTCACCTTCTTGACGCCGAGCAAGTACTTGAGCGCGAACCAGGTGTGGCTCGACCGTTCGCCGATGCGGCAGTAGGCGATGATTTCGCTCGCCCCGTCGACGACCTTGGCGCCCTTGTACAGCTGCCGCAGCTCGTCATACGACTTGAAGGTCCCGTCTGGGCCCACGGCCTGACTCCACGGGACGTTCTTCGCACCGGGGATGTGACCCGCCCGCTGCGCCGTCTCCGTCATCCCGGGCGGCGCGATGATCTCGCCGACGAATTCCGGCTTCGACCGCACGTCCACCAGCCCGACCTTCTTGGCCTTCAGTGCCTTCTCCACTTCGGGACGCCGGGCGCGGAGGGTCGCGTTCAGCTTCGTCGGAACCGGATACGTCGTGGGGCGGATGCTCGGGCGATCGGTGACCAGCGACCGGCCCTCGGCCACCCACTTCGCCCGCCCGCCGTTCATCAGCTTCGCGTTCGTGTGGCCGTACAATTGCAGCAGCCAGAACGCGAACGCGGCGAACCAGTTGTTGTTGTCGCCGTACAGAATCACCGTGGTCTTGGGCGTCACTCCCGCCTCCGAGAGCAACGCGGCAAACGCTTTCTTGTCCGGGATGTCACGTCGGATCCCGTCATTCAGCTGCGACTGCCAGTTCCAGCCGACCGCGCCCCGAATATGTCCCGAGTCGTAGGCGGTCGTGTCCACGTCGACTTCGATCAACCGTAGCCCGGCATCGTTCAGATGCTGTGCCACCCACTCGGTGGAGACCAGGGCTTCGGGGTGAGCGTATCCCACAACGACCTCCAATCGGTTAAACCCGACAGGTCGAGTCGGGTTTCATGTGAAAAAAAACAATTGGGATGGCGGGACTAGTTCCCGGCCAGGACCCCGGCGATTTGGTACAGCTCATGCTCGTCGTGCATCAGGTCCGCGAGCGAAACGCTGGCGAGCAGGTCGTTGATGCGCTGCTCCAGCATTCGCCACACCGGCCGGATGCTACACGACGCGTCCGGACTACATCGCTGGGGATCGACCGGGTGAAGATCGCAATTGACTTCGAAGGTGACGTGCTCCGAGGCCTCGATCACGTCTTTTACGGTAATGGCCTGCGGATCACGCGCGACGTGGTACCCGCCCTTGGCGCCCCGCACGGATTCGACCAACCCGGCGCGTCGCAGGCGCAGCAGGATCTGCTCGACGTAATCGTGGGGAAGCCGCTCTTGCTCGGCGAGCTCGCGCGCCGCCACCGGCCCCTGCCCCGCCCGCTTCGCGAGATTCAGGGACACCAGCAAGCCATACTCGGCCCAGGTGGTGACGCGCATGGAGACAATATAGGGCGGTAGCCCCGCCGAACCCAACCCCGCCAGGGCGGCGAGAGGCGGTAACAGGTCCGGATTACCGCTCCTGACCGCCCCTTACCGCCCCCCCCGACCGCCCAATTTCGGGCTCAAACTCACGCCCACTTGCACCCCGAACACGTTCTCCCCCGAGTTCCGCTTGAGCCACACGAGCCGGGAGTTGACGTTCCACATGACGCGGCCGCTGTAGATGTCACAGCCGATCCCACCATGCAAGCCCTGCGCGACGCCGCGGTCGTTTCCCGCAGAGTACACGCCGGCGAGCAGGACACCGACTTCGCCGTAGAGGCGACCCCACGGCGGGCGGACCGACGCCTCGTACCCGGGGGCGAAGAGGACGGCGTTAGGCTCGCAGCGGGGAGGCGTGCAGTTGCTCGTTTCCTTGAGTGGCGCGAAGTCGATCTGCAGACCCACCGTACCCGCCTTCTTGGTATCGCGGCGGAACCGTACGCCGACGAACGGCGCTCGGGCCCGCAACGACCCGGAGATCGGGAGGAAGACGCTCGCCGCGGGTCCCAAGGTCCCTTCCAGGAGCTCACCCGTGTGCCGGCCGCCGAGCGCGACCGACGCGTTGAGCCGGGCTTCGAGCGCCTGGATCTGGCTGCCCGGCACCTGCAGGAACCGCCCTTCGAGCATAGCGACGGCGCTGCCGCCGAGGTTGAGACGCACGCCGAGCCCGAATGCCAACGCGATCTGACTCGACGTCGAGACGGTGTCCTGGCACAACAACAGGGGGCACTGCGTCGCTGGCGCGGATTCGGTGACACGCGCGAGCCCGAGCTCAGTCGTGGCGAACGGCGCCACACCGCGGGCACCGATGGGATAGTAGTACGAGTCCAGCGCGAACAGCGTCAGGCGTCGCAGGCTGCCGTCCGTGGAGAGATCGTTGTACCGAGACACGGTCAAGCCGGTCTCGCCCTCGTCCCCCGTGATCAGCGCCGCGGAGCCGCCGAACGACGAGAAACTGTGGGCGTTGCCCGAGAGGTCCTCGAGCGTAATCGACGAATAGGTGGGGCCGACGCGGAACCGCCGCTGGCCCTGTCCGGGCGCCGCGGCGACGAGCGAAACGGCCGCGACGCCCAGGATGGTTTTGTACATGCAGGAACGTGTACCTGCGACGGGGGGTCGGACGCGGTGACTGGAATCACGACCCCACGCGTGACGGCGCTTACTTCACGACCAGTCCGACGATGAGCCCCGCGACATTCATGCGGACGAGCCACGACCAGAAGGTCGCCTTCAGCAGCGGTCGAACTTTGTCATACCACACTCCGCTTCCGAGGGTCGACAGCGCGATGGTTGAGAGCCAGAGCAGCGTCGCGAACTCCATCCCCGCCAGCGGGCCGCCGCCCTGCACCCACAGCCCGCCCTTGAGGCGTTGATACCCGCACGCGAGCAGGAGACCGAAGACGAGCGCCAGCGCCGCCGACTTCAACATGGCCGGCAGCATCATCTTCTTTTGTTCCTCCGGCGTGGGCGGCATGGTGCCGAACGCGCGCATTTCCGGACCGGTGAACACCTTGCCCCACATCACGTAGTCCGAAAAGAACGCGCCGACGGCTGCGATCAGCCCCGCGACGATCCAGTTCATAGAGTGCCCTCTCCCGAAAGAGTGTGCGCTACCGCTTGCGCCGCCCGGGTACGCCGATCTCGGTCATGGCGGCGAGATCCAGCACCTCCTCCAAGTCCTTGCCCTTGAGAATGCCCTTTTCCATCACCAGCTGGCGCACGGTGACGTTCTTCGCCACCGCTTCCTTGGCGAGCTTGGCCGCCTCCGCGTAGCCGATCTTCGGGGCCAATGCCGTGACCAGCGCCGGGCTACGCTCGAGCCAGTGCTCGCACTGCGCCGCGTCGGCCTCGATTCCCTCTACGCACCGCTCCGCGAATACGCGCGTGGCGTTGGTGAGAATCGCCATCGTGAACAACAGGTTGTGCGCGATCACGGGCATCATGACGTTCAGCTCGAGCTGCCCCGCCTCCGCCGCGGCCGCGATCGTGACGTCGTTGCCGAGCGTCTGATAGCACACCATGTTGACCATCTCCGCGATCGACGGGTTCACCTTCCCCGGCATGATGCTCGAGCCGGGCTGCACCGCGGGCAGGACGATCTCCGCGAGCCCGGTCCGCGGTCCCGACGCCAGCAGCCGCACGTCGCTCGCGACTTTGCCGAGATCCATCGCGTAGGTCCGCAGGGCCCCCGAGAACGCCGCGGCGTCCCCCATCGACTGCATCAGCTGCACGCGGTCACGGCCTTCGCGCAGCTCGAGGCCGGTCAGCGCCACGAGGTGCTGCACCATCAGGTGCGGATAGTCGGGTTCGGCGTTCAGCCCCGTCCCGACGGCAGTGCCGCCGATCCCGAGGTCGCGCAGCGCGTCGGCGGCCTGGGCGACCCGATCGCGGTTGCGCTCGATGGTGTGCCCGTAAGCCGTGAGCTCCTGACCGAGGCGGATCGGGGTCGCGTCCTGAAGGTGAGTGCGCCCAGACTTGAGGATGCGATCGAACGCCTTCCCCTTCGCGAGGAAAGCGCGCGCGAGCCGACTCATCGCGTCGAGCAGGGCCGGCAGCTGCGCCAGGACGGCGAGCCGGATGGCGGTGGGGATCACGTCGTTGGTCGACTGCGCCATGTTCACGTGATCGTTGGGATGCACCGGTTGGTAGACGCCGCGCTTGCTACCGAGTAACTCGTTGGCCCGATTGGCGAGGACCTCGTTACAGTTCATGTTGTGCGACGTCCCCGCTCCCGCCTGGTAGGGGTCCACGACGAACTGATCCGCGTGGGCGCCGCCGAGCACCTCGTCCGCCGCCCGAACGATGGCGTCGGCGAGCTTCGCGTCGAGACGCTTCGTTTCCCGGTGGGTGAGCGCGGCGGCTTTCTTTATCCAGATCGCGGCGTCGACGAATGGCTTGAGCGGGGCGAGGTGCGAGATCGGGAAGTTGCGGCGCGCGCGCTCGGTTTGGATCCCGTACAGCGCGTCTTCGGGAACGGGCAGCTCGCCCAGGGGATCACGCTCGATGCGGGTCGCGCTCATCGCCTCCGTCCGTTCGGACACCACGCCGTTGGTCGCCAACCAGGAATCGCCCATGGCCACCCAGGACCTTATCCAGCACGTACCGGCGCGCGCGGCCTTCACGTCGGCCAAGATGACGAAGGTCGACTGCTTCCGCTCCGACCGGCTGCTCGTCGGCCTCAACTGTTTCGAGCCGGGCCAGGAGCAGCGGGTCCACGCGCACGACGGGACCGACAAATTCTATTTCGTTGTCACGGGAAAGGCGAGCTTCGTGATCGGTGACCGGTCGGTCGAGGCAGGAGCCGGCGACCTGATTCTGGCGCCGGCAGGGGTGCCGCACGGAGTCGAGCGGGCGCTCGAGCGAACGGTGGTGCTCGTCGCCATGGCGCCTGCGCCCGGCAGCTAGGTCACCTGGTGGGCTCGACCCTGAGACTGTCGTTGAACCGATTGAAGTACTCGGTCATCCCGATGACGAGGGTGATCTCCACGATCTGCCCCTCGTCCCACGCCGCCCTGAGCCGCCCGTACAGTTCGTCCGAGACCTCGTGGCCGGAGCGGTGCAACACGTCCGCATACTCGAGCGCCGCACGCCACCCGGTCTCGAGCCGCTCGATGGGCGCGCGCTCCCCGCGGTCCTGGATCGCCTCGACCAGCGCGTCACTCGCTCCCTTTTGCCTTGCCAAGGCAGTGTGGGAATTGAGTCAATAGCGGCAGCGGTTCAGGTGCGAGATGCGCACCCACAGGAGCTCCTTCAAGAGCGGCTGCACCGTGCCTTCGTTCATCACGGTGCGGAAGTGCGCGATCAGCGTGCGGAGGTGGGCGGGCCGGAGCGCGACCGTCCGGAACATGTTGGGAATGTTGCCGCGCTCCTGCAGGTAGGTCTCGAAGATCGGCCGGACCTCCGCAGGCGCTTCGTCCGGTGTGAGCGGCTTGATGCGTGGATCGGCCATGCGCGTCACTCCCTGAGGCGTTTCCGCACGCGCCGAGGGTGTCTCGGCGTCACTGGTGGGGTGCTGCGACTCTTTCCCCACCCGATCTTGAACAGTTCCACGGCGGCGCGATAGCCAAGCTGGCGCACCAGCACGGCCACACCGAGCGCGGTCAGCAGCAGCGCGGTATAGAAACGCCACCACAAGAGTATTCGCACCTGTGCCGCCCCGAAATCGCCGGCGAACCCCTGGAGGAACGCGACCTCGAGCCCCCCACCCCCCGACGGGAGTGGCACGACGAGCGGCGCATGGATCAGCGCCAGCGCGCCGAAGAACATCTGGTTGAGCGGCGGCCGGCCCGGCATCCCCCACGCGAGCGCGGGCAAGATGAGTGCGCGCGCCGCCACGCTCACGACGGTGAGCAGCGCCCCGGCACCGAGCGCCCAGCGCGGGGCGCGTCGGACATGCGCCAACGCCACGCGCCATTGCCGCCGCACGCGATGCCGGACCATCCCCGACCGTACCAGGCGCTGCAGCAGGTACCCCCCCAGCAGCACCACCAGGGCGATGATCTCGATCGTGACGAGCTCACCCGCGCGGTGGCGGCGCAGCCAGACGCCCGCCGCGTCGCGCCAATCGGGCACGTAGTACACGAACAGCGCCGCGAAGGCGGCCAGGAACACCGGCCACTCGCACGCGACCTCGACGCCGATCGCCACCAGCCCGGTCACCGGACGCAACCCGGCTTCGGTGAGCCCGAGGAAACGAGCCGGCTCTCCACCGAGCCGATTGGGCGTCAGCTGCGAGGCGGCTTCGCCGTACAGGTTGAGGCGGAACGCGTCACCGAACGAAAGACGGGCGCCCGCCGTCCAGGTGGCGAGCTGGATGCGCCAGGCGCGCACCAGACAGTCGATCGCGAGCAACGCGAGCGCCAGGAGATGACCCATCCCGCTCAGTCGGAGCAGTCACCCAGGGGATAAACGTAGCCGCAGTTGAGACAGGGGTTCTTGCAGCCCCACGGCTTAGGCCGGACCTCCGCTCCGCAGCGCAGGCACGCCGGCCGCTCAGCCGAGACGGTCGGCACCCGTGAGGAAAGGATTGGTACGCCGCTCGTGTCCGACGGTGGTTTCGGGTCCATGGCCGCTGTACACGATGGTGGAATCGGGGAGCGTAAGCAACTCGCGCTCGATGCTCCGCAACAACGTATCGAAGTCGCCGCCGGGAAGATCGGTCCGGCCGATCGAGCCGGCGAACAACACGTCACCAGTGAACGCCACACCCTCACCCACCAGGCACACGCTCCCGGGCGAGTGCCCCGGCGCGTGCCGGACCGTGAACTCGAGCTGCCCGACCCGGACCGTGTCCCCGGCAGCCAACGTCCCGTCGGGCAGCGGCGGCGGGTCAACCGCGACCCCGAACGCGAGCCCTTGCTGCACGGCGTGATCGTACAGCTCCCGGTCCGCCGCATGGAGATAGACGGGGGCCGCCGTTTCCCGTCGCACGCGCGAGACCCCCATCACGTGATCCAGATGCGCGTGCGTGATCCAGATCGCCGTGGGACGCGCGCCCGCAGCGGCGATCTTGTGGAGAATGAGGTCGGCCTCCTCGCCCGGATCGATGACGGCGCATACGGCCGCCGCCTCGTCGATGACGAGGTAGCTGTTCTGAACGAATGCCCCGTTCGGAATCTGGAGGACTCTCATGAGCCGACCGCGGCCTTCTCCTTTTCCCGCAACGCCGCGAGATACTTCTCCACCGCGATCGCCGCGGTCGTGGCATCGCCCACCGCCGTGGTGATCTGACGCGTGACCTGGCTGCGCACGTCGCCCGCGGCAAAGAGGCCGGGAATCGAGGTCATCATCTTCTCGTCGGTGATCAGGTAACCAGCGGCGTCGTGCTTCACGTGCCCCTCGATCACACCGGTGTTGGGCTTGAAGCCGATGAAGATGAACACGCCGCCGACCCGGAGCCTGACCAGATCACCGGTGATGGCGTCCGCCAGCAGCAGGTGATCGACGGCCTGCCCGGTGCCCTTGATCTCCACGACGCGCTTGTTCCAGATCATCTCGATCTTGGGGTTCGCGAAGACACGCTGTTGGAGGATCTTCGATGCCCGGAGCTGGTCGCGGCGGTGCACGATGTAGACCTTGCTTGCGTAACGGGTGAGATAGTCCGCTTCCTCGACGGCGGCGTCGCCCCCACCCACGACCGCGAGCACCTCGCCCTTGAAGAACGCGCCGTCGCAGACTGCGCAGTACGAGACGCCCTTCGCCGCGTACTCCTGCTCACCCGGCACGCCCAGCTTCACCGGCGTCCCGCCGGCCGTGAGGATCACCGCGGGGGCCCGGTACAGCGCGCCCCGTGAGGTCGCCACGTCGAACCAACCGTCGTCGGCCTTGCGGATCCGCTCCACGGTGTCGGTGACGATCTCGGCACCGAACTTCTTGGCATGCTCGCTCATCTTCACCGCCAGATCCCACCCTTTGATGCTCTCGAACCCGATGTAGTCTTCAATCAAGTCGGTGTTCAGGAGCTCGCCACCCGGAGCGCCGCGCTCGATCGTGACCGCCTTGAGCATGCCGCGACCCGCATACATCGCGGCGCACAGCCCCGCGGGGCCGCCGCCGACGATGATCACGTCGTAGCCGTTAATGGCGTTCTCGCGCATCCGTGCGGAATTCCAATCGAGGGGGATCCCCCTCCCCCACCAGGGCGCGCGCGAGCTGCGCACGAAACTGCCCGATCTCGAACTCGACGTCCGGTCGCTCCGGCCCGGCGAGTCTCTCCAGCGCGGCCGCGCCGACCGTGTCTACCCCGTGCCGGTTGCCGCGCTGCCGGTGCAGCAGCGCGGCCGCCGCCTGGATCAACCCCTGCCAAACCCGCGCCGCCTCGGCGTCGCCGTCCTTAATAATAGAACGCCACACGGTTTCCAAGGCTTCGTGCGCGAGCCAGTATTCGCCGTCGTTGAACAGGGCACGCGCACGCGTGAGGTGCGCGCTACGCTCGCTCGGGGTCACCGGCGCCTATCCGCAACAGGTTGAGCGCGCCATGACAGCTCGAGATCGTCCCGACGAGCACGGCGGCCGACTCGCCGCTGCCGCCCGCCGTCTTGACGATGGCGTCGCCCGCCAGCACGGCGTCCACCGAGAACGTACCGACGCCGAAGACGTGATGCCGGCACACGAACAACGCGGGACCGAACACCGGCTCGCCCGACGCGCGCAGCCGCGCGGTGAGGTCCCGCACCGCGTCGCCCATCTCCCAGGTGCGCCTTCCCCCGATGGCCGGGCAGATCGCCGGCTCGATGCAGTGCGTCGGACAGATCCATTCGGCGAACGAGACATAGCGCGTCCCGTCCGGCGCCGCCCGGTCGTAGGGAGTCCCGAGGGAGCCGGGGACGGGCGTCACCTGGATCGCCCGGTCCGGCCAGCGCTCCCGGGCGCGGGTCAGGACCCATTCGAACATGAGGTGCGGCATGAGCGGCGACGGGACGACAAAGTCCTGCGGCTCGCCGGCCTGCGGGTGCGCCGCGCCACCCAGCACATCGGCGAAGTAGGCGCTCCAATCCCGCGTGACGAAACGACGATCCGGCGCGTCTCCCAGCTCGGCCCGCGCCCGGCACGCCGGATCGCGGTCCACCACCACGACGCTCCGATACTCGGCCCTGCCCCGCTGCTTCGCCTTCGCCAGCTGGCCGGCGTAGAACGTACCGTAGCAGCCACCGCCGATCACGATGACGTCGCGCATGACGACCACGCAGGTCAGACGTCTCCCGCGACCGGCAGGATCTCGCCCGTGATCGCCCCCGCCCCGTCGCCCGCGAGAAACAACACGGCGTTCACGAGCTGATCGAGCTCCACCCAGCGCACCTTGGGGTCCTTCACTTGAGCGAGGTTGTCGGCCGTCTTCATCATGCCCGGCGCGACGGCGTTCACGCGCACGCCCCGGTCCGAAAACTCGCGCGCCAGGGCGCGGGTCAATCCCGCCACCGCCGCCTTGGCGGCGATGTACGCCGCCATGTGGCGCTGCGGCTTAAGCACGGCGATCGATGCGAAGTTCACGATCGCCCCTCCCCCGCCGCGCTCGAGCAGCAGGGGGATCGCCGCCTGCGAGACGAGGAACGCGGTCTTCAAATTGACCGCGAGCTCGCGCTCCAGCTGCTCCGGCTGCACGTCGAGCGCCGGCCCATAATTGAGCAGACCGCCGGCGACGTTCACGACCACGTCGAGGCCGCCGAACTCCTGTTTCGCTAGGGCGACGGCCCGGCGTGCGGCCTCGGGGGTCGTGAGGTCGCCCGCGACGGCGCGTACGGTGACCCCAGCGGCTGTAAGCTCTTTCGCCCGGTCTGCAACGATCGTGGCGTCGTGGCCCGCGATGACGAGCTGGGCGCCCGCCGCGCCGAAGCCGCGCGCGATCGCCTGTCCGATCTGCCCGGGTCGGCCCACCCCGGTGATGAGAGCGACCTTGCCGCGAAAATCGCCGGGCACCGCCTCAGCTCTTCCTGCTGGTCGCGGCAGCGATGATGTCGTCGATCGGCGGCGCCCCCCGCTGCGCGAAAGCGATGGTCCCGTCGCGGGCCACCACGTAGACCGTGCGCTGGATGCCGTGGCCGTCGTCTTTGAGCGCCTGATACGCCCGCGCGATCGCCCGGTCGGGATCGGAAAGCAGGGGAAAATTGAAGCCCAGCTTGGTGGCGTACTTGAAGTGACCGTCCACCCCCGCGGGATTCACGCCGAAGGGCTGGATGCCGGCTCGCTGAAACTTGGCCATCTCGTCGCGCACGGCGGAGAGTTGGCGGTTTCACCCCGGAGTGTCGTTGCCCGGATAGAACACGAGCGCGACGTGTTTCGACTTCAGAGCCTCGGTGAGGCTGTACGTCTTGCCGTCGGATGCTTGGGCTTTGAACGCCGGCGCCTTGCTGCCGAGGGGTAGTGGGTCGGTCATTTAGGTGTCCTTACGGTTGTCCGAGACGACTTCCCGCAACGCCTTGGCGCGACGCGCTTCGAGCTGCTCCAGCCACTCCAGCGGCACGTCGAGGCCGCCGAGCCTCGAGTGGGCGTCCCCCAACTCGGTGTCGCCGTGCCAGTCCGATCCCCCGCTGATGGCGAGCCCGAGGCGCTGCGCGATACGCGTGAGGCGCTGCTCCACGGCCGGCGCGTGGCTCGGGTGCCGCACCTCGAGCCCGTCCAGCCCCTGCTCCTGGAACGACCGGATCTGCCCCTCGCTGCCGTGCTCGCCGAGATGGGCGGCGAGCGCGAGCCCGCCCACGGCGTGCACCAGGTCGGTCACCTGGCGCAGCGCCGGCAGGGGCTTCTCGACGTACGCCGGCCGGCCGCGACCGAGATAGCGTCCGAAGGCATCGTTGATGTCCGCGGCGACGCCGCAGGCAACCAGGGCACGCGCCACGTGCGGTCGTCCGACCGCCGCGTCCCCCGCCTCGCGCAGGACGTCGGCGAGCGCGATCTCCACACCAAGCCGCTGCAGCCGGGCGACCATCTGCTCCGCGCGGCGGTGCCGGGCGGCGCGCGTCCCGACGAGAAACTCCTCCAACCGCGGCTCGCCCGCGGGCAGGAAGTACCCGAGCAGGTGCAGCTCGCCCCACGGCGCTTTGACGCTGAACTCGCAACCCGGAACGACCCGGATGGCGAGTGCCTCTCCCGCGCGCGCGGCCTCCTCTACGCCGTCCGTCGTGTCGTGGTCGGTCAAGGCGATCGCGGCGAGGCCCGCCGCTTTGGCCCGTCGCATCACTTCCGCGGGGGCGTACTCCCCGTCGGATGCGGTCGAATGACAATGGAGATCAACGCGCGCCGTAGGCGCTCTCCGGAGCCGTCCAGGCAGGCTGTGACTGGCGGAACAGCTCGGTCAGCTCGCGGTCCGACAGCTCGGCGAGCGAGGCGTCGGTGCTGCGGCTCCCCACGGGAGCGTAACGCGTGAAGCGGCGCCGGCGCTCGGGGCCGGTCCCCTGCTGGAACACCAGCCCGAATTCGTCCTTGCCGTAGACGGTCACCCGGCCGGAGGGCGCCACCTCCCATACCTCGCCGTCGACCGTGATCGTGCGCCGCGCCACCTACGCCTCGGCCGCCGCGGCGAGCGAGACATCGGTCCAGAGCTCCCAGGCATCCGGAGCATAGGTCCCGAGCCCCTGGAGGCGCTTCTCGAGCTTGATCTCTTCGGGAAGGCGCGACGCCTGCGCCCGGTGGGACATCTCGGTCGGGCTTTCGGAGAACTCCGTGAACAGCTGCGGGTCCTTGGCGTTGCGGAACACCCAGATGCGCTGGCCGCGCGCTTCCGCGAACTGACACAGCTCCCGCAGCGTGGCGAGATAGTCGGCCTCGTTGGCCGGGGCCACGCGCACCCGGGCGGCCGTGAGCACCTTGGCCATGGCTAGATCGCTCCCTCGGGGAAGTCTTCGAGCATCCGCTTCACGTCGGCGAGAAAGCGGTCGGCGTCGGCGCCGTCCACGACGCGGTGATCGTAGGACATGGACACCATCCCCAGCGTGCGGATGGCGATCGTGTCGGTGCCGTCGGGGAGGGTCACGACCTTGGGGCGCTTCTCGATGGTCCCCACGCCGAGGATCGCCACCTGCGGCTGGTTGATGATCGGCGCCCCGGCATACGACCCGAACACCCCCGGGTTGGTGATCGTGAACGTGCCGCGCTGGATCTCGTCGGGCAGGAGCTTCTTGGTACGCGCCCGCTCGCCCAGGTCGTTGATCGCGCGGGCGATGCCGACGAGGGACAGCTCGTCGACGTGTTTCACGACGGGCACGATCAGACCCCATTCGAGCGCGACCGCGATCCCGATGTTCACTTCGCCGCGGTAAATGATGTTGTCACCCGACACCGCGGCGTTCACCACAGGATGGCGGCGCAGGTTCTCGGCACAGGCCTTGGCGATGAAGGCGAGGTAGGTCAGGTTCACGCCGCGCTCGGCGTACGCCGCCTTGTGCTTGCGGCGGAGCTCCGCCACGCGGGTGTAGTCCACCTCGAAGAAGCTCGTCACGTGCGCCGAGGTGCGGCGCGACATGATCATGTGGTCCGCGGTGATCTTACGGATCTTCGAGAACGGCTCGACGCGGTCGCCGGGCCAAGGCTCGACGGTGGGATGCGGAACCGGGCCGGATGGGGCGGCGGCCGGGAGGCGGGAGACGGGGGCGGCCGGGGCCCCACGCTCGATGAAACCCAGGATGTCCTGCTTCGTCACCCGGCCGGCGAAGCCGGTGCCCGAAATCGTCGAGATGTCGACCGAGTGCTCCGCCGCGATCTTGCGGACGAGGGGCGTGGAGCGGCGACGCAGGCGCTCGTCGGCGGTCTCGGTCCCATCCCCGCCCTTCCCGACCGGGGCGGTCGAGGGCGGTCGAGGGCGGTCAAGGGCGGGTGAGGCTGGCGGGGCGGGCGGAGGCGGGCCGGGCGCCGCGGCGGGCTTGGGAGGCGGCGCTGCCGCAGAGGGGGCTGCGGCCGCCGCCGGCTGCACGGTAGCGCTCTTGTCCGTCTCGATCACCGCGACGAGGGTTTGCACCGGCACCGTCTGCCCCTCCTGCACCCTGATCTCCGCCAGCACGCCCGCCGTGGGCGACGGGATCTCCGCGTCCACCTTGTCGGTCGAGATCTCGAACAACGGCTCGTCCCGCTTCACGGGATCGCCGAGCTTCTTGAGCCACTTGCTCACGGTCCCTTCGGCGATGGATTCGCCCATCTGGGGCATGAGCACGTCAACGCGAGCCATGAGAGCTCCTCAGTACGCCGCAAGCCATCGTGCAGCCTTGACGATATCCTCGGTCTGCGGCAGCACAAAATCTTCCAAGGTCGGTGCGTACGGCAACGGCACGTCGTGCGCCGTCACCCGCTTGATCGGCGCGTCGAGCCACTCGAACGCCTGCTCGTTGATGCGCGCCGCGATCTCCCCGGCGACGCCCCCGGTGCGGGTGTCTTCGTGCACGAGCAGCACCTTGTTGGTCTTCTTCACGGTGCGCATGATCGCGGCGTCGTCCATCGGCAGGAGCGTCCGGAGATCCAGGACTTCCGCCGCCACGCCGTCCTCCTGCTCGAGCTGCTCCGCAGCCTCGAGCGACTTCCACACGGTCGCACCGTAGGTGACGATGGAGAGGTCCGTTCCTTCGCGTGCCAGCCGTGCCTCGCCGATCGGGGTCACGATCTCCTCACCCTCGGGGAGCTGCTCCTTGATACGGCGGTACAGCCACTTGTGCTCGAGGTAGAGGACCGGATCGTCGTCGCGGATGGACGCCTTGATGAGACCCTTCGCGTCGCGGGCCGTCGCGGGGTAGACGATCTTCAAGCCCGGCGTGTGAAAGAACGCGGCCTCGGGGTTCTGCGAATGAAACGGCCCGCCGCGCACGTAACCGCCGCACGGGCCCCGCACGACGAGGGGGGTGGCGAGGCCGGCGCGATAGCGCGCGGTCGCGACATAATTCGTGAGCATGTCGTAGGCGCACGACACGAAATCGATGAACTGCATCTCCGCCACCGGCCGCATGCCCATGTGGGCCGCGCCGGCCGCCGCTCCGACGATCGCGGCTTCGGAGATCGGCGTATCGATCACGCGTTGCGCGCCGAAGCGCTGCGAGAACCCCTCCGTGACCTTGAACGCGCCGCCGTACAGGCCCACGTCCTCCCCCAGTATGAAAACGCGGTCGTCGCGCTCCATCTCCTCCCACAGCCCCTGGCGCAGCGCCTCGAGATAGGTGACTTCGGGCATCAGAGATTCCGGAACCAGAGCCGCTCCGCCGCCCGCGGGTTCGCATACACCCCGGGCAGCGCCGTCTCGCCCTGGGGTAGTGGCTCGTCGACGCAGGCATCGGTGGCCTCGTCGATCTCCACCCGCACGTGCTCGTCGACGTCGGACAGCTCCCGCTCGTCGACCCAGTCGTGCTGGATCAGCTGCTTCACGTAGCGGTCGATCGGGTCGTTTTGCTTCGCCCACCAGTCGAGCTCGTCGGGCGGCTCGTAGTGCTGGTCATCGTGCTCGGCGTGGCCCTTGCGGCGGTACGTCTTCACCTCGAGGAACTGCACACCCGCGCCACCCCGGGCGCGCTCCACGGCGAGCTTCGTCGCTTGATACACGGCGAGCACGTCGTTGCCATCCACCGTCGCGGCCGCGACCCCGTATCCCTTCGCCTTGTCGACGAGATCCTTCACGGCGAACTGCTTCTCGGGCGGCGTGGAGTACGCCCAGCGATTGTACTCGGCGATCACCACCAGCGGACAGCGTTGCACGGCCGCGAAGTTCAGCCCTTCGTGAAACGTCCCGGTGGACGTGCCGCCGTCGCCGATGTAGACGAGCCCCACCCGGGGCTCGCCGCGCAGTTTGAACGTCAGGGTGATCCCAGCCATGACCGGAATCATGTCGCCCAGGTGCGATATCTGGCCGAGGTAGCCCAGCTCCAGGTCGTTGAAGTGGACGTTCAGCTCCCGGCCCCGGGTGGGCCCATCGGCCTTGGCCATGTACTGGCGCAATATCTCGACGGGCCGCGCCCCCATGACGAGCATCGAGCCGAGGTTGCGAATCAGGGGCGAGAGGATGTCGCCGTTCTTGCCCCGCTCCAGCGCGTAGGCCGACCCCACCGATTCCCCCTCCTGGCCGAGCGAGCGGAACAGTCCCCCGATGACCTTGCTTTGCCGGTATAGCGCCGTGAGCCGCTCCTCCAGCGTGCGCGTCAGCCGCAGATAGCGGTAGATTCCGAGCAGCTGCTCGCGGGTGAGCCCCGCCGGAAGGGGCGGGGATTGGGTGGTGGGACGAGTGCGGGACGCCATTGTAAATTGTAGTGGGCGTGAAACTTGGCTGATCGAGCCGGGAGAATCAAGTTATGGCGACGTTGAAGCTGCGCGTGAGCGGCATGAGCTGCGGGCACTGCCAGGCCAAGGTCGCCGCGGCGCTGCAGACGACCGCAGGGGTCTATACGGCGATCGTCGACCTGCGGGCGGGTGAGGCCGAGATCGACTTCAACGACGACTCGGTGACGACCCAGCAGCTGGTCGCGGCGGTCGAGCGGGCGGGGTACGGAGCTAAGCTCGCCGGTTAGTACGCGCCGCGCAGTTCGTGACTGGGCTCGACCTGGCGGTGCAGCTCGGCCAGAAAGCGCCGCGCCAGCCGGTCGATCTCCGATTCGCCCACCTGATCCGTGCCCACCTCGATGAACGTGTAGTGGCCGCCCTCCGCGCGCGCGGCGACCGTGACCTTGCCGAGGGGGCCCGCGAACGCCCGCCGCCGGGGTGCCTCCTCGGCCGGGGCCATGCGGCTGCCGAAGAACGCCTTTGCTGCGTCGAGCGCGGCGTCGGGTGGGAGCGTGGTGCGGTGGAAGTACTTCATCGGCGGCTCACGTTGCCCACGTCGGTCGGAAGCGCCGCAACGTCAGGCTGTTCAACACCACGGACAGACTCGACCACGCCATCGCGGCGCTCGCGAGCACCGGTGAGAGCAGCCAGCCGGTAAAGGGGTACAGCACGCCGGCGGCGACCGGGATCAGCACGACGTTGTACGCGAACGCCCACATCAGATTCCAGCGGATGGTGCGCAGCGTGCGCCTGGACAGTTGGATCGCGGTCACGACCCCGCGCAGGTCGCCGCGGATGAGGGTCACGTCGGACGCCTCCATGGCGATATCGGTCCCCGTCCCGATCGCGATCCCGACGTCCGCTTGGGCCAGCGCCGGCGCGTCGTTGATTCCGTCGCCCACCATCACGACGTGGCCGCCGCGTTGCTGCAGCTTCTTCACCAGCTCGGCCTTTTGGGACGGCAGCACTTCGGGAATCACATCCTCAATCGCCACCTCTTTCGCGACCGCCTCGGCGCCCTTGCGGGAGTCGCCGGACACCATGGTCACCGCGAGCCCCAGTCTCTTCAAGTGCAGGATCGCGTCCTTCGCGGTGGGCTTGATCGGATCGGAGATCGCGATCACGGCATATACCGTATTGTTCACCACCACGATGACCGGCGTGCGGCCCTGGGCGGCCAGGCGGTCGGCATCCTGGCCGAGGGAGCCGAGCTCGAGGCTGCGCTCCCGCGCGTGGCGCAGCGAAATCACCTCGATGATGCGACGATCCACCGTGCCGCGCGCGCCGCGGCCCTCCATGACCGCGAACTTCTCGACCGGCAGGATGTCGACCTGCTTGTCTTTCGCGGCCCGCAGGATCGCGGCGGCGAGCGGGTGCTCCGAACGCTGCTCCACCGCCGCCGCCCATTTGAGGACCTCCGCCGGCGCAATGGGCGTCCCGTCGGGCCGCTTCGCGGTGACGATATGCGTCACGGTCGGCTTCCCTTCGGTGATCGTTCCCGTCTTGTCGAGCAATACGGAGCGCACACCCGACAGCCGCTCGAGCGCTTCCCCGCTCCGGACCAGGATCCCGTGCTCGGCCGCCTTCCCGGTGCCCACGAGGAGCGCCGTCGGCGTCGCCAAGCCGAGCGCGCACGGACAGGCGATGATGAGCACGGTGACGAGGGCGATCGTGGAGAACAGTATGGCCGGCTCTGGCCCGAAGTCGAACCACACCACGAACGCCGCGATGGCGAGCGCGATCACGATGGGGACGAACACCCCAGCGACCCGGTCCGCGAGCCGCTGGATGGGCGCCTTGGTGGACTGGGCGTCTTCGACGAGCTGGACGATCTGACCCAGGGCCGAGTCCTTGCCCACGCGGAGGGCGCGGAACGTGACGCTGCCGGTCGTGTTCACGGTCGCGCCGATCACCTCGTCGCCGATCTTCTTGGGAACGGGCAACGGCTCGCCGGTGAGCATCGATTCGTCGACCGCCGACGCGCCCTCCGTCACGACGCCGTCGACCGGAATCTTCTCTCCCGGCTTCACGATCACGAGATCGCCCGGGACGACCGCCTCCACCGCGAGTTCGGTTTCCTTGCCGTCCCGCATCACGTGCGCCGTGCGCGCCCTGAGGCCCGCCAGGCGTCGGATCGCCTGCGACGTGTGCCCCTTGGCCCGCGCCTCGAGCAGCCGACCGAGCAGGATGAGCGCGATGATCGCGGACACGGCCTCGTAGTACACGTCGGCTGGCAACCCCGCCCGCGTGAACACGCCGGGCGCGAGCGTCGCGACGAGGGAGTACAGGAACGCCGCGCCGGTGCCGACCGCGATGAGCGTGTTCATGTCCGCCGTGCGGTGCCGGAAGCCGGCCCAGGCGCCGCGGTAGAACTGCCGGCCCGACCAAGCCATCACGGGTAGGGTGAGGAGGGCGAGACCGAGCTTCAGCCACCGCGGGTCGAGCGCCAGCCGTCCGGAGAGCGCCGCATCGAGCCGCAGTGCGAGCGGCATGAGCAGACGCCCCAGCAGGTCGACCGGCCGAAAGGTGGAATCCGCCTGCTCCGCCATCAGCAGCATCGAGCCCAGCATCGCGACGACCGCCACCGTGGCGGCGAGCGCGAATTTCCAGGTGAGGCTCTTGATCTCGCGCTGTCGCATGATCCGCTCGCGCTCGGCCGGGTCCTCGGTGGGGATCGGCTCCGCCACCTGGAAGCCCGCCTGCGCGACCGCCTGCTCGAGTGCCGCGGCCGTCGTGGCCCCGGGAACGTAGTCCACGGTGACGGTCTCGGTGGCCTGGTTCGCCGCCGCGCGCACCACGCCCTTCACCCGACTGAGCACCTGCTCGAGGGGCGCAACGCTGGGCGCGTAGTGCAGCTGCTCGACGCCGAACGTGACGCTCGCGCTGCCACAGTCGTAGCCGGCGGTGCGAACCGTCTTGATCAGCTCGGCGACGCCGGTCTGGGCGTCGTCGTAATCCACGGCGGCTTTCGCCGTCGCGTAATTGACCGTGGCCGCGGCGACCCCGGTGGCGCCTGTCAGCGCCTCCTGCACGGTGGCGGCGCAGGACGCGCAACTCATCCCCTCGATCGGAAGCACGATCCGCGACTTACTCATGAAGCTTGTGGGGCGACGCGGAGGGCCGTCGGTCCGGGCCGGCAGGTTCCACGACGAGGAGTCCCTTCAGCATGTTCATGCCGCAGCGGAAGCGAAACTCGCCCGCCTCCGGCGGTGTGAACTCGACGGCCGTCGTCTGGAAGGCGGGCAGCGCGACGTCGATCCCGAAGTCCTCGAACACGACGCGCTCGGAGCAGTCCGCCGTCTCGTCGCGGTAGAACTGCACTCGGACCGGCGTCCCCGCCCGCACCACGATCGTATCGGGCGTGTAGCCCCCCTTCACCGTGACGTGCACTTCCTGGACTCCTTCCGCCACGCCCGCCGCGACGGGCGGCCCGCTCGAGTAGAGGAAATACCACAACACCCAGACGATCGCGGCCACCCCGACGGCCGTGACGGCGTACTGCGCGGTGCTCACGCCTTCTCGTAATACTCGATGCCGAGATGGGTGATCTGGTCCTCGCCCATCAGCCACCGCAGCGTGTTCTTCAGTTTGATGTGCTGGATGAAGAGATCGTGCTCGGGGTAGAGCCCCGGCGCGGTCTGCGGGCTCTTGAAGTAGAAGGAGAGCCACTCCTGGATGCCGGAGAGGCGCGCGCGGTGGGCGAGATCGAAGAACAGGGCGAGATCGAGGACGATCGGCGCCGCCAGGATCGAATCACGGCACAGGAAGTCGACCTTGATCTGCATCGGGTAGCCGAGCCACCCGAAGATGTCGATGTTGTCCCAGCCCTCTTTGTTGTCCCCGCGCGGTGGGTAATAGTTGATCCGCACCTTGTGGAAGATGTTCCCGTACAATTCGGGATACTGGTCCGGCTGGAGGATGTACTCGAGCACGCCGAGCTTCGACTCCTCCTTGGTCTTGAACGACTCCGGGTCGTCCAGCACCTCGCCGTCGCGGTTGCCGAGAATGTTGGTCGAATACCAGCCCGCGAGGCCGAGCATCCGCGCCTTGAACGCGGGCGCGAGCACGGTCTTCATCATGGTCTGGCCGGTCTTGAAGTCCTTGCCGCCGATCGGAAGCTTGCGCTCTTCGGCGAGCCGCTCGAGCACCGGGATGTCCACGGTGAGGTTGGGCGCACCGTTGGCGAACGGGACGTTCTCCATCAGCGCCGCATAGGCGTACAGCATCGAGGGAGCGATGGCGGGGTCGTTCTGCTCCATCGCCCGTTCGAACGCCTCCATGCTCTGGTGGGCGGGACCCGGGGTGAGGTACACCTCCGTGGACGCGGCCCAAATCATCACGAGACGATCGGCGCCGGACGTCTTCTTGAAGGTGCGGATGTCCGCACGCAGCTGTTCGGCCAGGTCTCGCTTGGTCTTGCCGGTCTTGACGTTGGTGCCGGTCAGGCGTTTCACGTAGTTGCGGTCGAACGCCGCGGGGATCGGTCGGATGCCGTTCAAGAAAGCCGCCACGGGCTCGAGGTGCTGCGGCTCGAGCACGCCCGCTTTTTTCGCAGCGGTGTACGCATCATCGGGAAACGGATCCCACGCCGCGAACACCAGGTCGGTGAGCCGCGCCAGTGGCACGAACTCGCGAATCTTGGGCGCGCGCTTTTCGGTCCGCTTTCCGAGACGGATCGTCCCCATCTGCGTGAGCGAGCCGATCGGCAGCCCGCCGCCACACCGCACGTTTTCGACCCCGGCGATGAAGGTCGTCGAGACGGCCCCCAATCCCACGAGCATCACGCCGAGCTTCCCCTTGGCGGGCGCGATGTCCCGGCTGGCCGGCTGTGGCACGATCAATGTCCTTTCCGAGATTGCAGCGCCGGTGCGTGACCGGGGAGCGTGTCCCGCTGGCGCGAGGGACGCCCCACGGCCGGCGCTCCGGCGGTGCGGGCGACGTAGAGCACCCGCTGCACGACCGTGACGGTCGTGGCGAGCGCGAGAATCGCGATCAGCCAAAACAGCAATGCCCCCCCGTTCCCGGCGCCGAAGAACAGCGTCGGAGCCCCGAGCAGCAGCACGCGCTCGGCCCGTTGCGCGATCCCGACGCGCGCCGTGAGGCCCAATCCCTCGGCGCGCGCGTGGGTGTACGACACCAGCAGCGAGGCCGCCAGGGAGACGATGCAGCCCAGCACCGCGGCGGTCAGGCGGTCCTGCGGCACGCCGCCCCCCAAAAAGTACACGGCGATGCCAGTGAACAGCGCCGCCTCGCCCACCCGATCGAGCGTCGAGTCGTAGAACGCCCCGAACGTCGTCATCATCCCGCCTTCGCGCGCCACCCGACCGTCCACCATGTCGAACACCCCGGAGAGGAGCAGCAGGAACCCGGCCCAGCGGGTCTTGCCCAGCGCGAACGTCATCGCGGACCCGACGACGATCAGCGTGCCGACCGTGGTGAGCACGTTCGGTCGCACGTGCATGCGGATCAGCCACGCGGCCAGCGGAGCCAGCAGCCGTCCGAAGCCGTCCCGCACCGCCTGGGGAATCACGTTCATAGCCCGGGGAAAGTAGCGGGCCGCGGCAAGACTCTCAATAGAGCAAGTACGCGGCTCGCGCGCGTCGGAACCGTGCGAGGGCGGGCTCCCAGGCCCGCGCGATCGCGGCCGGCGACCGCCCCGCGACGAGCGCCCGGCGCAGATCGGAACCCGCGGCGAGACGATCGAAGCTGCGCTCGTTGAAGCGCAGCGAGTCCCGGTGCACGGCCCGCAGCGCGGCGAGCAGCGCCACGGCCGTCTTAGTGGGATCATAACGCGTGCGGTCAGTAACGCGCAGCCGGATGCCGCGCAGCGCAACGCCGCCGTACTTGCCGTCCGTGGGCGAGTCGGGCGTGAACGTAACAGCGGCGACCTCCACGCCCCGGAGCGCATCCCGCATCCCGCCTCCCGCCTCCCCTAGCGTTCGCAACACCGCCGCGGTATCGAGCCACGGCGCGCCCACGAGCTGAAACGCGAGCGACGTCCCCCGGCCGACCGAGAGGTTCGTCCCCTCGAACAAACACGTTCCAGGATAATGCATCGCGCTCTCGAGATCGGGCATGTTGGGCGAGGGTTTGACCCATGGCAGCCCGGTGGCATCGTAGTACAGCGAGCGACGCCAGCCGGCCGCCGGGACCACGGTGAGCGCCACGTGGAGGCGCAGCCGATCGTTCGCGAGGCGTAGCAGCTCGCCGAGCGTCATGCCGTGGCGCATGGGGATCGGGAGGAATCCGACGAACGCCGAATCCGGGTCTCCCGCGCGCGCGCGTACGTTCCCCTGCGCGACGTCTCCGCCGATGGGATTGGGTCGATCGAGCACGATGACGGGCTTGCCGCGCCGCGCCGCCTCACGCATCAACTGCGTCGCGCTGGCGGGGTAGGTGTAATAACGAGCGCCGATATCCTGCAGGTCGACCAGGAGGGCGTCCAGGCTGTCGAGCGCGCCCAGCCGGGATAGCGGCGTGCCGCCGTACAAGCTGTAGATTGGAAGGCCGCTGGCGGAGTCGACGGCGTCGGGAAGGCCGGAGCGATCCTCCAGCCCGCGAAAGCCGTGCTCGGGGCTGAACAGCGCCGTCACGCGATAGCCCCCGGCGATCAGCACATCGACGTCGCGGCGGCGGGCGGCGTCGACCCCGGTCTGGTTCGTCAGCAAACCGAGGCGTTTGTGGGCGATGAGGTGGGCGGAGTCGGCGAGCACGACGTCGATCCCGGGACGGACCTGTGCGCCCGCGGACCCGGCGCAGGCGAGCAACCCCAACAGTGAGAAACGATGCAGGCGCATAGACTCCTGGCCCTGGTGTTGGTGACCGGCTGCGCGTCCCCTCCTGCGCGCGTGCTGCCACGACCGTCCGAAACCCGTCCGGTGCCGTCGCCGGAAGCGAGCCAGCCGGTGGATTCGCTGCTGGCTGCGCTGAGCACGCGACAGCGGATCGCTCAGCTCGTCGTTCCCTGGCTCGCCGGAAGCTACACCGCGTTCGACGATTCGCTGTTCCAGGTGGCGGCGCGCTGGGTCGACTCGCTCGAAGTGGGGGGGCTCATCATCTCCGTCGGTTCCCCCTTCGACATTGCCGCCAAACTCAACGCGCTGCAGCGCCGCTCGCGGCTGCCGTTGCTCATCTCGGCGGACCTGGAATGGGGAGCGGGGATGCGCGTCATCGGCGCCACCACGTTCCCCCAGATCATGGCGGTGGGCGCGACCGCAAACTCCCGGGACGCCTACACCATCGGCGAGGCGGCGGCCACCGAGGGCCGCGCGGTCGGGATCCACGTCAATTTCGCCCCGGACGCTGACGTCAACAACAACCCCCTGAATCCCATCATCAACGTCCGCTCGTTCGGCGAGGACCCGCGGGCGGTGTCGCGGCTGGTGCAGGAATACGTCCACGGGCTGCACGACCACGGGATGCTGGCGACCCTCAAGCACTTCCCCGGCCACGGCGACACGCAGAGCGATTCGCACATCGGTCTCCCCGTGATCACGGCGGGGTACCCGCGGCTCGACTCGCTCGAGCTGGTGCCGTTCCGGGGCGGCATCTCGGCGGGAGCGGACGTCGTGATGAGCGCCCACATCGCCTTCCCCTCCTTCACGGGCTCGAACGATCCGGCAACCCTGTCGGCCGCCGTGCTGAGCGGCCTGCTGCGCGACTCGCTGCACTTCCACGGATTGGTCGTGACCGATGCGCTCACGATGGGCGCGATCGTCGCCAAGTACGGTGCCGGCGAAGCGACGGTGCGGGCCTTCCTCGCGGGCTCCGATCTGCTCCTCATGCCGGCGGACCCCGATTCGGCCATCAACGCCATGACGGCGGCCGTCCTGGGCGGCCGCATCAGCCACGACCGCCTGGACGAGTCGGTGCGCCGCATGCTCGAGATCAAGCGGCGGCTCGGTCTGGTGACCCACCGGGTCGTGGCGCTCGATTCGATCATGACCATCGTGGGGAGCAAGCGGTTCCAGGATGCCGCGAACGACCTCGCCGTCCGCGCGCTCACGCTGGTGCGCGACGTGGGCGGCGGGCTGCACGCCCTGCGCGGCAAGCCCTCCCGCTTCGCCCTCATCGCCTACGCCGACGAAAACAACGGGGCTGCGGGCCAGTACATGACCGAGCTGCTGCGCCAGGGAGGCGACACGGTCGACTACTTCCGGCTGTGGCCGATGTCGGGACCGCTCTCCTACGACTCGGCGCGGACGGTGATCGCCCGGACGCCCGCGACCGTGTTCGTTGCGAACGTGCGGCCGATCTCGTGGCGCGGCAACATCGCGCTCCCCGATTCGCTCGCCCAGCTCGTCACGGCGACCGACGTGACCCGTCCCACGGTCCTCGTGTCGCTGGGCAGCCCGTATCTCCTGAGCCAGACGCCCGCAACCAAGTGCTACCTCATCGCCTGGAGCGGTGGGCGCGCGTCCGAGCGCGCCGTCGCCCTCGCGTTGCTCGGGAGGGTGCCGATCGCCGGACACCTGCCGATTCGCGTCCCACCAGACTACCCCATCGGGTTCGGCGTGACGATCCCGACCGCGCATCCATGAGCGCGCGCACGCTCGCCGTGCTCGCCAGCCTAGCGGCCGCGTGCCGCACCGCGGCGCCGCTGCCGGCGAGCACCGGCATCCCGCCCGCCCCGCCCGCGAACCTCGGGTTCGACAGCACGCGGCTCGCCACCGCCGCCGCCTACCTGACAGCCGAAGCGGATAGCGGCGCGTTCCCCGGGGCGGTGCTGGCGGTCGGGCGCCACGGGCGGCTCGCGCTGCTCGCCGCCGTCGGACACTACGGGAAGGGCGGGGCCGACGACGCGCGCCCGGTCGAGCCGGAGACGATCTACGATCTCGCCTCGCTCACCAAGGTGGTCGGGCTCACGAGCGCGTGCATGCTGCTGGTCGACGAGGGGAAGCTCGCGCTCGACGCGCCGGTGCAGCGCTACCTGCCGGAATTCCGGGGCGACGGCAAGGAAGGGGTGACGATCCGTCATCTGCTGACCCATTCATCGGGGCTTCCCGCGTGGCGCCCGCTCTACCAGGAAGCCGACTCGCGCGCCACCGCACTCTGGGTCGTGAACACCACGCCGCTGGTGACTCCGCCGGGGAAAGCGTACGTCTACTCGGATCTGGGTGCGATCGTGCTCACCCAGGTGGTCGAGCGCATCACGGGTGAATCGCTGGACCGGTTCCTCGAGCGGCGCGTCTTTCGCCCGCTGGGGATGCCCGCGACGCGCTACCTCCCCCCGGGGCCCTGGCGCGAGCGGATCGCGCCCACGGAGCAAGACACCAGCTACCGCCACCGGCTGCTGCGCGGCGAGGTGCACGACGAAAACGCGGGCCGGCTGGGCGGCGTGTCCGGTCACGCCGGCCTGTTCTCCAACGCCCTCGATCTGTCACGCTTCGCGGCGATGTTGTTGAACGGCGGCTCGTGGGACACGGTACAGCTGATTCACTCCGAGACCATCGCGGACTTCACGCGGCGCCAGGACGTCGTCCCGGGCTCGTCGCGCGCACTCGGGTGGGACACGCCCCCCGACCCGCCCGAGTCGACGTCGAGCGCCGGGACCAAGCTGTCGCCGCGGGCGTTCGGCCACACGGGGTTCACGGGCACGTCGCTGTGGATGGATCCGCAGCAGGACCTGTTCATTATTCTGCTCACGAACCGCGTCCATCCCACCCGCGCCAATACGGCCATCCTCAAGGTCCGGCCGCACGTGGCTGACCTCGTGGTCGCCGCCCTCACCCACCCGGAGCTCTAGGGGCGCGTTACTCGACGACGGTGCGCCACCCGCGCCGCGACAGGTCGCGGTAGATCACCGCACCGGCGACGGCGCTGAGACCAAGCATGAGGATGCCGGGCCGCGTCTCGTGCAACAGCAGCTTGCCGACGCCGAACAACGCCCCGTAGACGAGCACGCAACCGGCGACCCAGTCGACCAGATTCGCCAGGCCATCGGTCGACGGACGCACGTCAGGGGCGCGCGCGGCGACGGGCCCCCAGCCCAGGCGCGACGGGCGGGTGCGGCGGTAGAAGGCGACCAGCGTCGCATCGGTCTCGGGGCGCGTCGTGTAGGTGACGACCAGCCACACCACGGTCGTGACGGCTACCGTGACGAGCACGATGCGCGCGAAATCCAGCGGCAGGTCGCTGTCGAGCCCGCCGACCGTCTGTAATAAGACCGACACGACGAACGCCGTGATCATCGCCGACACCTCGCTCCAGGCGTTGATGCGCCACCAATACCAGCGCAACAGCAGCACGGCGCCCGTCCCGGCCCCCGTAATGATCAACAGCTTCCAGGCGCCGCCGATCGACTCGATGCGAAAGGCCACCGCCGCGGAGATCACAGTGAGCAGCGCCGTCGCGAGCCGCGACGCGAGCACGTAGTGCGGCTCGCCGGCGTCGCGGCGTACGAAGCGGCGATAGAAGTCGTTCACGAGATAGCTCGCACCCCAGTTGAGCTGGGTGGCGATCGTGGACATGAAGGCCGCCGCGAACGCCGCGACCATGGGGCCGCGCAGAGACGACGGCAGGTACTCGATCATGACGCGGATGTACCCGGTTTCCGGGTCCTTCAAGCCGGGGAACAGGATCAGCGACGCCAGCGCCACCAGGATCCAGGGCCAGGGGCGCACGGCATAGTGCGCGATGTTGAACCACAGCGTCGCGAGTAACGAGTGCTTCTCGTCTTTCGCGCTGAGCATCCGCTGCGCCACGTAGCCGCCGCCGCCGGGCTCGGCCCCCGGGTACCACGTGGCCCACCAGTTCACCGCGATGTAGACGAAGAAGGTGAGCATCGGCATCCACACCGAGCCGATCTCCGGCACGAAGCCCAGCGCCGAGCCGCGTCCGCTGGCTACGAGCTTCGTCTTCATCGCCTCGATCCCGCCCACGGCCTTGACCGCCACGATCGCCAGCACGATCACCATACCCATCTTGATGACGAACTGAAACAGGTCGGTCACGAGAACCCCCCACAGCCCGGAGAGCGTCGAGATCGCCGACGTGAGCACGATCAACCCGACCACGATCCACAGCGCCTCGCCTTTCGAGATGGTGAAGACCAACTCGAGGATCTTCGCCATCGCGAGGTTCACCCAGCCCAGGATGATGCAGTTGATGAGCAGACCCAAGTAGAGCGCGCGGAAACCGCGCAGGAACGCGGCCGGCGGGCCGGCGTACCGGAGCTCGGAGAACTCGATGTCGGTCATCACCCCGGCGCGCCGCCACAAGCGGGCGTAGAAGAACACGGTCAGCATGCCGCTCGCCAGCAGGTTCCACCACAGCCAGTTGCCGGCGATCCCGTTCTTCGCCACGAGCCCGGTGACCACGAGCGGGGTGTCGGCCGCGAACGTGGTCGCGACCATCGAGGTGCCCGCGAGCCACCAGGGCACGTTTCTCCCCGACAGGAAGAACTCCGCCGTGTTCCGGCTGGCGCGGCCCTTGTAATACAGACCGACCGCCACGTTGAAGGCGAAGTAGAGGGCGATGATCGACCAATCGAGGAAGTCGAGGCGCATGCGCGTACGATTCCGTGATGGAGGCACCCCAATTGGTGGAACGACGGGCTGGGATGCAAGCGGGTGGTTGACACCCCGGCTCGGCCTACCTAACTTCCTGTCTGATTGGAGGATACATCATGGCGACGACGCAGAAGGCGGCCCCCATCACGCTCACGGTCACCGAGAACGCGGCCGTGGAAGTGAGAAAGTTCATGGCGGAGGAGCATGTCGCACCGGAGACCGCCGGCCTGCGGGTCGGCGTGCTGCCGGGCGGCTGCTCGGGGTTCCGCTACAGTCTGAGCATCGAGGACAAGCCCGCCGACGACGACATCGTGATCGAGAGCGGCGGCGTGCGCTGCTTCGTAGACAACTTCAGCGCCCAGTATTTGAACGGCGTGACGTTGGACTACAAGAGCAATTTCCAGGAATCGGGCTTCGCGTTCGTCAACCCGAACGCCACGGGTGGCTGCGGCTGCGGGTCGTCGTTCACCGTCTGACCGCGTTGTTCCGTCCCGCTTCGGTAGTGCAGGCCCGCGCACGGCGCGGGCCTTTTTGCTAGGTGCGCCCGCTCGACGTCGCGGTCATTTTCCTGTATTTCGCGGCGGTGATCGCCGCGGGACTGCTGCTCGCCGGCCGCCAGCGCGACGCGAGCGATTACTTCCTGGGCCACCGGGGACTGCCGTGGTGGGCGCTGATGTTCTCGATCGTCGCGACGGAGACGTCGGCGGTCACGGTCATCTCGGTCCCGGGCCTCGCAGCACGAGGGAACCTCACGTTCCTGCAGATCTCGTTCGGCTACCTGGCCGGCCGGATCGGAGTCGCCGCGCTGCTCCTGCCCGGCTACTTCGAGGGGACGCAAGATACAGCCTACCAGCGCCTCGAGCGGCGCTTCGGACCGGTCGCGCGGCGTACGGCCTCAGGGGTCTTCCTCCTGACCCGCGCGCTCGCCGACTGCGTGCGGATCTTCGCCACCGCCATCCCGCTCGCCATCATCACGCACTGGAACCTCGCCGCAGGGATCCTGGCGATCGGGATGGTCACGCTCGTCTACACGTGGGTCGGCGGCCTGCGCGCCGTGGTGTGGGTGGACGCGATCCAGCTCGGCGTGTACCTGCTCGGCGGCATCGCGACGCTCGTCGTCGCCACGCATCTGGCGGGCGGCCTCGGCGCCTTCGCACGCGCTTGGGATGCGGGCAAGCTCACCGCGCTCGACTTCCGACCATCGTTCACGGTCCTGTACACGTTCTGGGGCGGTCTCATAGGCGGCGCGCTCCTGGCCGCCGCCTCGCACGGGACCGATCATCTGATCGTCCAGCGGCTGCTCGCGGCCCGGGGCCTGCGGGATGCGCAACGCGCGTTGATCGGATCGGGTGTGTTCATCATCGCGCAATTCGCGCTGTTCCTGCTCGTCGGGACGGCCCTGTGGCTCGCCGGGGCCGACCACGCCGGCATGCGGAGCGACGCGATCTATCCGACGTTCGTGATCACGCAGCTGCCCACCGGGCTCGCCGGCCTGGTGGTGGCCGGGATCCTCGCCGCGGCGATGAGCAGCCACGCGTCGGCCGTCAACTCGCTCGCCTCCGCCTCGACTCACGACTTTTACGCGCCGCTCACCGGTCGCCAGGACCCGACGCGTCTCCTGTGGGTGGGCCGCTGGCTGACGCTGGTATGGACCGCCGTGCTCGTGACCGGCGCGATGGCATTTCGGAGCCAGAACACGCCCGTGGTCCAGCTCGCCCTCAGCATCGCGTCGGTCACGTACGGCAGCCTGCTGGGCACCTACGTGCTCGGGGGCTTGTGGCCTCGCGCTCGGCAGCCCGACGTGCTCGTCGCGATCGTCGTGAGCGCCGTCGTGATGACGCCGGTCGTGCTGGGCAACGTGATACCGGGCTTCCCGTGGCGCTGGCTCCCGGGCCTCGCGTGGCCGTGGTACGTGCCGCTCGGGACCGGGGTGACGGTGGCGGTGGGGATGCTCGCGTCGCTGGTCGGACGGGCGGACGCACGGACGGGCGGACAGCAGGCCCAGTCCGTATGACGCCGCCGTCTGCCGGTCCGCCGGTCCGCTCGCCGCCCGTCTTTTTGGGAGCCGACGCCGGCGGCTCTCACTCCACGGTCGTGATCGGCACGGCCGACCTGGCGATTCTCGGCCGAGCGGACGGACCGCCCGCCGCGATGAAGCCAGGGGGCGCCCCGGCCTCGGCCGCCGTGCTGAGCGAGACCGGGCGCCGGGCCGCGGCCCAAGCGGGCGTCGACCTCCCCGTGGAGCGGGCAGTCATAGCGGCGGCCGGAGCAGGACGGCTCCAGGAGCAGGCGGAGCTGGAAGGCGCCCTCGTGCACGCCGGGCTGGCCCGTCGCGTGCGCGTCATGGCGGACGGCGAGGTCGCGCTCTCCATGGCGTTCGCGGACGGAACCGGGATCATCGTCAGTGCGGGCACCGGCTCGATCGCGTACGCGCGCGATTCAGTGGGGCAACTGCACCGCGCGGGCGGGTACGGCTGGCAGCTGGGGGACGAGGGCGGGGGGTACTGGCTGGGGCGACGCGCGCTGGACGTCGCCGCGCGCGCTCAGGACGGGCGTGGCGACGGCTCCACCTTGCTCGCCCGCCTCCTGGGAGCGCTCGGGCTGCAGACGTTCGACGATCTGGTCCGCTGGACGGCGACCGCCACGCCGGCCCAGGTCGCGGCGCTGGCCCCACACGTCCTCAACGCGGCGCGCGACGGGGAGGTCGTGGCCCTGCGGGCGGTGCAAGAGGCGGCGCGAGAGCTCGTCGCCCTCGTCGTCGCCCTCGAGCGACACTACCCCGGGACGACCGCCGTCTCGGTGGCGACGGCGGGCGGCCTGCTGGTCCCCCACTCTCCTCTCGCCGACGCCTTCCGCGACCGGCTTGCCGCGGAGTCGAAGCGGGCGCGGCTGGTCAGCACCAAGGTCGACACGCCGGTCGGGGCGCTCCAGCTGGCCGTGCGGATGGCGTAGGGGCACGGCAATGCCGTGCCCCTACGCCGCCGGCGCCAACCTCACGTCCCCGCCCACGGCGCGCGGGTCCCAGTCGCTTTCGGTGCGTGCCACGTACACCGCCGCCGTCAGGTCGCCGCACACGTTCACCGTGGTGCGGCACATGTCGAGGATGCGGTCGACGCCCAGAATGATCGCGATGCCCTCGGCCGGCACACCGACCGTGGCAAGCACGACCATCAAGAGCGGCAATGAGCCGCCCGGCACTCCCGCCGCACCGACCGCCGTGATGACACTCAGGATCAGGACGATGATCTGAGTGCCGAGATCGAGCGACACGCCGAACACCTGCGCGAGGAAGAGCACGGTCACGCCTTCGTACAGCGCCGTGCCGTTCATGCACATCGTCGAGCCGAGCGGCAAGACGAAGCCGGCGATCTGCGGCGGGATCTTCAGCTCCTCCTCGGCCACGGCGATGTTCGTGGGGAGCGTCGCGTTGCTCGAGCTGGTCGAGAACGCTGTGACGATGCTCGCGCGGATGCGGCTCCAGAACACGCGCGGGTCGAGGCCACCGAGCAGCCGTACGAGGAGCGACAGGCTCACGGTTCCATGGATCACGAGCCCCGCCACGACGACGACGACGTACAGCCCGAGCTGGCGCAGCAGCCCCCAGCCGAAGCGTGAGGTCGTGAAAAAGATGAGCCCGAACACGCCGTAGGGAGCGAGCTTCATCGCGAGGTCGATGATCTTCACCACCGCCTCGCCGATGGCGTCCAGCACGCGCAGCAACGGCCGCGCCCTCTCCTCCGGGATCAGCGTGAGCGCTGCGCCGAACACGAGCGAGAAAAAGATCACACCCAGCAGGTCCATCCCGGCCGCGGCCTGGATCGGGTTGCGCGGCACCATGTTCACGAAGGTCTCGACGCCGAACCGGGTCGAGCCGGCGGCTTGGAGCCCTTGCGCCTGGGACCGATACGACGTCATCAGCTGCTCGCGCACGTCGGGGGGCAGACCCGCACCGGGCTGGAACGCGTTGACGAGCACGAGCCCGATGGCTGCCGAGAGCGCCGTCGAGAGTAGGAAGTACACGAGCGTGCGGATGCCGACGCGCCCGACCTTTCGGATGTCGCCGATCCCCGCAACGCCGAGCGTGATGGACGTGAAGACGAGCGGGATCACCGTCATGAGCAGCATCCGGAGGAACACCTGCCCCACCGGCCCCGCGACATTGTCGCCGAGCCAATGCACCCACGTCGCCCCTGGGGCGAGCGTGTTCGCGGCGATGCCGCTCGCGGCGCCGAGCACGAGGCCCAGGACGATCTTGCTGTGAAGCTTCACGGCGCCGGGTGAGACGCCACGTGCAGCTTGCTGTGGCGATAGCCGTAGAAGACGTAGAGCGCGAGACCGATGATCAGCCAGACGGCGAAGCGCACCCAGGTCTCGAGCGGCAGCCCGACCATCACGAACAGGCACAGGACGGCGCCCGTGAGTGCCACGACCCACACGAACGGCACCCGGAACGGCCGGGGGCGCTCGCGGTCGGTGTAGCGCAGCACGAGCACACCGATGCACACGAGGACGAACGCGAACAGCGTGCCGATATTGGTGAGGTTGTACGTTTCGCCGGCATCCCCGATGAGCGACCACAGTCCCACGAAGATGCCCGTGATCAGCGTCGTGATGTGGGGCACGCGGGTTCTGGCGTGGACCCGCGCCGCCCACGGCGGCAGCAGGCCGTCCCGCCCCATCGCGAAGAAGATGCGCGGCTGCCCGTACTGGAACACCAGCAGCACCGCCGACATCGAGATGATCGCGCCCAGGGCGACGATCCAGCCCACCGTCGTGAACCCCGCGCTGTTCAGCGCCTTGGCCAGCGGGTCGGCGACGGCGAGCTCGGTGTAGGGCACCATGCCGGTGAGCACGGCGCCCACGATCATGTAGATCACCGTGCAGATGGCGAGGCCGCCCAGGATGCCGATTGGCAGATTGCGCTGGGGGTTCTTCGTCTCCTCGGCCGCCGTCGAGATCGCATCGAACCCGATGTAGGCGAAGAACACGATCGCCGCTCCCTGGTGCACGCCGCGGAAGCCGTTCGGAGCAAACGGGTGATAGTTCGCGGTACTGATGTGCGTCAACCCGGCCACGACGAACAGTCCCAGCACTAGCAGCTTGATCGTCACCATGATGTTGTTCGCCGTGGCGCTCTCGCGCACGCCGAGCATGAGCAGCCAGGTGACCAACATGACGATCACGAACGCCGGGACGTTCAGGAGCATCGGGATACCGGCCAGATGGGGGGCGCTCTGGAGCAGGCCGTGCTGGGCCGGATCGGGGGAGAGGAGCGCCGTTCGGTACCCCGTCGTAAGCCAGACGGGTAGCTGGACGTTGAAGCTGCGCAGCAGCGATGTGAAGTAATCACCCCAGGAGATGGCGACGGCCACGTTGCCGACGGCGTACTCGAGGATCAGGTCCCAGCCGATGATCCAGGCGACGATCTCGCCGAGCGTCGCGTACGAGTACGCGTAGGCGCTACCCGCCTGGGGGATCATGGCCGCCAGCTCGGCGTAGCACAGCCCGGCCAGCGCGCACGCCACGCCGAGGAACAGGAACGACAGCACCAGCGCCGGCCCGGCGCCGCTGCGCACCAGATGCCCGGCGGCGTCGTACTGTCCGGCCGCCGCCGTGCCGATCGCCCCGAAGATCCCGGCGCCGATCACTGCCCCGATCCCGAGCATCACGAGATCGCCGGCGCCCAGCGCGCGCTTCAGCGCGTACGGGCTCTCGCCCTCGACCACCAGCTCCGCAATCGGCTTGCGGGCGAAGAGCTGCCTAGACAAACAAGGGCGCCAGCACGAGCGTCACCGTGCTCAACAGCTTGATGAGCACGTGGAGCGACGGCCCCGCAGTGTCCTTGAAGGGATCGCCGACGGTGTCGCCCACGACGGCCGCCTTGTGGGTCGGGCTTCCCTTGCCGCCGTACTCACCCGTCTCGATGAACTTTTTGGCGTTGTCCCATGCGCCGCCGCCATTGTTGAGCAGCAACGCCATGAGGATCCCGCCGATCGTCCCGACCATGAGGAACGCGGCCACGGTCTCGGCGCCGAGGTGGAACAGCTTGAAGAACAGCCCGACCGCGATCGGCATCGCCACCGCGAGCAGCCCCGGTGCCACCATCGCCTTGAGGGCGCCGATGGTCACGATATCCACGGCGGTGCCGTAGTCGGGACGCGACGTCCCCTTGAGGATGCCGGGGTCCGCCTGGAACTGGCGCCGGACCTCCTTGATCACGCTCACGGCCGCCTTCGTCACCGCGCCGATCGCGAGCGCCGAGAACCAGAACACCAGCATCGCGCCCAGCAGGCCACCCACGAACACCTCGGGCTTCGAGATGTCGACGGCAGCGAGCGGGGACCCGAGGAGGGCCACCTCGTCCAGATATGCCGAAAACAGCAGGAACGCCGCGAGCGCCGCCGAGCCGATGGCGTACCCCTTGGTGAGCGCCTTGGTCGTGTTGCCGACCGCGTCGAGTCGATCGGTGCGCTTGCGAATCGCCTCGGGCTGGTGCGACATCTCGATGATGCCCCCGGCGTTGTCGGTGATGGGCCCGAAGGTGTCCATCGCGAGGATGTA
>Ga0137396_10000064_pt1 | contig 36202 bp, 35 predicted proteins | sample czc16metaG_FD_108284 | JGI IMG/M metagenome (GOLD analysis project Ga0137396, IMG submission 108284) | Vadose zone soil microbial communities from Angelo Coast Range Reserve, California, USA - czcobulk3.16 metaG | ecosystem: Environmental > Terrestrial > Soil > Vadose zone | place: USA...
ATCGGCGCGCGGAGCGCGGTCTTCGCGCCGCTCAAGCACCTCGGTCTCATCATTGTCGATGAAGAACACGAGACGACTTACAAACAGGAGGACGCGCCGCGTTACCACGCGCGCGATGTCGCGGTCGTCCGCGCCAAGATCGAGAAATGCGCCGTGGTTCTCGGCAGCGCCACGCCGTCACTCGAAAGCTATCACAACGCGACCACCGCCAAATATGAACTCCTGACGCTGACCCAGCGCGTCGACGACCAACGGATGCCGCTGATGCGGATTGTCGACCTTCGCCAGGAGCGGCGAAAAGAAAAGATCGCACCGATTCTTTCCGAGAAATTGTCGCGGGCGATCGCGCTTCGGCTCGAGAAACGCGAGCAGACGATTCTGTTTTTGAATCGGCGCGGATTTTCCACGTCGCTGCTCTGCAGCAATTGCGGCGAAGCACGAAATTGTCCGAACTGCAGCGTGGCTTTGACGTTCCATCGGCACATGGCGCGCTTGAGTTGCCATCTTTGCGGACATACCGCCGCTGTGCCGAAGAAATGCCCGGCCTGCGGAAAAGATGCGCTGATCTACGCGGGATTCGGGACGGAGAAGGTTGAGTCGACCGTTTCCCACCTTTTCCCAAAAGCGAACGTGCGCCGGATGGACGCGGACTCGATGACGCGCAAGGACGCTTATCGCGAAACTTTAAGAAATTTCCGCACCGGGAAGATCGACATCCTGGTCGGAACACAAATGATCGCCAAGGGTCTGCATTTTCCAAACGTGACCTTGGTCGGAATCATCAACGCCGATTTGGCGCTGCATCTTCCCGATTTCCGGGCGGGCGAACGAACTTTTCAGTTGCTCACCCAAGTGGCGGGGCGGGCCGGTCGCGGCGAAACGCTGGGTGAAGTTTTCGTGCAAACCTACACGCCCTTTAGTCCGTCGATCCAGTTTGCGCGGCATCACGATTTCGCCGGTTACTTTCAGCAGGAGCTGGAGTTTCGGGAACGCTGCGACTTTCCGCCGTTCAAACACGCCATTTTGATCACAGTCCGCTCCGCGCATGAAGGCCGGGCCAAATTGTCTGCCGAAACTTTGGCGCGCCGATTAAAAGAATCGCTCGGTTCGGAATTCACACTCGGCGACGCCACACCGGCGCCGTTGGAAAAGCTGCAGGGGCAATTTCGGTTTCACATTTTGCTCCGCGGCGGAGCGATCATGCGTCTGAGCCGGCTCGTGCGCGAGACGCTCGACAAATTGCCGCTCCCCGAGGATGTCGTCGCCACCGTGGATGTCGATCCATATCAGTTGCTCTGAGGCATCCGAATTGCCTCGCGATTCCGAACTGAACCATAAACGGTCATGAAAACGTCTCTCCTTGGATTCGCAATCGCCGCAATTTGTTGGCTGCCAATGTTGAGCGGCCACGCCGCTGCCCCAGCACCTGCCGCCCTGAAAACATTTTTCGAGCACGAAGGTTTCGGCGGCGCGCCAATGCAACGCCGTTTTGCCAATCATCTGTTCGTTAACACAATGATGAACGGCCGAAAAACCGCCCTCATGATCGACAGTGGATGTCCGCAGACATTGATTGATCGCGACAGTGCCAGGCGAATTGGTCTGCGCGTGCAAGATAGCAAGGGTTACGTAGTTGGCGTTTCTGGAAATGCCGAACGCGCCGGCATCAGCAAGCTCTCCACACTCGCAATGGGCAATTGCACGTTCCAAAACGTTCCAGTGGAAGTCGCGGCTGAGCAGCAAATCAATTTCATCGCGCGGCCGCACCTCGACGGCTTGTTCGGCGCGCACGAGATGTCGCGGTTTGGAATGGTGATCGATTGCGCGCGACAGATGATTTACGTCAATCCGAAAGGAGCATCGGCGGCGACCAGCCAAAAGCTCGCGCAACTTCTCGCCGGTCGCGGGTTCGTGCGGATTCCGATGCACTTTAATCCCGAGCATCACCTGGAAGTGGATGCCGCGCTCAATGGACACCCGGCCAAACTGATCGTTGATACCGGCAGCGCGCTCACGCTGATCTCTTCGCCGATCGCGGCCGCGTCTGGAGCATCAATGTCGCCGAACATGTCGTATCACGGAGAAGGCATCGGCTACTTCAAACAACTGACGCTTGGCAATCTGGTGGTAAACAACGCGGAGGTCGGCGTCGCGCACGTGGCGAAGTTCGTAGGCGCCGGTTTGCTCGGCGAAGAATATCTATCCTGGAATTTTGCGGTGATCGACGTCGGCGGGATGAATCTTTTCATGCGCCCGCCGGAGTCCGGCCCTGCCAAAAAACGTTGACGCGATTCACCGCTCCAGAATACTTCCGCTGCGTTTATGTCGATGCGGAAGATACTAATCGTGATCGCGATTGCGTGGCTGATTGCGATCACGCTGGTCCACGCCTGGCTCAATCTGCATCTTTTCGATTCAAAGCGCGCCGGCATTAATGAGCAAAAAAAATTCCGGATCGGATTTCTGCCGGTAACGTGTCATCTGACCTGTCCGGTCACTGATTTCATTAACAAACAGATGACCGGCGACAGTTTTTTCGAGCCGGTGCGATTCAACGGCTGGCCGGAACTGAAGGAAGCCTATCTTTCCGGTTACACGCCGGCCACATTCATTCTCGCGCCGATGGCGATGGCGCTGCGCGAACAAGGCGTGCCGATCAAGATTGTTTATCTCGGCCATCGCGACGGTTCGGCGGTGATGGTGCACAAAGATTCGCAGATTTACCGGATGCAGGATTTGCGCGGCAAAAAAATCGCGGTTCCCAATCGGTTCTCTAATCAACGCCTTCTGATTTTTCGCGCGCTGAAAAGCGCGGGCATGACGCCGCAAGATGTCGATCTTGTCGAAATGCCGCCGCCGGACATGCCGGCCGCACTTTACGCCAAAGCCGTAGACGCGATTTCGAGCGGCGAACCGTTCATGGCTCAAACCGAGCTCGATGGTTACGGACGCGTGCTTTGGCTCACGAAAGATGTCTGGCCGAATTTCATTTCGTGTGTGCTCGCGGTCCACGAAGACATGATCAAGAACGATCGCGAGACGGTGCAGCGGTTGGTCGACGGGATCGCCAGGAGCGGCAAATGGATTGATAAGAACATGGAGCATCGAATGGAGACGGCGCAATTTGTCAGCAAGTTCTACTACAACCAGAACCCACGCCTGCTCACATTCGTCCTGAGCAAGCCGCCTGATCGCGTGACATACACTAATCTCATGTTGCGAAAGCCGGACTTTGAGGAGATCGAAGCCCTTGGTCGAGAAGCCGGAATCCTCAATGGCCGCGCCCATTTCGAAGATTACACCGATGCGTCATTCGTGACCGACGATACCAAGGTCCAGCCGCACGCTTGGGAGCCCAGTGAAGATGAAGAGCACGGCCGCTGAAATTACAACCGCGCAAAGATCGACATCTACCGTCGATTCGGCACGTGTTCGCGAAAGCACACGTGTTGGCGATGCCGATTCATTGTTTTGGCGAATCGTGCGTCCGGTTGGAATGGCGGCGCTCTTCTTGACGCTCTGGGGTCTGGCCGTTCGTTGGTCCCACAGCGATCTGTTTCCAACCCCGGGCAATGTCGCCCGCGGAATCGTCGAGCTGATCCAAAAAGGTTTGCTCTTAAAATACATTGTCGCGTCCGTATTCCGGGTTTCGTGGGGATTTACGCTCGCCGTTCTCGTGGGCGTTCCGTTGGGACTTGTTCTCGGCTGGTACTCGCGCGCGTTCCAGGCGTTCAATCCTTTCATTCAAATTTTGCGCCCAATCTCACCGATCGCATGGATTCCGGTCGCGATCCTCTGGTTCGGTGTGAGCGATGCCGCGCCGATCTTCCTGATCTTTCTCGCCAGCGTCTTTCCGATCACGGTCGCGACAATCGCCGCTGTCCAAAACATGCAGCTCGTTTATCTGCGCGCGGCGCAAAACTTCGGGCTCAGTACCGGTGAGCTTTTTCGACAGGTGATCTTGCGCGCGTGTTTGCCACAAATCATCACCGGAATCCGAATCGCCCTTGGCGTGGCCTGGCTCGTCGTCGTCGCCGCTGAAATGATCGCGGTCAACAGCGGCCTGGGCTACCTGATCATCGACGCGCGCAACGCGGGCAAACGTTACGATCTCGTCGTCGCCGGAATGGTCATGATCGGACTGATCGGACTCATTCTCGATCTACTCGTTCGGCAGTTGGAAAAATTCGACGAAGTCCGCTGGGGTTACATCGGGAGACGCAAATGAAAGAGGCCGTCATTTCAATTCGCAATCTGTCGATGCGTTTTCTTGGCAAACGCGCGGGCGAAGAAATCGCGGTCCTGGAAAATGTGCATGCCGACGTCGCGCAAGGTGAATTCGTTTGCATCGTTGGGCCAAGCGGTTGTGGAAAATCAACCTTGCTCAACATTGTCGCCGGATTTTTGAAAGCCACGTCCGGTGAAGTCACGGTCGAGGGCCAACCGGTGCATGAACCGGATCCGCGGCGGATTTTTGTTTTCCAGGAGAACGGCGTTTTTCCGTGGTTGAACGTGCACGAGAACGTCGGCTTCGGTTTACGCAAACAAACGCGCAGCGAGCGGGACCGCATCATCGCGCGTTACATCGACATGGTGGGCCTGGGCGGATTTGAGAATGCCTATCCGCACGAACTTTCTGGCGGCATGCGCCAACGGGTCGAGATTGCGCGCGCGCTCGCCGCAAATCCCGACATCATTTACATGGACGAGCCGTTTGGCGCGCTCGATTTTCTCACGCGCCTGAAAATGCGCACCGATCTTGTTCGCATCTGGCAAAGCGAAAAGAAAACGATCCTCTTCGTCACGCACGACATCGAGGAAGCGGTGCAGCTCGCCGATCGCGTTCTGATCATGACTGCGCGGCCGGCCACGATTCAGGAAGTCGTCGATGTCGATCTTCCACGGCCGCGTCACCTCGATTCGCCCGGTTATCTCGAAAAACGCGATCGCATTTTTCAGTTGATGGGCATGAGCCTGCGGGTCGGCGAAACCGCCGCCTGATAAGCCGGCCTGCCCAGCCGTAGCCTTGGAGCGCATTCGGCATAAAGGGAATTTGAAGGGGCCCGCCTACGTGAAACTCCGGCGTGGCAGCCTTCGCTTCCGGTTGCGCTCCAAGCGAAAGCTGGAGCCGGCAGTCGGATTCGAACCGACGACCTGCTGATTACAAATCAGCTGCTCTACCAACTGAGCTATGCCGGCAAAAAAAGTGCCCGTCCGGCTCGGACCCACTCCGGCTCGGAGCGCCGGAAAGTAGCGCAGACTCCCATGTCTAACAACCGGCAGAATCGTTGCGATTTCAGCTACGGAGCGCTTGTTTTTCTCACCAAGATCGCGCCCAGCAAATGGTGCGGTGGCGGTAAATCCGGTCGAGCCGGCACGACCGCTGCCGCGGTTTCCGTTTCTTTGATCAACCATGTGTCCGGAGAAAAGTTTTTCTGGAAGTAGGACAAGCTCCAGTCGGTAAAGTATTGGTCGCTCGCCGGGCTGAAAAAGAGATCGTTCGGTACATAAACAGCCGTTGCCGGCGCAGCGCGTTGGATTTCCTCGGCCGCAGCGATTTGTTTTTCGCGGACGTTTCGGTAGGGGCCGTACAAAGGAAAGAGAAAAATGTAGCGCGTGGCCGAGACGCGCTGCGCATAGAATAGCAATTCCGGCTCGGCGCCAAAAACGAACACGCGTTGTTCGGGCGTTGTGACTTGCGCGATCCGCGCCGCGAACTTCGGCATTTCCGCAAAGAAATTCCCCGGATAGATCTTTCTCACTGCGTCGGCGGGAGTGTAGTTGAACCAAAACGGCCAAAGCGTTTTCAGTGGGAGAATCACAAGCAGAAGACTGAACAGGGCGCGCGGAACGCACGAATTTCTCCAGGGCCGAAGTTCGCTCAGCCATTTCGCGCCGACCGCCGCGGTCAATGCAAGCGGCGGCAGCAATTGCTGGAAATAATGCGGAAAGAAATATCCACTCGCGCTCACGCCGATCATGCTCGCAATCAACCAGCCGGCGAGAAAAGCGAGCCATTTGCCTTTTCGAACAATGACCAACGCGATCAAGCCCGCCGCGGAGAAAATCCAGACCAGCGTTTCTGCCCGGGCGAGTCTGGTCAACGATTCTGAGCAAAACTGGAGCCGGTCAGACCAGGTCATCGCCCCGATGTATTCCAAGTTGTGCGTGAACACATTGTCGACCAGTTGGCTCAGTCCATGGCGCGTCCAGAAGTAGAGTGCAATGGATCCGAGGACCGCCATTAAACCCGCAGTCGACCAAGCGACGAATGCGAGGGAGTTGCGCCACCGTCTTTCCGATGCCGCAAAAACCGGATAAAGCGCGACCAATAAAAGCCAATTCACGGCCGCGACTTGTTTGAACGCGATTGCGACCCCGCTCAGCGCGCCGCATGCGAGCATCAACCACACGTTGCGCGGCTTGTCGATCGATCTCAGAAACGCGATTTGAGAAAGGATGATCGGGAGCAGCATGAAGATTTCCGTGTTGGCCGCCGTCCCCTGCGCGAATGGATCGGCCGAAAGCAACGCGAACAGCGCTGCGGCCGAAACTGCCCAGAATCGATTCATGAATCGCAGCGCGAGAAAAAACAGCGCGCCGGTCGAGGCCGCCGAAAACAAGAGTGCGGCCAAGTGCACCGCCCGAATCGGGTCGACCGGTAAAGTCAGCGCCGCGCGATAAACCCAGAAAATCGCGGGCGGCTTTTGATCGACCCAGTCGCGATATGGCAATTCGTTGTGGCCGAGCCGCCACGCGATGTAAGCGTATTCGCCTTCATCCCGCTCGAATGGAACGCCGAGCAGCGGAATTCTCACCGCCGCCGTAATCAGAACGAGGCCGGCAATGAGCAAAACCGTTTGCCGAACGGATGACCGCTCTCGCAATCCGCTTGCGCTTTCGATCACCGCGAGCGCGAAGTCACACTCAATGGCTCAGCCGTTTCCAGATTCTTGATCACGGTGCTGAGATAAACCGATTGCGGATAAAACCTTTTGTATTTGGTAATCTCGGCGCGGTTCAAAACTTTGAATCCATAACGCTCGAACATTTTTTCGCCGCGCCTGCTTTCAAAGGTCACGATCTGTCCGTAAACGCGTTTTTCGCCACAGCGATAAAGATAACTCAGATACGCGCTCATCAGCGCCCGGGTGGTCGACATTTTGCGAGCGTCGGGAAGGAGATTGATGTGAAAATGCGGAACGCGCCGCGGCGCCGCCGGCACTTCCCGCCAACCGTAGGTCAGCGTCCATCGAACAAATCGCCTCGAGGCCTGGTGATAGCGGAAATAGCGGGTGAGCGCTTTGAGAAAAAGAGAAATGTTTTGCCAAAAAGAATAGAGCTGGTTGAGCAACGGTTTGCGCGACCCGAGCAAATAACCGCGGATCTCGCCGTCGATCTCAATCACGAACGACGATTCCGGTTCCCAATCGGTATAGTAGGTTGTCAGAAAATCGGCGAACAATTGTCGATCTTCATAAACGGGATCAATCGGCGTGCCGAGAAACCCCGTCTGACAACACAACCGCCGCACGGCGTCGCGGTCCGTTTTTCGATAACTGCGGATCGTATATGGCTTCTCGTGGCTCATCCGGCGGGGTTTCCTTTGTAGTTTGCACAGACCTCGCCGTAAATGCAAAAAAGGCGTTCGAAGACCCGCGGCCAGGCATGCAATCGAGCCGCACGCTCGGCCGCTTCTTTCCCCAAGGTCGGCAAGTCCTTGGCGGCAAATCGCTCAATCGCATCGGCCAGCGCCTCCGCCTTATTTTCGAGCGCCCAATCGTCCTGCTCGTGAAAGATCAGGTCATCCATCGCGCTACCGCGAATGCCGACGACCGGCGTCCCACAGGCCTGACTCTCTAGCGCAACCAAACCGAAAGTTTCCTGCACGCCCGGATGAACAAAAAGATCGGCCGCCCGATAATAGCGGGCCAGTTCGTTCGGCTCGGCACAATAGCGGATCCAGGAAACGTTCTTGCATCGCGTTTGCAATTTGCGCAGCTGACTGCGCTGCGTTCCATCGCCTATCACCAGCAAATGAAACTCATCCGGACGTCGCCGCTGCAAAATCTCGAACGCGCGAAACAATGTTGCGGTGTTTTTCTCTTTGGCCAGCCGTCCGACGTAGAGCAGGAGTTTCCGATCGATACCAACACCGAGCGCCGCTCGCGTTGCCCGCTCATCGGACAGGCCCGGGCGGAAGATGTCGATGTTAACACCAAGGCTTAAGACCCGAACGTTTCGCACGCCCCAATCGCGGAGCACCCGCGCCAATCGCTCGGACGCGACCAATGTTGCCGCATGTTGGTTGTAAAGCTTGCGCACGTAAGCGCGGGAAAGTTTCATCACGCGTCGCGTGGCGGTCTTGCCGAACAACTTTGCACTCCTTCGAAGATAGGCTTCCGGAAAATGCGAATGGTAAAAGCCGATCACGGGAATTTTTGACGCGCGCCCGATTCGAACCGCTTTCCAGCCCAACTGATAAGGATCACCCGATTCAATAACGTCCGGTCGCTCGCGCTTCAGAATTTCTTCGACTGCGCGCAAATTCAGCAGGGCCCGATATTTTGCGGCGCGCGAAACCAGCGGCGATCGAATCGTGTAAATGCGCGAGCGGCCATTTACTTGGACGTCGCTTTTTGGGCCCGGAACAATCAGCACATGTTTGTCGCCGCCGGTGCGGTTTTGAACGTAGTCGATCTTTTCGTGGAGATACCGTTTCACGCCGCCGCTCACCGGCGAATAAAACTGGGTTATGTCACAAATCTTCATGCGCTTTTGTCATTCCGAGCGAAGTCGAGGAATGGAGCGAGTGGGACGAGCGACATGGACGGTCACGCCGCGAGGGTAGCGGCGAGAGAGCCGGGAGGCGAACGAGTTCAATCTCTTACTGTTTCCGTTTTCAGCCGCTCGCAAATTGCACAGAAATATTGAGAGATGCTTCGACTCCGCTCAGCATGACAGACAAGGAATCAGCTCTCGAGTTCGCCGAGGTACTTCTCCGCTTCCATTGCGGCGGCGCAGCCGGACCCGGCCGCGGTGACCGCTTGTTTGTAAACGCGATCGGCCACATCGCCGGCGATGAAAACCCCGGGATGTTTACTTTCGGCCATGTGTCTTGCAATCAGGTAGCCGTCCGGATCGGTTTCGAGTTTTCCCTGATACGCTTTCGTGTTTGGATCGTGACCGATCGCCACGAACACGGCCGCGACCGGCAGCTCGCGTTCTTCATTCGTTTTCACGTTGCGCAAGCGAACCGCGCGCATTTCGCCTTTTTCGTCGGGAATGTATTTGGTCACAACCGTGTTCCAGATCGGCTCGATCTTTTTGTTCGCGAAGACGCGGCCCTGCATGATCTTCGATGCTCGCATCTTGTCGCGCCGGTGAATCAAATAAACTTTCGAGGCGAATCGCGTCAGGAACAGCGATTCCTCCGCCGCGGAATCGCCGCCGCCAACCACGCAGACCGGCACGTTTTTGTAAAACGCGCCGTCGCACGTGGCACAGCTTGTCAGACCGTGTCCGATCAGTTTCTCCTCGTTCTCAAGGCCGAGATAGCGTGCCGATGCGCCACTCGCAATGATCAGCGCCTTCGTCTCAAGCCATTCGTCATCGGCTTTTACTCGAATGTGATTGTTGCGCGGTTCGTAATCTGTGACCTCAGCGTATGAAAATCGGGCGCCGAAGTTCTCGGCTTGTTTGTGCATGTTCAGGATCAGCTGCGGTCCGTCGATCCCTTCGGGGAATCCCGGATAATTTTCCACGAGCGTAGTAGTGGAAAGCTGGCCGCCCGGCTGGCGCCCCTCCAAAACGAGCGGATTCAGATTGGCGCGAGCAGCATAAATGGCGGCGGTCAACCCGGCGCAGCCGCTCCCAACGATGATCACCTTTTCCACATATCAATCTAGCACAGGCCGCAAGTGGAACGCATCTCTCTCCGCGGCTAATTTCCGCGATGCCGGAGCTGGCCGAGGTCGAATGGTTTCGCAAACAATGGGACATCGGGCGCGGCGCGGAGATTGTCGATCTTAGCGTGCACGCACGGAACCGAATCTTTCGTGGCGAGAACGTGCGCGCCCTTCGGCAGCGCTTGATCGGCGCGAAATTTCTCAGTTCTCATGCGCGCGGGAAACGGATGCTCTTCAAGTTCGCCAGCGACAATTGGCTCGGAATTCATCTCGGCATGACGGGCAAGATTCGCGTCGAGCCGCCGAATTATCGGCCAGCGAAACACGATCATCTCGTCTTGTTTCAGCGACAACGCGCACTTGTCTTTACCGACTCGCGCCAATTCGGCCGCGTTCGATTCCACCACGGCTCCGATGAACCAGATTGGTGGAAAGCCGACGCACCAGAAATCAATTCGCGCGAGTTCGATCAAGAATTTCTTGATCGATTCCTGGATCGACATCGGAAAGCGCGGATCAAAGCTGCGCTCCTGATGCAGCATGGTTTTCCCGGCATCGGCAACTGGATGGCCGACGAAATTCTGTGGCGCGCAAAAGTTTTGCCATCGAAGCGCGTCGGTAGGTTAACTAATCGCGAACGCCAAGCGATTTTCCGCGCGACAAAGTTTGTTGTTAGAAGATCGCTTGAAACGCTAGGGAAAGACTTCTCCGATCCGCCACGCAACTGGCTCATTCATCAAAAATGGAAACGCGACGGCATTTGCCCAATCCATCGCATGCCATTACGCCACACCACCGTCGCCGGCCGAACCACCGCCTGGTGTTCAAAATGTCAGAGGTAGGAGGGCTCGCGCTTATGCCGTGATATGGACAATAATTTTGTGGAAGCCGGTGACGCCGGAGAAAGGGTTGCGGTCTTCTTCCCATTCCTGGATAGCGCCTTCGCCGTCGGTGGCGCGGACGACGAGGGTATAATCGTCGGCGCCGTCTGGTCGCCAATCGTAACTCCAGAGCGCCCAGGTTAATTTTGTTCCAGGATAAATAATTTTCGCCTCGGTCCAGGTTTCGCCGTCGTCATCGCTGATTTCGACCCGCGAGATGCCGCGATCGCCACCAAAGGCGACCCCTTTGACTTCGATCGCCCCGCCACCGAGTTGGCCTAACGAAAAACGCGATTCGTGATCGGGCACGTCGATTCTCGATCTTGTCGGCGTGATGAAGTCGGGCCCCCAGCCTTGGGTTTCGTAAAAACCTTTCGCGTCCGCGCCGGTGAGCTCGATCCGAGTCAACCACTTCACATGTTTTTCGCCGAAGTATCCCGGCACGATCGCGCGCAACGGATAACCATGCCGATGCGGCAAATCAACGCCGTTCATCTCCCAAGCCAGGATCGTGGTAGGATCGAGCGCTTTCTCGATTGGAATGGTGTCGGTGTAATTATCCACGCCGTACAAGCGAACTCGTTGCGCATCCGCCATCGGTCCCGCGGGATCGAGCAGGTCGCGCAGCGCCATCCCTTTCCAAACCGCGTTGCTCATCAGGCCGGCGTCGAGCCCGTTACTGATACACATCAGCGTCGTTTCCTGCTCGACCTGATCGAAGCCTTTCAAATCTTGAAACCGATAGGTGACCGGATTTTGGATGAGGCCATTCAATTCCAAATGCCAGAGGTCGATGTTCACACGCGGATCGATCACGTTCTTGGTCACGCAATAAAATAAATCGTTGGGCGTAATCGGCTGGACGATGCGGCCTTTGTACTGGGTGCCGTCGTAACTGAACGTGGCCGCGCGATAAAGTTTTCGCAGGAGCGCAGTGCCGCCGCCGGCCAGGAGCACGCCGAGTCCGCCCAAAATTAACGCGCGCCGTCCAATTGCCGGACTGAATTCGCCGCTCTCGGCTTCAGATTTCGGTCGCGTGAGAAAATGAAAGCTGGCAACGAGCGTCCGCTCAAAAACCAAAACGCTGAGCGCAAACCCGATTAGCGTAACAACGCCCCCTGAGGCGATCGGCAAACCGATGTAGCTCGTGCCGAGAACCGGCCACAAAACAATCGCGACCGCGACGATCGGCAGCGCGACGAAGATCGACATCGTCCAGGCCATGACGCGGCGCTGGGGATCGCGGCGCATGAGCAGACCGAAGACCGCGCCACCGACTGCGCTGACGAACAACTGTCCGGCCATGGTTGATCCAACGCCGAGCTGTTTGAGATGATTGTAGCCGCCGACGCGGCCCATGATGGCAAGGAACGGCCCAGGCTTAATGAAAACCGAAAGCCGATCGCCGATGATTGCGAGCGGCGTAGCGACACCGAAACAGGCGAGCACCAACATCACCACGGTCATGGCGATTCCGGCGATCAGTCCAGCGAGTAATCCGGCAAACAAAGCTTTCGATCTGCTCATCACGCTCAACGATTATCTGTTGTAGAGGCGCTTGTGCCAAGCGCCTGATTATTTCGTAGCGAGCGCGATGCGCGCAAACGTGATGATGATTCGCGCGCCCGCGACAAACGTTCCGCCCAATGTGCCGGAAACTTTGGAGACGCCACCGGCGCGTCGACGATGATTCACGGGCATTTCGAGAATTCGGAGACCGGCCCGCGCGGCTTTCATCTGCATTTCCAAATTCCAGCCGTAAGTTTCTTCTTTCATCGACAATCGGTCGAGCGCGTCGCGCCTGATTGCGCGAAACGGACACATGTCGGTGTAACGAACGCCGTACAAGATCGACATCAACCATCCTGCGAGTCGGCCGGCGAAAACTTGCTGAAAATTCATGCTGCCGGGTTCGCGTTGACCTCGCGTGCGCGAACCGATCACGAAGTCGAAATGTCCAGCCGCGATTGGATCGACAAGTTCGTTCATGAATTCGGGGCAATCGCTGCCGTCGCCATCGAGAAACACGACGACATCGCACTCGAGTGAAAGCGCGCGAATTCCGGCGATGCAAGCGCGGCCGTAACCGTGGCGCGGCTCGCTCACGACTTTTGCGCCCGCTTCCCGCGCGCGGTCTGCCGTTCGATCGTTGCTGCCGTTATCGACGACCATGATCTCGCTCGGAATTTTCGTCGCCAAACATTCGCGCACAACATTCGCGATCGGCTCCTCTTCGTTCAGCGCCGGAATAATTACGGAAACCGCGCTCATCGCAAAAACAGGCGCGCAGCCGTGAAATAAAGAACGAGCGCGCAGATATCGGCGAGGGCGAGCGTAATTGGTCCGGCCGCAATTTTCGGATCGAGCTTGAGCCGATGTAAAAACGACGGGACGCCAAGACCAAACAAGGAGGCGGTCACCAGGGAAAGCGCGATGCTTCCGCCAATGGCGCCGGCACTGCGAAGATCGTTTTTCCAGAACCAGACGATCGCGGCAACGACGCTCCCGCAGCTCAGGCCGAGCAGGAGCGCGGTGGTAAATTCGCGCCGAAGCGCTGCGGCAAACCAGCCCCATGTCACTGGCGCCGAGCGCAACATTTGAATCGTCACGCTCATGGATTGTGCGCTGACGCTTTCGTTGAGGCCGAGCACCATAGTGAGAAAAAAGGCAACGACGAGGCTCCGAGCGAGAGTCGCTTCAAAAGCGCCCGCAAGGACGGCGCAGACGGTGCCCGCCGCCACCGTGACCAGGAGCCATGGAAAACGAAATCGAAAAACTCGCCACGATGACGCACCCCGGATTTGTTCGAGATGAAATCCCAGGATTTCGAAGACATCATCGCGAATGGGCACGGCCGGACGATGTCGATCTTCGCTTTCGCCCGCCTGAAGGATTTCGTCGGCAAAAAGGCTCGCGTCGATAACGCCGACGACATGGCGGTGTTCGTCAATCACTGGGAAGGCGAAAAATTTGTAGAGCACGAAAAACTCGCAGGCATCGAGGACGGATGCCGTGGCGGGAATGGCGATGACGCGACGCACCATGATCTCGCGCAACGGTGTGTCGAGAGATGCAGTCAACAAACGCCGCGTCGGCAGGACTCCGACCAGACGTTTGTCGGAATCGACTGCGAAGAAATAGATTACCCGTTCACCGATGCCTTCGCTCCGGATGCGATCGAGCGCCTCCGCCACGGTCATGTCCGCATCCAGGAGCGGAAAATCTTTGCGCGCGTGCAGGACAACCGGGGAGTTGAAATCGGGAATGCCAGGGGCTTCAGGCATTCCCAACTTCTACCCGATGAACGATGCCTTTGCTCTTTAGAATTTGTTCCGCCTCGGTGAAATAATCGCGGATGTCCGATTGGGAGCGGATCCAGTCAATGTAGCGCTGAATTCCCTCTTCCAGGTCGACCTGCGGTTTGTAGCCGGCGGAACGAACTTTAGTTGTGTCGCTGGTGAGATGTCGCATTTCGCCGGGACGAAATTCGCCGCGCGCTTCCGGTTCGATATCGATCTTGAGCGCGTTGGAAACAATCTGCGCGACCTGGCGAATGGGCACGCCTTTGCCGCTGCCGACGTTGACTGCTAATCCGTCGAGCTGATCGCTCTCAGCTGCGAGCAGATTCGCGCGCGAGATGTCTTCGACGAATGAGAAATCCCGAGTTTGTTCGCCGTCTTCGTAAAGCACCGGCGGCAAGTTGTTAAGTAAGCGAGTGCAAAAAATTGCGATCACGCCGGTGTAAGGATTGAAAATGGATTGGCGCGGTCCGTAAGTGCACGAGTACCGGAGCGCGACGCTCGGGACTCCAACTTGTTTTCCCCAAAGCAACACAAGCCTCTCCTGATCAACTTTGGTCAGGCCATAAACGGTTTCGCCGCCGACCGGCGAATTCTCGGGAGTCGGCGCGCTTGTCGTAATCGCACCGCAAATCGGACAGTGGACTTCCCAATCGCCTTTGCGCAATTGCTCGACCGGCCGCACGGCTGGAAAAACCAGATTGTGCTTTGGGCAAATGCCAGCGCCTTCGCTGTAAACGGCCTGCGAGCTCGCCACAATAATCTTTTTGATCGGCAAATTCTTCTCACGAATCACTTCGAGCATTTGGGCCGTGCCTAACGAGTTAACGTGCACATATTTTGAAATCTCGGGCATGTAGCCGCCATAGGCCGCCTGGTGAAAGACGATGTCGATCTTATCAAGCGCAGCGGTAATCGTTTCGCGATCACGAATGTCGCCTTGGATGAATTCGGCCCTGGGATTGATCCATGCCGGTTTACCGCGGCGATGCGTTTGCGGCTCAAGATTATCCAGGACGCGCACTTTCCAGCCTTCGCGCACAAGCAGATCGGTAACGTGCGACCCGATGAGGCCGGCACCGCCGGTGACGAGGGCGCGTTTGTCGCTTTTTGCCATGAGAGGCAGGCTAGCGTTACAGCTAACGCCCTACAATTTTTTCTGCGCGGTTAACTCGGCCAGAAATTTCCGCGTGTTCGGCGCGATATCGGGTGTTGTTTGACGGGAAAGCAATTCGTTGCACAAACGCCGCAACGTCGCCGCATCATCGACATCGTAACCAGTCGGCAGCGGGCCGACCTCGAGATCGAGCTCGCGCGCCCGTTGTTCTGTCTGTTCCAAAACGCGTTCGGTGCTCCAATCGATTCGTTCGAACAATTCCGGGCGATTGCGCTTTAGCCCGATCAAATAATACCCGCCGTCATCTGACGGGCCCAGGACGACGCGATCGCCTGGCTTCGATAACAACTCGACTGCCTTTGCATAAACATCGGCAGCAACTGTCGGACTGTCGGAGTCGATCAGACAAACTGAGGTGAAGCCACATTGAAAGAGGTCCGCCGCCGCGAAGGCAAGTCGTTCGCCAAATCCGTGGCCGCGCTGCGGAAGAAGATCGAAGTCGCGCGGCAAGATGTCGATGTAGGCCGCTTCAGCGCCGATCGGAGTGTAGACACCAACGCCGCGCGCATTCGCGCCACAAGCTTTGGCGATTGCCATCGCGGTGTCGCGAAGAAAACAGATGTTTAGCTGCGCCGCTTCCTCGAGGCTGAGCGGAGGTGCCAGGCGCGTCTTCACCTGTCCAGCGCGCGGCGCCTTGGTCATTACTGCCAACGCACAAATATTTTCTGTTATCGTCGCGGGCGCAGCGGGATCGAGAACACGATGGAGGGCCTGCATTTAGCTGAGTTTCTCGCGCTCAGTTTTTCTCGCAAAGCGCGTACTGGTAACGCCCATCCTGCCAGATTCGAACATATTTCCATGGCATTTGCCGGAACAATTCTGCAAATGCTTCGGTTGTGAGCACGGTTGTTTTTCGCGGCTCGCGGTAGCCATTACCAGAATGGATAACGCTTGCCAGCAGCCACATCGCCATAAGCGGAATTGAAGCCCAAAAGGCGTGGCGTGGTTCGGCAATAAAGCAGCGGCCGCCCGGTCTTAAAACACGGAACATCTCGGTAACGGCGCGATAGTGATCAGGCAGTACCGTAAAAATGCGTGAAGCAATCAAAACGTCGAACGACGCGTCTTCGCTTGGCAGAGCGAGCGCGTTCACGCGTTCAAAGACACAGTTATTTACGTTTTGTGCGGCCGCACGTTGGCGCGCTGAACGGACCTGGCTCTCGGAGCGATCCACCCCGATAACAGCAATCTGTGGAAACCGGCGTGCCAGTTTTCTCGAATAAAATCCGGGACCACAACCGAGTTCGACGACTTTGGTTCCGGAAAGCGGCATCCGAGTTTGCCAAAGCGCCGAGATCATTCGTTCGGTATCATCACGAAAGAGACGCTCGCGGCAGAACGCATAAAGCCAGGCAGCGCGTTCAAACAAACTGTCTGTCGATTCTGACGCAACTCGCGATGGGGCAATTGTTCGCTCCGGCGAATCCGTCCGATGGCGAATCGTCCTTTCAGCTACTTTGTGCGTAGAGGCAACAGTGTTTGGCGGCATCGTCTCTATATATTGAATTCGCACAAGGCATCGGAGTTGTTCGCAATTCTAATATGAGTTTCTAATTGAGGGCCCATTAGTTCTTCTTCTTCTGCGTGCCAACAACTACAACGCCAGGCCGAAACACCGTGGCAGAGCAAGCTGTTGATAATACTGTCAACAACCGCCGACAACCTTGATCGTAGTCGAAGAGACGGAAGTTGTTGGGCGTTATTCGAAGTTGTTGGCTTGTTGCTGTGGCTTCAGTTAACAAAGTAAAATGAACTTTCAGTTATGATTTCTGTGCTTGGTCAAGTTGACCAAAAGTTGCGGACCGAACGAAGGTAAGGGTTGAAGATGCATATCGCGGACATCATGCGGGAGGATTCGCCGACGTTTTCGTTTGAGTTTTTTCCTCCGAAAACACCGGCGGCGGCAGAAACTCTCTATCAGACGATTCGCGATCTTGAATCGTACATGCCGCACTTTGTTAGCGTGACGTATGGAGCAGGTGGCACAACGCGAGACCTAACTCACGATCTCGTCGAGCGCATTCAACACACAACAAAACTCGATCCGATCCCTCACCTGACGTGCGTCTGTCATAATGAACAAGAGGTCCAACAAATTTTGCTTCGATACGCGAAGTCGGGGATTGGGAATATTCTCGCGCTCGGGGGCGATAGACCTCATGACATTCCGTACGACAAATCGCGCGACTCTTTTCAACACGCGATCGACTTGGTAAAGTTCATTCGGAGATTCAACGAATCGGGCACACATCCAGATCGGCGCGGGTTCGGAATCGGCGTGGCCGGTTTTCCTGAAGGGCATCCGGCGACTCCTAATCGGTTCGTCGAAATGGATTATTTCAAAGCGAAAGTCGACGCCGGTGCCGATTACATCGTTACGCAGTTATTTTTCGAAAATCGCGACTTCTTTGACTTTCGCGAGCGTTGCGCACTGGCCGACATCCATGTGCCTATTATCGCTGGCATCATGCCGGTCACGTCCATGAGCGGAGTCAGACGTATCGCCGAACTTGCCGGAGGCGCACGCTTTCCCGCCAAGCTCCTGCGCGCTGTACGACGATGCGAAAATGATGCTGAAAGCGTCCGGCGCGTCGGTGTGCACTTCGCTCTGGAACAATGTCACGATCTTTTGGATAACAACGTAGCCGGCATTCATTTCTACACGCTCAATCGTTCTGACGCCACACGGGTCATTTTTGACAGCCTCGGCGTTCCGCGTCGGCGAAACGCACAAGCCCCCACCGCTTAGTGGGATTAAAGCCGCTAAATTTGCGCGAAGTCTCTGAACCGAGCAGAATCTTAGAATGCTCGAAGCCCGGCGCGCGGTGTACCTGCAGCTCGCGACACTTGCAACCTTTGTCACGTTATTCGTGCTGCTGGCGCGCTTCTTCCCAGTGGTCGACTTCGTGGCGGGTCTGCAGCAGCGAGTCATCGGATTAGGCCGTTGGAGCGCGATCTTTTACCCGTTACTTTTTGCCGCGTGCAATTTGCTCTTGTTACCGGGTGGAATCTTGAGCGTGGGTGCCGGCTTTTTCTTTGGCCTCTGGTGGGGATTTTTCATCGTGCTTCTCGGTAACACCATTGGAGCAGCAATTTCATTTGCTTTAAGTCGATGGCTGGGAGCGCGGTGGAGGAAGGGACCAGTTTCGGCGAACCCAATGTTGCGAGTCGTGGAAAGGGCCGTAGAACGCGATGCCTGGAAGATAATTTTCCTCACGCAATTGCATCCGCTTTTTCCGACCAGCCTGTTGAATTACTTGTACGGGTTGACGCGAATTCGTTTTGGCCTGTACATGTTCTGGACGACGGTGGGCCGCGCTCCGGGTCTTTTTCTCTACACGTATCTGGGCACGTTGGGCCAACTGAGCCTGAATCTGGCGCGTGGAAAAACGCATCCGCGGATTGTGGAATATTGGACGTGGGGAGGTGCATTTCTTGTGACGGTGGTGTTATTTGTAGTGCTAACGCGTATGGCCTTGAGTGCGGTGCGAGAGTCGCAAGATTGTCCGCCTTCGATAAGTGATGAAAAAGCGCTTCCTAATATGTCGGCGTAAATCATTGATCAACAAATAGTTATGGTTGACAGCGAACTCATTGATGCGGCGGCGAAGGCGCGGGCCATGGCGTACGCGCCGTACTCCAAGTTTACGGTCGGTGCGGCGGTGCTTACCAAGCAGGGCAAGGTTTTCGTCGGCTGCAATGTTGAAAACCTATCGCTAGGATTAACAATATGTGCGGAGCGATCGGCAGTTGCTGCGGCAATCGCGCAGGGCAGCAAAGACTTGGCCGCGATTGCCATTGTAACCGGCTCCAAAAAACCGGCAGCACCTTGTGGCGCTTGTCGGCAGGTTCTCGCTGAGTTTAATCCGACGATGAGGGTTCTCGCGGCAACGGTGGACGGAGCGTCGCAGCGATTTGAATTGTCCGAATTGCTGCCAGTGCCGACACAAGGAATCTTGGAGACAGCCAAGAATGTTTAGGCTTCCAACGGAATATGACGTGATCGTTGTAGGCAGCGGTCACGCCGGAATTGAAGCGGCACTCGCGTCGGCTCGGCTGGGCTGTCGAACTTTGATGCTCACTCAGAACCTCGACACGATCGGCCAAATGTCGTGCAACCCCGCAATCGGCGGTTTGGCGAAGGGGCAGATTGTCCGGGAGATCGACGCGCTCGGTGGAGCAATGGGCCTAAACGCGGATGCGACGGGCATTCAGTTTCGGATGCTGAACAGATCGAAGGGTCCATCGGTCCGCGCACCGCGAGTGCAATGCGATAAGAAGGCGTACCAATTTCGAATGAAGGCCATCTTGGAACGCGCTATTAATTTGGATCTAAAGCAGGCCAATGTTGCGCGAGTTCTCACTTCGGACGGGAGCGTGGTCGGCGTCGAGACAGATTTGGGTCTGTCGGTTCGAGGCTGCAAAGTAGTGGTGACCTCTGGAACGTTCTTGCGTGGTTTGCTGCACGTCGGCAACAACAGCCAGCCAGGCGGAAGGATGGCCGATGCCAGCTCTAGTTTGAGCGAGAACCTTAGCGAGTTGGGCTTCGAAGTTGGCAGATTTAAGACCGGCACCCCATGCCGGATCAGTCGCCGCTCAATAGACTTTTCGAAATGTAAAATTCAACGGGGCGATGAGCCGCCGCCCCGGTTCTCATTTTTCGCTGACGGGTCGCGCGATATAAATGACATATTTACCTTAAATGACGTGAGCGGGACGCCGTTCCACGTGGAACAAGTGCCCTGCTGGATCACGCAGACCAGCGCTCGGACCCACCAAATAATTCGAGCTAATCTCCACCGATCGCCGCTTTACGCCGGGCGGATTAAGGGAACTGGGCCACGCTACTGCCCGTCGATCGAGGATAAGGTCGTCAAATTTGCAGATCGCGAAGCGCATCAGCTCTTTCTCGAACCGGAGGGTCGTCACACAGAGGAGTTCTATGTAAACGGTATCTCGACCAGCCTTCCGTATGAAGTTCAGCTCGAGTTTGTGCGGTCAATACTGGCTTTGGAGCGCGCTGAAATAATGCGGCCAGGATATGCCGTCGAGTACGATTTTTTCCCGCCGACTCAGCTATTTCACACTCTCGAAACCAAGAAGGTGCAGGGTCTTTATTTTGCTGGGCAGGTTAACGGTACTTCCGGTTACGAGGAGGCTGCCGCCCAGGGCCTTATTGCCGGCACCAACGCAGCCCTCCGGACCCAGGATAAGCCAGCCTTCATACTTGGCAGGAATGAGGCCTACATGGGCGTGCTTGTTGATGATCTCGTTACTAAAGGAACGGACGAGCCTTATCGCATGTTCACGAGCCGTGCCGAGGATCGATTGCAGCTTCGGCATAATAACGCAGACCAACGTCTAACCACTAAAGGACACCACTTAGGATTAGTTAGTCCGCCGCGCTGGGCGGCGTTCGAATCAAAAATGTCGCTGGTAAGGGAGTGTCGCATCGTGGCTAATACTACGAGATGCGGAGGAGTTTCTGTCTCTCAGCTGCTGAGACGGCCGACCTTCACTTATTTGAACTTAGACACTGAGACCCGGGCGGTGGCTCCTGCGGACATTTGGGAATTAGTCGAAGCCGATATCAAATACGAAGGCTATGCAGCTCGGCAGACTCAACACAACAAGGAGCTATCAAAGAGGAATGGTCAAAAAATCTCTGATGGGTTCAACTTCGCAAGCGTCGCAGGTCTGAGCTCCGAAACGCGCCAAAAACTTTCGAAAGTACGTCCCACGACGTTAGGACAGGCCGCGCGGATTAGCGGTGTGACTCCGGCAGACATTTCAATCCTATCTATATGGCTTATTAAGAACGACTTACAACGAGATTCGGCCGTCTCATTTGTCGGATCGGGAGCCAACTAGCCGGCCGTGCTTACTCTCGTTGGCGTCGCGTTGGTTGCTTATCTTCTCGGATCTTTCCCGGCTGGTTACATTGCCGGAAGACTCGCGGGCATCGACATTCGTAAGGTCGGTAGCGGCAATGTGGGTGCAACAAACGTTACCCGTGTATTCGGCAAGGGGCTTGGGTATTCGGTCTTTGTCTTGGACTTGGCTAAGGGCTTGGCTGCGGTCGAGGTGGCCGTGATTATGGGCAAGGGCGCTCAATCGAGCGCGCAATTTGTCGACCTTTACGCCGTAATCGGCGCTCTTTTTTCTGTGATCGGACACAGCTATTCGATATGGCTTGGATTTAGTGGTGGGAAAGGGGTTGCTACATCGATCGGCGCTCTTTTTGGCGTCAATTGGATAATGGCACTGATCGTGTGCGCCGTTTGGGTTGCAGTGTTTCAGACGACTCGATATGTATCTGTCGCTTCGATAGCGGCGGCGGTCGCGCTTCCTATTGCTGCCGGAATCATGCTGTTTCTGAAAGAACTTCCTACACCGATTCCACTTTATTTTTCGTTGTGCCTGGCAACGATCATAGTCGTGCGGCATCGCTCTAACTTGTCGCGCCTGCTGAAAGGCACTGAACCGCGCTTTGCTCGAAAGTGAAACCGGAAAAAATTGCAGTGATTGGAGCTGGCGGCTGGGGAACCGCGTTATCGGTAATCTGGGCGCGGCAAGGTCACGCGATTTTGCTATGGGGAAAAAATCGGTCACGGGTTGAAGAAGTGCAAAAATCGCGGGAGAACACCGCCTATCTTCCTGGTGTAAATCTGCCCAAAGGTGTCGGCCTAACAAGTGAGCTTCGAGCGTGTGCCGACGCTGATTTAATTGTTTTTGTTACGCCCTCCACTGCCTTGCGCGAAACTGCTACTCAATTGAGCGAAGTTGCGATCAAGCGCGACGCAGTGCTGCTGAGTTGCATCAAAGGGATCGAGCACGGAACCGGCAAGCGCATGAGTGAAATACTCGCCGAAATTTTTCCCGGACACCCGATCGCAGTGTTGTCAGGGCCAAATTTAGCCGCAGAAGTTTCGCGTGAATTGCCGACGGCTACGGTCCTGGCGTGTACAAGACCTGAATTTGCAACGACGCTTCAGAACTATCTCGCCACGCCGCGGTTCAGAATTTACACGGGGGAGGAGTTGGCCGGTATCGAGCTGGGCGGCGCACTCAAGAATGTGTACGCGATCGCAGCCGGCGCCGGCGATGGTCTCGGTTTAGGTGATAATTCCAAAGCGGCTCTCGTCACCCGAGCACTCGCCGAAATGGTACGCCTCGGGATGAAGATGGGAGGAGAACTGCGAACGTTTTATGGATTAAGCGGTGTCGGAGATCTTGTCGCAACCTGCTTCAGTCAACACAGCCGCAATCGTCGCGCCGGCGAACAGTTGGGGCAGGGTCGCTCGTTAAAGGAGATTGCTTCTTCGATGGGGACGGTTGCCGAAGGAATCCCGACCGCCAAAAGCGCTTATGAGTGCGCGCGTAAACTGCAAGTCGACACGCCAATTATTGATCAGGTCTACTCGTTGCTTTACCAGCAAAAAGCGCCAGCGCAGGCGATGGAAGAATTATTGCGGCGTGACCAAAAAGCTGAGGGCATTTAGACCGCGCCATCACTTTCGCGACAAAGCTTTTCGATCACCGCCGGATATAGTTCGTGCTCGGCAATTTGAATTCGCGCGTGCAGGCTTTCGGCCGAGTCGTTAGGCAGGATCGCCACTTCGCGTTGGGCGATGAGGTCTCCGTGATCAATTTTTTCGTCGACGAAGTGAACGGTACAACCAGTCACGGTCTCGCCCGCAGCGATAGCCTGTTTCCATGCTTCGAGTCCAGGAAATTTCGGGAGAAGTGATGGATGAATGTTGATGATGCGCCGTGGAAAGGCTTCCAGCATCGGCGATTTTAACACTCGCATAAACCCGGCGAGTACCACCAATTCGACGTCTGCATCGCGCAACATCTGCACAAGCTCTGCCTCCGCATTTGGCTCGAGCCGCGTGCGAAATTGACCCGGCGGGAGATAGGCATTCGGGACAGAGAATTCGCGCGCAATTTCCAGAATCGGCGCATCGAGAACATCGGATATCACGACGCGCGCTTCTGCGGGCAATGCTCCCGAGCGGATGCTCTCGAGAATCGCGCGGCAATTCGATCCTTTTCCTGATCCGAGAATTCCGAGACCAAGGCGCTTCATTTTCCGAGTTTGCTCAAACGTTTCAGTAAATCAGATGTCGAATAGCCGCGCTCCAACGGCACGATGTCGATCTTAGCGCCGATTCTTTGCAGAACTTGGCGTTCTTCGGTATTCAACGTGTCAGCCTTGTAATCGCCGCCTTTCACATAAATGTCGGGCCTGGCCAGTTCGAGGAATTGTGTTGCCCGCAATTCCGGAAAGATCGCGACTAGATCAACTGAACTTAGCGCTGCGACAACTTCGGCTCGATCCGTCTCGGAATTAACGGGCCGGCCGCGCCCTTTCAGTTCGCGAACGGAACGATCGCCATTGATTCCCACAATCAGCGCGTCGCCGAGCGCGCGAGCAGCTTTCAAGTAGCGAATATGTCCTACGTGAAGCAAATCGAAGCAGCCGTTTGTGGCGACGATTCTTTTTCCGGCGGCGCGCAGATCGTTCGCACGCTGGCGGAGTTGTTCTAAAGGCACGATCTTCTGATTCGTCATTTCACAACGAAGTTTAATGCGCGCGGCAGGATTTGAAATTCCGCAGGCGCGTTTCCAATAAGTTATCCATCTGTGTTAAACCATATACCGGGCGCGAGCCTCGCGGTGATTTTTTTTGCTCGTCGAGCAATCGCAGGGCTGCGAGCGCGTTACTTTTTTCGATGACCAACCATTTCACCGCGAACACTTCGCGGATCGAGCCGGGTGAGATTTTTTTTCATGCTCGATGTGAGCAACGAAATGTGCGGGATCTCGCAAAGATGCTCGGCGATAAACCAGACCGGCTTCTCGGTTGTCATCCACTTGAGATGGTCGAAACGCCCTAGGTTCACTGGACGTGAGTAGCGACGCAAGGTGCGCTCGAATCGCAGATTAAAGTAAATATTGAAGTAGCTCATCGCGAGTTCGCGCAGGCTCCGATAGACCGGCTCGCGATAACGACAGCCGGCGAAGTTGGATTTCGCGACCGCGCCCCAATGTCCGCGCACTTTAAAAATCGCAACTACGTGATCGGTGTCTTGCTCGGCTTCCAAATCGAAGATGAGTGGAGGGAAACCGAGAAGGCGCAGCGCCGCCGCGGCAAAGATCCCCCCTTCTAGGCAGGATGCGGTGCGCTCGTGCAAAACACGTTTCGGCGAACGTGCGGTGTAACCAAGGTTGTAAGGCAGCTCATCCAGAAAACGCTGCACGCCGGCCGGTGTTTTCAGTGCTCGGAATTTGCGCAATTCTGGCGACGTAAACCCAAAATCGCGGCGTCTGGATGTCGATCTTTCGATTGTCGATCTTGCGCCTCGGCGCTGAGATTTACAACCCGACAGGGTGCCGCGCCTCGAAACCGCCGGCCGGGACGCGCTCAGCCACTTGCCAGCCCGGCTGCCACCGGTCGTGCGCGGTCAGATAAGGCGTCGTGTCTAATCGTAGGCCCGCGATGATCGCGTAAGCGTGACCACTGCGCGCATAAATCGTGATCCATTTGCCCCGACCGCGTTCGCCAAAGTTGCGAAAATCGGTGGAACTGATGGGCGATTTGAGCAAGCCAGCCGCGCCGAGCGCATAGGAAACTGTGCCTGAACAGTCGTAACCGCGATCAATAAACGATTTGTGACCGCCCCCGAAAATGTAGGGCTTGCGATGAAGTTGGTTCGCGCCCCAGATGGCGCGCTTTACCGCGAGCGGTGCACCTTCCGGAGCTGCGGCCTGACCGAAGCGAAGGCGGGCGCGCGTTCCCGGCACGGTTGGCCCAGAAGCCGGAAAAGTATTCGCGTTTGCCGAAGATGCGATTGCGGCGACAACAGCCGCGCCAAAAAGGATTTTAGAAGTCAGGGGATACACAGAGCGTTTTCGGAGCGTGTCCTATGCCATAACAATTGCGTTTGCAAAGAAAAAATCGCTTCGAAACGACCGTTTTGCGGTCCTCTCGCGATCCTTGCTTAGGAACGGATTATGCTCTATAAAGGATCTCCACGAAGATCAGCCTGGAGGTAAAGAATATGCCCCAACTCGATTTCCGCGCAGCGCTCTCCACGCCGGAAGAAAAACTTTTCTCGCCGCCCGCATCGGTTGCAATCGCGCCCATCCCAGCGCGAGCCGCTGTCCCGAGCTATCCATTTCTGCGCAATCTGGGTCTTAGCCGCTCGACTTTGGCGAACATCGTGTTCGTCGCGATCGCTGCCATGGGCGGACTAGTCTGTGCGTTTTACTTTTTCAATGGCGGCGAGTTGTTGCGCGCGGCAGCGGCCTGGCCGAGCGAGTTTCTCTACCCGCGCCCGCTATCGACCGATAAGATCGATGTCGGCGTGCAGGCGAATCCAGTCGATCAATTTTCCGACAGCAGCAAGAGCGCAGCGGCTTCGAAGAAAACCATTGGCGAAAGCGCGAGCCCGTTCGAGCAAAATTTCTGGGCACCGGACCTAACGCAACCAACCCCAACAATCAATACGACGAGCCCAGTACCGCCGGTCGTGCTTCCGGGGTCCGGGATAGTTATTGTTCCGCCTCCACCTCCGTCTTCGCTCCTTAATGATCTGAACACGCTCGTCGCCGGCGCGGACGCATTGGTCCAGTCTCTTTATAACACGGTAAATCAAACCGTAACGTCAGTTACCCCAAAGACAGTTACCCAAACCGCAAGCAGCATGCTTCGTTCGACCGGCCGCAAGGTTTCGAGCACACGGCAAAAACTCCCGGTGCGCTCAAATGTGACCAGCGTCCGCACAACGACAACATCGGTGTCACAAACGACGCAACAAATGACCAGCACGCAGGTGCAAGCGCCCACGATCCAAAACCAAACAATGTTTGGCGGCGGGATGGGTGGCATTGGCGGTCCCGGCGGCGTCGGCACTGTTGGTACTGTCGGCACTGTTGGTACTATTGGTACTGTGGGCACTGTGGGTGTTCCTGGTGCCGTTGGTACTGTTGGCAGCCTTGGAGGACTCGGTGGACTCGGCTCCGGACTGGGCGGTCTCGGCTTAGGACCTCACTAAACCTGGTTCGTTGAACGCCAGAAGGTGATATTATTGCGGCATGCTGCGCGGAGCCGCGCTTCTTCTTGGACTTGTCGCGACGACTCTGTTCGCGCAAGAGCCGAACAAGGATCCGGATTCGTTCGACATTGAACCGCCGCTCCTGATTCCAAATCGGACAGACGAACAACTCGCCAAAGCCGCGCCCTCTCCGGCCCGAGATGTCGATCTTGCCAAGCTCGAAAAAGAATTCGAGCGCGCAAAAAGGAATGCCGCCGGCGCTGAGCGTCTCTGCAAAATTGGCGCCCTTTCTAAACTAGAGGCGGAGCAGCGCGCTCTCCGTCTCGTTCATCTTGAATTTGATCTGGCGAATGCGCGGTTGGTCTGCGCCAAGGAAGAAATGCTGGAGAAGGAAAAACAGCTGACCGCAGGCCAAATCGCAAAAACCGAAATCGCGCAGACGGAATCGGGCCTTGCGCATGCGATCGAAGCTGCGCACGCCGCGACCGCAAAACGCGAGCAGGCTGACCTTGATGCGGCCGAAGCCAACGTCCATCGCCAGGAAAAACTTCTCGCTCTCGGTAGCGCGCGAAAATCCGACGTCGACCGCGCTGTCCAGAAACTTGCCGAGCTCAAGTCTCGGGAAAATTAAAATCCGCTGAAGAATCCGTCGATTGCCACATGCAGATCGGTAACTACGTGACTGCCGGAATCCACGCGTACTGCTGGAAAGTGGTCAATAGTTCGATCGGGCCGTATTTTGTGTAGAGTTGCTCCCAGGCATCAGGAGTTCGCTCAGTCGTGCCAGTCAATGTTTGCAATGCGGCTTTGGAATGTTGTCCGAAGATTCCGTCGAGATCTTCCGGCTTACTCAGAGCGCCACCGTGAAAGAGATATTTTTGCCATTGCAATCCTTCATCGAGATCGAGCGAACTTTTAAAAACGCGGCTTGGCGGGATCTCGATGTGAGGTAGGTCCTGCCAGCCAGTCCAGTTCCCGCCCCAATCCAGACCATATTTGGCGGCACCTTTGCCGATCTTCTGTTCCTGCGGGCCGGCCTCCAATTCCTCCCCGGTTGGTTTAAAAAGAACGATGTCGACCGCGGTAGACGGCAAATAATTGTGGCGCGATTTCTTTTTGTAACCGTCCAGACCCGTGACCTTCTTGCTTTTATCGACGAGCACCCAACTACCATTCCGGAAGGCACGGCCTTTCTGGAAAAGCGCGAACTGTTCAGCTGGCGTGCGATGAATTCCCTCCGATCCAGTGCCGGTTTTCCAGCCGGTGGGGAGATTGCTTTTTACTTCGGCAAGAATCCCGGCAAGGCGGGCATGCAAAATTGGGTGAAGGAAGAGTGGGTCGGATTTGTGATTCGCCATGGGGAGAAGGGGTTTGGAATCGACGCGACGATAGCGAAGCCCAATTTATCGGACAAGAGAAAAGCCGATGACTTCTGAGTTCAACTTTTGGACGTCAGACATTTTCTCTTTAATAGCCGGCGGCTTGTCCGTCTTTGCGCGATTCGCTTGCGCCGACGTAAACACGCTGCCCGTCGTGCATCTCAACTTTGATCGCTTGATAACCACCGTAACCGCCGACATCGACGCGCACATCGTGCCCGCGTTTTTTTAATTCGCGCTGCGTCTCCGCGGGAATTCCGCTTTCCAAATTCACGTAGCCGCCGTTTTCCATCTTCTCGCCAGTCGGTTCGTTATCGCCTTCATGTTGCCAGCGCGACGCGTCGCCCGCTTCCTGCACGTTCGATCCGAAATCGATCTGGTTCGTTAGCACTTGGACGTGACCTTGCGGCTGCATTCCGCCGCCCATCACGCCGAATGCTTCCCACGGTTTTCCATCTTTCATGACCAAGCCGGGAATGATCGTGTGAAACGGACGCTTGCCCGGCGCGTAGACATTCGCGTGTCCCGGTTCCATCGAGAAAAGTTCGCCGCGATCCTGAAACATGAACCCGAGCCCCGGCACGACGATGCCGCTGCCCATCCCGCGATAATTGCTCTGAATGAGCGAGACCATGTTGCCTTCATCATCGGCCGTGCACATGTAAATCGTGTCGCCGCTGTCGATCTTGCCGGCGGCAACAGTTTTTGCCGCGCGGTTCGGATCGATCAATTTGCGGCGCTCAGCCGCGTATTCTTTCGAAAGCAGTTTCGTTAGCGGAATTTTGGCGAACGCAGGATCGGCGTAATATTTCGCGCGATCGGCCCAGACGATTTTCTTTGTCTCAATCATCGTGTGCAACGTGTCCGGCGAGTTGCGGCCCATCGCTTTCAAATCGAATCCTTCGAGGACGTTCAGGAGTTGCAACGTTGCAATTCCCTGTCCATTTGGAGGCAGTTCGAAAACATCGTAGCCGCGATAATTCACTGAAACCGGATCGACCCAGGTTGAGGTGTGTTTCTCAAAATCCGCCTTGCGCAGAAACCCGCCGTTCTGCTGCATGAAGATGTCGATCTTGTCCGCGATCTCGCCTTTGTAAAAAGCGTCGCGCCCTTTTTCGCCGATCAAGCGCAGCGTCTTTGCCAGCGCTGGGTTTTTGAAAATGTCGCCTTTCGCCGGCGTCCGGCCTTTGCCGTCGAGCGTGTAAGTTTCAAGAAACGCGCCGGGCAATCCTTTATAGATGCGCGGCCCGAACGTCCAGTAATACGCAATCAATTCCGCAACCGGAAATCCTTCTTCGGCGTAACGAATCGCCGGCGCGAGATCGTCGCTCAGTTTCAGCTTCCCGAATTTTTTATGAAGCTCCGCCCACGCATCGACGCAACCGGGCACGCTGATCGGCAGCATTCCCTGCGGCGGAATCGTTTTGCGATTCAATTTGTCGAGCTCGGCTTTCATTTGATCGTAACTCAAACCGAGTGGCGAACGTCCGCTGCCGTTGATTCCGTAAAGTTTATTGTCCTTTGCGCTGTAAACGATGGCGAAGAGATCGCCGCCGACTCCATTCGAGACTGGCTCCATCAAACCAAGCGTTGCGTTCGCGGCAATGGCCGCGTCCACCGCACTGCCGCCCTTTTTCAAAATGTCGATCCCGACTTGCGTCGCCGCCGGCACGCTCGTGCAAACCATCCCGTGCCGCGCCAGGACTTCCGAGCGCGTCGCAAAATTCTTGCCGGTGATCCGGTCAATTTGGGCAGATGCAAGATCGACCATGAGCAAAAGAGCAACGACAAATCGGATCGCTTTCATAAGGGAAAGACTACTACGATTGAGCAACTCTGATTCAAGGAATCGCAAACATTCTGCGTCCAATCAGCTACTACATGCTTCTCCGCGCTCTGATTCTAATTCTGTGCATATGTTTTGTCGCTCCGGTGAGCGATGCGGCCGAGCAGACACTTGGCCAGGCGCTCAAGAAGATCTTTTCCACGCCGACCCCAACGCCGCACCGAAAAAAGAAAAGCGCCACTGCGATAAAAAAGAAATCACCGACGCCAACACCAACTCCGTCGCCGAAGAAAAAACATTCGCCGCCACCGAAGGAAGAGGAATCGCCAACGTCATCGCCGACTTCTTCTCCGAAAAAGAAACGAACTCCGGCAGTGGAAGAGGAGACTCCCACGCCGACTCCAACGAAGAAAAAGATCTCACCAACGGCTTCACCTACCGCTTCAGCGCATCACAAGAAGAAGGGATCGCCCACTCCGGAGCCATTTGAAACGCCGGAAGGATCGACATCTCCGGCCCCAAGTCCGCAGGAGTCAGCGCCGCCTCCGCCTTCGCCGGCACCATCACGGAAGCTCCACGCGCCGAACGCGACCTTGTTGCCGAATCAAATTAAAGGGTTCGAAAATTATCCGCTCAAAGTCCAGAAGCTTCTGACCGCCGCGCTCGAGCTGACCACCCGCGATCTCGATTACAAGTACGGCTCGGCCGATCCGACGAGCGGCGGCATGGATTGCTCCGGCTTCGTTTATTACGTGCTCAAGCAAAACGACGTCGCCGATGTTCCGCGCGATTCGAGCCAGCAATATGTCTGGCTGCGTCGGGCCCGAACTTTTGAAGCGGTCATGAGTCAAAAGGACGACTCATTTGAATTGCAAGATCTCAAGCCGGGCGACCTGCTTTTCTGGACCGGCACTTATTCAATCGAGCGCGACCCGCCGATCACCCACGCGATGATTTATCTCGGCCGGGAGAAGAAAACCGGCAACCGGGTCATGGTCGGCGCGAGCGACGGGCGCGTTTATCAGGGCGAATCGCGTTTCGGCGTCAGTGTTTTCGATTTCAAAGTTCAACACCGGGAAACAAATGGCGAAGGAAAATTGCGACCGACGTTCATCGGTTACGGCCACATTCCCGGATTGCGCGAGTAGAGTGCTTTCGACCGAAATTTAGATCGACAATCAGATGAGAATCTTGCAATGAAGGTCGCAAAGCTTCTTGGGGCTAGCTGACCTCAACCAAAAAACTATGAACTGGACAAAATTCTTCATCGCATTCGTCGTAACATTCGTTTGGATCTTTATTTTCGGATACGTCTGGTGGGGACTGCTGATGCACAGCGCTCACATGGAAGTGCCGGCGATGTTCCGACCCGAAGCGGAGTTCGGCAATTACATGCCGTGGCTGATTATCGGTCACATCATCATGGCATTTTTCCTAACTTGTATTTATGCGAGCTTTGTTTCACCCGGTGGGGTGGGTGCGGGTGCAAAACTCGGCGTCAAGTTAGGTCTCTTCTGCGGCGGGATCGATTTCATTGGCTACGCCGTCCACCCAATGACTACGAAAATGCTTTGGGGCTGGGTCGCAGGTGACGTTTTGATGCTGCTCGTTGCTGGCGCACTCATTGGCGCGATTTACAAACCGAGCGCTTCGACCGGCGCATAGTCACTCCGTTAGATCGACATCGCTCTCGCCCGCGGGGAAATTGCTTCCAACGAGGTTGCCCGCTGCTCTATCATTGTCTCAACCTGCCCATGGCTGAGACGGTTGAGAAATTCACGACGGGCGAACCGCTGACGATCGATCAGCTTCTCGAATATCTCCCGGCGCTAAAAGAAATCCCGCGCGCCCAGCTCGAGAATTGGGCCAAAGGCGCGGCCGTTCTTCATCATTACCGCAAAGGCGAGATGGTTTGCGAAGAGGGCGAGTTCGGCTCGACCGCCTACTACATCGTTTCCGGAACGGTCGACATCTTCATTCACAATCCGCTCGCGCATCTGCGCACCCATCCGGTCCGGAATTTTCTCGGCCGGAGCATGCGGCGGATGAAAAGTTTTCTGACTGACGATCAAACCGATCTTCGTCCGGAAGCGCACCAGCGGAAATTCATCGGCATCGACGCGAATGTCGATCTTCCGATCAATCGCCCGCTCGCCCAGCTCGGCCCCGGCGAGTTGTTCGGCGAAATGACCTGCCGCACTTATCAACCGCGCTCGGCCACGGTTCAGGCGCGTGAGCCGTGCGTCATGGTCGAGATGCTGCGCGTAATTCTCGACATGCTGGTCGGCAATCGCCAGCCGTCCGAAGCCACCAGGGCTACGTCCAAAGTAAAGATGCCGACCTTCAAGGGCACTTCATTCAAGACCGAGCTCGAGAAAAAATATCGCGAGCGTTCGCTCAACAATCATCTCCGTGCTGTCCCGCTCTTTGCTTCGCTCGACGACGAATTTATCGAACACCTCCGCCAACACGTCGAGCTCGTTTCCTACAATCAAAATCAAGTCATTTGCAAAGAAGGCGATGACGCGGATGCGTTTTATCTGATCCGTTCCGGTATGGTCCGCGTTTCGAATTCGCTGCCGGGGGGCGAAATGGTCCGGACTTATTTGAGTCGCGGCGATTATTTCGGCGAAATCGGACTGCTGCGCTCGATCAAACGCACCGCCACCTGTGCCGCGCTTGATGCGGTCGACGTTGTCAAAATTCCCGCGGCTGATTTCGCGCTCATGCTTGAAAGATTTCCGATGGTGCGTCAGCAGATCGAAGCCGTGGCCGGCGCGCGTTTCGCCGCCGACCAGCAAAAGGCGATCCCGGCAGGTTTGCATCTCGACGACTTCTTGAATCAGGGATTGTTTGAAGCGCAGAATCTTTTGCTAATCGATCTCGAAAACTGCACGCGGTGTGACGCATGCGTTCGGGCCTGCGCGCAGGCGCACGACGGCGTGTCGCGACTTCTGCGGGACGGTTTGCGCTACGAACATTTCCTGGTCGCGACTGCATGTCGATCATGCCGCGATCCGCTTTGCATGACGCAATGCCCAGTTGGCTCGATTCGGCGGAAGGAAAATCTGGAAATCATCATCGAAGATTGGTGCATCGGTTGCGGCAAATGCGCCGAGCTTTGCCCGTACGGCAACATCAACATGCACCCGCTCGAGTTGATGAAAGAAGTGAAAACGGAAATCAAGGGCAAAGAAGGCGCACCGCCCACGATCAAGATCGAACAGAAGAAAATGACGGCCTACAAGGCGAACACCTGCGACCTTTGCACGCAGCTTTCCACCCCGAGCTGTGTTTACGCCTGTCCGCACGACGCGGCCAAGCGCGTCGATCCGCAAAGATTCTTCGGCGACGCGATCACAGCGCAAAGCGAACTCATCGGCAAGACTTGGGAGCCGATGCCGGCGCGCTACGAAACGCATCGCACTCACTAGCCGATGCGCATCGTCAATCGCGCACACCTGCCGTGGTTCATCTTCGTCGTCGCGGCGACACTTTTCGCGGTGTGGCTCTATCTCGGCAATTTTTCTCCACAAACTTTGCCGTCGGCGCTGCGTTTGCCGAATTCGTTGCTCCAAAAACCTTCCGAGTATCGAAATGTCGGCGGCACACCGCTCGGTTTGATCTTCGGCACGATCGCATTGTCGATCTTTGTCTTTGCCGCGCTCCTCGGTGTGCGGAAAAAAATCGTGCTCTGGCGCATTGGCACGGTGCAACGCTGGTTGCGCGCGCACATTTGGCTGACACTGCTCACTATTCCGCTGGTGATTTTGCACAGCGGCTTTCGTCTTGGCGGACCGATGACGACGCTCATCATCATTCTCTACGTCATCGTGATGGTGAGCGGGATTTATGGACTCGTTCTTCAGCATTATATGCCGGCGGTTATGATGGAGCGATTGCCCGCCGAGAGTGTTTACGAACAGGTTCCGCATATTCGCGCGCAAATCGTGGCCGCCGCGGCAAAAATGCGCGATTCGTTCAAGCCCGCGCCGCCGATGAAACCTGACGCTGGTGCGCCCGCGCCGAGCCCGGACAAAGCAGTCACGGTTGGATCAACCCCAATGGCGTCGACCGCGGCGGCGTTGAGCACGCCGACCGCGCGCGCAAAAAGTGTCGTTGGATCGACAATCACTGCCGAAACCATCGCGGTGCCGGAGAAAAAGCCGGAAGAAAAAGTTTCGTCGGCGGTTGAACCGAAAGCCGTTGTTCCACCAACGCCGATTGCCTCTTCCGCCGCCGCGCCGGGTGAAAAACCGCCGGCTGCAACGATTGCCCAACCAATCGCGACCGCGACGCCTGCGAAAGCTACCGCTGCAACCGATGCCGATTCCGAAGCGGCGCTTCTCGATTTTTTAGATCGCCAAATCATTCCGTATCTTTCCGCCAGGCGCGGCGACCGCATGCGGCTTGGTAAGGCGCGTTTTTCGGAAGATACCTTTCGTTTCGTCAAACTTCGCGTCACCGAAGGTTATCGCGATCGCGTCGAAGAAATGCAGGGTTGGTGCGATGAGCGCCGCATGCTCGATCTGCAAATCAAATTGCATCATTGGCTGCACGCCTGGCTGTTCGTGCACGCGCCGGTTTCGTTCCTTTTGCTCATGCTCGTTTTCTGGCACGCGTTTGTGACGTTGTTCAACTACTGAGCCGATGCCGAAACCCGGACGCACGCAAAAGCAGATCGCCGAGCGTTACAAAGGCAATCTCGGTTATTATCGCAGACTTCATCCCTGGCGGCGCACGCGACTGATCGTCAGTTTATTAACGATCTTCGGCGGGCTGGTTGCGATTTTCCTTTTCCCACGTTGTGGCCGCGAAACGTTCTTTAACGCCGGCAAAATCTCGACCAGCCACGCCAGGTTCGCTGGCGACTGTGCCCAATGTCATGACAAGAACGTCGCCGGCGGAAAATTCAGCGAAGTTTTAAGAGATCGCTTTCGCAACGGCGTCGCTACCGAAGCGATCGATCGCAAATGCGAGAGCTGCCACCAAAAGCACAGCTTCCACGAAGCCAACGTCGTGCAGAACCGCTCCTGCTCTGCGTGTCACCAGGAACATCGCGGCCTGAATAATCTCAGATTGGTCGCCAGCTCGCGGTGCGCGACTTGCCACAACGATTCCGCCACGATGGCGGCGTCGGCACAGAAGGGATTGAGCATTCCGCGCGATGCGTTTCATCGACATCCGCATCGGGCGCAACAGATCGTCTTTGAACTGCCGCGACCGCCGCAAGGTTTCACCGCTGCGTTTGCGTCGTTTTGGGAAGCGCATCCCGAATTTCAATTGAAACGCGTGAACGCACGCGATCCCGACGTGCTTCGTTTCAATCATCAGCGCCACTTCGCTTCCGACATCCCACCAGTGAACGGGCAGAAGCTTGATTGCAATTATTGCCATCAACTCCAGCCGGACGGCCGCTTTTATCAACGGATCAGTTTCGCCGCCAATTGTCAGGCGTGTCACTCGCTCCAGTTCGATTCGAGAAACCCGGAAATGCACATTCCGCATGGGAATGTCGATCTTGTTCGAACGTTTCTGCGGAGCTTGCCGGCGCAATACGCCGACTACGCGCGCTTGAAGAAGGGAATTTCTGAGCGCGAGGTCCCTGGTTTTGTTGCTCAACAAATCAAACAGCTACGCGATCAATTTCATTCCGGGGACGAGCTAGAGCGCGCCGTCTTTTTCACCAAGGACCCTTATAAACCGCAGCAAACGATGGGCGCGGCCGCGCGTGGCAATTTTACCGGCTGCGCTTTTTGTCACGAAGTGAAAGCTGCCGCCAATCGCGCACCCGCGATCACAAAACCGATTTTAGTGGATCGCTGGATACCGCAGGCGAATTTCAATCACGCCAAACATCAGATCGATCCGGCCACGCAAAAACCGCTCGACTGCAACATTTGCCATCAGGCGACGCAAAGCCGCGAAACGTCCGACGTTCTGATGCCGTCGAAAGCGAATTGTGTCATTTGCCACAGTCCGCAAGGCAAAGTCGTCGCCGAATGCATCACTTGTCACACCTATCACGCGCCGATCGCCGCGCAGACCGTCGCTGAATCGACAACCTCGCTGAAACAAATGCTCCTCGGCGCGAAATAGTCGCTCCTCTGAATTCGAGATTGGACGTTGGGCGTTGGGCGTTGGACGTTTTCCGCTTATGACTGCGACGACGCGGATTCCCGCCCGACTTGGTTACCGCATGCCGGCGGAATGGGAACCGCACGCCGCGACCTGGTTGTCATGGCCGCGGCGCGAAGGAATCAGTTTTCCGGATTCGTTCGATCGCGTTTTGCCGGCGTTGCGCGAAATGGTCGCGGCCCTCGTCGAAAGCGAACCGGTCTGCATCAATGTCATTAACGGTGTTCACGAAGCTGAAGCGCGCGCAGTCCTCGATCACCTTCGACACCAGGAGTGCATCGCCTATTACGAAATTCCGACAAACGAGCCGTGGTGCCGCGATCATGGTCCGATTTTTTTGACGCGCGATGTCGATCCAAAGCTCGCGATCGTCGATTGGGACTACAACGCCTGGGGCAATAAATATCCGCCGTTCGATCTGGACGAAGTTGTTCCGACGCGTATCGCTGAAATCATGAAACTCCCGGTTTTTCATCCGCGAATGATTTTGGAAGGCGGCTCGATCGAAGTGAATGGCGCGGGCGCGCTCCTCACCAGCGAATCGTGCCTCTTAAATAAGAATCGCAACCCA
>Ga0137396_10000065_pt1 | contig 36117 bp, 34 predicted proteins | sample czc16metaG_FD_108284 | JGI IMG/M metagenome (GOLD analysis project Ga0137396, IMG submission 108284) | Vadose zone soil microbial communities from Angelo Coast Range Reserve, California, USA - czcobulk3.16 metaG | ecosystem: Environmental > Terrestrial > Soil > Vadose zone | place: USA...
CAGTAGTCAAGTTCGGGTTTCGAGAAGGCTCGAATTCCGACCTCCATTACATGACTTGGATCTATCCGTTCTGCGACTCGTCGCATGAACGTCGCGTGAGAGAGCTTCTCGCCGAGAAATTCGTCCCTCAAGTCAAGATGAGCGTCTAGATTCACGATGCCGAGATCGGTTGGAAGCGCGTCGACGGCGGCCTTGGTTATCGTATGTTCCCCGCCTGCCATAATAGGAATCTTGCCAGCGGCGGTTAGTTCTTTCCATACCTCGGTAGTTCTTCTCAGGGTTTCACTGAGATCTTCCACCGTGTCGATGTCTCCAGCATCGTGGACTGGTACCTTCTCGAGGTCAAGATTGGATCGGATGCTGTAGAGTTCTAGGTTGGCTGATACGTCTCTAAGGGCGGATGGCGCAAATCGGGATCCTGGCTTGTAAGTGCTTGTGCGATCGAATGGGACGCCGAAGAATACGAACCGGGACTTTTCGAGGGGAGATGACATCCCGGTGAAGGCTGGCCGTTCGGATAAGTAGAGTTGGGAGTGACTCAAGGTCTCTGCGACTCCGTTATGGACCGAATGTAAGGCTTAGTACGGGCTAGCTCGAACGAAATAGCTGTCAAATAATACGTTAGATTGATTCTCCTCGGGTCGTGGCGTGGACCGGTGGGATTCGCCCGGCGGCGCGGTACTTGCGTACTCCCCCTTTTTCCGGCTCTAGAATCCTTCGCTCCAGCGTGGCCAATCTTTCTTGGTTATTCGTGGACCAGCGGCCATAACGCCCGACCGCTTTGAATCACAATATTCCAAACTATATCTTCGGTCCTGCTTGCGGTTACCCTCCTCCACATCGTTTAAGAACGTCGATGATTGATTTACTCCGTTCCATTATGATATTCTCCTTCCGAAGTCCGCGGAATTCTGCAGCAATCTTTCTGGCGACAGTTCTAGTCCTCGGCCTTTTCCCGCTGGTGGCTCCAATTGTCCGCGGCCAAACTGGAGATTTTTCCATCTCCAGCAATAACCCCGTCCTCAGATTCATCGCAGGAACAGGAGGAACACCCATACACGCGGGAATAATTGTAACTGGAACCAACGGGTTCGCCGGGAACATCACCCTAAAGGCCGCTCCCCAGTTCGTCCTCGGTGATCCGCTCGTCCTTACACCGTCTACCCATAGCTTGGGCAACGGAGTAGAAACGTTCACCTCGGATCTTAAGGTCCAGAGCAGCCCTACCGCGCCGCCCGGAACCTATACTATCAATGTCACAGCATCCAGCGGAGGAGTATCACACGCCGTATCGATTACCGCGATCGTTGATGGCGCCACGTGGAGTACGTTCAATACGGGCTCCTCCAGATCGAGAGTCTTCAACGCCACCGACACAGTCATCATCGGCGTAAAGGTCTCCTCTTTCACCTACACAGTCCAACAGATCGCGGTGAGGATTGTCAGCCCCTCGAACAACATCCTGATCAATAAGGCCCCAATGACACCGGGCGCGCAGAATCCCAACTACAATTACCACTACGCCTATCCGGTTACAAACGCGGGCCCGGGCCTATACTCGTATTACATTAGCGCGATATGGTCCAATAGTAAGAACCTAACATACGCTAACACATTCGATATTCTCAGAGTGAGTGCTTCGCCACAGGTTAGCAACTGCTACCCACCACAGAATTCCTGTCCCCCCGCAATCACACGCGGGACTTCCTACGGTCTAAACTTCGCATTGTCGATCCAAGGAAATGAGGTACACAACCTCATCTTTTACATTGACCTGCCAACCGGGCAGACAGCTCCTGGAGTATCTTCGGCAGGCTCCAGCCCAATCGCAGGATACACACGATATTACGTGGCAATAGGATATCTATCAGGAGGCTTGCCCGACGGCGAGGGAGGCAACACCAACATTTCATGGAATGTAGGCCTAAAGGTCGATGTTTCTTCGTCGGCGCCCGCAGGGCAAACGACCGTCTACTATCACCCGACATGGACCACCTGGCAGGGATTCGCATACTCTGATCCCTCAAGTCCTGTTCAAGAAACAGTTCAATAGACCTGAAAGCAACATCGAACACGTCTCATCGAAATACAATTCTACGAAAAGAGCCGGGATAAACGCCCTTAACCGGGAAAAACCGAATTCGGAACAGTAGACGTCGACGGCGTTAACGGGGTTGGCCGCCGCCCGGATTCAACCCGTCAGCTAATTTGTCGTTTCTAAAAAGAGGGGCAGTACAAAAGATCGGTCAGACACGGGACCGGTGGGATTTGAACCAGAACAGGTTCACATCCGAACCCAAAAGCCCCTCATTTTGAGCTAATTTCTTCGGTGGTTCGAATCCGCCCGGACCCAGAAAACACATATGGCGAACCTTTTCTGTCCCGGTATCCCTGAAGTCTTTCAAATCAACTAAAGATGCACGGACCTCGTGACCCTTCTGCAACCGCCCCTCGCCCGGTGAGTCTTCCACTACAAGTCTCCGGGCCTTTTCATGAGAGCCTCGAATAGGACGAGAAAAGCAACGATCCTCCGATCGACCCAGAGACCAAAACCTTGAAGCGCGGTGCGACGCGGCACTTTACGAATATTGGCAGCGCCTCAGTATCCGAACCTTCAGTGGGCACTGGCGGCTAATCGGAACCTACTCTCGCAGATTTCTGCTAGTTGGCCGGCCAGATATCTGACTCTGTTGGACAACCTCGTATCAAGTCTAATCCAGCACAGATGCAAGCGTATCAGGCGAAAGGTAGCCGAGGCAGGAAACCTTGATCAGTTCCAGTCGATAGTTTCCGAACTTCGGATCGGGGACGTTTTGGCCTCTAAGGGCAAAGAGGTGACTTTTCTGTCTCCACGTCGTGGCAAACAGTTGCCTTCTCCTGACATGCTTGTGAGAGATCCCAGACCAGTCTACGTCGAAGTGAAGCGGGTCACTCAAGACGACGCGATCTGGAGGATGACTAGGCGGGTCGTCAGCTTCTGCAACTCTAACCGCCTGAGGGTCAGAGTGGACGTCAACCTCGGAAGGGAGCTCGCGAACCCTGCCATCGGATTCCGCGAACGTCGAAAGAAGGAATTACTGGCCGGGAGATGCGCTCGAGACTTCGTCAGAGTCTTCCGCGCCAGCCAGATCCGTCCGTACCCCTCGTCGATCCAGACTGCTGCAGGCGTCGTTCTCGCTTCAGAACAGCCCGAGTTCTTGGAGTGGAGTAGGACTGATCTTCACCGGAGGATATGTCGTGCCGGGCGACAAGTACATCGAAAAACTGGAATATCTTTTGTCAAAGAACGCAGCCAAGAGAGAGTCCTGGAGCAGGGCGCGTCGAAGAAACCTGTACATGATCGCGTTCGACTTCGAGGACATGAACGTCACCGACGTCGAAGTCGACACCTGCCTGCTCGGCAGGCGTGAGTCTTATGGTCCCGGACTTACTCTTCCCAATATCAGGCTCCCGTCAAAGGTGAATGATGCCGTCTCGAGCGGATGGGGACCTTTCCTTCTGGCCAAGTGCGTCGTCCCCAACGTTTCTCTTAAAACCCTGCTGAACTTCACAGTCGCCTCAAACCGCGGGTTCTTCTATCGCAGACGAGTTGCGAAGAACGTCAGCGCGGTGATCTCGATGTTCGCCGGCCGCTGCGCTATCACACCCAATCCCTACGCAGAACCGACGATAAACGGCCCTACTCTCGTAAATTACATGTAGCCCGTTTCGTCCTGCCGCGTTGGCGCTGTTCGTTTAGTCATCGTCGTCGCCGGACGCGGGCGGGTCTTCGTCCACTTCACCTTCCAACGGCCATTCTTCCCCATAGCCCGGATCGTCGGTTTAGTCTCCCAAAAGATGGGTCCACCTCACTGTAGGCACGGCGATACGATGGATTATTGTTTGCCAAACTGACGACGTCTAGTTTGGAAGGCGGACGATCAGCCTGCCACCTCGGCTTCGGTGAACCCACCGACCATCAGCAACTGTTTCCTGAAGTCGCGAAGCGGATCGTCGGTCGATGAGGCCGCTGTCAACGTCTGGAGGAAGGGGAGGCTGCACTTGAATGACTCGCGCATGTCCTTGACGACGTCGTCCGAAAGTCTGACTTCGCACGTCGAGTAGCGGCTTTCCATGTCGCCGACCTCGACAGATCTAAGGAGCCGAGGCTCCCTGAATCTCGACTGGGACATAAGTAGCCTGGGAGCCTTGCCTAGAGGATAGTCGTTATGAAAGAAGAATGATCTGAGTGCAATGTACCCGTAATTCTTGTTTCCTGGAGAAACGTTGAACTTCGCCATGTGGTGATCAAACTCCTTCAATTTCTGGTGAACTCTCGTCCTGTCTTTCTTCACCCATCGCATTAGCTGAAACGGGTCTTTCCCGGTGAATTCACAGAACAATTTGAGAAAGCGGATATACTGCCGCTTCGTCGAGTCCGCAAAACCGAGGGTCCAGTTGGCTACTGGATCATAGTCAAGATCTCGAACAGCAGGATAGTCCATAGAAATCAGCGATCTGATAAGCTTGTTCGCCCTCATTGGCGTCGCTTTACTTCCAACCGCGAAAACTAGTGACAAGCTGCTCCCAGTGCCTAAACAGTCCTAAACGGGTATGAATCTGCACTGATTGAAGCTCTCACCCAGAGAATTATCTCCAGATCAGAAAAAGAGTTCCAAAAAAAGGGGGAGAATCAAGGGCGTATTTCGGCTAGCCTTGGACTTTGTGACGTCTGTTCTGAAGACGAGGCGCTTTGGAGAATCGTCGTTTCACCAACCCATCTATGGACATTTTTCTTCGGGCAGATTCCGAGTTTACCAGCTTGACCCAGTCGTTCACGATGTCTCCAGAAAGTATGAATGTATTACGATGAGCAAAGAGAGTAAGACTTAGTCAAAGGTCTTAAAACTTGACCAGTCTTACTAATGGCAATGAATTGGGAAGAAAAAGCGCTAGTCGAAATCCGGAATAAGTTAGCACACAAGAACTTCACGCCTAGCGAAGCGGCTGAAGTGTTAGCAAGCTACAAACCGGGCACGATCTACAGACTTCTCAACGACTTGGTACGGAAGGGAAAGATATGGAGGATAGGATATGGTGTATTCAGAGCAGACGCTAGGAATGAAATCATCGCGACCAAAAGAAACCTGTCCCCGAATCTTGAGAGAGCTAGGAGGGGGCTATCGAAGGCCGGCATCAACTTCATGCTGACCGGATATTCGGTGTTGAGTCCTTTCATTCATCTCTTCCCTAGGAGAGTCGTGCACTTGGTCTACGTTGAGCTCGGATCGGGGGAGAGTGCTGTGGAAGCACTAGAGCGTAATGGATTCACGGTCTTGCTCAATCCGAAAAGCACGAGAGAAGTGAACCTTACCCTTGGTCTGACCAAGGGGGACTTATTCATCATCCGAGAAAGGAGAGATTTGTCCGGTAACACCGAGACGGGGGTGGCGTCGTTGGAGAGGGCGCTAGTCGACCTTTACTACGAGAGCACACGCGGGCGCATTCCGATCCCTGAGGTTGAGGTCGGAAGAATCATCCGAGATGCAATCAGGGTGGGAGGTCTTAACTTTTCGAGACTGACTAAACTCGCTTCCAGACGAGGGATTGCTGACGAGATGCGAGCGATTCTAAAGACCGAAGCTGAGTTTTCACCTGGAAAAGGCAAGACAGTTTTCAATGAGCATGTTAAAGCCGTTCTGACCGATACAGTAAGGTGAGATTACGCCGGGCCTAGAGGACCTCCTCACTTACGGCTTGCTTTCAAAGGAGAGACTGGTTAAGCTCTCTAGGACGGCAGGTTTCACCCAGCCCCAGGTTGTCGAACTTTTCAGATGGGACCTAGAACTCGTTGCTCAGATTCGGCAACTGTCAAAAGATTTCATCCTCAAGGGAGGAGCTGCGGCCCAGCTCTACATCCCTCTGGAGAAGCAGCGAGGCAGTGTTGATGTCGATCTGATGTTTCCTCATGGACAGGAAGACCTCGAACATGTAATACTCGCATTGAGGAAGAAGTTCGCCTTGCATGCGTCCTCCGTCCAGTTTAACGAGTACAAACCAAAGAACCCCACTCCCAAGCTTCCGATGAAAACGTACAACGTAACATTGCCTAGCGTTCTCAATGAGAGTTGTACGATAAAACTTGATGTCCTGCTGATCAAAGCAGAAGTCCCCTTCCACACCGTCAAGACTTCGAAAACCTTCGCTGGTTCGGTCGAGAATCTAAATTGTTCGACACGTGGTGCACTCATAGGAGACAAACTTCTGACGCTTGCGAAGAATACCATCGGTATCCAGCTGGTTGAGGATTACCCGAAGCAGCTTTACGATCTCGAGATGTTAGCCTACCAAGGGAATTGCGGAATAGGGGAACTAACTGATGCAGTCAAGACGGTGAAGATATTGGTGCCCGTTGAGGCAGGGTTCAGAGACATACACGTTGATCCGATCGAAGCTCTTGAGGATGTAAAGAATACGATGGCCAAATTCTCCAACATTGACCTTGCTTCGGCAGACCAACAATTCAAGAAAGCGGTAAGCAACTTCCAGCAGTTCTATGTCAGCCACTCAGAGATGGACACCAAACAATACGAATGGAGCAGTAGGCTTCTCCGGATAAGATTCCTGGCGTCCCTAATGCAGCTACATTTCAGAGAGAAGCTCTCGGTTCGTGAAGTGGAGAGAATTTATTCGCTTTCGAAGTCGATCTCAAGTCGGGCGAAATTGGCCAAGGCAAGAGAGGTAGAGGATACCAAACTCGAATTGTTGAAATTATCAAAAGGTCAGGAGAGTAGGGAATTGAAGGGGAAACCCTTGGATCGCGTTTTCTGGCACGCATTGACCCCAGAAAATATCAACGATTTGAATGAATTGATCTAGACGTTTGATCGCCGGGATGCCCCGCCTATCGTCCTAAGCAGTTCGGAGCTCCAAAATGAAGTTCAACCTTTGCGCTTAGGCTCCACCTTGGCTGGTATCCCATATTGGGTTAGACCTTCCTTAATCGCGAGGTCAACAGTATTAGGTGAGATGCCGTCTTCGGAACTTCCTTCAACCTCCACCTTGACCTTGAGGCTGGCGCCAGCGTTCACGAGCGGCTGAATAACTGCTTCATGGAACTCCGACCACTTCTTCCAGTCAAGGTTCTCAACAGAGACGTCGACGGTTGCGTAGACCTCCGGCCCGGTAGGTCGCGTCACTCCTCCTTTGGTTCCCAAAGGACCGCCCCCTCCTTGTGTTGAGTCGCCGGGTTTCTTAGGCAAAGTGCCTAACAAACGGTAGGTGAAATCTGACCTGAGAAGAAACTCGTCACTAGAGAATTCAATTGAGTCGGCATCTAAGGTCGTTCCGATCTTCACCGAATGAAGTCCACCTTGCTCCAACGATCCTCTGCCAAAACCGAACGTCCCCCCGGCTACCCCCTGGATGAAAGAGTCCTTCAGTGCCATGGCGGAAGGTATCATTGGTAGATAGGTGAACGTGAAGAATGCTTCACGAACATCTCTTGTAGACATGGCACTCCTGTCTTCCGGCCAAACGCCTAGGTCTTTGCTGGCCAAACGACCAGGTCCTATCTTGGGCGCAAGCCTTTCTCTGTCAACAAGTGCGTCCCAAATTGAGTCAGATACTTTTCGATCATCATGTTGGATCTGGACCCCAGTGTCAAATGATTCTATCTTGTCCTCTGGCCCTGCCGTCACGACGAAACGGTAGGCTCTCCATATTGACTGCACGAGTGCCTTCGTCGCGTCTTTCACTAAGTCCTCAAGTTGAGACTCTTGGTTGCCTGAGAGTTTGTCAGTTCGAGCATACAGCCTTTCGATGTCTCGCAACGCAATAACGGTCCTTGCTGAACTCCTCATTTTGGGCCCTTCTTCAGGAACTGAGAAGACCAGGCAATTTCGATGTTTGCGGTAGGTCGCTCCTCCTTTGAGGATTCCTTCGATCTTCTCGGTTGTTGAGATGCGAGATTGCGCCCCGAATGTGTCATCGGGTGTCAATACAACGAGGGTAAGTTGAGCCTGATCTGGGACGTCTCTGGGTTCATTTGGAAACATGTTCGTTCGGAATTTACTGCCGATTTGTTTTGTAATTGATTCGAGTAGAAGCCTTTCGACGTCATCAGGGCCTACCGAGGCCTCTCTCTCGGCCAAGATCATATTCAGGTTCGGTGTGACGGTGAATCGATAGCGATCTCCCTCGGGTTCAAGATAGAATAGCCCTGTGATCGGTTTCCGAAGCATCCGAATCGCGTCGGGGATGAATGCAGGTTCCAGACCGGGTCTGAGGATCGCGAGTCCCAAGGCAGGTAGGGTTGCCGCGGGTTGAGTCCCAGAGCCGCCAAATGAATAGAAGAAAATCGCTGTCGCGACTCCTTCCGCTATCCGCCCTCGCTGGTAAGTTTGGTTTCCTTCCTGGTCGATCTTGGCCGCCCGTGCACCGGTACCTGAAATGTCGGACTCAATGACCGCGTCAAATTGCCGCGCATCAAGCTGTTCTAGGATTTCGGAGCGAAGATCCCTGAACGATAATCTTGCTGATGAGACTTGGATTAGCGGAGACGAGTCATTCTTGAATAGCTCGCCAACTAGAAGGGCAAGCATCCTCAGAACTGCCCTCGTTCGTTGAAATTGCGGTACGGAAGACCATCTTTCGTTCAGTAAATCAAGAAACTCTGGATGAAAGGGGTACGCCCTCTGAAGTTTTTGCAGGTATCCAGGTGTAGTAGCGTATTCTGGAAATGCCTCCTTGTGTTCGCGGTAGTAGTCGAAATATGCGTTCGCAACGCGTCCGCCTTCCTGTGGGTTGCCAATGTTTTGAAACAGCCTTCTGCGGACAATCTCGTAAATCTCGTCTCCCTCAGCCAGTCGGCGGGTCCTCTCGACTCTTTGAAAGAATTTCTTGAGCCGTTTGAAGTCCTCTTCATCTTCCCTGGTCATCTCCAGTAGACTGGTTGGCAGGGTCACCACCAGAGAGGCCTTTGGCGTTCTCGAGACCGCTTCGGTTAATGCTAGGAAGAAGTTCATGGTCTGGGATGCCAGACTGGTTTCATGAACTTGTATTCCACGGGCTCTACTGATGTATCGCAGGGCCTCATCGATGAGAATCAGGTTTGGAGGGTTCAGCCTGAGAATCCTAGTGATGATTTCTGCGGATGGAGGCGTTCTTTTCTCGTCATTTTCTTTCACCAGCTCATACGCTGCTTGTCCTCCTAGCTGCCATGCGAGCTCTCCCCACATCGTTAGTCTTTTGGGCTGGCCCATTGCACCCATTTCCCCTTGTGTGGGGTCTAGGTCTTCGCCCGAGAGAACTGCAATCTTGCTCTTGGGAATCTCCGAGAGTCCTGCCTCTCTAAGCAACTCAGTGACTCCGGTCCATTTCTTGGCCTGGGGTCCGTTCGAAGCTAGATGGTACAGACAGAGAAGAGCGTGAGTCTTGCCGCCGCCGAAGGATGTGACTAGGTCGGAGACGGCCTCAGCATTCATCTGTCCTTCGAGCCGCCGGAGGACTGAAATCAGTAGGTCTTTGAGTCCGCGGGTCAGGAATGTTTTCTCAAAGAATCTATCGGGATTCTGATAATCAGGGGAGGCCGTTCCCATGTAAACAGAATAAATGTTCACGGCGTAGATTGAGGGGTCAAAACGCCCTTCAATGATGTCCTCATGAGGCCTGGCCACTTCGGGCCAAGGCAATACTCTCTTTCGATCAGTCATGACTTCTTCCTGTCTCCTGAAAATTCGTCAAGTGTTCTCGTTCCAGGGCCCAGACTTGTTTCGACGGCTTCTGAATGGCGACCCAGCAAACCGTCGAGTAACTGCTTCTCACGAGACTGAAGGGGAAGAAGATTTGATAGAGCTTGGGAGACCTTCCGGAACGTATCGTTCGTTGTCGCGCCGGATGTTTTCAGATATTCGTCCAGCTTATTGTACTGCTGGTCGGCCCATAGGTTCACAGCTCGATGAATCATGTCGATGATCGCTGGTGGAGTGCCGTCGCGGTCCACTTCTCCCAGACCGTGGATCTTCTTTCTGTCCTCTGGGCCCATAAGGTAGACATTCTCCTTCTCTTGCTCGAGAAGTTTCCGCGTCTTTATCAAGATGTCAGGTTCTGCACCAACCGAGCGAGCCAATTTCAGGGCATCATCGAACGGAACCATCACCTTGCCACCATTGTGATTCCTCCCCTTAGAAGGGGTTCTCGTATCCGACTCGACGGAATCATGCGCCTCCTCTCCAGTCCTGGGTTGAGAGCCAGGCTCAAAGGTCCACTTCCAGAGCACGTAGAACGCTGTCTCAGAGTCTAGCTTGCCCAATTCCTGTTCTGAGAGAACCATGGTGAGTGCATGGTGAGCTACAACTTCGCGAACCTTATCCAGGAATTCCTGAACTGTTACCGCATCGCCTGTTACTTTCTCTACTCGTTCATATCGCCCATACACCTCCAATGCCGGTCCTATAGCAGAGAGTAAAGCGTCAGCACCCTTGATATTCTGCGTCAGAAACTCGTCCAGTTTTTCCTTGACTCGGCCGTCCAGTTCCACCTGCACCTTCTTCCAAGAGGCGACTCGCGATTCCAGAGCCCGCTTGCGGCAGACGAGCCAAACACTTGAGGCGAGTGCTGCACTCCCTCGAGCTCTGAGCCTCGCACTCATTTCCGTGTGAAGCGGCCAAGATGCGGTGACTGTCAAGCTTGAATCCAAAATTGCTTTGATCAATTTCTCCCAGGCTATAGTCGTCTTATGAGCAAAGGCGATAACGCAGATTCCCTTGTCTCCGAGAACTCGCCAGACTTCCGACAGAGCCTTTGTCATTCCGGTCTGGTAAAACTGTTGGTCTTTCTTTCGCCTCGGCGCGGACGCGACCTTGCCGGATTGCTCAACCAACTCGTCGGCCTTTGGTGCCAATAGAGTCCCGAACAGATCAGGGTACAGATAGCCTACGGTTCGTTTGAGCCAGACGTAGAAGAAATCGCTCAGATCCGAGTATGGGACGGCATCATAATATGGGGGGTCTGTTATGATCGCGTCGAAATAGCCATCAGGAAAGGGCAGTCTGGTCGCGCTTCCTTGGACTACTTTGGCCTCTTTTTCGATGGATGAGCAGTGTTCTATGGCCCCGCAGATCCACTCGATCGCTGATGTCCAATCGCCCATTTGGCCGCTGAATGGATTGAGCTCTCCGTAATCCCAGGACATAGGAATAGCTTGTCTGCCGAAAACGTGCTCGAGCTTCTCGCCGGGGCTGTTCCACAGACACGCGGTGGCATTCTTGTCTACTAGCCGGTCAACTCCCAGCGCAAGGTAGGTGGTAACTACTCGAGCGTATTCTTTGTCCTTGCATTCTGCTAGGATAAGAGGGTAGACCGATCGGACTTTCACGGCAAACGTTGAGAGCGACAATGCCTGTCGGGGGTTGAAGAGATCGCCCCATCTTGTCAGACCGAACATGGGGGGCTTGATTACCCAATCATAATCCGTTGAGATTGGCTCGTCTGGAATTAGAGTCAGCTTCTCATCAAGTTTCGAACCAGTCAATTTTTCAACTGCTGAGGATGCTGCAAGGAATGCGTCCATATCTATCTTCGAAAAAGGTTCGTAAACGCGGCCTTGGCCCTCGTTGGATCGAACTACGACAAGCGGTTGAAGGCCCAGGCCGTTCACCTTTGCAGCTTTCTTGATTTCGAATTTGTCATAGGTCCCTTGGTTACAAACGGGACATCGAACAGAACCCAACCTGATGGTTCCCTGCTTTGGGTCAAAATCGATTTTCTTGTTCGCCTCGATAATCTCGAACTTTACGGCTTTGTTGCGATAGTCGGGAAGCATTTTCAGCGCGATCTTACGTTTTGGTTTGTTAGCTAGCCAGAGTTGTTTTATGAGCGGAATGGTAGCACGGCAGTCCGGATTGGGGCAAGGGATGGTTCTGGCCCATAGGTAGGCCAATGGAACTCTGTTCCCGTGCCCGGGATAATAGTTTCCGATTTCTTTCTGAGCTTCTTCATAGACCCAGCTGGCCCATCTTCTTACGTCGTACGTAAGCTGGTTCTCGATCTTCGTCAGTTGCTTCCCGCGCATGTTGGTCTGAGTTGAGTGGACTTCTGAGGTCCTTCCATATTTTTGCGGAAAGACCAAAGTACACAGTTCGATCAGGACTGCCACAGGATTAAGCTCTAGGGCATACGTCTCGCAGCCGGCTCGGAGTGATTCTAGGGGAATTGATCCTCCGCCTGCGAAACAGTCGAGAAGTCTGGGGGTCTTTCCATTTTGCTCCAATATCAAGCGTTGAGCTTTCTGTACCAGAGCGGCGTCGTTGACGGCTTCCCACGTACAGATCTTGGCAATGAACTTCTGCAAAGATTCTGAGATTAGTTCGTCTGGGTTGTGCAGTAAGGATCCTAAAACAGCTGCTCGACAGGCGGCAAGTGGTCTTCTTGCCCACCAAATGTGAAGAGTACTGATGTTCCCGTGTCGGATGCTCTTCTCCCTTGCAGCTTCTTCTGAAATCTCTTTCAAGGGAAGAGATTTCTCAATCACCCTGGCATCGCTCAACTCTGACTTTCCTCGATGCGTCTGAACTCAGGTCTCGTCAAAGCCTGTTCCTGCAGCTTGCGGATGATTGTTCTGATGTCTGCCGGAGATAGAAACCGGTCTTGGTGTCTCCAGATTAGCGGATAATACGAGGGTCTTCGCGGTTCGCCTTTGATAAGCCCCTTGTAATTGAACACGGTGAAGGCGTGGAATTTCAAAACGTCTCTTACTGGCTTCCATTCGCTCAATGACTGGAGAGATACCGGGAAAGCTGTTAGATTAGCTAGATTCGAGAAGTGAATAGGATCTTGGACACTATCCTCGTAAATATGGCAGACATAGAAGTTTTTCACTGACGACGGGTCCCGCCCCAAAGCCATCCAAAAAGCCTTGCTCGCTGGCTGATTGTCCCAGAGGCGGAGGCCGTGCACAACCTGCCCCCTCTTCTCCAAAAGGCCACGCTTTCTTCTGGTCTTCGGATAGACGACTTGTATCTCTTGGTAGATCTTGGGGGAGACCCACCATGAATGCCGTGCAACTAGGTCTATGATGGATTTGAGATCTGTTTGACTAAGCTCATGTTCAACCAGTTCGTTCAAGTCTAGCGCGTTTGAGTCCTTAACTATTCTTAGTGGCCTCCGCTGGCGGCCTTTTGGATTGAGTCGAGGGGTACTATGAAGCGGACGATTTCCTTTTCCTCGACTACGGGGAGATTTTTGAATGGGTCTTGGATTCGCTTGAGTTCGGGCAAATCCTTGGCGTGGAAGACAACGTATAGCCAGTAGTTGTTCCCAAATCTATGCGCCATCTGCCACTCGTTCGGTGTTAGCCAAACACTCCCTTCAGCTGCCCTTCCTTTGACCTCGATGTAGCGAAATTCTTCTTTCCCTTCGGATCTTATGTCAAAGCCCTGGTTCTCTTTCGAGATGTCAATCGGTTTTCGCCCTTCGACTTGCTCAGACCGGATGACGAATTCCATGGCAGCCGCTTCTACCTCTTCATCTCTGGCGATTCCCGCAACTATTGTTCCGTGTGGCATGGGGAGCAAGAGCGCGGTACCAACCAGCTCTGGTCGGGACAGGGTGAGGTTCTTTTCTAGTTCGATCTCTTTGAGTCGTCTTTGGAGCCGTTCTTCGAGTTCCCGTTTCCTGTTCTCCTCTGCGGTTATGGCGATAGCCATATCCTGGCCTCGTGCCTGTTGCCTTCGGTATCTCATGATCTTGCGTTGAGACTCCGCGATGAGGGAGTTTAGTGATATCTCCACGTGCCGTCTTGCAAGCGAGAGATCGCGGGTTCTTCTGTTTTGGAGTTCCTCGAGGTAAGGACGAAACACTTCTTTGTACCCCCACTCGAGGAGGGGGGCGTCATTTCCCAAGCCCGGATTGTCAGAGTCGGGTTTCCATGCGTCCGCAGGTTTGCAATCTATCAGAAGAGAAGGGTTAGTTCTCTCAGGCGACTTTCCCCTTGGAACCTCTAACGCGACAAGGCGATCTCCGGCCACTCGTCCTCTTCCATCCCGAACCGGGACCCTGAAGAAGGCCACCACCGATTCTTCCTTTCTATCTGGATCAAAGAACGCCGCACCATTTCTTACGTCCCCTCCGTAAATCGTGACTATCCGCTCAACAACGGATTCGAAGAGTGGATGGCCAGGTCCGAAGAGTTCTGCGTCGGGATAGCGCTTTAGTTGCTCTTTTTGGAAGGTGAGTTTCTTGTATTCCTTGTCGACGGGCCCGAATCTTCTTTTGAACTCGGGAGAAATTTGTCTGAGTTCGTAGGGGACTCTTTCTATTCTGAGGAGGTCATCTTGGCGCTTTTCTATTCTACCATTTAGAGCCTCAAAGGCCTCTTTGAAGAATTTTTCCACATACTCAGGCATCAGCCTCTGCTCTTTCGCTCGGACTTGCTCTGCTTGAAGGCTGGCAAGGTCGATGTGTTGAGTTGCCAGGCCCAATCTTGTGGCTTCTTCTAATGCCGACCTGACCTTTTCAACAGAAAAGCTCTTGTCGACATAGTCCAACAGGTCTTCCCATGTCTTTTGCTTTGATAGAGCATCTCTGAAGAGCTGGTCTAGTCTTGCGCCTGGGATGATGTCGGAGATGACATCATAGACTCTGTCTGTTCCCAAGACTCGGCGGATCTCCGTGATCTTGTCAAGGAGCCTTCGCATCACGTCTCCTTCACGGGTGTCCTCTGCAACTAGATTGAAGATGATGACGTCCCGGCGTTGTCCGTACCTGTGGATGCGGCCCATTCTTTGTTCCAATCGGTTCGGGTTCCACGGCAAGTCGTAATTGACCATGGTCCAACAACGATAGTGTAGGTTGATCCCCTCTCCCGCCGCTTCAGTCGCTACCATGATCTGGGCCCCGTCTGCATCCCGGAAATCCTTCTCAGCTTGCAAACGAGTGCCGGGCGTCTCGGGCTCTCCGAGCTTCATCTGGCCGTGGATCTGGGTAACTTTGAAGCCCCACTTTGTTAGCTTCTCAACAAGGTAGTCCAATGTATCCTTGTGTTCCGTGAAGATGAGAAGCTTGGTTGCCGTACCGAAAATTTTCTGATCAGTAAGTAGCTCTCTTAGTCTCGTGATCTTGGTTTCTTCTTCGCCTTTTTCTACTCGTTTCGCCAGTTCGATTAGTCTTTCTAGCTGACGGCACTCCCACTGGAGCTCTTCCCTACTTTCGGCGACTGTGAACTTTTCAAGTCGTGACTCGATCTCCAGTCTCTCTTCTTCGGGCAGGTCCTCAAAATCTTCAGGCATCTCGACTCCCTGTTGCTGGAGTTCTTCCATATGGTCCTGAAGGGTACTGAGTCGTTTGTAACGCCGCTCTAGCGAGCGTCGAATGGCTCGTGAACTAGACGCTAGTCGTCTCTGAAGGAGTGCAAGTGTGAAGCCTAAAAGTCGACCCCGTTCACCCTTTTCGGCGGCTCTTTCGGATTGTTCCTCCACGTAATCCGTCACGGCTTCGTATAGTTCTCTCTCTGCGGGGGACAGGTGATAGGTTGTTGTCGTTACGAATCTATCGAGGAAAAGCCGATGGCCGCTAAAGTCCACCATCTCCTCCTTGATTCGTCTTATGAAGAGAGGCACCTGCTTGTTGCTAAGTGCAAGGTTGAATCCTTGGGCACTGTCGAACATCTCTTTGTCCAGAAGCCTCATTAGAAGTCGAAAGTTCTCGGGATCGCCTTTGTGAGGTGTCGCGGTCAGCAGAACAAGATGATCTCCTCTTTCCGATAGAAGATCGCCCAGTCTGTATCTACCGGTTCTCTTGACATCCTCGCCATAGACGTAGGCCGCCATTTTGTGAGCTTCATCTACAATTACGAGATCCCAACGGGGTTCCTGTAGTGTTGATAGGACCTCTTCACGTTTGGCGAAGTCGATCGAGGTAATGCATTGAGGGTTCTCCGCCCAGACGTTTCGTCCGTAGAGGTCATCAATGGTAGTTCGTCTTACTACCTGGAAGACCTCGCCAAACCTGTCCTTCATCTCGCGGCGCCACTGGTCAGTCAGGTTTGCAGGTACGACAATCAGAACACGCTCTGCGAGTCCTCGCAACTTCAGTTCTTTGAGAAGCAATCCGGCCATGATTGTCTTGCCCGCTCCAGGATCGTCTGCCAGCAAGAACCGAATTCTTGCGCGAGGCAGCATGTAGTGGTAAACTGCCTCTAGCTGGTGCGGCAATGCGTCTATCTGTGAAACGGACACTGCGAAGTGGGGATCAAATTCGTACGCGAGTCGGATTCTGAGAGCTTCAATTCCCAAGCGAAATTTGCTTGGGTCACCCGAGAACTTTGCGCCAGTCGGTCTTGTAATTCGGACCTTTCGCTCTAGCTCTTGACTTGGTAGTAAGTCTGAATACGCTCGTCGGCTGCTAATTCCTCGCGACTCGATCTGAAGCAGGTCGCCAATTTCTTTGACAGCAACAACGGTAATCGGTTCAGGCCACAGGTCGCCCTCAAGAACGTCTCCTTCATGAATTGCCATGCAAACTCCTCCGGTTGATTGGACATCGTCCAGTCAACGGGTATTAACATCTAACGAGGAATTGCCTCATTTCTTGCCGCGTCCATTTCTCTTGTCCTGGTCACCTCCAGAAAAGATTCCACCACAAGCTTAGGCTGACCGTCTCCACAAGAACAGAGTGTTACCACAAGATCCAGAACGGCTTGTTACTCGGGCAACACTTTCACTACTATCACAGAGTTAATTTACTCGGCCGGGTGCTGTCTCAATGAGTCCGAATGGAAACTATTGACACGATTGACGCATGCACGGTCTGCAACAAACAACTAGAAGAGGAACCTTGGTACGCTGTAGCAACCGGAGACATTGGAGATAGACCCCATGAGCGATTCGAAGTGATAATGTGTGGCAAATGTGCCTTTAGTAAACTGAGTCCAGACTTCCGTAAGACCGTCAAAGCACTGTTCGAAGAGTACGGCTAAGGCTTCCGCAGATAGAGCACCGATACAATCATCCACGTTTTGAAGACGTGGTGGGTGCCCATCATGAAGTACATGTCCCTCTCTTTGACCATCCAATCGTAGAACTTTGCACGCATCTTCTGCCTAATCAAAATCGTCTTCTTTTCAGTTCGTATGATGCTTCGGAACAATTCGTTGGCCTCCCAATCATGTATTTCCATGTTGTGAAGCCTGTCCGCGCAACAGCCAGCACGTTTTTCACAGTAGAACTTGTACCGAGATTCCTGACCAAGCTTGATTTTGCCTGGAATCCTTCCAAACAGGTCTACCCTGCTCTTGTCCAGTTCTTCCGTGCTGTGTACAATGCAATCAAACTCTGTGATTTTCGGTTTTATGAAGCCTAACGATGCGCCACTTTCCTGAATCGCTCTTACTGAAGGCGACAGACTACGAAGCACTATGCCGCGTATCTCATCGTCCGTCGCCTTGTTCAGTATCTTGACTGTGTTAAGTTCAACTTTGCGACTTTCAGGCCTCCTGTCACGCTTGTCTTCTGGAGGATTAACAGCCGCCTCCATCCAATGTTTCTTGTGAAATGGAATCCCAGCACCTGGCTGGAATGGTTTGAACACGACCGGGTATATTCTGCGTAGGTGTCCTGCGTCAGTTATTCCTGCTACGCAGACTGTGCGAAAATACTTCTTGCTCTCCTCCGGAACCGCTCTGCATAAGACGAGAATCTTTTCGACCGTTCCGGGGACAGACAAAGACGATTCATCAGCCCCGTTAGCTCAGCGTTCTCACTTCATTCCACTTTGCCGAGTCTCAGTTCTGTAGCGTGTTCTTCTCCAGCTTGAAGTTGACCACACTTACAGATTCATCGGGGTTCCATTCTCCATGAAGTTTCTTCCAGACTTTCTTGAACTCGGCGAGGTCGTAGCCACCTTCTCGCTTGGCATCGTCTTCCGTGAAGTCTCCGAGCTTCTTCCTGCTGACACCGGTTACCCTCAACTCTGCAAACTTTGTGTAAGCCTCCACCTTCATCCCAGGTCTTATTCTCGGGTCTAGCCCTTTCCTCGATGTTTGAGTCTTGATACCCTTCAGAACGGGTGATGCGTGTTCCGACATGAACGGTAGTTGAGGGGAAGCATCTACAACGCTCTGGACTATTTTTTCGACTGAACTGTCAGGTTTCAACGAAGCCTGTTTGATAATTTGCTTGGCCATACGTTGAGGAATTCTCTTCTCCGCCAACCTGCGGACGACCTCAATTTGACGGGGTTTGTCCTTGATCCTCTCAGCGATGTTAAGAGCTGTCTTGTAGTCTATCTTGCCCGGAGGAAGACGAAACGTCGTAGGGTCTGCCGGAGCAATTTTGTCTTGTATCTCAATAGGTAGTTCGAGCGTCTTGATCCAAGAGCTTATGGTCGCGGCATCGACTCCTAACTTCTCAGCTATGGTCTCCCAGTTGGGATAAGCATCGGGGTATTTGTCGCGAAGCATCTGACAGACTTTCGCCTTGTCCAAGGCACTCATTTCTTCTCTCTGAACATTTTCCACTAGAATCATTTCTAGTGCTTCCCTGTCAGAAACATCTCGTATTACCACCGGAACTGATTCAAGGCCAGCTCTCTTCGCCGCCATCGACCGGCGACCTCCGACAATTATCTCGAACCCATCACCTTTCGGTCGAACCACGGGAGGATGAATCAGGCCAAGTGTCTTGATGCTCTGGGCGAGCTGTCTCATCTTGACCTGGTCCGCGACCGAACGTGCTTTGAACCCAGAACTTTCCAACCTTGCTGTTTTTACCTCGTCCAGTCTCGAAGTTCGTTTACTCATTATGATTTCAGCCTCCAGATCGTCTTTCCAGAACTCTGGTCTAAGGCTCGAAGAAGACCTAAATCAGTCTCCATGGTTCGAACCCAAAGATTGTTCGGAACCTTTTGAGGGAGATCGAGCTCTTCCTTGATCTCAGTCCAAGAGAGTCCTTTTGGCGAAGACCGCAGAACCTTTGCTATCGAGTCTCGAAACTCGTTGTAGGTCATTTTCTGAGGTTTGCTTGGGGACTTCTTCTGAGGTTTGATGACAAGTTTGTTCCTCTCAACACTACTTTCCAATTCCTGACCTTCCATCCAACCCAATTTTTCGATTTCTGAGGTCGGAACCACGACAACCCACTTCACGTACTCGGAGTCTCCCACGACCCGGGAGACTTGTTTCTGAAGTCTCATCGTGTTATTCCGAGTAGCGGTGCTTAGGTGCCTATGGGTTATAAGCATTTAGGACCGAAGACGTAGAAGCATTAGGTGCCGAACAGTCAGACGGAATCTGTGCGTTTCATTAACGCTGCCCAGAGAGTTCTCTTACCAGCTCGTTCACCTGGGACTTCTCGAATCCTACGAACTGGATCGCATGTGATAGCGCTGTAATTGGGACCGGTGTCGAGCAGAACACTTAGGAACGAGATCCCTATCTTGGGAACGAATGCGGTGAAATGGCCAGGAGAGAATCCCTTTCTCTCAGAAAGCTGAGCAATCTTTACCGCCAGAGTAGATTGTCATTGATATTGGCAGTTTTGACCGTCGCTCGCCGAATCGGTGATAGGTTTTCCTCTTGTTGCGTCAAACCAATTTCTGACGATTTGCAATCCAATTATTGAGATGCCTATTCCCAAGGAAGTTTCATATGGTTCGGGAGAAAATAGCGCTTCGCTATCTCGAGCGTGTCATCACGACCATGATTCCAACAACTTTAGGTTTCTTCGAAACTTTTGCAAAACGCCTTGAAGGATCGAAGCTACCTCCGTAGAGTGGAGGAAACACCCCATGGACGAAACTCGTCCTGAACGAACTGCTGACAAGCATGAGCAACAAATATCATTTTAGCCCCAGTGTCTCTGACAGGCAGCTTTCTCAGGGAGAGTTCCTACTGGACGAAATCTGGGAGAGCGTTCAGGGTCCAGCACCAAGTCTTGCAGTGGGGGATAGAATGTGAAGCCTCTGAGCAAGACTGGAAAGCCGTCATGGACAGTGAAGTACGGAAGCTGACTTACATCAAAGCTCAACTGAAGGTGTTGATTTACCTAATGTCCTCTCACGAACTTCGAATCGTTAACAATGGACTTTTTCTCTATGGTGAAAGAGCAGCATCGGCAGGGCTTCATCTTTCCCGGAATATCTGTGGACAATCGGGCAATTCTCCTACGGGGAAGAGAAATCTCAGGTGATCGTGAAATTGTCAAGTTCAGTGATGTAAGAATCCCGAAAAGCCCTGATTGATTTTCAAGGTCGTCTGATCCGGTCTACTGGATGAAGAATGCTGTCGACGTTCCATGAGTCAGTTTAGGTAGGCGAAGTTTGGCTTGTCTCAGGCCTAAGCGCCCAGCAACTTTCTTCACGTAGTTCTACGTTGCCTGGTCACTCCGTCGAGACAGGGAGATGAGAGAAAGTAATCGGAAAATTTTGGTGAAACCTAAAGTATTCGTCCCCGGCTACAACAGAGTAGGTGGAATCTTCGGGCCTGATGTCAATGAGATCCCTGTTGAGAGAGCTGAGTCGCTAGTACGTTAGCCGAAACTCCCCCTCACGACAGGCATTCGTTCATCGAGTTCCTGACTCTTAACGGCGTTGAGGTCCCTCGAGCCACTCTTATGAGGACTCAGAAAAGGCGACGTCTGAGGGAACTGCACTCCCTAAGAAACCGTCCCTGTGTTCCCTTCTGTCGCATTTCAGCTAGCTAAATCGTGTCAATATCGCCTGCCATGATACCAATAATTAACCTGGGGAATCGGCATAGTCGTGTAAAGAACTGCCCGAAAAAGCAATTGCTTAAGTGCAGTTGACGATTGGCTCGTTTTACAGCTTAATAGCCAAACATGGCTTATTGTGAGCCACTTTTAGCTTTTTTATTTAAGCAATCAAGATAGAAATCGTAGGTGCAAACATCTACTTACTATGGGCTCGCGACTCTCTTTCCATCTTCCCGAGGATCTGACAGACCTCGTAGAACAGGCACGGAAACTCCGAAGGGATCCAACGCTTTCCTCAACAATTCGCTTCCTGATTCTTAGGGGTACCGCTGACTTGGGTTTACTGCCTGAAGAGACGAAGAGAGCGATCGGAGCAAGCTAGCGCTTTTGGACCGACCTGCCATGGTCGAATTGAAGCCTCACGGCACTCACGACACCGTGTGTCTTATTCCACTCAAACGCTCCGCAACGGATCTATTGTCGAGAAACAGCCCCTTGCGACTATTGATACTCACAGAGCCAGATTACTTACCAAGAGCGCAAGCGCTCGCGAAACTCGAGATTTTTTCCAAACTCTTGCATGTAGAGCTTGGCAAGCTTTGACCATCTCAGCAGCAATCCCGAAGCCAACTAGGATGCCGTCGGAAGCCACCCAAGGAACGAGATTGGGGTTCAAGACAGATTCCCAGAATTGATGTCCATGAACGCCATCTCGGACGATGAGAAGAGAATTTCGGTTACCTTTCTCTTGACATGGTTCTGCGAAAAGTATCATCTAAGAGAGGTCCCCAGAATTATTGTAAGCGGGTCCTTGAGCACCCCCAAAGGTGAGCCTTCCCTCGGTGTCTTCGATGACAAGACCAACGCTCTGTTTCTCTCCGAGAAACTTTTTCGATTTAAGATGCCTGAACAGTTGGAGACTACCGTATTTCATGAAATGCATCACTTCATGGACTGGCTAAACGCTGGCAAGAAACCATCGCTTGCCAACAGAAATGCAGGGCCAGGTAACCCCTACGAGGATGCCACAGAACAATTGGCCAGGGAAGACTGGATCGCTTTCCAGCGGGATGTAGAGAACAAAACCTGGTTGAGCAAAGAGCCGCCAAAATCGCACCCCAAACTATCGCAGCCGAGTTGATGAAAACACGTCCATGAGTGTAACGGCTTCGAAGTTCAGAAGGTTGGAGAAACAGTACCAGAAACCCATAGATCCAAACCTGGCACGAGGAGAACTGACCGACCGACCAGGTCATCGATCTTGAAGCGGTACAAATGCGCTGTGTGCGGCACCATATTGCATAGTAGAAGGAGCTCCTATCGCCATTTGTGGTTCGGCAGATGCATCGAGAAGAATTGTCGATGCCCACTCTGCGGTGCCCAAGTCCACTGGTTCAACATCGCGGAGAGACTGGCTCTCTGCAAAACGTGCGACTACCAGTTCGGACTTCCATTTTTCTTCACAGAATTGACTGAGCAAGGCGGGAAAGAGAAAACACTCAACTTGAAACAGGTCACTTCGGAAGTTGATTTCTCAACTTCAACTAATCAAAAGAGAACTTCGGGAGGTCATGCAACAGAATGCCAAGGATTCATGTCGCATTAAGGGGAAAGAATGGTTCAGGGACGTGCATCTTGCCTGAGAGTTTTTCAGTCGGGGGACTTCATGAACAAGACTTCTGCCGAATGGTGGAGCAACCACCAGAAGGATATTTCCTTTCTGTCTTCAAACTCACAGAAGATCAAGGTCACTGGCAGGCGGTCTTCCGAAAGCACACTCCAGACACTTCACTTGCAGGTGTGACGGTCAGCCTATATGTGAGAGAGTGAGCGCCTTTCAGAAGATTTAGTCCCTCAGATCGGCCCTGGGTATATCGCTACCTCTCGGCGAGAGATGGGGCCCTTTGCAAGATATGTAAGAAACCCGAGAATGAGACCGAACTCGTCATCGACCACATTGGGAACGATCCCAGAGACAATCGCCCCGAACATCTCAGGCTGCTTTGTAAGTCGTGCAACGCGAGGGAATACTGGAGAATGCTCAGAATGACCGCGACCACTCCCGTGAGTGAGAGCGAGAGCGCTGGAGAGGAGCGACCGATTACTCATGTTGAATCTTGGACGGCAGGGGAGGCTAGTGCAGAGTTGCGGCTTAACAGGGAAAAAGAGCCGGCCTATCGAATCGCGCTCATGAGAAAGATTTTGACAACTCCAGAAGGAGTTCCTCGCGATTGGGCAGTGAATGCACTGGCCGAACAGATTGGAATCAGCCCGGTCACGAGCAGACGTTACCTAGCTAAGATATGTTCCGAAAATGGGCCGTTGAGTCTGGTGCCTGGAACCGGAAAGCTGGCACACTCGTCAGTACTAAGACTCCGAGAAGGATGGTTCAAGAGTCAGGGGACTGACGGAATAGTCTCAGCAAACGGAAGTTACTGAATACCGAGGCTCAACCCAAGGGGTGAGGTAGAAGACAGTATCTAAGCCAAAGCGCTCACAGAACGCGGTTGCGGAAGTCGTCAGGGAATCTGTGTAATCCGTCCCAGAGTTCCTCGATAGAAAGCGCTCTTCGCTGGGGAAATTCAGATTTACTTGGCTCTTAGAGCGACGATTCAGATCTACATAGAATGCCGCCCTCCCAAGTTGAACTGGATCGCAATTTCGCTACCGAATAGGCACCATGTATTTCGTGCGGTGCATCTTTAGAACCACAAACGAACGACAGGCGCTCCTCAGGCAGCCGCGGAGCGGTCTGTTCCACTAGCTCCGCATCTATAATGTCTCAAAGCAGGATTGGTCCACCAACCATCGGTGGCGAAATATTCGCTACCCACTTCTATCGGTTGGGGTGTCCCCCAAACCCCCTTTTCTTGGGGGGGGTTTGAGCACACAAGTTTCTACAACAATCAGTCGCTTGGTCTTGACCGTCGGATTGGGGTGATGTTGGGCGTTGTTTACTTTCGGTCACCTGTTCTGGATCGCTAGCGCCAGTCGCGTGGTAGGTGGGCGAAAGTGATTAGATAGCTGGGTGAAGGCTAAAGTATTCAACGCGAGCAGTGGATGGTCTGAGGATTCGATGCCAGACGTTAGCGAGATCCCACGACAACGTGCAGAAGAGCTGCTCCGTTACCAAAATGTGCGAAGATGGGTCTCGGGAAAATCTCAGGGCATCAGAACGCGTCGCTTAAAATTTATGACTGCCCTAACCAAGCAGACCGAGGAAACGCCCTCTGGACTCCTTCGACTCGCTAAGACCCTGAGCCCTTCAGCCCTGGCGGAGTGGATATCTGAAACTCCTGCTCACGACCGTCATGCGCTGATCGAATTCTTGATCAGGGGTGGCGTCGAGGTTCCTCGACCATACTCCAACGGTTTGGCCAGACGAAAGTCTGTCAGAGAGCTGCACAGGTCTAGGATCTAAGTCTCTAGTATTGCCAGCTGTCAGTTCTTTCGGAACGGGCTGGGGTAGAACTTGACTGAAGACCCTCGTTTCTCGGCTACAGTGTAGGTAACGTTAACCTTGCTCGTCGCTTTGCTTAGTCTTTCACGTTCCTTTGGAGTGATCCTGGCGCTGCCTCCTTTCACTTGAACAAGAACTATGTCAAGAGAATCTCTAGAAGACTTGTGACGTCGTATCCCCACAACATCTACTATCCCGGTGCCTTCGTGTCCTGTGTTGGATTCAAACGAGACAGTCTCGAAGCCGCCTTTCTCTTTCAACGATTTCTTCGCGAAAGTCTTTGCGATTCGCGCAGTTCTGTCTGCCTTCACTTTCGCACTCCTCCATTTGAGTGTGTGAGCGGCTTTCTCGCCCGAACTTTGCATGTTTCTCATCTATCTAACCGTACTGGACCGGTGCTTGAAAAGCATCTTACCACTTCTTCATTAGTATTCCCATCGAACCCGTTTGGTAAGGAAGGGCTACCGGAACCTCTCGGTTCCAAACGAACTTTACTTGGAACTGGAACGTTTCGTAGCCGAATCCAAAGGAAGATACGTCTCAGTAGCAGAGGTCATAAGAGAATCAGTCAGGGAATTCCTCGACAATAAACGCACTCCATCAAAGAGAACCCTCAGCTAACCTTCCGAATAAGGCGTACCTGACCACCCTCCTGAACCGGAATATCGGCCAGTTTCTGAGGAATTCCTTGAGCTTTTGCGGATGCAGGAACGCTTGGAATATCCCGAACAGAATGCCCACTGACCTAGTAAGGGAGAGCTGCGAATCGTCCGGTCTTTCACGACGTCGGTCCTCATCCGTTGACCGTGATCAGCTGGTACAAACGGAAAAGGTCTTTGCCTGAGCAAGAATCATTTGAGACGAGGAAATTGCGAGATTGCTGATGGTGATATTCGGCGCAGGAGCTTCCTACGATTCTTTGGCAAGAGGGCCTCCAGGGGAATTTGGCAGTCAATGGAGGCCGCCACTTGCGAATGAACTGTTTGATCTCAGATGGGGACCCTACATCACGCTATTTCCGCAAGCCGCCTCACTGATCACGGACCTTGAAAAGCCCGGAGTCAATATAGAAGGAGAACTCGAAAAATTCCAGAATGAAGCAGAGCAGTACCCAAGGTTGCGGATTCCGCTCACTGCAATCCGCTACTATCTGCAATCGATGCTCTCGAGCTGCCAGGGATGGTGGGAAGGGGAAACAAGGCATGTCACAAACTACAATCCCCTACTCCTTCAGATCGACCGCTGGGTCAAGGGCGAAAAGGTCTTGGTCAATTTCAATTACGACACACTGCTGGAAGGAGCCCTCGACTCAACTCTCGGCATCAGGTTCGACTCAATGGACAACTACGTCACGGGGAACTACAAAGTCATCAAACCTCACGGTTCCATTAATTGGTGGCACAGAGTAGACTCTCCCCAGTTTCCGTCACCAACGTCCATACCTGACCACCGGATACCGATGGTGATCGAGAGAGCTCAAGAGCTGAGGATCAGTCCAATGTTCGAATTATCAACCCCGACCAGAGCAATTCCATCGGGTATTCCCACCATTCCCGCACTCGCTTTACCCGTTGCTACAAAGTCAGAATACGAGTGTCCTGACGACCATCAGAAAATACTGGCTAAGTCTTACCAAAATGTAACCAAAGTCATGGTAATCGGATGGCGTGCAACGGAGAACCGCTTTCTGAAATCCTTCGCCCAAGGAATAGGTCGCAACAGACCACGTTTCTTTGTCGTCTCCAGAAATGAGGAGAGTGCAGTTCAAGTTGAGCAGACGATCAAGGATCAACTTGGAGAGAGTGGAGCATCTGCCGAATATTCGCATCTGCCCTACGGATTTAGTGCCGCGATCAAGAACCATGACTTCGATAGCTTTCTCAAGAGCTGAGAGCCTTTAAGTCCTTGATTTCTCGGGGTTGAGGAGTCCGAGTCCCTTCAAAAGGAAACATCGATCACCTTCGACGACACAGAAGCGCTGACGCAATCCTTCACCTTCAATCAACAGACTCTGATATCATACCAAGGCCCGCCAATGAACAGAGAATAAGCATCTGCTCATTCGAACCAATATCGTCGATCATTTGATTCCTTATTGTGTGCTCAAACCCCCCCTTGAAGAGGTGCTAAGGAGGGGATGGAGGGGTCCCCTCCGAGACAGGGACATGGAAGAGCGTTGCGCTTTGGGCCAGTCGATGATTGTTGGTTTGCTAGTGCTGACGCTGGTCTGAATGCAGCCTTGGTATCGACACACACCTAGCGGTGTTGGCAGGAAACTTAGTTGTAGTAATAAGGGGCGAAACAGCTCTAGGGGCGCTAAGACTTGGCGCAGGATAGGCACGCCCCCGCTACCGAGTAGGCGAAAGAGAACCCCGCCATCCTGAAATGGTACAGCAAGCTCGCCGAGAAGAAGAAAGTCAAAAGCACGCCGACGACCTTGGATAGACTGGGGATGGGAGTTCTTTTCGATATTGAATAGGACCAGAGCAATTGTAGGAGACCCAAGCTGTGATTGAAAGCAAGCGGCTTGAGGAGTGGGACATAGCGGACATTAAGAGAATCTTCGACAACAAGTTCCCTGAGGGCACAACCCTAGAGTACAAGAAAGAACTCCCGATTTCTGACGGTGAGAAGAACAAGCTTGAGCGCTCAATTTGTAGCTTTGCCAACACTCATGGCGGCTACATTGTCGTAGGAATCGAAGCATCCAAAACCGACAATATGCCAGTCGCGATGGAAGCCGTGCGATGGGAAGACAGCGAGCAAGACGAGTAACTAACCTCTAACCCTTTTCTTGGGTTACTACCTTCCTTTTTCTAAGTCGTTCGTGGCCTGAAAGTATAACACCTGCGGCGGGCAGTTTGAAAATAAACGATTACGTGAAGGTGATTAGGACCGACGAGGTCGGCCTCATTTACAACATCTTAGAGGGCAAGGGATCAAAGGTAGTTTTCCAAGTGCTCAATGGCTCCGGGGTCAAAGGATACTTCGAGAATGAGCTACAAGTGACAGAGCAACCAACCAAACAGAAAACGAAAAGCCATCGGTCGAGATGGGGAACTAAGGGGGTGGAAAAAGTAGATGGGTTTCGGACGCCCGGATAAGGAGGTCATTCGGAGTTACTTTATGCTGATTCTGCCTCTTCATCTCCATGAAGGCCCGAGCCATCCTATGCCCTCCTGGAGTGAAGGTATTCCGGTTGCCAAGAGAACACATACGATCAGGACTCTAAGGTGTCTAATGTCTTGCTCCAGTTTGTCGAGTTCAAGCTTCGTGTGTCTGCGAACACAGCTAACTATAGTATCCCTATCATATGACTCAATTCCGCACTCTCCGCACCTGTAGATCGTCAATTCCAAGATTTCTTCTCTGAGGTTGACCATAAAACGGTCGATTCAACCGCAGGCTCGTTGCGTCAGAGGTCGGGTTGCCGTGGCTACTTTCAGCAATCCGCACGGTATTCGGCACCAACAGGCACTTTCATTCAGGCCGGGCATGAACGGGAGAATAGGATATAGAATACCAAAGCCCGTACTAAATCGTCATGTCAGATAAGATTGGTAAGACGAAGAAGGAGGCCCAGGCGGAGATTGAACGACTACTAAAACGAAAGGAACAGATTCGCATGGAGATGCACACAACGACGGGATTGGGAAGTCTTACGTTGCCTCTCGAGTTGAGCGGCATCAACGAGGCAATCATCAAGGTTCGCGACGAATACAGCCTTGGCGTTCTTGAGAGCTTGGAAAACGAGACTCGGACCCTCAAGTGGCTTACGGCGGTTCTGATCGGTCTAACCGTTGTCCTTGCCGTGTTAACTGGGCTTCTCGCCTTGGGAATAAGATTCCCTTGAAAGGAGCCACGTTTATACCGACGAGCCCCGACTGTTTGCCAATAAATGAGCGAAGCTGAGTCGGAAGACGGCATTATTCAGCGGGTCGAGACGTTCATTCAACGATGTCACGACTTGGATTATGTCATAAAGCCAGAAGCTAGAAATGTGACCTACAGTAAGCGCGAAAGTGACGATCCAAAGGACAGAACCATTTTGTCCGACAGGCTTGCCCTTGCCATTTCTTCGTACGAGTTAAACAGAGAGAACCCGGATCTACGATTATCAGAGGCTGAAGCAGCTCTGTTATGGATTACCAGAGCGTTTTCTTCGGGTGTAGTTACGGAAGGACCCGGGTTAATCAGGAAACATAAGGAAGCGGAAGCCAAAGTGGCCCATCTGAGCACCAAAGTCGATGAACTCACAGCGGAAAACCTGTTCCTGAAAGCCAAGATTGACCTGATGGATCAGGGAAGAAAATTTTAGTCCTTCAGTCGTACGAGAGCTTACCCCGTGCGGGATCTAGCTCGATGGTGCCGACTTATCCGATACCTTCGGTTTCGAGCCTTTCTCCTCCTCTTTGAGAGCTTCTCCAATCACGTCATTCAAGATAATGTAGTAAGGGTCTCCATCTGCCGCATAGTATGGGGTCTTGAACACCTCAGTCACAAGCAATCGCAGTTTTACTGTTAGCTTGTCCTCGACCACATAGTATCTGTTCCAATCTTCTTTGACAATCTCCGACTGTAATTGAGTCAACTGCTCTTTCGGTATTTGGTCGGGGGGCGGAAGCTTTTCACTAGGAGTTCCGATGAGTCCGTCGGGGGCGGCGGTGACAAAGATCGACGATTGAGCCATTCTAGCCCCTTGGCCTCGAGAAGGATCCTTCAGTCTGATGAACTTCGTAAGAATAAGCCGACCTCTTAGCGGAACGTCTTCGGAATCTTTAATGATATATTCGTTCCAGGGCTCATTCAGTATCTTGACCGTTGCGAAACCTAGCCTGATTACGCTCGTTAGGGATCACTCTCTATTAGCTGGATCAAGTCCTTGCCGAGCTCAATCGCGTCCTTAGCTCGCTCGAAATCAATATCCTCGCCGAGTTCGTAGTCGGCGGCTTTTCTCTCGCCCCAAAGACCCGAGAGCTTATCAGATATTTCCCCTTGATTGGCATCTGAAAAAGTAACCTGAAGGGCTACGTGGTACCCTTCCTTTTCGTTAAAGGCCTTCTTCCAAAGTGCAGAGTATCGATACCTAGCCTTCTGGAATGCCACAAGATATGCCGCGTAATAAGCACGGCTAATTGCTGTCCGAAAATGGACCTCCTTCAGACTCTGGTCAAGTAACGTTTGGGCGAACGCCAGAAAGTCCCTCGGATCGAAAGAATGACTCATCTCTTCCGTCTAATTACGAGGTGAACTCTTCCTCGCAGAACTGGGTCCAAGGCTAGGGCAAACTTAGGAGATAAAGCGCCCCAAAGTCGTAAGAGGTCTGCATATGGCACTCCAGAAATGTAGAAAACGACGTTTATCACTTCGGACTCGACCTTTTCAGCATCGTGAATAACTTCTCCCTTCGCAAAGAACTCTATACCTTGACCCTCGAGTTCCTTACTAATCAACTGGAATCCTCTTACAATATCTAGGTCAACGCCAGATCTTTCCAAGAGAGAGGATCTTTCGGTGAAGATCAGAGAGTCGCTAAGGGAATAACTCACCGTTGTAATCCTCAAACCCATTTTCCGTAAAGTCAATTCTTGAGATGTGGGCGATCTCGGAGGAAGAGTAGTTCGCCCGAATGGCACTGCAACAGAGCTTCCGGCATTGGCTGTTACGAATTGCCCGAGGGGCTGAATTTCGTCAAACTCGTACAGTTCGTTTTCGTTTGTGCTCTGCATAATCTCCTGTTTCGTCTTCCCAAGTATTTATGACTAGAGAATCCTCAAGAGGACTGAAAAGGTACGTCCCTCTCCGTCCTTATGCTTCTAAGACGGCAAGCCTACGATAACCTTGCCAGACTGAAGCATCGTAACGTACTGCCAGCCTAGCTCGAAATACTTGTTCACTTCAGTCTCATCCACTACACGTTGCGACTTGGTAGCCGGTTGTCTGAATAGATTCGGGGTCGTTTCGTTGAGGCGAATCATCCCAAAGGCTCTCAAGGCGAGGAACGGGGTGTCCAGGATGCCAAATTCTCCCGGATCGGATGGCAGATTCTGTAGATTAGCTCGGATGTGCTATAGTACAGGCTGAGGATGACGGTCGGCCGGCCACGTTCGGCAGGCACGACTATCTTGCGTCAATCATGAGCCGAAAGCCAATTATCCGCTGAGAGGTCCCGTTCCTGATCCCATTGCAAGCTCAAAAGCATCCTTGGCAGATTTCCGGGAACGTTTCGGAGATTTATGACAAATATCTCGTCCCGGCACTCTTCGGCGCCTGGGCTCCCGTACTGTTGAAGCTAGTCTCTCCGAGAATTGGAGAACGTGTCTTAGATTTGGCGTGTGGCACCGGAACGGTCGCTCGCCTCGCCCTTGAACAAGTGGGCCCGGCCGGGAGAGTCGTGGGGCTTGATATTAGCGCAGGGATGTTGACGGTTGCCCGTTCTGTTCCATCACCCCAAGGTCGGATCGAATGGAAGGAAGGTGACGCTCTCGCCATACCGTTCCCAGACGCCTCGTTCGACATTGTAACATGCCAGCTGGGCCTGCAATTCTTCCCAGACCGTGCGAAAGCAGCTAGAGAAATGAAACGGGTCCTAGTTCCTAACGGACGCCTAGGCGTTCTGGTCTGGCGGCCAATCCGTTACAGTCCAGGTTTTGCGACACTCGAACAGGCCCTGGAACACCACGCGGGACCTGAAGCGGCTAAATGGATGAGATCACCATTCTCCCTTGGAAGCGCTCAAGAGCTGAGAACTCTGCTACATGAGGCAGGATTCAGCGGCACCACTATTCAGATCGGGATTGGAACAGTCCGGTTTCAATCCATAGAACAATTCGTTTCCCTTTACACAAGCGGAACGCCCCTATCAGCACTCGTCTCGAACATCGGCGAGCAAGCATACTCGGCGATGGTGGAAGAAGTCCGTCGCGGACTGGAATCATACGTTGACGATGAAGGTCTAGCGTTCCCGATCGAAGGACACTTAGCAACCGCGACCGATGCCTGAAACTGAACTGCTATCCAGTCGTGGACCTGCGGAACCTATGGTTCGGCTGACGGGGCGACGGGGACACTGTTTACAATTGCGAGGCGACTGGTCTTGAAATGAATCGCCGACGAATTCCAACTAGAACTAGAGAACGGTCGAGGCTGCATAGAACTGGCCTAAATTGCTCTCTAGAATAACGTTAAGGCTGGCTTGTGAGGGTCCGTCTGTGGGATTCCAACTGTTGCAGAACTCTTAGCAGAATGTCCTTCACAGTGATTTTGCTGAACTTGCCGGGCTTTAGGAAGGTGTTCAGCATCCAATCGTTAATTGGCTTTCGATGGGTTTCCCAAAGATTCAGGTGATCGTTGCATGTACTCAGTTGTAGAAGTAGGAGGTCTACCTGAACATAGGACGAGTTTTCAATGTCAAGGTAACGATTAGTGTGGAGTAGCTCAAGTGTAGCTAACTGAAACCTGGATTGTGGAAAAAGGGACTTACGTGGGTTAACTATATTGTTCTTGGCGGCAAGTTCAATCGAGTCGATAATTTGAGCGGAGCCGTTGAGGGACGCTATTAGGGCGTCAAGGCGTCGGACGATCTCCTCTCTACGAAAGATTTGGTAGAGAGAGCCCCTCCCTGACATGGTTTCTAAGACGTGACTATCGGGTTCATCGGGATTTGAGAGACAGTCTTGGAGAGCTTTCTTGAGGTCGGCGCGGAAAACTTCAAGTTTGATTTGGTCTTGAGGATAGTAGCGCAGCGTCGCTTTGATTGCTAGATCAAATGGAATGGGATTCCCGTGTTCGATAATGGTCACAGTGCCATGCTTGAAGCTCTGGCGGACTCCTAACTCCCACAAGACGTTCGGGTTATTGTCTGTAATATCAGCGAGTACTATCGGTGACGTCACAAGATCAGTGATGATTCTCCTGAGCACGTCTCCTCGAAGTGGGGTTGATCGATGCGCTTCTAGCTCGGGGTTTTCCTCGATAAGCAGTTTCAGAAATTTTTGGAAATGATTGTCCCAGTATTCGGTGGTGTGAGTTGATGTGGTGCCTGAAAATGGCATTATGACAAAGCAAATCTTGCGTGGCGCCAATGTGGTGATAGTAAGGCTGCAATCCTTGTTGATATTGTAGCGTTTGGATCGCTAGCGGGTTTTGTGTAGGATCTTCTCCTTTCGAGTTCTGCGAATCATATTTCTGTAGTCTTGCCTCGCGCTCAGCTGTCAGCCGGCGGATAGCTCCGCAGGATTAATTCCATGAGGAATGATGGTAATATACGCGGCTTCCCCTGCCAATCTAGGTAGGAGAACGATGCCTAGTAGAATCTATTTGGAAACCCGAGACGACGTGCAAATCTGGGAGGGCCGTTGCGAGGGTTGCGTCACCGTGACCAGGATCGTTTTCGACGAATCCGTTGGGCGGTATCTTTGTTCCAACTGCCTTCAGCAGAAGGAGAAAGAAGAGTCGGGACTTGGCGCTTTCCGTCTAGATCCTGCACAGCCGTACCCCTTCACCGTTAACGGGCATAGTAAGGCTACAACGGTTAGTCCAACCAACAAGCTGACCCAACGATACGTATAGCGAGGAGTACCTTTGTCAGCAGGAGTTGTCGAACAAACTATTCTAGCTGGACGATCTCTGCGTCGAAGCCATCAGTGAGTTCCAAGATCCCGTAGGTGTTTCCCATGGGTCCTCGGCCCGCCACAGGAGACCCAGGATTAAACAAGAGGGTACCGTTGAGTCGCTCTTTCAGCGGTTGATGACTATGGCCAAATATGACACAGTCGAGGTGCTCAGAGCCGAAAGCGTCTAGGGCACGCCGAGGTGTGTCTCCACCGCGTCCTTCGTGCCCGTGGACAATCCCAATTCTCCAATCCCCTATTCGTACAATTCTTGTCGGGGGAAGAATGGCGATTAGATCCGGCGCGTCCATGTTACCTCGAACAATGTGAATTGGGGCTATCTTCGAAAGTTGCTCGACTACTCTGTTGGAAACAATGTCACCGGCATGAATAATCATATCACATGACCTTCCTTCGTCTATAATCCTGGTCGGGATCTCACGGGCAATAGTGGGCACATGAGTGTCAGAGATGACCAGAATTTTCAACATCCTCGGTCTTTCCTGTTTCTAAGGTCGCTGAGTCTTACCCTTGCGGCAGTTTTACTACCGCATCACCGCCGGGTAGCCGTTGGACGAACTCCCAGCCTTCGAGTATCCAGTTCTTCACGTCGCCTAAAGGGACGACTTTCTGATGACCATTGCCGTTCAAGCCAAGGCTCTGCATGGATTTTTTCTGTATCAGTTCCTGGATCTCCTGGGGAGCAATCTTGGAGAGGTCACCAATCTTCGCGATCTCGTCTTGTGAATACCCAGCCATGACTAGGAACTGTTGGTTGAATGTTGCAACCATCGTGTCCTTGGTTATCGTCTCTCGTCTAGTTGTAGCCAAGTGTTTCTCAGCGGCCTTCTCGTACGCTTCGCGCATCTTCTCGAGAAGATCTTGGGGTAGGGCTTTGCGTGTCGTGTACACGCTGGAGATGTCACCTTTCCACCCTGACCAGAAAGTGACCCACCCGTGAATCACAAGGTGGTCGGCCTCGGCCATCTGCATCCGGCTCTCGAAATACCTTCTAAGAACGTAGGGTCTCCAGGAGAATCCTGCTTCCCTTATCGCTTTCCTGATCGAGTCGCCAACGTTGATGGTTCTGACATGTTTGCCAAGGTACTTTGGCTGCTGGGGTGTGGCGGTAAACAAGGGGGATCGAGGTCCGAGCTCTTCCCCGTTCTGGATCCTCCACTCGAGGTATGAGATTACGTACTCACTTGCCTGTTGGCAATAGAAAGTGAGGTAGGCATGACCGGCCTTGGAGATAGAGGATCGCACTCGTACTAAGGTAGGAATCTTCTCGAATGAAATATGCCCCTCGTAGAGTTTGAGTTCGGGAAAATCCCTGAGCTCAAGACCGTCATCCCCCAGAAAACTACCCAGCGCTTCCAGCCTTGTGCCGCCAAAAGCAACGGATGTGATCGCAACCTTGGCCCTAGGATCGGCCATGTCGAGTATACGCCTCAACTCATCGTTCGTGGGCGGGACCTCGTCAGAGTACTTGCCCTCATCACTGTCCCTCCGCAGCTTAACTTTCCTGTCGACCTTCTTGCCAGTGAATCTCCACCAGCTCTTCAGCGCCTTCACATAGTTCGAAATGTACTCGCTCCGCTTGCCCTCCTTTTCAAGTGCGCTCACAACGTCCAGCATAAAGTCCTCAGCAGCCTTCACACTCATCTTAGCGAGGTTTTGGGGAGTGAGTTTGAAGCGGTCCTGGATGTACCCAATCCTGCGAAGCCACTCGTCCGCAGACGAGGCGCTCCCTCTTGCAATGTTGTCATACCATCGTTTGACGTTGGGGTCGGTCAGAAGACGGGATTTGCGGCTTTCGACTTGGGTCAAATAATAGGGCCGAGCGTCTTTTGTCAGGCCGGAGGCATAAAAAGCCTCCGGATGTGAACCAGTTCAGTAGCGGGACCGGTGGGATTTGAACTGGAACCGGCTCGCATCCAAGCCGAAAACCGTTCACTTGGTCTTTTTCGCTCGTCTGAATCCGCCCAGATTCCGAGTGTTAACAGATTTCCAGGTATACGCCCAATTTGGGCTGATTACAGTTCGAGTCGGGTCGAATGTAAGGCTTACTTCGTTCGGCCTAACCCTAACTAAATTATCGATTGTCTATCGTGTTAAGCGTACCCCGCATCGGAACTCAATGGTTGTTACACGTTCAAATGACACTTGCGTAGCAGTACTCTCATTCAGGATTATAGGTACCTGTCGATTCTCTCTTGACCCCTAGATCGCGACCGAGACCATTTACGACTCCTAGCAATTGTTCCTCGTTGTCTCTCGACCAAAAAAAGGGGTCTGAGAGCTTTCTGTGGTTCTTCCTCATGAATCAGACCGCGAAAGTGATTCACGATGAGACATCGCATGAACGGGGAGCAAACCAGTTTCTTCTTCGAACCCTTCCACATTCATGTCCGTGGGAATTATCTGGACGCGTATCTCGCCTGTGAAATTTGCAGTAGTATGGACGTTGATGTAGGTGTTCCCGGTCTCGAATGCCGCCACAAAGTCGTTCCAGCCGTTAATCCCAGACTCCGGCCTGGCAATGAGATCTGAAGAGGTGAGCGTGCCTTTGGACAAAACGGCACAGCCCGAGACGGATAGATAAGGTGCCTCGGGAATCTTGAAGACGAGATAGAGGTACAATACCGGGAGCCGGCCGGTCTCTCCTTCCGCCCCGACGCTGATGTCGGCAAATGTCACGTTCGCAAGGTGACACACTATAAGTTGGAAGCCGAGCGCCGTGTGGTTCTCGTTAAGCTGAACCTCTGCAAACCCATAGGCTCTCGTGTTTACTGGAGGAACCTCTTCGACTCCGGAAAGACGTATGCCGAAATCAACTCTCGTCTCGTCACAATGCACGCAAGTTTGAGTCACCACTTGGTGTTGATGCTCTCTCGAACTGTCGTGGTCTTCGCTGTGATCCTCGACTTGACGATTCTCTCCATGTCGGACCTTCGCTATGCCACTTAGCTGTTCGCTGGTGTTGGCGGCATGATGAGAGTTTGTGCTTTCCATAACGGCAGCTAGGGGGAAGGCAATAGCAACCAATGCAAGAAGTAGTGATGCGATCATCCTGGTCATGCTGCACATCCCTGATGATGGCAGCAACTCGATTATTTGGGCGTTGCTCGGGCAGATCCTGAATCGCCAACAAGGGCTCCACCTATCCGCCGACACGCGGTCAGTGACCTTCACTAAGCCCCACTTACCTAAGCCTTATTTTGTGAGGTTACGAGGATTGCGCCAGATTCGAGAGATGTCCAAGCAGACGCCCAAGCAAGAGCCAAAAGAGGATACTGCCGGAGCGGCAAGTTTTAGGCCAGTTGGACTCTCTATCTCGTCCTTCTTCTACGCTCTATCG
>Ga0137396_10000066_pt1 | contig 35986 bp, 34 predicted proteins | sample czc16metaG_FD_108284 | JGI IMG/M metagenome (GOLD analysis project Ga0137396, IMG submission 108284) | Vadose zone soil microbial communities from Angelo Coast Range Reserve, California, USA - czcobulk3.16 metaG | ecosystem: Environmental > Terrestrial > Soil > Vadose zone | place: USA...
CTTGTCGCATCTCGACCTGATCAAGATTCATGGTCATCGCCCGTGCGGTGACGTCCGCTCGATCATTAATGAAACGCTCGATTTCATTCGTTCGCGCGATCTCGCCATCGAACTTTCCACCGCCGGGTGGCGCAAACCGGTGGACGAACTTTATCCAAGCGATGCCATCATCGAGCTCGCGATCAAAAAGGGAATTCCTTTTACGACCGCGTCCGACGCGCATTCGCACGCCCAGCTCGCGGAAAATTTCGAGCGGCTCGCCGAGAAGATGTCGATCTTCGGAGTGCGCGAGATTTGTGTTTACGACAAACACAAACGACAGGCACGCTCTCTTTGATGAACAACGACGACGCGCTGTCTCGTTGGTATTCGCGTTCCGGGATTTGGTTTTGGGTCGTTATCGCGCTCGGCGCTGCGCTTCGTTTTTATCTGGTCGTTTTCACGGAGGGAACGCAAGACGTTGCGATTTGGGAACGCCACGCGCGCGATCTGCGCGAGCATGGACTGATTGCTTACTACCACGGCGATCCCTCGGCGAACCATCCGCCCTTCATTAGCGAGGTCGAGTCATGGTTGTTTGCTGCTTCTGACGCGACTGGCATTCCGTTTCGAATTTTCTTACGCGCGCCATTCGCGCTCCTCGATGCCGGCACAACTCTTTTGCTCCTGCTCCTGTTAGGCGGTTGTCGATGGCGTTTTCTTGCCGCCGCAGCTTACTGGTTGAATCCGTTGTCGATTATTTTCTCGGCTTATCACGGCAACACCGATTCAGCCGTCGCTTTCTCTTTGGTTCTTTGCGTCTGGCTTTTGTCGAAGGATAAATTGCTCGCGGCCGCGATTGCGCTCGGAGTGAGTTTGTGGATCAAACTTCCAACCGTGCTCGCGGTTCCGGCACTGCTCTTTTTCATTCCTGATTGGCGGAGGCGCTTTCAGTTTCTGTTGATTGCCGGAGTCGTCGCGCTGGCAACTTATATTCCGGCGCTCGTTCAAGATCCGGCCATAGTTTGGGAGAACGTTTTCGGTTATCGCGCTCAAATCCTGCACACGACCGCGGGCGTGCCGGCCTGGGGACCGCGCGTCCTCTTATTTTCAATCATCGCAGCACCGCAAAGCTGGCCGGTGGCCTTTCGCGCGCCGATTCTTTTTTTCCTGGAGAACGGTTGGCTCATGGCCGTCGCGCTGGCGTTTCTCGTCGTTTGGCTGCGTCGATCTTCGCGAAGCGTTCCCGAACTCTGCGCTACCATTGCCGGCATCTACATCATCGTTCTCACGTTGAGCGACGGTTTTTCTTTCCAATACTTCGCCTGGTCCTTGCCGTTTTGGTTTTTTCTTCCGCGATGGTTCTTCATCCCGGCGATCGTGCTCGTCAGTGGCTACATCTACTTTTTGTATGCTTATCTGTGCGGCAATCCCTGGCTCCTCGGAGTCTGGGATTTCAACGGCCACCCGTACTGGCCATTTCTGATCATCGCGCTTCGTAACGCCGCGTATTTGCTGTTCTGTGCGGCCGCGATCTGGTTTCTGATCGCGACTACAGCCCCGGCATTCCGAGTCCGCCGGTAATTTTCTTCATCTCCGATTGGGCGAGCCCTTTGCCTTGCTCGATCGCTTGTTGCACGCCGCTGAGCACAGCTTCTTCCAAAAACTCGACGTCGTTTGGGTCGACAATCTGTTTGTCGATCTTGATTGAAAGAATTTCGCCGGCGCCGTTGGCAGTGACTTTCACTTTCCCGCCCGCGGCGCTTACTTCGACGGTTTTTTCTTCGAGGTCGGCCTGGGCCTTCGCCATTTGCGCCTGCATCTGCTGCGCTTGTTTCATTAATTTGTTGAGATTCATCGCCGTAAATTCAGGATCTGATCTGGCCTTTGAACATCTGCAGCGCTTCGCGGATCAGCGGATCGTCCGCGTAATTTTCGGATGAGCTCTCGCCGGACGATTGCGTTTTCGACGGCAGATTTTCCCGCACGGTTAGTTTCAGTGTCCAATCTTTGCCGCTGACTTGGCCCAGAAGCGTCTCAATAAGTTTGCGGTTGGTCGCTGTTCCCAAAATGTCCATCGGCGATTTTTGATCGGGCGAAAATCCGAGGACGAAGTGGCGACCCTCGCTCGGCAGAACATGCGCCGCCGCGGCTGAATTTCGCACAAACGCCTTCTGACTTGGGATTTTCGAGAAAACTCGCTGCCAGATTTCTTCGACATCGTTGTTACCATCCGGAGATTCAGCGACGCGCGGCGCTGTCTCAGCCGCGTCTATCTTCGAGGCAGGCGAGTCCGAGCCGGACTGGCGGTTGCCTGCCGCCACAGTCTTAGCGCCTAGAGTTTTTTTTTCCGCCGGAGTTTTACCGTCCCGCAGTTCGCCGAGTTTTTCGATCACTTCATCGAGCGTCGCTTGATTCAAACTTTGGATCGCTTTGATGATCGCGACCTCAAAATGCAGTTTCTTGTTCGGCGCCCATTTCATTCGGCCCTCGGCTTGCGCAAATTGATCGATCAAGTCCAGCAACCGATCGTTCTCAATCAATTCACTCTGCGCCGCGAGCGCTTTTTGTAATTCAGGATCGACATCCTGCTGGAGCGCGTCCGGCTTGGCCTTGAACACGAGCAGATCGCGCAGATAGCTGATTAAATCCGACATTAGCCGCATCATGTCTTTGCCCGCCTCGCATTGCTCATAAAGAACATCGAGCGCGGCTGCGGTTTCGCTGTGCAGAATTTTGCCGGTCAAATTGACCACGGTTTGCTCGCTGGTGAACCCGAAAATATTCAGGACGTCGTTCTCGGAAATTTTTTCGCCACAAAACGCGACCAATTGATCGAGCATCGACTCAGCGTCGCGCAGTCCGCCTTCGGCGCCGCGGGCGATGGCGTGCGCCGCCGCCGGTTCGAGGGTGATCTTTTCTTTCTTGGCGATGAACTGGAGATGCTCGGCAATCAATTTTGCCGGGATGCGATGGAGATCGAAGCGCTGGCAGCGGCTCACGATCGTGAGCGGCACTTTATCTACTTCCGTCGTAGCGAAGATGAAGATCACATGTGGCGGTGGTTCCTCGAGTGTTTTCAGTAGGGCGTTAAACGAGGACGTGGAGAGCATGTGGACTTCATCGATAATGTAGATTTTGTATTTGTAACCTTGCGTCGGCGCGACCTTCGCCCTTTCTACTATCAGCTCGCGAATCTTATCCACCTGTGTGTTGGATGCCGCATCGTATTCGAATACGCCGAATGAAGTTCCCGCAGCGATTTCGCGGCACGGATCGCACACGCCGCAGGGCGTGACTGTTGGTCCCTTCACGCAGTTGAGCGCTTTCGCCAAAATTCGCGCGGTCGAAGTTTTCCCGATGCCGCGTGGCCCGACGAATAGATACGCGTGCGCCAGCCGGTTTTGCGCGACCGCATTCTTGAGCGTGCGCGAGACGTGCGCCTGTCCCACCAGGTCGTCAAACGTCTGCGGTCGATATTTCCTGGCGAAGACCTCGTAGCTCACAAAATCAGTCTAAATGCGTTGCTTCGCGGACGAAAATAGAAAAGCATCCGAAATTTCGTGAACGCAAGATCGACATCGCGATTTTTCTCGGGCGAAGCAGCCGTTCTCGCCTTGGCCGGTGCGAAATTAATTTTCCATCTGCTCACCGCGAACCGGTACGGAATTTTCCGCGACGAACTTTATTACCTCGCCTGCGGTGAGCACCTCGATTGGGGATATGTCGATCAGCCGCCGTTGATCGCTCTCGTCGCCTGGATCGCGCGACATCTTTTTGGCGATTGGCTTCCGGGTTTGCGTTTTTTCCCAGCGCTTGCGGGCGCCGCAACCGTTTGGCTGGCCGGCAAATTGGCTCGCGAAATGGGCGGCAGAGCTTTTGCGCAAGTCCTGGCCGCGCTCGCGGTGATCTGCGTGCCGATTTATCTCGTCGTGCATCACTGGCTGACGATGAACGCATTCGAGCCATTGGTTTGGATGGCTTGCGTTTGGTGCATCGTCCGCGCGGTGAATCGCAACGACGCGCATTACTGGATCTGGTTCGGCGTTTTCACCGGCATCGGCATGGAAACGAAATACGGCATCGCGTTTTTTGTCCTTGCCGTTGTGATCGGGCTCGTTCTGACACGCGAACGCCGGTTCTTAGCCACGAAACAATTTTGGATCGCCGCGGCGATCGCGTTCCTAATTTTTCTGCCGAATTTGATCTGGCTGATCCGCCACGATTTCCCGTTCCTCGAATTGATGCACAACATCCGGCAAACCCATCGCGACGTCGTGCGCGATCCGATCTCGTTCGTTCTCGATCAAGCCCAGATCATGAATCCGATTCTGTTTCCGCTTTGGCTCGGCGGTTTGGTCTGGCTTTTTCTCGGGCGCGACGGCCGTCGGTTCCGAGTTCTTGGAATTGCTTACATCGCCTTGCTCGCGACGTTCATCGCGCTGCGCGGCAAAAATTATTATCTCGCGTCGATCTATCCGCTGCTTTTTGCAGCGGGCGCGGTTGGGCTCGAAAAAATTACGACCGCGCGCTGGCAATGGGTTCGCGTTGTTTATGCAACTTTGGTTCTGGCATCGGCAATGATTCTCGCGCCGACCGTGTCTCCCATTCTTTCGCCAGAGGGCGCGATCGCTTATCAAAAGAAGCTCGGGTTCGAGCCGCCGAAAGCGGAAAACCAGCGCACCGGCCCGCTCCCGCAATATTTTGCTGACGAATTCGGTTGGGAAGAAATGGCGCGCGAAACGGCGCGCGATTACAAATCACTTTCGCCCGAAGAACAGGCGCGGACAGCAATTTTCGCGAACAGTTACGGAGAAGCGGGTGCGATCGATTTCTTCGGACCGCGACTCGGTTTGCCTAAATCGATTTGCAATCACCAGAGCTACTGGCTCTGGGGTGCGCGAGATTACGACGGCAGCATTGTGATCGTTCTCGGCAGTGACGGGACCGGCGATCGGGAACATTTCCAGAGCGTCGAAGTGGCCGGCCACACCGGACATCCGTACTCGCGCCGCGACGAGCAGTTCGATATTTTTCTTTGCCGGGGATTAACCGGCGACTTGCGGCAATTTTGGAGCCGGATGAAAAATTATCACTGATGATAAGATCGACCTCCACCTTCGCGTTCGTGATCGTGATCGCGCTTGTGCTCGATACGAACGCGCGCGAGCCGCAGAAATCTCTGCTGGCAAGATCGACAATTGAAAAGAGCATCGTCCGCGCGCGCGATCTTGGCGTTCCGTTCGACGGTACGCCAGGGCCATTGAACGCGATTACCGATGTCGCGGGCGTCGAAGTTGGGTACACGACGATCATTCGCGGCGAGGGAAAACTTGTTGTCGGCAAAGGACCGGTGCGCACCGGCGTGACCGCGGTCATTCCGCGCGGGCACGATTCCCTGAACGATCCGGTTTACGCGGCGGTGTTCAGCTTGAACGGCAACGGCGAAATGACCGGCACGCATTGGATTGACGAGAGCGGATTTCTCGAAGGACCAATTATTATTACCAACACGCACAGTGTTGGAGTTTCGCGCGATGCCGTGATCGCGTGGCGAATCAAACACGGCGCAGCCGACGCCAGCGGATATTGGTGGAGTTTGCCGCTGGTCGCCGAAACGTGGGACGGCTGGCTCAACGACACCAACGGCTTTCACGTGAAACCGGAGGACGTTTTCCACGCGCTCGATTCCGCGCATGGCGGCGCGATCGAGGAGGGGAGCGTCGGCGGCGGCACGGGCATGATTTGTTACGAATTCAAGGGCGGAAACGGAACGGCGTCGCGCAAGATCGACATCAAGGCCGGAAAAGATAGGCCAGCGCAGAGTTTCATTGTTGGCGTTCTTGTTCAGGCGAATTTTGGACGGCGTGCGCTCTTAACAATCGCTGGAGTGCCGGTCGGAAAAGAAATACCTGGGTCAGTTTACGGAGAAGACACCGGTTCATGCATCGCCGTGGTCGCGACGGATGCGCCGCTGTTGCCGAATCAATTGAAACGACTCGCGCGCCGCGTTTCGCTCGGGCTCGCCCGGACCGGAGCCATTTCTGGAAACGGTTCCGGCGACTTGTTCGTGGCTTTTTCGACCGCGAACAAAAATGTTTGGGCCGCGGATCAGGTCACCCATTCGGTGCAAACCATCCCGAGCGATCTGATGGATCCAATTTTCAACGGCGTCGTCCAGGCGACCGAAGAAGCGGTGGTGAACGCGCTGGTGGATAATCAAACCATGACCGGGGCGGACAATCATCGGGTCGAAGCACTTCAGCACGATCGGGTGCGCGAACTTCTGAAAAAATACAACCGTTTGAAAGAGTGATTAAGTTCGAAGTCGACGAAACGAAGAGTTTGCTCGTAATCCGTTACAGCGCTGCTGTCCGAGCAGAAGAGACCGAGAAAGGTTTGGAGCAAGTGCGTAACGGTCTCGCGAAGCTGCAATCCGGTTTTCGGCTACTGGCGGACCTGACCGAGTTGGAGTCGATGGACGTTAACTGTGCGCCGTTCATCGAGAAAGCGATGGACATGTGCAACGAGAAAGGCGCGTCCGTGGTCGTTCGAGTTATTCCCGATCCTCATCGCGACATCGGCTTGCAGATCATGTCGGTTTTTCATTACAGCGGGAATGTTCGAATTTTTACCTGCCAAACTCTCGCCGAAGCGGACGAACTTCTGCGGCCGCAGCCTTAACCTGCGATTTTAGAGTTGTAGCGAACAATCGACCATCGATATAATTCGAAAGCGTGAATGATCCCCGCAATTCTGGTGCGAATTTTGCTGTAAAAAGCAACGTGGCGCTTGCGATTTTCTTGTTCGAATCAGCGCCTACGCTTCTCCTGAGTCGCGAAAAAACTGCGCCCTAGAAGTTTTTTGTAACCTGTGATCAATCCTACCCGTCTTAAGCGGCATGATTTGGGCGGCTCGCGCATGAAAAGCCCGAGGGCAAACCTCAGTCGGTTGGGCAGCGTCCTTCTCGTTGCACTTCTCGTAGTCGGTTCTCCCAGCAACACCGCCTTGGCGAGGAAAAAACGTAAAAGACCGACCCCGACACCAACTCCCACAGCTACTCCAACACCTACACCACCTCCGCCGACTCCCACTCCAACACCAACGCCGTCGAGCGCCGATGCCGCGCGTCTTCTGACGCAATCGACCTTCGGTCCGTCCAGCGCCTGGATTTCGTGGGTCCAGCAGGCTGGCTTCAACACTTTTCTCGGCCAACAATTTTCGATGTCCGCGACGCTGACAGTTCCGCGCGTGGACGCGGCGATCGCCGCTTTGCCCGCCGGAACGGATCCATCGTATCCGCAGTTTCAGGAGGCGTGGTGGTACACGGTGGTCAAGGCGCCTGACCAACTCCGGCAGCGCGTCGCGTTCGCGTTGAGCGAGATGATGGTGGTCTCCGCTAACGGCAGCGGCATGTATCAACATCCCGAAGCGATGGCGACGTATTGGGATTTACTCGCCAAGGACGCGTTCGGAAACTTTCGACAACTAATCGAGGACGTCACGCTCAATCCAGCGATGGGAGATTTCCTCGACATGGTGCACAACGACAAACCGAACCTGCGCCGGAACACGCAGCCGAATGAAAACTACGCGCGCGAGCTGATGCAGTTGTTCACCATCGGTCTCTACAAGTTGAACCAGGACGGCTCGCAACAGCTCGATATCAACGGTCAACCCATCCCGACTTATGACCAGGATGTGGTCGAAGGTTACGCGCACGTTTTCACCGGTTGGTATTGGTACCAAACCGGCACGCCAACGTGGAGTTATGCGCCGTCAAATTATCGGCAGGCGATGATGGCATTTCCCGACCACCATGACACTGGCGCCAAAACGCTTCTCAACGGAACGACGTTACCAGCCGGTCAGACGCAGGACCAGGATTTGAAAGCTGCGCTGGATTTAATTTTCAATCACCCAAATGTCGGACCGTTCGTCGCACAGCGATTGATTCAGCATCTGGTCACGAGCAATCCGTCGCCCGCTTACATCTCTCGCGTCGCCGCTGCCTTTGCGAACAATGGACAGGGCGTTCGCGGCGACATGAAAGCCGTCATTCAAGCGATTCTTCTCGATCCCGAAGCGCGCACGAGCAGCGTTGCCACCAGCAGCAATAGCTTCGGTCACGAACGCGAGCCGCTCATTCGTCTTGCCAATGTTTATCGCGCCTTCAATGCATCGGCGGCCAGCGGCAACTTCATCGTCAACGGCTCCAACTTCAATTTCAGTCAGGCGCCGCTTTATGCGCCGAGTGTCTTCAATTTCTTCTCGCCCTTCTATTCTCAAATCGGCTCGATCCAGAGCGCTGGCCTGGTCTCTCCGGAATTCCAGATTACGACCGACACCACTGTCATGACTTCGGCAAACAAAATCCGCAGCGCGGTCTATCAACAGCCGAATCCGAACAATCCGGACGTGATCGTTCTTGATCTTTCTCCGCAAACCGCGCTCGCTTCAAATCCGGCGGGACTGGTCGATTCGCTCAACGACGTGCTCATGAGCGGCCAAATGTCGAGCGGCATGCGCAACATCGTGGTGAACGCGGTCAATCAGATCCCGGCCGCGAACACCCTCGAACGCGCGCAAACCGCCGTCCATCTACTTGTCACTTCACCGGAGTTCGTCATCGAAAAATAACTATGGAAATTTCCCGTCGCCGATTTATTCGCCAGGCCGCTTGTGCCGCGCTCGGCACCACTTCAATCGCATCGACGGTTTGGAATTTGCGTGCAATCAACGCAGCGACCGCACAGGCGCTCAGCTCCGGGGGCGAGTTCCGCGCGCTCGTTTGTTTGTTTCTCTACGGCGGTAACGACGCCAACAACATGGTCGTCCCGATCGATGACGCGACCTACTCCGTTTATGCGACCGCGCGCGGCCCAATCGCGCTTGCTCAAAGTTCGCTGTTGCCGCTCAATCTGGTCACGCCCGATCCGCAAGGCCGCAGTTTCGGTTTGCATCCAAACATGCCGGAATTGCAGGCGCTCTTTAACAACGATCGAAAGCTCGCTTTCATGGCTAACGTCGGCACGCTGGTTGAACCGACTACCGCGGCGAAATATTTAAACGGCACCGCTAAACTTCCGCCGCAACTTTTCTCCCACGCCGACCAACAGGTGGAATGGCAAACCGGTTGGCCCGATGGACCGCGCACCACCGGGTGGGGTGGACGGCTCGCCGATCTGCTCACCTCTTTCAACAATCTCGACACGATCTCGATGTCGATCTCACTCGCCGGCTCGAACTCGTTTCAAGTCGGCAACAATGTCAGCGAATATCAAGTCTCCAACCGTGGCCCGATCGGTCTCACCGGTTTCGGCGGGACCGATGGACAAATTCGTTATCAAGCGGTCCAGGATTTATTGAATTTGCCGCATCAAAATCTTTTCGAGGCCGAGTTCGCCAAAATTACCAACCGCGCCATCACCAATAACAACATTCTCACCAGCGCGCTTTCCGGCGTGACATTGAATACGCCATTTCCCGCGAACTCCGATTTGAGCGATCAACTCCAAATGATCGCGAAGATTATCGCGGTGCGGGATGCGCTCGGAATGAGACGACAGATTTATTTCTGCTCAGTTGGCGGTTACGACACGCATAGCAACGAATTGAGCACGCAAAATAATCTGCTCGCCGAGCTCAGCCAGTGCATGAACGCGTTTTATCAAGCGACCAAGGAGCTCAGCATTTCCGATCGCGTGACGTTGTTCACGGCTTCCGATTTCAGCCGCACCTTTCAATCGAATGGCGGCGGCTCCGACCACGCCTGGGGCAGTCACGCTTTGGTTCTCGGCGACTCCGTCAAAGGCGGCGACATTTACGGCGCTTATCCGACCATCGCGATTGGTGGCCCGGACGATGTTGGCGAAGGACGCTGGGTTCCATCGACATCCGTGGACGAGTATTCCGCGACCCTCGCCAAATGGTACGGCATCTCGAGTTCCACTGATCTCGCGACCGTGCTACCGAACATCGGTCGCTTCGCCAATACCGATATCGGCTTCATGAATCAACTGGCGTAGTTGCTTTCTGTAGCGGCGGTCTATGACCGTCGCGCTTCTTGTTTCGTAGCCGATCGATACACCAGCAACGCCGCGGCGATGTCTTCGACCGCCATGCCGAGTGATTTGAAGATTGTGGTTTCGTTTGCGCGCGGCGGAACTTTACCGGCGAGCGCTTCGCCAAGCTCGGCGTAGATTTTTGCGCGAGAGAGAATCACATCACCCGATTCTTTCATCGCGGCTTCGCGCGAATCGACAAACACGACATTTTGCATCGCATCATCATCCAGCTCCCGCCAATCGGGCCGGCATGCGCCGACGGCGTTGACGTGACAACCGGACTTCAACCATTTGCCCTGCAAGATCGACATCTTCGAACTCGTCACAGTCACAATCACATCCGCGCCGCGCACGGCATCTTCTGCCGGCATTGTTTTCGCGTCGATCTCCTTTGCGAAATTCTCGGCGTGCGATTTGTTCGGGCTCCACACGCGGATTTCTTCAAAATTTCTGACCAATCGCAACGCTTCGACGTGGCTGCGCGCTTGAACGCCGCTCCCGAGAATCGCGAGGATCTTCGCGTCAGGCGATGCGAGGAGTTTCGTCGCCGCGGCTGAAACTGCGGCCGTTCGCATCTCGGTGATCAATCGTCCGTCCATCACTGCGATTGGCGCTCCCGTTTGTGGATCGTTCAGAAGGATTATCGCCATGTGAGTGGGCAAATCCTTTTCGGCGTTTGGCGGATAGAACGTGACGATTTTCTGACCGAGCCCTTCCGGAGTTAACGCCGGCATCATTCCGTAAAATCCGCCCGGCGGCTCGACCGGGATCACTTGCCGCACCGGCTGTGTCACTTTGCCCGCGGAAAAATCGATCAGGGCCTTCTCCATCGCCGGAATCAAGTCCGCCAGCCGTAAGTGCTTCCGCACCTGCTCCTCATCGAGAAAAATCGGGAATTTCATCAGGAAACTGGATTTTTTGGGATTTTGAATCTAAATCTACGCGCGGAACAAGATTAGCTTCATTTGAGCAGGTTGGAGGAATTTTCCAGTGAACATGTTTTCGACTCGTAAACCTGAACCGCAACCTTCGACCCCACCGCCGCCGCTGCCACCGCGGGTAGTGGAGCCTCAATCGAACGGGGCGTCGGCATCAGCCAAATCCGGGGGCGTCCTCTCAAGAGGAGTTTTCATTAAGGGTACGGTCAAATTCAGCGATGAGCTCGTGATCGATGGTGAAGTCGAAGGCGCGATCGAATCAAGTGGTAAGCTGACGATTGGCGAGCACGCCTTGATTCGCGGCGAGATCAGATCGAAATCGGTCAAAGTTTGCGGGACGGTCGAGGGCGATATCTTTGCAACCGAGCGTTGCGAGCTCCAGGCGGGCTGCACATTAAGAGGCGACATCGAAGCACCACGGCTCGTGGTCGATGAGAATGCGGCCTTTCTTGGCAGTGCCAAGGTTACGCCAAAGAGCTAAGGTCCTAGAGGTCCTCCGATAGTTCGTCGCGCAATTTTCGTTTCAATTCCTGCCGCGCGGCCTTCTTGATCGCGCGGCGCTCATCCGCGACCGCCTGTTTCTCACGTTGTCGATCTTTGCGCGTGCGATGAACGACATCGGCCGGCAAGTGCGAAATCTTCGGCCGTTGCGCGCCGACTTTCCGTTCGTTAGGTTTTGCGTACGGATCCATCGGCGCAATTTATCACTGGCGCGCCGCTGTCGAATTCATTTTCACGAGTGTAGATCGCCCAGGGAAGTGATAGTTTGCCGGAGATCGGGATGAAAACTGCGTCGACATGCTTGGCTCTTTGGTTGGCGTGCGTGGCTGTGATTGCGGCGGAGAAAGTTTCTCTTATCAAAATCGATGGCGCGATTGGTCCGGCGACAGCCAGTTACATTTCACGAAGTATCGATGAAGCCCGCGCGCAAGACGCGCAGTGTCTGGTTGTCCAGCTGAACACCCCGGGCGGTTTGCTTGATTCGACGCAAACCATCGTGCAAAGCTTTTTGGGCTCTCCTGTGCCAGTTGTGGTTTACGTCGGTCCGACCGGATCGACCGCGACCAGTGCTGGTTGTTTCATCACCATTGCTGCGAGTGTCGCGGCGATGGCGCCGGCCGCGACCATCGGCGCCGCGCATCCGGTGACGCTCGGCGGTAATCCAACCGGCGGCGAACAGAAACCTGACGACACCATGAAGCAGAAGCTCGAGAATTTTTCCGTGAGCTACATCGAAGCGATCGCGGCGAAACGCCATCGCAATGTCGAGTGGGCAAAATCCGCAGTGAAGGAAAGCGCGTCCATCAGCGCGGAGAAAGCGCTCGAGTTAAAAGTCATCGATTTGATCGCTGTCGATCTTACGGAGTTGCTAAAGCAATTGAATGGACGCGTCGTGGATGGCAAGACGCTCAAGACCGCAGGCGCAGAGGTCGCGGAGATTAAGATGTCGGCGTCGGAACGCGTCTTCCAAAGGCTCTGGCGGCCTGAAGTCATGTTCATTCTCATGCTCATTGCGATGTACGGAATCATCGGTGAAATGACCACGCCCGGCGCGATCCTGCCTGGGGTGGTTGGCGCGATTGCGCTGGTCCTTGCGCTCTATATGGCGGCGATCCTGCCGGTCAACGTCACCGGACTTGTGTTGATCGCGTTCGCGATGATGCTTTTCATCTTCGATGTCTATGCACCCACCCACGGCGTGCTGACGGTGGGTGGAATCACTTCGTTCCTGATCGGATCGCTCATGCTCTTCAACCGCGCCGATCCGCTTTTTCGTTTATCGCTAAGCTTGATCATTCCCGCGACGCTCATCACCGCGGCATTCTTTGTGTTCGTCATCGGAAAAGGTTTGCGTGCGCAGCTCCTGCCGATCAAAGCAGGAGCGGAGACGTTAATTGGGAAAACCGTGACCGCATTGACGCCGATCGACTCGCGCGGCGGCAGGATTTTCGTCGAAGGCGAGTATTGGAACGCGGTCAGCGATACCCCTATCGAGAAAGACGAAGTGGTTGAGATCGCAGCTGTGCAAGGATTAACTGCGAAAGTGAAACACAAAGGAGAATAAAACCATGCCATTAATCGAAGGACTCTTTAAGTTAGCTGGTTGGGCGGCGCCACTCATCATCCTAGCGGCGATCTTTTTGCCGCAGGCGATCCGCATCCTGCGCGAATACCAACGAGGAGTGATCTTTCGTCTCGGAAAATTACTCGGCGCGAAAGGGCCGGGACTGATTTTCCTCATCCCGATCGTTGATCGAATGGTGCGAATGGATTTGCGCGTCGTCACCATCAGCGTCGAGAAGCAGGAGGTGATGACGCGAGACAACGTGCCGGTCACAGTCGATGCGGTTGTTTATTTCCGCGTCGTCGATCCGCAAGCTGCCGTCGTGAAAGTGGAGAACTTTCTTAAAGCCACTTCGCTGATGTCGCAGACGACGCTGCGCAGCGTGCTTGGTCAGGCCCCCTTGGACGACCTGCTTTCGCAGCGCGAGTCGATCAACCTGAAGTTGCAAGAGATCATCGACCGGCAAACCGAACCGTGGGGCGTCAAAGTCACGGCGGTAGAGGTAAAGGACGTGGCGCTGCCCGATACGATGAAGCGCGCCATGGCCAAGCAGGCCGAAGCCGAGCGCGAGCGCCGTGCCAAGGTCGTCAACGCCGAAGGCGAATTTCAAGCCGCGGAAAAAATGGTGCAGGCCGCCGCGATGATGAGCAAGGAGCCGATTGCGCTCCAACTGCGCTTCCTCCAAACCATGCGCGAGATTTCCAGCGAGCACAACACGACCACGTTTCTTCCGGTGCCGATCGACCTATTCACGCCCTTCATGAACAAAAGCGGACCACCTAAACCACCCGAGCCGTAGGCTTCTTCACTTTCGCTGCTGCCATTGGATGTTGAGCGCATCCGGTCTCCTTTTTGAGCAATAATATATCAAAAGCGCCACATGCCCACGGCTCTATCGTCCACCGAAATTCCTTTTCCTTCTCACCATCCGGCAGCTTCACGTGCGCTGAGCGCCTTCGAGCTATTGCTCGGTGCTTTCATCGTGATCGGGCACAATGTCTTTCGGATAGTGCCGAATGAAGTGATCATTTTGTTTGCGCTTGGACTGGTCTCGATTCGTCTGCGCGATGGCGGATGGTCTGCGATGGGATTCAAACGTCCCGGATCTTGGCGCCGCATTTTTCTAATCGCAGTGGTCGCGGCGGCATTGCGAATCATTTTAGGGCAATTCGTGGTCGAGCCGATTACGGGACGGTTTTGGCCGGCGCCAATTGCTCCTGCGCTGGCGAGTGAGATTCCCGGAAATATAAGAGTCGCGATCGTCGCTTTGTTGGTTGTCTGGACGTTTGCCGCCTTCGGCGAAGAAATCGCCTATCGTGGATATCTGCTCACTCGTGCGTCCGACTTGGGGAAAAGATCGCCAACGGCTTACTGGATCGGAATTGTGGTCGTTTCAATTTTGTTTGGTTACGGACATTACTACAAAGGCGCGTCGGGAATTGTTGATTCCGGGATTGCCGGTTTGATTTTGGGCGTCGCTTACATGTTCGCCGGGCGCAATCTCTGGGCCAGCATTCTCGCCCACGGATTTATCGACACGTTCGGCGTTATCGACGCATTCTTTGGCTGGTCGTGATAATATGCCACTCGATCTCAATGCTATTCGCGCGGCGCACGAGCGAATTCGGCCATACATCACGCGGACGCCGGTGTTGACGAGCTCGCGGCTAGATGAGGCCGGCGGCGCGCAGTTGTTTTTTAAGTGCGAAAATTTTCAGAAGATCGGCGCGTTCAAGGCGCGCGGTGCGACGAATGCGGTTTTTGCGCTCGATGACGCCACGGCGAAGCGCGGCGTGGCAACGCATTCGTCCGGTAATCATGGAACAGCGCTGGCGCGTGCGGCAAAATTGAGAAAAATTCCGGCGCACATCGTGATGCCGAAAAACTCGACCAAAGTGAAAGTGCGCGCGGTCGAAAGTTATGGCGCGAGCGTTATTTTCTGTGAGCCAAATCAAACGGCGCGCGAATCCGTGTGCGCGGAAGTGATCGCGAAAACGGGCGCGACGTTGATTCATTCCTTCGAAAACGAAGATGTGATGGCGGGGCAGGGGACGGCAGCGATTGAGTTGCTCGAAGACGTTGATGTCGATTTTGTGATGTGTCCGATCGGCGGCGGCGGTTTGCTTTCTGGGATTGCGGTCGCGGCAAAATCGATGAAGCCGAATATCAAAGTGATCGCCGTCGAACCGGCGAATGCCGACGACGCAGCGCAATCATTTCGTGCCGGAAAACGAATTGTGGCGGACAAGAAATTCACGATCGCGGATGGATTGCGAACAAATGTCGGCGAACGGAATTTTCCGATCATTCAGCGTTACGTCGATGACATCGTGACGGTGAGCGAAGACGCGATCATCTCGGCGATGCGCACGATTTGGGAAACGATGAAGATTATTGTCGAACCGTCAGCGGCTGTTCCGTACGCCGCGATTGTCGAGTCTAAGATCGACATCGGCGGGAAACGCGTCGGCATCATTCTTACCGGCGGCAATGTTGATCTCGACGCCCTTCCCTGGATTGTCTGATCTCTGATATCTGTCCTCTGACCGCTGATTTATTTCAGCCAGACCTCGCGCATTGTTTTGGTGGCGAGAATTTCGCGGAGATCGAGCCGCTTGGCGGCGAGGTCGCGGCGGGTATCGGTTGGCCCGATGATTTTGTCGACGATCGGCTCGGTCCTTTCGCGTACCCTTTCGAGCGCCGCCATGTTTGAATACTCGACCATGAGGATGATGTTGAAATCGCGATCGCCCGCGGACTCGCTGCTGAGGATCTTGTAATCGAGAATCAGCTTCTGTTTTTTCTCCTCCTCATAAAGCGGCTTCAGCGAACTGGTGATCGATTTGAAATAATCCTCCGTTAAACCCGATTTTGTTTTGATGAAGGTCAGCACCCAGGCCGATCCTTCAACGTAAGGCATCTTGTTGCTGCCACTCTCGCGACCGCGCGTTGTTTGTGCAGGAGCCGATTCGGACGATTGAGTCGGATTAGTTTGAATGATCGCCGAGGCGTTCGTTGAAGGTGGAACGGGCGAACTGGAAGCTGCCGGACTCGGCGATGGTAAACTAGACCTGGCTTGAAAAGGCGGCGCTAGCTGCCAGCTGCTCTGGGCCGATGTCGGACTCGGCGTTTGCGCAAGACAGACCGAAGCCACCGCGACGACAAGCCCGACGCAAGAAATGATCTTCGTTTTCATCGCGCGCAACTTGCGCTGAGCGCGATTCGCGCGCGAGCAAAATTATCGCTCCAATCTCTGACCTCTGACCTCTGATCTCTGTTACTTGAGCGTGATCTCGCGCATGGTTTTGGTGCCGAGAATTTCGCGAATGTCCAAGCGCTTCACCGCCAATTCGCGCTGTTGGTCCTGGGTGCCCATTATTTTCGCGATCACCGGATCCATTTTGTCGCGCAAGCCGTCGAACGCCGCCCAGTTAGGATATTCCACCAGAATCAGAATGTTGAAGTCGTGCGGATCGGCTGCTTCGCCGCTCAGGATTTTGTAATCGAGGATGATCTTCGCTTTTTTCTCCTCGTCGTAGACCGGTTTCACCGTGCCGGTGATTTGTTTGAAGTACTCATCGGCCAGTCCAGTCTTGGTCTTGATCATGGTCAGCGTCCAAACCGGACCTTCGTTGTAAGGAGCGCTGCTTCCGCTGGTAGCTTTGGTGGCGGCGGCGGTGGTGGTTGTTGCCGGCGTGGCAGAGCTTTGCGCCAGACAAACACCGGACAGACCGCAAGTTAATGCGATAATAACAAGGATTCGTGTTCTCATGGCGACGGAGCTTGAAGAATCCTCGACAGAATGAACAGGATTTAATTGAGTTTGATGAGTTTGGGATTCTCGACGTTATGAAGAACAAAATTTTTCTCGCGATTGCGTTTGTTGCACTGAACTGCGCGCTGAATATCGCGTCCGCGCAGCAAAGTCAGCCGATGATGAAAGCGGTCGTCGTTCACGAGTACGGCGGCCCCGAAGTTTTGAAATACCAAGACGCGCCGAAACCGGAACCGAAGGACGACGAAATTCTGGTGCGGGTGATGGCGGCCGCGGTGAACCCGGTCGACACTTATGTGCGCCAGGGAATGTTCGCCAAGCGCGGTCTGGACAGTCGTCCGCTCATCATCGGTTACGACATCGCCGGCGTCGTGGAAAAGACCGGAGCTAACGCGAAAAAATTCAAAGCCGGCGACAAAGTTTATTCTTATTTGTCGGTGATGCGCGGCGGCGGTTACGCCGAATTTGCGGTCGCGAAGGAATCCGAAACCGCGCTCAAGCCCAGGAACATCAATTTCGTAGAAGCAGCGGCCGTCCCGCTGGCCGCGACCACCGCGTGGCAGGCGCTGGTCGATTCGGCAAAGATCCGGAAAGGCCAAACCGTTTTGATTCACGGCGGCTCCGGCGGAGTGGGAAGTTTCGCGATTCCAATCGCCAAATCGCGCGATACGAAAGTGATCGCGACTGCATCGACCGCGCACCAGCAATTGCTCAAACAATTAAATGTCGATCAAGCGATCGACTACACGACGACGAAATTCGAAGACGTGGTGAAAGATGTCGATGTTGTGCTCAATTGCGTGCGCGCGGACGCGCTCGCGCGTTCCTACGGCGTCCTCAAAAAAGGCGGCACGATTGTTTCGATCACGGATGAGCCTGATCAAACTGAATGTGCCAAACGTGAGATCAACTGTTCGAGATTGGGCGCGCATCCTGACTCCAAAGTGCTCGAAGAACTAACGAAACTAATCGAGGCGCGAAGGATGACGCCGATCGTTTCGCAAACCTTTCCGCTGGCGGACGCGAGCAAAGCGCACGAGCAGATCGAGACCCATCACACGCTCGGCAAAATTGTTTTGAAAGTGGCGGAAGCGCCCAAGTGATTGGTATGAATTGGGAAGCGATTAACGCAATCGCGCAGGCGATCGGTGCCTTCGGCGTAGTCGCTTCGTTGTGGTACCTGGGAGTCCAAGTGCATCGCAGCACCCGGGTGGCGAAAATTGCCGCGCAGGATTCAGCGGCGAGCGCGTTGCGCGATGTGACCAAGCCGTACATGGAAAACGCCGAGCTGGCGAGAATTTGGCAGGTAGGTCTCGAAAACCTGAACGCGCTAACACCGGAAGATCAGTCGCGTTTTTTTCACGCCTGTTATCAATTCCTAAAAGCGTTCGAGACGATCCACACTCATTACGTTTACGGATTGCTCGACCTCGAATTATGGGAAGGCTGGCGCGAGCTGCTCAGGCATTACATCGCGTCGCCGGGGATGGGGCATTACTGGAAAATTCGCCGAAATCTTTTCTCGAAACGATTTCAGGAATTCGTGCAGAGCCTGGACCGGCCGGCCAACCGATTCACGGTGGGTACGCTTCTTGGAGAAGAAAAAATTGGGGACTAACTGCGCGTTAGTGCGCGAAATGCGGCACCGAACTTTTCGGGTTCGATTTCGAAACCGGACGTCGCGATTTCAAAAAACCGGAGCCGCGGATAGCAGTTGTCTGAATTGCGGCGACACGAACACTTACACACGCGTCCGCTGGATCCTTTGGGCCAAACAAACGTTCCCAGTCGGCGCGGGCGGCCTGACAAAACCGGCGATATTGCACATCGAGCGCATATCGCAGTCCGGCAATGACTTCGATATTCGAGACTTCCCTCTGAAACGGCGTTTCTCTGCCCTCCTCGATGCTCATCGCCTGATTTTGAGCAGGAAGCAGGCCCAAATCAGAAGTCAGAGGTCAGAAGTCAGATGTCAGCGGGAGAACTCGGCGGGAATGTCCTGGTCGAACAGGCGGTGTTTTGTCCGCGAAAAATTGCCGACATGCGTGATTGTTCCCGCGCGATAAACGTAACCACGCAGTTTTTGCGGGTCGCGTTTGCTCACGAAAATCCCGCCTTCGCGCCCGAGCGATCCGGCGCCGGCGTGTTCGCCGATTTTGCGCGGCGCGCGGTAGTAGTAACCGATTTTATCCACCGCGCTCAAAGTATAAACGCCAGCTGGGAAATGGAGCGTCGCCACCTGCTTCGCGGAATAAAGTTCAAGATAGCGCGGCGCAATCGGTCCTTCACTCGGGGTTACAAGCCGCGGGTGACTGCTTCCGGCGCATGAACAAAGTAGAAGGTAGGAAGTAGAAAGTAGAAAAATCTGAATCGATTTCAGCATGCGCTGTCTGATCTCGTCACTGGTCACTTGTCACTCATCACTTTTCTTATCGAGGAATCGTCGTCCAAGAGCAGCCATTCAACAATCGAGAGCGGCAAACTTCCGTTCTTGATCAGATCGTCGTGGAACTGACCGAGTTTGAAATTGTCGCCTTGTCGATCTTTGTAGCGGCCGAGCAGATTCATGATCTGCCATTTGCCGATGATGTAGCTGATTTTTTGATGCGGGCTTGAGGCAGCGCCGGCGGCTTCGCCTTCCGCCGCTTCGCGATCGAGTCCGCCCGCGTCCATAAAATACTTAACCGCCTGCTCGAACGTCCACCGGCCGGTGTGCAGATTCACATCAACTCCGATGCGCGCGCCGCGATAACGGGACAATCGCAAGATTTGTCCCTGCGCCGGCGAATTGTTTGGATAAAGACCAGTGCGCATCAACATTTCTTCGCCGTAAAGCGCCCAGCCTTCGACAAAAACGCCGTCGGCATGTTGCCTGCGAATTTCGTCACTCAAATGATTCGCGATCGAAAGCTGCATGAAATGTCCTGGAATTCCTTCGTGACCAAGAATCGGCCGCGGATCTTCGATCGCGGCACGGATGTAAAAATTCTTGGAGTCGGGGTTGTAAGTCGGAATGAAAAAGAATCCCATTGGGTCTTTGTCATAAACGCCGGGAGGATTCATGAAACCGCCCGGACTGGTCGGCTTGAATGCGTCCGGCAACTGCCGGATTTGAAATGGTCCGAGATAATCGGGGATCGTGACGAGATGATGTTCCTTCAGAAAATTGACCATCTCGGTCTCGCGACTTTCGTACGCTTTCAAAAACGATTCCTGATCGGGCGGAATACTCGCCGCGCGTTTCGGATCGGGATCGGCCAGTTTCGGATCGGGCAGGAGTGCTTCCAGGGCGCGATAACGCGCGTTTTCTACCCGCCCGATCGTTTCCACTTCGCGCGCGTCCAGCGGCAAAAGCAAAACGTGTTTGAGATAATAGTTGTAATTCGCTTCGCCCATCGGCGCGAAGTCCACCATCTTCGGCATTCGTTTCTCGAGCTCGTCAGCGAAACTGTGGATCGCGCCCAGCGCGGCATCGCGCGCTTTGACAAGTTCATCGTGCTCGTTCGGCGCAAGATCGACATCGAGCGCCATCAAACTCTTGTTCAATAGTGGATCGATCGAGCGCGCAGAATCGATCGCGAGCTTCGCGTAAAGCTTTACCGGGTTCTGCAGATTCGCGAGACCCTGCTTCAGCATCGCCGGCATCGTTTTTAATCGCGCGGTCGCGGCCAGCGCGCGTTTCCGCGGCGTGTCGTATTCTTTTTTTAGCAATCCGAAGATCGCCCCCGCACATTCGCTGGTGTAGGTCTGCGGATTGGTGTGCTCGAATTTCAAAACGCGATTTCCGAAATCGACGTTTTCGAGCTGCGAGCGAAACAGGAGTGCGTCGATCTTATCGTCCTTCGACCAGTTGTCGGTCTTGAATGCGCGCACTTTGTCGAGCAACGCCCGGACGTGTTGCGCGCGATCCGCGATTTTTGCCGGCGAATAATCCACCAGCTTGTCGTCCCAGGTGTGGAGTCCGGCCTGCGTGCTCGAGGTCGGATCGTTTTCGTTTCGCCAGTTGTAATAATCGTCCGCCAGTTTGCGCAACGCGGCGACGCCCATCACGTGGTCCTGGTTTGCGCTCGTGATCAACGTCTTGTTGGAAACATCCGGCTGGGTGCGCGGCGTTGGCTGCGAATGGGTTGCGATTGCACCGAAGAAAATTGCGCTCAGGAAAATAAGTTTCGCTTTCACGATGTCGATCTTAATAGATGCTCTGCAATGAGAAAGTCTAAACCCGAATCATGAAAACGCTCGGCATGATCGGCGGTGTCGGTCCGGAGAGCACGATCGATTACTACAAGAACATCATCGCGCTGTATCGCGAACGGAAGCCGGATGGCCACTATCCGCAGTTCGTCATCAATAGCATCGACCTTCAGAAGGGAATCGACTTTCTGGAGGCAGGTAATCTCAGCGGCATGGCGGATTTTCTGTTGAGCGAAATCGAAAAGCTCCCGCGGGCCGGCGCGGAATTTGGAATCATTGCCGCCAACACTCCGCACATCGTGTTTGATGAAGTAAAAGCTAGATCGCCAATTCCGTTCATCAGCATTGTTGAGGCGAGCTGCGACTACGCGAAGTCGCGAAATTTCAAGCGGCTCGCGCTTTTCGGAACGCGTTACACGATGCGCGCCGATTTCTATCAAAAAGTTTTCGCGCGGGAAGGAATCGAGCTCGTTGTGCCGGAGCCAAAGGATCAGGATTACATCCACGAAAAGTATTTCGCCGAACTCGTGCCGGGAAATTTTCTGCCCGAAACGCGTGCGGGCTTATTTGCCGTCGCTGACCGCATGAAAGACAAGATCGACATCGAAGGCGTGCTTCTCGCCGGCACCGAGCTCGCGCTTATCCTCCGCGGCGACAGTCACAACGGCGTCGCTTTGCTCGACACCGGGAAAATTCATTGCCAGGCTGCGGTGAAGGCAATGTTCTCTTAGCTGCAGAGTAACGACGAATGCACACGAATACGACACGAAGACTTTCTGGATTCGTGTTAATTAGTGTCTATTCGTGGTTATCTTTTGCGGTCGCGATGGCTCAACCTAACACGGAAAAAATTCGCTATGCGGTGGTCGGCGATTCCTACTCGTGCGGCGAAGGTGCGAAGCCGAGTGAATCGTGGCCGGCTATTTTGACGCAGAATCTGAAAGCGCAAGGAGTAGATGTCGATCTTGTGTCGAATCCGTCGGTGACCGGTTGGACGACGAAGGACGCGATCGACAAGGAGCTACCGAAGTTCGTGAATTCGAATCCGAATTTCGCGACCTTGCTGATTGGGGTGAATGATTGGGTGCAAGGCGTCGATGAAACCACGTTTCGAAACCGAGTCAGTTACCTTGTCGATCAAATGCTGGCGGTGTTACCGAACAAGAAACACTTACTCGTTGTAACCATTCCCGACTTTGGAGTTACTTCGACCGGCCCGAAGTACGCGCGCGGTCGCAATATTCACGAAGGAATCACGCAATTTAACAAGATCGTGACCGAAGAAGCGCACAAGCGCGGCTTGCAAGTCGTCGACATTTTCCCGCTCAGCAAAAAGATGGGCCAGGACAAATCGTTAGTTGCAAAAGATGGGCTCCACCCATCGGCCAAAGCCTACGCCGAATGGGAAAAAATTATTTTTCCGGCTGCGCTGGAGTTGTTGAAGCAGTGAGCTGCTGGTCAGGCTGTAACTCCTCGCGGTAAGGCTGGTGCTGCTCGTAGAGTTCGAGCCGTGTCTTTCCATTGTTGCGTTGCTCTTCTGACAAATCTTTGCGATCGACGTAAGCCTTTTCCCATTCAATGGCTTCATCGAATTCTCCGTTTTCCGCGAACACCGCCGCGCACGTATCCCAGATCGGCGCGTAGTCGGGATGCAACTCCAGCGCTCGGTCGATGTGCTCTGCCGCTTTCGCTCCGTCCCGGATGTTGTTGTCTGGGCATGTTGCGAGAAACCAGGCAAGGTTGTTTTGCACTCCCATCGCGTTATCAGGATCGAGATCGTATGTCTTGAGCAAGTCGTCGCGCGCCTTGCCGTATTGTTTGGTCTTTTCGAACGAACGTGCGCGATAGAAATAGGAGTCAGAGTCTTTCGAACTAATCTCGATCGCGCGGGTAAAATCAGTGATGGCCCGCTCGTAATCTTTGTGCTCAAAAAAAGCGAATCCCCGGTCACTGTAAGCTCTCGCGTTTGCGACGTCGGCGGCGATTACTTCAGATAGTAAAGCGATCGCGCGATCGAAATTTCCGTTTCTAATTGCCTCATGGGCTTGTCTTATTTTTTTGTCCGCGAGAACCTCATCGACCGCAGGAAGCTTTTGCACATACGGTTGTCCCGAATTGTAGGCGAGCAGTCTTTCTTGACCGTCAGCTTTTTGGTCCGGTGATAATATATTAGAATTCACTACGCGCTCCTGCCATTTCTTAGCCTCCTCAAAGTTTCCATTTGCAGCAGCTGATGACGCGCAGGCACGCCACACCAGAGGCTCGTTAGGATCCAACTTGAGTGCCTCGGCCGCATATTCAGACGCTTTTGTGGCGTTGCGCAGGTTGCTGTCCGGGCAAGTAGCAAGTCGATCCGCCAACAGGGCGAGGATCGCGCAGTTTCGCGGCTCCAAATCGGCGGCTCGTTGGGCATCCGCCAGACTCTCTTCGTAATCGCCGTGCATATAGTGCATTGCCCCGCGTGCACTAAAGATGCGGGCGTTATCGGGTGAGAGCTCGAGCGCTTTTTCAAAGTCGCTCTTTGCTCCCGCAAAGTCCCCGTTCACTGCGCGAGATAGCCCACGTAGCTTGTACGCATACCAGTTTTCCGGATCTTGTTGGATCGCGGCGGACGCGTAGTTCATTGCTTCATCGGCTCTGCCGGAGAGTGCTCGCGCCACATTACCTGTGGCAGAATCTGGCTGGAGTTGAACCATCCTATTAGCGTCTGCCTTTGCCTTATCGTCCTGGCCCTGACGTATGAAATAATACTGCCGCTCGGAAAGCGCCTGTAAGCTAGTTGGATTCTGCTGAACAGCGGTGTTGAACTCGATCAACGCCTTCTCAGGGTCGCCTGATAGTTCGAGCATTCTACCGCGCAACACTCGCGCACGTAGATTCGTAGGATCCAGTTCGAGGATCTTCGCGGCATCCGCCATAGCCTTCTCCTGGTTGCGCATTTCCCCGTACAGGTGCGCTCGACCATTTAAATACTCGAGGTTGTCGGGGTCTAATCGGATTGCTTCTGTGCAATCTGCGATCGCCTCTTCGAGTTCACTCTTTTCCTCATGCTGCATGGCCCGTTGAAACGCTTCTTCGGCCGGGCTCGGCGGCTCAGCTTCGTCCGGCATCGCTTCGTCATTCTCTTCCGTCGTGTCGATTGAATCGGCGTCCGTCGGCGAAACAGTTTCAGACTCCGTCGCTTCTTGTGCGGTTTCGTTGTTCTCTTGAGCGAAGACTGCGAATGCCAACGCCAGCAAAACAATTGCGACGACCAATGGGGGATATCTCTTCATCGCAATCAGATTCGGATTTGAAGATAATAGTGCGTCTATTCTGGGCGCAAGTAAATCGACAATCGAAAATCTAAAATCGGCAATGGAACTGGGCGGTGAGGGTTTCGAACCCCCGACCCTCTCGGTGTAAACGAGATGCTCTACCGCTGAGCTAACCGCCCGCCTCCGTCAGGCGCGGTATTTTACACGTTGCTGAAACTCGAGCAATCCGGCAAAAGAATATTTCGGATGAGCGAGCGATATTTCGAAGATCTCAAAGCCGGGGACCGATTCGAGTCGGACCGTTACAAGGTCACTGAAGAGCAGATCATTTCATTCGCGCGCGAGTTCGATCCTCAACCGTTCCATTTGGATTCGGCGGTCGCGGATCGAACAATGTTTAAAGGACTGATCGCCAGCGGCTGGCACACCGCCGCGATAACGATGCGTTTGTTCGTGCAAACGCTGAATTTTGCGGAAGGCGCAATTGGTCTCGGCGTGGATGAGTTGCGTTGGCCGAATGCCGTTCGACCGGGCGATGTGTTGCAAGTCGAAACCGAGATTGTCGATCTTCGCGAGTCGCGATCAAAGCCGAGCCATGGGATTGTTCGTCTGCGCAATGTCACAACAAATCAGCGTGGTGAAGTTGTGCAGACGATGTTCGCTTCAGCGCTAGTGTTACGACGAAGTGAGCGGATTACACGGTGATAGTGGAACTAATGTAACTTTTAGTTCAATCTGCTTCTAACTATCTCTTGCATTGGTTAGAACTTTACTCTATCGAAAACGTCTATGGACTTATCAACGCGAAACTTGGTGCAGGCTTTATCGATTCGTCGCCAGATTGATGCATTGGAGAGACGACTCAGGGGGTTAGTTGGCGGAGCCGGAGGCGGCGGCGCAGCGGCTGCTCCGCGTCGTGGAGGAAAACGCCGAATGTCGGCGGCTGCCAGAGCAAAGATTGCCGCGGCGGCACGCGCGCGTTGGGCACGAGTAAGAGCGCGGCGGGGCGGCGCTAAAGCTGCGAAGAAAGGTAGAAAAGGCGGAGGCGGAATCACGGCCGCGGGCCGTCGGCGTCTTTCCCAGCTAATGAAAGCGCGCTGGGCGGCTAGGAGACGAGCGAAAGGTAAGAGAAAGTAAGTTAGTCGGTCAGTAGCTTAGTCCTAAGTAGGAACTATGCTTAGTCGCTCACGCGCGACTCAATAGTTTCATCATAGCTTCAGGGTAGCGCGAGCCCGCGAAGGCGTCTCTTGGCGCGACTTCATCGATGCGCTCGAGATCTTTGCTGGTGAGATCGACATCGAGCGCGCCGATATTCTCCTGCAAATATTTTCGGCGTTTGGTTCCTGGAATTGGAACGATGTTTTCGCCCTGCGCGAGTACCCAGGCTAGTGCGAGTTGCGCAGGCGTGCAGCGTTTTTCACGCGCGATTTCTTCCACCCGTTTTACGAGATCGAGGTTGCGTTGAAAATTTTCGCCCTGAAATCGTGGCGTCGTCTTACGATAATCGTCGTCCGGCAAATCTTCCGGCTTTTGAATCTTGCCAGTCAAGAACCCGCGACCGAGCGGACTGTACGGGACAAAACCAATTCCAAGCTCGCGACAAACGCCAAGCACTTCCTCTTCCGGATCGCGTGTCCAAAGCGAGTATTCCGATTGCAACGCAGTGATCGGATGAACGGCGTGAGCGCGGCGAATCGTTTCAGCGCCGGCTTCCGATAATCCCAGAAAGCGCACCTTGCCTTCGCGCGCCAATTCCGCCATCGCACCGACCGTCTCTTCGATCGGCGTGTCCGGATCGACCCGGTGTTGATAGTAGAGATCGATAACATCGACATCGAGCCGGCGCAGACTTTCTTCGCACGCTTTCTTTACGTAATCGGGTTTGCCGTTGATCCCTCGGAATTCCTGTTTTACCGGATCGCGCAAAATTCCGAACTTCGTCGCGATGACAACTTTCTCGCGATGCGGTTTCAATATGCGCCCGACCAGCTCTTCGTTCGTGTGCGGACCGTAAACATCGGCGGTATCGAAAAACGTGATCCCGAGTTCAAGCGCGCGGTTCAATGTGGCGATTGACTCTTCTTCGTCGCGGCCACCGTAAAAATCGGACATGCCCATGCAACCGAGGCCAATCGCTGAGACGCACGGTCCACCGCGTCCAAGTTTACGTTGTTTCATAAGAGAAGATGTTGTCCCGCGAATCACGCGAATTGACGCCAATATGAATGAAAAAAGATCCTCCGACTGAGTTTTTGGAGCTTCTAACATTCGCGTTCATTCGCGTATTTCGCGGGCTCAAAATTTAGATCTGACCAATCCAGGTCCGCGGTGCGCATTCTTCCCAGCGCTCGCGGATTTGGTTGAAGATTGTTTTATCCAATGGGCCCGCTTCCAACAGTTTCGCGTTCTGCCGCCAACGTTCAGGATTTTTTGTGCCGACAATGGCGGTGTGCACTCCGGGAACACTCAGCGTGAAACGCAGCGCAATCGAAATGCTTTTCTCCAGCTCGTCATGGAGGAAACCGTAATTCAATTTGCGCAGGCGTTCCCAATATTCGTGATGGTAAGAATCAATCGGGCGATGTCCCGTTTTCCAGGCTGCGTTTGCGATCGGTCGCTTTGCGATCACGCCCATTTTCTTTTCGCGCGCCAACGGCAACGTCAAATCGATTGCCTCCTGATCGGCGATGTTGATTGAGGTTTGCAGCGTATCGAACGCGCCGGTTTCCACCGCGAACCGAGCGGCGTGACTATCGCCGCTGTAACCGATGTACCGGACGTAGCCGCGATCGCGCGCCGTTTGTAGCCCTTCAATAGCTTCGCCCTTCCGCAACTCCGCTTCCGAGCAGCTATGCAATTGCACGATGTCGATCTTATCCGTCTTCAGCCGCCGCAAACTGCGCTCGATGCTTTCCAAGATTGAACCTTTCGACCAATCAGCGCGTTCACCAAAGCCGTGGGGGTGACCGCACTTTGTGAAAAGATAAAATTCCTTTCGTCGATCGCTGACTGCCTGTCCGATCAATTCCTCGCTGTTGTAATAACATTCCGCGGTGTCGATGACATTGAGACCTGCATCGAGCGCGCCGTTCAGCAATTCTGTCACCGTTTCCGGCGACGCGTGCTCGTAGCCGATCTCGGATCCTCCGAATCCGAGAACCGAGACGTCCATGTCGGTCTTTCCAAGGCGACGCTTTTCCATCACTTCACGCTTTGTTGTAGCGGCGTTTGTGTCAAACGCCGAACTAATAGACAGGCGCTTGGCACAAGCGCCTCTACAACATCAAAATACTAATCGCGTTTTGCCTTTGCCGCGCTCGATCCGGCCAATTCGCTTCGCATGCAGGATCGACATCGCGCGTTTGGCATCGCGCTCAGCGACGATCGCGACCATTCCGATTCCCATGTTGAACACTTGGTACATTTCGGATCGGCCGACGTTCCCGTTCCGTTGGAGAACCTGGAAGATGTTCGGCACTCGCCAGGATTTCGTTTCAATCACCGCCTCGCAATTTTTCGGAAGCACGCGCGGCAGATTGTCGATCAAGCCGCCGCCAGTGATATGAGCGAGTCCTCTAATCATTCCTGCCGGCGCTTTTGCGAGCAGTGGTTGATAATTCTTATGCACGCGGAGCAACTCCTCGGCAACGCTCGTGGTCGATCCCGGCAAGCGCGAACTTGGTTTCAGTTTCATTTTCTCGAACAAGATTTTCCGCGCGAGCGAGTAGCCGTTGGTGTGCAAACCGTTTGATGCGAGTCCGAGAATTGCGTCGCCAGGTTTGATTTTACGGCCATCGATAATCTTGGCGCGGTCGACCACGCCGACGATGCAACCGGCCAGATCGTATTCGCCTTTGTGATACATTCCCGGCATCTGCGCGGTCTCGCCGCCGATCAGCGCGCAGCCAGCCGCGCGACAACTTCTCGAAAATCCGCGAATGAGTTGATCGAATGCGCGTGGCTCGAGTTTTTCGCAGCCGATGTAATCGAGAAAGAAAAGCGGGCGGGCGCCAAGAACAGCGATGTCGTTCATGCAATGATTGACCAAATCCGCCCCGACGGTGTCGTGCTTGTTCATCGCGAACGCGATCTTCAACTTCGTGCCGACGCCGTCGATGCTCGCGACCAGCACCGGATCGCGCATTGCGTCGAAGTCCGCGCGAAACAAACCGCCAAAGCCACCGATTTTGCCCAGCACTCGTCCGGCGGCTGCCGGATGCGTTTGCTTAACAAGCGATTGAATACCGCGCTTGAGCTTGTTGCCAAGATCGACATCTACGCCGGCGCGCGTGTAAGCCTTCTTCATCACCGGAACGGGCGATTGAGGTCAATCGCCCCTACCTTCATTTGAGATCCGCGAACAGCGTCGGATGCCGTTCCTGCTCAACGAGTGCTTTGGCGCGGGCTTCGCGCTTTTCCATGATGAACTTGTCGAGCGCGGGATCGACGGGCAGAGGATAATTGCCCGTGAAACAGGCGAGACAAAATTCGTTTATCGGTCTCCCGGTCGCGCGCACCATTCCTTCGACGTCGAGGTAACCGAGGCTGTCGACGCCGAGATATGTCCGGATTTCTTCCATCGACATCTGGTTTGCGATCAACTTTTGCGGATCGGGAAAATCGATTCCGTAATGACAGGCGAACCGATGCGGCGGACAGCTCACGCGCATGTGTACTTCCTTGGCGCCGGCCTCGCGCAAGTTCACGACTCTCGCCCGCGCGGTGGTGCCGCGAACAATTGAGTCGTCGATCACCACCACGCGTTTTCCGGCGACCATTTCCTTGATCAAATTTAATTTCACGCGCACATCGAAATCGCGGATGAGCTGACTCGGCTGCAAGAACGTGCGGCCGATGTAGTGATTGCGAACAAACGCGTGTTCGTAAGGCATTTTCATTTCCTCGGCGAAACCGAGCGCCGCGTAGTTGCCGGAGTCCGGCACCGGCACAACGATGTCGGCCTCGACCGGAAATTGGCGCGCAAGTTCGCGGCCCATTTCGGTGCGGACCTTGCCGACATTCACGCCGCCGATGATGCTGTCCGGCCGCGCGAAATAAACGTACTCGAACATGCAGAAGGCGGGCTGTTGCGGCTGGAACGGAAATTCCGAACGCATCCCGTTCTCGTCGATAATGAGCACCTCACCGGGCGCGATTTCGCGAACAAACTCGGCGTGAATTAAATCAAACGCGCAGGTCTCGGAAGAGAGGATGTAAGCATCATCGAGTTTGCCGAGCGAAAGCGGCCGCCAGCCGAATGGATCGCGCACCGCGATCAGCTCGCGCTCGCTCATAATGAGCAACGAAAACGCGCCTTCGATTCGGCGCAGCGCCGCCAAAACATTCTTTGCACCGTTGTCGGACGGTTGGGCAAGGAGATGCAAAATGATTTCGCTGTCGGCGGTGGTTTGGAAAATCGAACCTTTGCGCTCAAGCTCGTCCCGCAAAACATCGGCATTAATCAGATTGCCGTTGTGCCCGATCGCCATTTGACCGCGAACGCAATCGACCACGAACGGTTGCGCGTTTTTGATCGTGCTCGTTCCGGTGGTGGAATAGCGGGTGTGACCGATCGCGCGGCTGCCTTTGAGTTGTTCCAATTCCCTCTGACCAAAGACCTGCGAGACAAGCCCCATGTCTTTGTGGATCAAGAACGAGGTGCCGGGGCCGTTGCTGGTGACGATTCCCGCGCTCTCCTGACCTCGATGCTGGAGCGCGAAAAGACCGTAGTAGGTCAGGACCGCGGCGTTTGGGTGTCCGAACACACCGAACAGGCCGCACTCGTGCTGCGGGTAAACGTCGCGGGCTTTGACCTCGTCGTTGGCCTCTGGAGAGATCACAAGAAATAATCCACGAAATCAGCGCGCATTCAAACGGCTTTGATCATAAACTTGGAATTCGCTCGGTCGAGGAATCGCTCTCCACCAGGCGGCGGATGGAATTCCACCAATCGTCGTAGAGATCCGCTATCGGCCAGGCGAATTTTTGATCGCTAACCTGGATGTGCAATTCCTCGCCGCCGACTTTTCCGAGCTGGTGAAATGGAACCTCGAGCTCGCGTAAGATCGACATCGTCTTTTCCACGTTTCCTGGCGCGACGGAAATAACAATGCGCGACTGCGACTCGTTAAAGAGAACCTCTTCTGTGGTGGCAGGCGTCTCGCCTGCGCAGCCGGGACGGCTGCCTCCACAGTCACTAAGATCGACCTCGACCCCATAAAGGCGGGTTGGATTGAAACAGCATTCCGCTAGGGCAACGGCCAGTCCGCCTTCGCTGCAATCGTGCGCGCTTTTCACGAGACCTTCGCGGATCAGACCGCGGACCGCGTTTTGAATTTCGATTTCCTGCGCAAGATCGACATGCGGCGGAGGCCCGATCTTTTTTCCGTGGCAAACTTTGAGAAATCGGGAGCCGCCCAGTTCGTCACCGATTTTGCCGACGAGAATGATTTCGTCGCCGGCATTTTTGAACCATTGAGTGGTGATGTGTTCTTCCTTTTCGATCAAACCGACCATCCCGATGGTCGGCGTCGGATCGACGACTCCAGCCGGGCTCTCATTATATAGAGAGACGTTTCCGCCGGTCACTGGCGTGCCGAAGGCGACGCAAGCCTCGGCCGCTCCTTCAACCGCTTCGCGCAATTGCCAGAAGTTTTCCGGTTTGTAGGGATTGCCAAAGTTCAAATTGTCGGTCACGGCGAGCGGGTTTGCACCGGAGCACGTGAGATTGCGCGCCGCTTCTGCAACCGCAATCTTGGCGCCTTCGTGCGGATCGAGCGCGCAGTAGAGCGAGTTGCAATCACTCGTCGCGGCTAAAATTTTGTTCGCGTACCGAACAAAAAATACCGCGGCGTCCGAGCCCGGCTTCACCAGCGTGCCGGTGCGCACGGTGTGGTCGTATTGACGATAAACCCAGTTCTTGGACGCGATCGTCGGATCGCGCAGCAATTCCCGGAGAGAATCGACCACGGATTTCCCGGATTTCGCTGATAATTTCTGAAGTAAATCCGTTTTAGCCGCGTGATCCGCGGTTGGTTTTCTGGCTTCTCTTGAGTAAAGCGGCGCTTCTTCAGCAAGCGGCCTTGCCGGAATTTCTGCGGCGACGCTGCCGTTGTTGCGCACGCGCATCATGCCGTCATCGGTCACGCGACCGATCTCGGCCCACGGCACATCCCATTTGTCGAAAATTTCACGGACCAATTTCTCTTTGCCGCGCTTGGCGATGATTAACATTCGTTCCTGCGATTCGCTAAGCAGGATTTCGTAGGGCGTCATGCCGGGTTCGCGTTTCGGCACTTTCGCCAGATCGATTTCAACTCCGGTGCCGCCACGGCTGGCGGTTTCACACGTCGAACAAGTTAAGCCGGCTGCGCCCATGTCTTGAATTCCGGCCACGGCGTCGCGCGCGAGCAGCTCGAGACAAGCCTCGAGCAAAAGTTTTTCTTTGAATGGGTCGCCGACTTGCACCGCCGGGCGATCTTCCTTCGATTGCTCGGTCAATTCGCGCGATGCGAAGGCCGCGCCGGCCAAACCATCGCGACCAGTTTCAGCGCCGACATAAAAAACCGGATTGCCAACGCCGCGGGCGGCGCCGCGCGCGACCTGTTCGTGTCGCAAAACGCCGAGACAGAAAACGTTTACCAGCGGATTGCCTTCGAAACTTTCGTCGAAATAGATTTCGCCGCCGATCGTCGGGATGCCGATGCAATTTCCGTAATGCGCGATTCCGGAAACGACACCGGTGAAGAGCCGGCGATTGGCGGCGACATTTGGACTGTCGCCGGTTATTGGTCCGAAGCGAAGGGAGTTCAGGCAAAATTCGGGGCGAGCGCCCATGGTGAAAATGTCGCGAATGATTCCGCCGACGCCGGTGGCCGCGCCCTGAAACGGTTCGATCGCGCTCGGGTGATTGTGACTTTCCATTTTGAACGCGATCGCCCAGCCGTCGCCGATATCGACTACCCCGGCGTTTTCCTCTCCGGCTTTAACGAGAATGTTGGGACCGGTCGTTGGAAATTTCTTCAGCTCACGTCGGGAGTTTTTGTAGGAGCAATGCTCACTCCACATCACCGAAAAGATTCCCAGCTCGGTAAAGTTTGGCTCGCGGCCGAGAATTTTCTTGATCTGCTCGAATTCTTCCGGGGTGAGACCGTGTTTCGCCACCAGCTCCGGAGTAACAACCGGATCGGTGGTCGGTTGGGCGCTGATCATCGACAGCGCACGTTACCGAATGTGGCACGCGGCTCAACTCGCGAAAGCTTTCGGAGTCAACGCGGAGTTTTCTCAAAACAAGTCGAATACGGGCGGCGCGGTGCCTGTCTAACTTATAAAGAGGAGGGAGAGAAGATGAAACGATTGATCGTAATTTTCGCCTGTGCGGTGTTGGCGCCGTTTTTCTTTGCGCAAGAAGCCAGCGCGTTCCCGGGCGAGCGCATCCTCGGCCACGCTGCGCATGCTGCCCACAGAGCTGCCTACGGGTTCAACCACCATGTGGTCCAGCCGGCCAGAAGAGTCGTTGTGCGACACACGAGCTAAACATAATTTTAAGCAAAGCTGATTTGCGAATTAGAGTCGCCGGCTTTCCCAGGACCGGATGACTTTTCTTGTAGTCCGCGTCAGCGTCGACCAAACGCGCTGTTTACAATCACCTCGAATATTTCGCGGCTGATCGATGTCGAAGAAGCGATAAGCAAAAGAAGGAGGGAAACACATGAAACGGATAATTGTTAGTCTTGCTTGTGCGCTGATTGCGCCTCTGGCATTCGCGCAAACAAGCACGACAACGACTGAAACAACCAGAACGAACCCGGCTACCGGGACAATGACGGAAACCACAACCACTTATTCTTCGGGTACCGTGACAACTTACGAACCCGGGAAGACAATCGTGGTCAAAAGCGAGCAAGGTCCGCTGAGCTTCGCGCTCGGGACCGCCGCGCGCGTCGTTGATGGCGCCGGGAAAATCGTGACGGCTCCGCTTCGGGCCGGCCAGAAGGTGCGAGTGTATTACACTGGCCCGACCGAGAAGCGCGTCGTTGAGCGAGTTGTTGTCGAAGACTAAATCGACAAACGATAGTTAACTGAAAGCCGCAGGGTCCCGTGATCCTGCGGCTTTTTTGTTAGGAGGGCGTCCGCGCCGTCGGCGTCCAAAATAATGGGACACGACAGCGCGTGTCCCTCCATTTGCGTTCCCTGTCCAAATCAGGGAACATTCTCGCGTGGCTTTTGATCTGAAAGAAATTATCGCGTCGCGGCTCGGCGAAAATTACGAACTGCACGAGCGGCATCTGAACCGCACCCTGGTTTCGGCCCAGCGCGTCATCGGGTTCGACAAGGTCTATGCCCGGGCCGAGGGCGCTTATCTCTACGACATGGATAACCAGCCGTATCTCGATTTCTTGAGCGGCTACAGCGTTTTCAACATCGGCCGGAACCATCCGGTGGTGAAGAAAGCGATCCGCGACGTGCTCGATCTCGATCTTCCGAACATGGTGCAAATGGATTGCTCGCTTTTGAGTGGACTGCTCGCCGAAGCGATCGTCAAACGCACGCCGCCGCATCTCGACGCGGTTTTCTTTTGCAACTCCGGCACCGAGGCGATGGAAGGCGCGCTGAAATTTGCCCGCGCCGCGACTGGAAAAAAGCGCGTGGTGTCGCTGGCGAGCGCGTTTCATGGCCTCAGCCTCGGTTCGCTCTCGCTCATGGGCTGCGAAAGTTTCACCGAAGGATTCGGTCCGTTGATGGAAGGTTTCGATGCGCGCGTTCCGCTCGACGACATCGATGAGTTGGATCGACAACTTCGCGCGGGTGACGTGGCCGCGTTTGTGATCGAGACGGTGCAAGGCAAGGGCTGCCAAACCTCGAAGACCGATTTCTTCGTTCGGGCGCAGAAACTCTGCCGCAAATACGGTACGCTCTTGATCTCCGATGAAGTGCAGACCGGACTTGGTCGCACCGGAAAAATGTTCGGCTTCCAACATTGGGACCTCGAACCGGACATCATCACGCTCGCGAAAACCTTGAGCGGCGGTTACGTGCCGTGCGGCGCGATCGTGACCCGGCGCGACATTTACCAGAAAACTTTTTCGCGAATGGACCGATGCGTCGTCCACTCGACAACTTTCGGCCGCAACAATTTGGCGATGGCGTGTGGATTGGCTGCGTTGGAAGTAATCGACAACGAGAAGCTGATCGAGAACTCCGCCAAAATGGGCGCGCTCCTGATGGACAAAGTGGACGCGTTGCGGGCGAAGCATTCCTTCATCAAGGAGGTCCGGGGCAAAGGCTTGATGATCGGGATCGAATTTCAGGAGCCGACCGAGTTCAAACTCAAGATGGCGTGGAAACTTCTCCACAAGATCGACAAGGTGCTGTTCGCGCAAATGGTCGTGACCCAGATGCTGAGCAAGCATCGCATCCTCACCCAGGTTGCGGGGCACGCGATGGACGTGATGAAGCTCCTGCCGCCGCTCATCATTGGCGAAAAAGAAGTGGACCTGTTCGTCAATGCGCTCGACGACGTTTTATCGGAATGTCGCAAATTTCCGGGACCGATGTGGGAACTCGGAAACAATTTCGTCCGCGCCGCGCTTGGATCGCGTCGCTCGGCCGAGCCGCGCCCGGTTTCAGCCTAACGTTAGATCATGCGGCACATCGCTGTCATCGCGTTGACCGCGCTCGCGTCGTCCGCATAACAAAATGAATCCCAGGCCGGCTGGAGAAGAATCAGAGCCCAAAGTGCCAACGGATCTTCGCAAAGCCCTCGCGGCTGCCCCGAAGTCGAAGGCTCAGTGGAGCGATCTCACGTCGATCGCGCGCCGGGACTTTATTAGTTGGATAGACTCAGCCAAACAGCAGGAGACACGTAAACGCAGGATCGAGAGAGCTTGCTCGATGCTTGCGGCCGGAAAGCGACGCCCCTGCTGTTATACAATCGTGTCATTCGATCTCTACACCGCCCTCAACGGTACGCCGAAGGCGAAGGCTCAGTGGAGCGATCTCACGCCGTTCGAGCGCAGGGATTTTATTGGTTGGATGGACTCAGACAAGGAACCGGTGGCGCATAAACGCCGGATCGAGAAAGCCTGCGTGATGCTTGCGGCCGGAAAGCGACGCCCCTGATGTTTTTCAATCTCTGACCGAAGAATTGAAGGGGGCCGCCGCTAAAATAGATTTACAAACCGGTCATGAGTAATGCCACTAAACGCGCGATCCTTCGCTGGATTCACCTCATCTTTGCTATTCCGATCATCGGTTATGTTTATAGTCCGTTTGGAGAGCTTCCGAGCTACGCCCCCATCGTTCGGTTTGTCTCCATTCCTGTCCTTATCCTTTCGGGATTTTGGATGTACGCAGGCGTAGTCTTCGCAATCATCGGCGTCGCGCTATGGCTCGGTGCTATTTATCTGTCTGGATATGGGGCGGCTATCCTGAGTCTGGTCGCGCTATTCATCGCGCGGAAAATTTGGTTGGTGATCCGTGCGCGACAGTCGAAGTGATCGGACCTATTCATGCAGTACAGCCAACTCGCGAAGGATTTCGGAGTCGTTGACCTTTATCGTTCGGCGGCAGAGGCGGCTCGTGGATTCTTCGTTCGCCTGAACTAACGCAACAACCAAGGAGCAAATCGTGACCGATCCCAAGTACGCGGCATTCACGGCGCTCGACCCGTTCTTCGACATCGTCCAGCAGGGTTTGGCCGGCCTGGTCGA
>Ga0137396_10000067_pt1 | contig 35412 bp, 38 predicted proteins | sample czc16metaG_FD_108284 | JGI IMG/M metagenome (GOLD analysis project Ga0137396, IMG submission 108284) | Vadose zone soil microbial communities from Angelo Coast Range Reserve, California, USA - czcobulk3.16 metaG | ecosystem: Environmental > Terrestrial > Soil > Vadose zone | place: USA...
GCGGTTGCGATCGCTATCAGGATGCCAGTGGGCTCAACAACTTGTATCGCCGTATCGACCTGGGACCTGCTGAGGATGAGGGTAACGAAGAATCCTCCCAGGGACGCGGGAATGTAGGCGAGATAGGATAGGCGGAAGGCTTGGTCCGGTTTGACTCCCATCAGCAGCATTGTCGACACCGTCATGCCAGATCTGCTCACTCCTGGTAGCGCGGCTATTCCCTGTGCAATTCCGATTACAACATAGTTCTTGAGCTTCATCTCCTGGAGGCCATCGACCATCCTTGGTTTTGTGCGAGAGTATCGAATGTAGAATCCAATCCCGATCAGTACGAGTCCGAGGAGGACCATCGGGATTCCAATGTTGTAGGGGCTGGTTGAGAGAACCTTGTCAGTCAAATAGTATAACGGGGCTCCGACCAGGCCGGTAAACACTGTTACGACGAGCAAGTAGACGACTAGTCTTCGATCCTTGAAGAGGGAGCGGATATCTCTCCGGAAATAGACCAGCGCGGAACCTACTGATCCTATCTCCATGAAAAGGCCAAAAGCGTAAGCCGCGGCCAAGGGGAGGGAGAAGAGGAGCGTGGAGGCGAACAGAACCTGTGTCTTGCTGCTAATAGGCAGCCACTCAGATATTCCTTGGACTAGTCCTAGGATTATGGCGTAGAACTCATTCATTTCAGGGAATCAACCATTCTTGGGGGACGGCTTGAAAGGTTCAGGGCCCTGAGCGATGGACCCGTTCTTAGTCCTTTGGAATCGCGACACCACCACAGTAAGTAGCGTTCTCGTTGCGCGGGTTACAGTATCCTTTCATTCCGTCCATGCTACGCACTTGCTTCATACGTCGTAATAGGAGTAATCGATCGAATATGGTGGAAAAGCCTAGTAAGGTCTGGGAGCCTTATTCGAAGATGGTTAAGATGCCGGAGGAGGACTGGGCGGTTCTAGAATCAGTGTACAACGACTACCGGTATCGGCAGGGAGATCTTCAGAGATCCGAGTTCATCAAGCGATTCGTCGCCAAGGGTCTAACCTCCTACTTGTATCAGCTAAAATCGAGAACACCGGAGGCGCTTTTGAGAATCGCTCAAGCCAGCACTACTCTCAGTAGCCAGGGCTCCCGGTAGTCTCTTTTCGGACCCTTCCGGTCTAAGCTTCAACCATGCATAATCGAACACGAGACGTGAGTCTGTACTTCGCCTGGGTCAACCGCAGCTATCGACCAGGGTAATGATTGTCCCCTGCAAAACGCATCGGAATCGCCGTAGAATCGAAAACCTAACAATCATCATGCTTATCCTCCAAACCATAGCGACAAGCTAATCGTGAGCGAAAACATCTTCCTGTAAAATCCCACCATGCAGAGAAATCTAGAATATTTTTGAAATCGATCGCTCCTCGCGCGACAGATCCCGCGGTTCCTGTCAATCCTGCTGAGTCCGGAGTTCTCGATAAACCAGAATCCCCGCTATAATCACTGCCGCCACACCCAGTGGTAAGAAGTAGGCTTGGAGAGTGGCAGCGATCGCCGTGCTGTTCTGCCCAGCCAGCTCCCCGAGGTAAACCAGTGCAATATCCCAGATCAGTATGCCGACGGCAGAGTAGACCAGGAAACGCTTCACGTCCATCTTTACAAGTCCCGCGGGAAACGCGATCAGCGTCCGAAGCAGCGGAACGAACCTCGCGAGCAGAACAACGCTCTTCCCATGCGACCCGAACCATCGCTCAGTCGTCTCCAACCGCTTCTCGCTAAACCGTACAATACGACCATATCGTAAAACTGCGGGTCTTCCGAGATAGTAGCCAATGCCATAGTCAACCATCGTCCCGACCAAGCTTCCAACAGTCGCCACTGCAACCGTCGACCAGAATTCCAATCTGCCCTGCGAGACAAGATATCCTCCGAGGGGCAGGACTACTTCGCTCGGAACGGGGAGTGTGGCGCTCTCCATCACCATCAGTAGGAATACTCCTAGGTAGCCGGTCTGGTAGAGAAGGTTGACAATAGTGTTGAAGACTAGGTCGGTGAACGCCATTTTTCCAAATCTCCGATGATGAGTTTCTCTCTGAGTCCTTTTGATTTTCCTATAAGCTAACGCTCAATCCTTCAAGCCAGACCAGACCGAGTCTCCGAGTTCGATCCTAGTTCCTCTACTAGAGGCTCCTACGGTACAGAACGCCCAAAGACCCACCGGCCAATCCAACACGCGGAGCCTTGTCCATCGACTTTTCACGGATAATCCCGAGAATCTTCAGGATACGATTAGTCCGGGTCTTGAAGACGCTCCGGAAACCGTTCCCGCTCTGGCCAATTATCGCTGCGTTCGCCAGACCCTTCCGGACACTCGCTCATCAAGGCCTCGGACATCCACAGCTCACTCCCAAGCTGAGGAGATCCCTGCCCGCATGGTCCTTAGTCATGATGCTGCTGCTCGGAGCAGGAGTCGGATTCTACGCCTCGACAATATTCAGCGAGGTCGCCGGAATAGGAGGCCTAACAACCCCCGACTTTACGATCGGGACCAATCCAGTCTCAATGACCGCTCCGCAGGGAAGCCTCGCCGCAATCACAGTCTCACTTACGAGCCTGAACAGTTTTGCGGGAAGCGTCAACCTGAACTATTCGCTATCCCAAGGAATCACAAACGTCACCATCGCCCTGAACCCCGGATCCGTCTCTCTACTAACCGGATCAGGATCATCAACACTCACAGTGTCCGTTCCAGCATCAGCCCCGCTGAGCACCTACACCATTATTATCGATGGGGCAAGTGGAAAGCTCATCCACAACGTGACCAGTATTCTGAGAGTGGTCCCGCCCCCCTCTCCAGACTTCTCAATCACATCCTCCCCCTCCTCAACGAACGTCACCCGCGGCTCAGCGACCAGCGCCACCCTCACACTGACAAGCATCGGGGGTTTTGCCGGGCAGGTCAATCTGACGACGTCGATATCGCCGAGTAATGGTTCTAGTCCGACTCTAACTCTCAATCCCAACCGAGTCACCTTGCTGTCAGGCGGTACTGGAAACGCGGTCCTGACCGTGAATACTGGCGGTGGGACTTCGCTGGGACCCTATACGATCGTGGTTCTCGGGATCAGCGGAACCCTTGCGAACTCAGTCTCAATTACCCTGACAGTACAGTAGAACCTTCAGAGACTTCTCCTAAAAGCCGGCCCTTAGAGATTCCTCTGAATCTCTCCACGTTCAGCATCAATCATTTGTAAGAGCCCCAGTAGCGACGCACATAACCAGACGCGAGGGCTTTCCAGGCAAAATGTTTCTTCTTGGCCACAGCTGCTGGAGCTACCTGTTCTCGAAGGCGACTGGCCGAGAACTCAACATCAACATCCCCGCATATCTCGCGCTCCTCTCAGGAATCCTCCCCGACTTTGACATCTATTTCCAGCCCTGCCTCGCACACCACACGTACACCCACTCGCTGATAATAGTCGTCCCAGTTGTTCTGGTGCTCACCTATTTCTTTGGACAACTAGGCTTCGCCTTCTCCATAGGAATCCTCTCGCACCTGCTCGGCGATTTTCTAGTTGGAACAATCCCCCTTCTCTATCCACTCCTTCCCAATTCTGATGTTGGGTTGAACCTCGGAATTCCCAGTCTAGCCGACACGATCCTTGAGACTGGTGCTTTCGCCCTTCTTCTGGTCTACGCCTACCGGAACGGGGACTACAAGCTGATTGTCAAGCCTTCACGGGAGAGCCTCCTGCTCGGAATCCCACTCTTCGCCCTCGTGACCCTCACCCTACTCTTTGCCGGCGACAGGAGTATCCCGCTGGCCGAGTTTGCATTCTCTAGGAGAGCATTGACCGTGATTACTCTCGGGCATATTCTTCTCAGCGGAATCCTCACTCTAGGAGTTCTACAGGGACTCAGATGGTTTCTTGGAAAGAGACGAGTCAGGCGGAAGACTAGTCGGGATGCTTCTTCTGCTCAACCTCTCACGGGCTAGCGGGGTTACGTGTCGCCTTAATTCTGGACTTTCGAATAAACTGATCTGTACGGGGGGTCTGGGTTATCCAGCTATTGCAGTGGTGGAGTATTCCTCGCCGAGGCTGGATCATAATCCTTGCTGAGTTCGCGGTGATAGTCACCCTCGCCGGCTGGGTCTACTCCGAGTACGTGAACAACACCTACTTCCAGAGCTATGTGAACGGCCTCTCACCGATTCTTCTCCCGATAGTCAGTGTAGGCTTCGGCATAACCTCAGCCACCGTCGCTACTCTGCTCTACTTCACGATGAGGAACGTCAGGATGAAAGAGGAACCGAGGGAGGAAGATCCCCCTAGAAAGCGGGTCGCAGCGAAGAAAACAATCAAGAAGTCCCAGGTTTCATCTTCTAGGACGGAGAAGGCTGTGACAGGAGCGCTTTTGATTGCGTCAAAGGCGAGGGCACCGACCCCAGGATCATACAGCCCAAAGCGGGGAATAGCCCAAGACAGCGAGAATGAGGAAGACGAAACGGGCTAGACGGACACATCGACAATCCGCTCAAGTTCCACCTGGATACTATCAATTCATTCCCTAGGGCACAATTCGCCCATATCGAACCGGGCAGCTAGATGGGCTGGATTCGAAGAGAGGGCTTCTAGATCCGGTGGTAGTTTACGAGCGAACATATCGAGACTGTAAGAAGATACACTCCCAGTCCGGTCAAGATCCTGGTCATAGTCCAGTCGTTTGTAATTGCGTATCTCGGTTTCTGGATGGTTGAGAATTACCAGAACGATTTCTACTTCCAGACCTACGTAAACTCGTCGCTCCAGGGTAGTGGATTCACGATTGTCGCTTTGAGCAGTGTGGGAATCTTCAGCGCCGTGGCTATGGGTCTCTACCTGAAGCTTAGGGGCACGCACAGGGAACTGGAACATCTGATTCTTACAGAACATTCGGCTACAGAAGATCAAGGTTCTAGGAACATTCTGGAGCCCCGCGTTGAACAGCACCTAATCGAGATGATAAGAAAGTCGACTCCAGCCGATACAAGCAGCGCCTCCTCCTCAATGCCTATTCTGAGACGAGAGAATCCTCGGTCACCAAACTAGGCTCTCCCCTTAGGGAACACGGACAAGAGCTGGGTCCCGTCGAAGCTACGAGGGCCACAAAGACCATGAAAAAAACTCGGTAATACGAGCCGACTCTGACCCGAAAGCCGAAGCGGCAAACGCCCCAACCTAGAGACGTTGGATAAGGGGTCCTGTGTAGGATCCAGACCAAGTAATAGTGTCTGTTGTTTGGCCCCTAACGTAAGACGCGTACGCTCCTCCATCTGCAATAAATGAGCATGTTCCGCTGATTCCTCGCTCATCGCACCCGTGTCCTAGCCTATACCCGGTATTCGGATTGTAGATAGTGAAGTTGACCAGACTTGAGCTTGCCGACTGCCAATTGATAACAACGTTAGAACTAACAGGGAAGCTCTCACCGCCGTACCCAACATACGGCTGAGGGATGATTGGACATTTTGCGCAGAGGGATAACGAGATTTGGCCGGAGATGGGATGCGCAAAGGGGATCACGAGCAGCACTACCGATGCTGCAATCCCGACAACAGCTACCAAGGCTGCCAACTTAGCAAAGAACTTAGGTCCTTTTGATTGAAGTAAGTTGATAACGTATCCTGCCCTTGCGGCGGATGTGGGACTCCTCCGTCTAGGGGGCTTCAACGGTTCTTGCCAGTTTTTCTCTCTGAAGGATGTTAAACGTTGCGTCGGCTTCGGAGGGCCCAGCTGCAGTTTCGCAAGCTCATCCTTGTCTTGATGTCTTGGGATCCTGGAGGATCGCCCTTGCATCTGGCATGAATAACCAGTCTCCTGCCATACATTAGTACCCGGTCAGTGAAAAACGGCCAGTTACAATAGAAACAGCGAGGACCAGGGGAGTATCCTTCCACCGAAGGGTCGACTAGCCGTCCTACACCTAGCATTTCCGGAAAAGACGAGCTTTCCGGAGGCTCCGCAGCGTCTACGTGTTGGCTCTTGATATAACGCTCTTAAAGCGCCTATCCCTCATACTCGGTTAATGTAGTGGCCTTTGGTTTGTATGAGACTGTTTCTTCTCTGACCGCCGACTTTGAGCTTCGGGAAATTGAATTCTTCAGGGTCTGGTTTCTAGATTGATTATCCGCTCTCGTGCCCCCTTGCGTGTCAGTTTTTCGGGTGGCGGGACAGACGTTCCACCATACACTGAACAGTATGGCGGAGTAGTCTTGTCCTCCACGATTAAGAAATACGCCTACTGCTCTTTGCGTTCAAGAGAGGGAGACGGGCTCCAAGTAAATAGCATGGGTTGGACTACTGGTATTCATAGTGAGCCTAGCAACTCTCAATCATTGAATGGGGATGCCGATCTCGCCAAAGCTGCAGTACGTAGAATGGGCGTGACTGATCCCTTGGAAATCAACACGTGCTCAGATGCCCCTCCAGGGTCAGGATTGGGATCCTCGTCCGCGCTCGTCGTGGCAATCCTTGGATGTTTGAGCGAATGGGCCTCTAAACCTCTCGAAAGGAAGAAGGTTGCCGAGCTGGCACACATGGTGGAGCGATTCGATGTCGGTATCCCCGGTGGGATGCAGGATCAGTATGCGGCGGCGATTGGTGGCCTCAACCTTATGCGCTTCGATAAGGAGGGCGTCAGCGTCAGTGCGCTATCTATCTCTCGAGCGGTTAGGAACGAACTGGAATACCGACTGCTTCTTTGCTCGACCGGCACAACTCGTCCCTCAGGAGGAATCCTCCGCCGTCAGATCAAGTCCTATCATGACAAGGATCCGATGGTTCTCGAATCACTCCATGAGATTAAGAAACTAACTCTCAAGCTCAACAACGAACTTGTTCACGGTCGGGTTGAAGAGTTCGGCGAACTGCTTGGAGAAGAGTGGGAGTTGAAGAAGAAGCTGGACCCGGCTATATCCAATGACCAAGTCGATGGATTGTTTCAGACCGCCCTAGACAATGGGGCAGTGGGTGGAAAACTACTCGGGGCCGGAGGCGGAGGATACCTCCTCCTGTTCGCGAAGGACGGTTCTCAGAAGAGACTCTCATCGTCCATGATCAAAACAGGTTCTCGAGTGGAGAATGTCAGATTTGAAGACGCCGGCCTGGAAACTTGGAAAGTAAATTTTCGCCAGGACGGCCCTGAGGGACAAACCATCCACATCAGCGAGGTCAAGCCCCTAGCACACGCTCTCTGACACCGCAGACCAAGACCTCACGTTATTAGACGACCTGGTTCCATCATATCATCGTAGGAGCATGGTGAGTCTGACGACGATGAAAGTCGCTCAACCCGTGAAAACTAAACCCGCCACCATCGAATCATACCTAAGGCGCGGCGCGAAACTTCGAGAAGCATCCCTCTCTCTTTCAGGTGAGATTGAAAGAGCCGCCAAAGCTATATCCGACAGTTTCCGGAACAACGGTAGACTCTTCGCATTCGGCAATGGCGGGAGTGCCGCCGACGCTCAGCACATAGTCGCAGAGTTCACCGGAAGATTTCGCAAGGAAAGGGAGCCACTTCCTGCGGAAGCGTTGACAACCAACTCGTCCGCGATTACTGCCATCGCCAACGATTACGATTTCGCCGAGATATTCTCCCGGCAGGTAAGAGCCCAGGCCAGTTCTGGAGACTCCGTGATTGGCATTTCGACGAGTGGTGAATCGAAGAATGTACTCAGGGGTCTAGAGGTTGCGAAACAACTTCACGCCAAGACCATTGGTTTATGCGGTCAGAAGGGACGGATGAAACCGTACTGCGACATTTTGCTCTCCGTTCCGAGTGATGAGACATCCCTGATACAGGAGATGCATATCTCAATAGGACACATGTTGTGCCTGCTCGTGGAGGAAGATCTCTTTGGATAAATCCGCAGCAGTCTTCGTCGACCGTGACGACACGCTGATGGTCGACGTGAAATATTGCGACGACCCTGCTCTAGTACAGCTTATTCCAGGCGCAGCCGAAGGTCTTCGGACTTTGCGGGGAGCCGGTTATCGGGTTGTAGTCGTCACGAACCAGTCTGGCATAGGGAGAGGATATTTCGACACCGCGACCCTCGAACGCGTTAACGATCAACTACGCAAAGAACTGCGCGGGCAAGGCACGGATTACGACGCACTGTACTATTGCCCTCACACGCCTGAGGATGAGTGCCATTGCAGAAAGCCAAAGCCGGGATTGCTCTTGAGGGCTGCCTCCGATCTCAGTATCGACCTAGCCTCTTCCTATACTCTTGGGGACCGTGACCTTGATGTCGAAGCGGGCAAGGCAGCGGGGACCATGACAGTTCTGGTTTCAAACCTTGATCATTCAGACGGCTCGGGGCCTATGGGGCGTGCGGATTTCGTCGCTAGAGATGTTGCTGAGGCCGCGAAGCTGATAATATCTCGATCTAGAAACCGAGACGGAAGAGCAGAATAACATATCCCACTCCGCTCTTTACAAAGCTCAGCTTGCTATTCCCCCTCGGTCTGCGCTTGAAACTGATAGGCACTTCGGTTATTGAGAATCCCCTCTTCTTAGCCCTGATCAGAATCTCTGCGGTCACTTCGAAGTTTTTTGCCACCAGCTCGTCACGGACGCTCTCGACGGTCTTCGTCGAATAAATTCTGAAACCGGAAGTGATGTCGCTGGACTTCATCTTGAATGCCCTCCGCAGTATCCAGTTTGTGCTGGCACTGATCATCCTCTTGAAGAATGGAAGCTCTTGCACGAGACCACGGCTCTTGGACCGACAGCCACAAACCACATCGGCCTCCTTAGACGCCTCCAACAGTCGTCCTATCTCTTCAGGATCATGGTTCAGATCCGAATCCATCGTCAGCACGTAATTCGAATGTGGATCTACCATCTGAAGGCCTCTCTTGAGAGCCTTCCCAAGCCCAAGCCTCTTCTCGTTATACTCAACACGGACGTGATGATTCTCCTTAGATAATTGGTCGACCTTTTCCAAAGTGTCATCGGTCCCCTCTACCACGAAGACGACCTCATAATCGGACCCAAGCTCTTCGAGCGATTTGATGAGCCGGGTTGAGAATTCGTCAATGACTTCTTCTTCGTTGTAAAGTGGGATTACGGCGCTGATTTTCATTACGACTCAAGCCTGCAGCATGGCATGGGTAAATGTTTGTTGCGTTCAGTCAGCCATTGGTCTTCAAGTCGACAACCCAGTCATAGATTCCCACCGCGCAGGCTCTTCCAAAGTCAAGGACCTAACAATCGTCACCCGAGCCACTTCTAAAATACTACTCTTCCTGAAGCCAACCGAGGGAGTCCACCTGGGAAAAGTATACGTCTCGATGTTTGCATTGGCAGTGGGCACCGTCCTAAGCTTCGTAACCATCATCGTCTGGACCCTGGGTGTTGCAATCTGGTCAGTGGTGACCGGTCAGGGAACGCGCTCGTCCGCGTTTTTCTCCATGCCACAGTCTGTCCTCTGGCTAGCCACAATCCTGCCATTGTTGTTGTTTGCAGAAGCTGTTGCTTTTACTCTCCTTTCCCGTCAGAGATGGATTGGGACGGCCCACCACGTGAGATGGCAAACAATACCCAACCACAATATCGTAGTGGCGATGACAGCCTACAATGATGAGGCCTCCATTCACGATGCGGTTTTGGAATTCAAGTCGCAACCAGACGTTCGGCAGGTCATAGTTATTGACAACAACAGCAAGGACAGGACTGCAGAGCTAGCGACCGCCGCGGGAGCCACAGTTGTACAGGAAAAGAATCAAGGTTACGGGTACGCGTGCACAAGGGGCCTGAAGGAGTCTCTCCGCGATCAGCAAACCAACGTCGTCGTTCTGGTGGAAGGGGACATGACATTTTCTGGCCGAGACATCACCAAACTGGTCCCATACCTTGACAATGTGGACATGGTAGTTGGCACCAGAACCACTCAAGAACTGACAACTGAGGACTCACAAATGAGCTGGTTCTTCGTCTGGGGAAACCTGTTTCTTGCCAAGATGATTCAAGTAAAGTTCTTCGACATAAAGCACTGGGGAAGAGTCCGCCTTACAGACGTAGGATGCACGTTCCGAGCAATTAGAACAGAGGCCCTAGCTAAGATCATCGACAAGCTGAACGTTGGGGGGCAGCATTTTTCCCCTCACATGCTTATGGTCGCTATCGCCGACGGGATGAAGATTGTAGAGGTCCCCGTCACGTTCAAGAAGAGATGGGGAGTCTCCAAAGGAGCAGGCGCGAGCATAACGAGCGGCTTTAGAATAGGTCTACGAATGATGTGGCATATTCTATCCTTCTAGAGTTTGCTCCAGCTTCAAGTCCCTACGGTATGGAACTGGGACAACTGGCTCAAAGTGATCTGGTCAACGTAAAGCCCTGACTGTCCTGAGACTTGGGAAGCACTGAAGCCCAGATAGACGTTGGTGTCAATGTTGAACGGAAGCAAAAAGTCCTGATAGCTTTGATGGCTGAAATCGGCGCCTTGGACTGTCAAATGGTTCAATACTATTGGAGCACCGTGGACTTCGTGGAACATGAGGCTGTATCCTCCCGTCGAATCATTGAGCCGAGTTATCTCAAGTCTTGAGGGACTAGCTATTGCCTGAAGGACCGTTACTGAATCGGTCCCAAGGGAATCAATCCTGATTCGGAAGTCCAGCACGAATTGTCCCGGAGGGAGAATAGTGTCAGGACCCACCCAGAATGGCGTGTTTCCTTCGGAGCTCGAGCGAAAAAGCACGGTCTGCTGCCTCGACGAGGTATCAATGACCGGAGTTCCAGACTGAAGGCGTAGATCCCGGGCGGTCCAAGAGGTCTCGATGGGTGAAAAGAAGGTTGGCGCCATATGATAGCCCTGCTTGTACAAAACAATCCCATCTGCCGCAGCATAGAGGCCGAACTCAGGCGACGACGTCAGAAGCTTGAGCATCCACGTCGGGGCCAGAGTATCAGTCCTCACGTCTAGTAGTACGAAGTCTGATTTTTGCATGAATGCGGAGACAGTGGAATTGAATGTTGTTCCAGGTGGGAAGTATGTCTGATACGGAAACAGAAACGCGTTGAGCCTGCTAGAAACTAAAGGAAAGAGATTGGATTGCGTTAATACCGACGCGTCTTGCGGGATCATCGCAACCATCGTCGACGCGAACTGTTCATGAACACCTAAGCTAGGGATTCCGCGGTTTCCAAAAACGACGTAACCCGCGAGCGAGATGTTGAGAAAGGGACTAGCTATTAGCGCGACGATGAGGGCTAAAGTGATCGTTCCGGCTTTTAGTTTGAACAACGCTCGCGCGTTCAATCGAGGACTGCCCCTTAGCCTCACATACCCGTATACGGCGGCGGCAAACAGAAAGGGCGCAAGAAATGCAGTGTACTGATCGTTAAACATGAAATAAGAAGCTTGGTTGGAGGTAAGCGAAACAAAAAGCCAGGGAACCATCGGTAGAGCAATTCTACCCCCCCATTTCAGAAAAACGGCGAAGGGCAGGAAAACCAAAGCAAGGAAGAGCGTCTTTTGTTGCAGCGCGTAACTCAGCGCGAGAATTGCTCTCTGAGGATCTGTTACTACGGCGAGGGGGACTCCGACGAGGCTTCTGGCTCCGAGGATACTCCACGAGAAATTTCCTCCGAAGAGAAAGGTCTGGCTTGGATTGAATAGGTGAATGAACCCTACTGCGGTACCGGTCCAGGATACAGCCAGAACCAGCGTGACTAGGCCCACGGGCCCAGGTTCTAGAATTCTTCTGGCCTTTAGGAAACCAACCAGGCTCTTCCTATGCTTGATGAGTTCGATCGCCCCGTACAATGCTACAATCACTCCCGTAAATTCGAGAGAGGAGAGAGTCAGAAGGATTCCGGCAAAGTAGAGCTTCCATCGCTCGGCTTCCATTGCATAGAGCGCTGTTAGGAATCCTAAGGGGACAAATGCTTCAGGATGAAAATCCAGCCAGTTGACTCCTTCTATCAAAGGGCTCAGAAGATAGAGCATCGCGAACAGCAAACCAATGTTCTTGCGAGAACTTAGTCTCGATCCGAGAAGATACAGGGGAACAGCCGCCAAGGCCAGGACGAAGGACTGGATTACCAGTAAGGTCTCGGGCTTCGGCATTAGGGCGTAGATGGGCAGAAGAACAAAGAAGAGGGGGACGAAGTGTGCTCCGAACACGCTGCCCCCCGGATTCGCCGGTAGATCTGGAGTATAATAGAAGAGGCGGCCAAATCTTGTTGCGGTGAACATCGCCTGGTTGTAGATACCTAAGTCATACGCGGAGGAGCGCAGAGCCAGATACTTGAGTATGGTCACGAAAGAGAATAGAATCGCATACCCACATACCGCAACCGCCAGGGCAATTTCATATCTCCGAGTAAGAATGATTGCTAGAAGTCTCGAAAAAGGCCTCATCTCTGCGACTGACCAGAACGGTCTCGAGAATGCCCGGTGGATATTTTCCCTTTAGCTCCAAAATGGACACATGAGTAACATGCATACTCTTCAAGCCAGCTGATAGAGTTCTTGAACAATAGTTACGGCGTATTCAGTGATCGGGAGACGACCTCTCCGAGGGCAGATCAGGCCTCTGGAAACTGGCGAGCTTCAGCAGAAATTTTGCGCAGAGAATCAGGGCGACTACAATTGACACAGAACCAACAATGACCACTGATTGCTCGAGGTAGAGGTGGCCTATAGAAGCCATCAGAGGGTTTTGGGCTGGCTCAAGACCCTTAATGTCTGGAAACTCTCGAAACATTATCACCGTGAAGAGCCCCGCCATGGTCCACAATGCGACTGCCGTAATCGACACTAAAACATAGACAGCCGCCACTCGTAGCTTTTGTGAGAGTTCATTCCAGGAGAGAGCAAGGGCCGTGGTCAGGCACGGAATAGCCAGGGTGTAGTATCGCGAACCGGCCCCTGTTATGAGAGCCGTGAACGCCAATGATGTGAATGCAACAGCAGCATACCAAAAGGCAGGACCGGGCCTTCGAGCCGTCCTCCTTACAAGGATGAAAATCACCAGCATTATGAGACCGAAAGAAGAGTATCCGAGGATCGAGAAAGTTAGCCATCCGAGGATCGGAGCGTTCGCGGGGAATAAGAGGATCTGTCCTCCAGAATTTCCTACTAGCGAAGTGAATAGGGTCCAGACCGTGTAGGTGTCGGGACTTACCAATGATACTCCTCCCCCAATTGAGCCTCCGACGTCTGCAAGTTTTGTAACTAGTGACTTGAACAAGGCTGAAGGCAAGACCCCTCCGGCCAAGAGAGGGACAATCCCCGCAAAGAAGACTGCCCCTGCCTTCCCAACGGTTGCCACTTGCTTGGGAACGGTCCATCCGGGACCGAAAAGAAATAGCGCAGTCGGAAAGACGAGAAGAATTCCCGTCTGCTTCACACCAAGGGCAATAAGAAACAGGATCGTGGCTAGTGCCGGACGCTTGAACGCAACCAAAGCAAACGCTACAAACGCAAGGTAGAGAATCGAATCCGTTTCTCCCCAGACAACAGAATCGAACATAATGGCTGGATTCAGCAGCAGAATAGCCATCGACAGAAGAGCACGACGTTTGCTGCCCGTCCACCTTCGAACTGTCCAATACACTAGAGCTCCGGTTAGAAGGGTAAACAAGGCCAACATCCACTTCACATCTGCTTCAAGTGATGAAGACCCAAAGAGAGCGAGCTGCGTGGGAAAGATCCCAAACGGGGGAACTATCCTTGAAAGGACAAGCATCAGATAAGCTGCAAACGGAAGATAGCTGAAGCCAAAAGCAGCCCAAGGAGAACTGTCCCCTCTAACAAAGGAATCACCGACCGATGAGCTACGCGCATAGATCCCCTGAAGGCCATCCACTTGGCCACTATAGATCCACGTCTTGAAGACCGAATTATCAAAAGGATGCCCACCATATTCTGAGGCAACAAGAAAGTAAAGGACACTCGCAAAGCCGAGAAATGTTAGCGCGAAAAGGTGCTTCCGAAGTGTCGGGATCAAACGGAAATTCGTGAACATCCGAATGTTTGCGTGTAATCTATTAATCAACTCGGCCTCCTCCTGGATCCAGAGAATTACGAGTGACCCGAGAACCAAGAAAGATACCAGAAGGGGAAACGGATTCGCTGTGAGATCGCCGAACCGTCCGCTTCCTGGAAAAACATACTCGGGGGAGTATAATGAAACATTGGAGGTGAGCCCAGCCCCCTGCGCTAGTACTGAGAGCGCTAGGGGGATCTGATTGACAATTGCCTCCAGCTTGGAAAAGGTCGGGGAGTCAAGGCTAGACCAATAGAAACTGAGACTAGAATCGTTTAAAATGGAAAAGCTGACGGACCGGCCCCTATCCCAGCCGGCTGAGATGTGAAATCGCTCACCTAGATGATACAGGGCAACACTCTGATTGTAATCGACCTGACCTGATCTGTAATCATATAGTTCGAAGAATATTTGGCCTGAGAAAGAGTCCCAAGTTTTGAACCTAAGTCGGGCTTGTTCCCGAATCGCTGGGTGCCAAATTTCGACGGTGAGGGGTGCTGGCGCTTCAAAATATGAAGTCCAAGTTCCCCAATCCCCCGCCTGACTGACGAGCTCTCCAGTCGTCCCTAACCAGTTGATGGCGACCTTGAATGTGCCGGGTCCCTGCGGAAAACGTACAAAGGCTGAGACAAAAACTCTGTAAATGCTCCCCGAAATCGGCAATGGAGAACTTGTGTTAGCATATTGCAAGCCACCTGCACCGGAGACCAGGTGGATTGAGGGTAAGGCAGGGGAGCCGCTGACCCCGAACGTGGCATTGTTTGCTAGGGTCCAGCCATTAGCTGACTGCGCTGGAAAATCTGTCTGGAAAACTACGGAAGCTCTATCCGCGGCATCAGTCACCCTGACTACGGCCGCATCCATGGAAGTTCCTGGGCCGGCTACGATGGTTAGCGAGAAGTAGGGAGCGTTCCAGGGATGAGGCGTGTAGATACTGACCCAGTTCCAATCTGAGGACGGCGAAACCGTCTGTGCAAGAACCTCAGCATCGCTACGAAAGACAAAGGAACTTTCTGAGGATACGAAGTCTAGTCTGGGTGCACCCGTAAGACTGCCCAGAACGTTGACCTGTCGATCTCTCTGGTCAAAAACTGCCCCGCCGCCAAGGGTTGGCGTCACCCACACCAGACGTGGGTCTGATGAGTCAAAGGCAACGGGGCCGGACGCCTGCCACGGATACAACAGAAAACTCGACACTAGAATGACAGTCAAGAGGGCACGAAATGTTGTTCTCGCAGAGAACTTGTCTCTGAGCCTCGCGAATCTTCCAGCCATGAGACACGCCACATTCTATGGAGCCCCTTAACGGTTAGTCTATGACCGGAGACGTTGACAGCCCGCTGAGAATGGCTTCGCCAGAAGAATTCCAGAGCGCGGAACCTAATCGCGACTAAGGGGGAAAGATTCTGAACAGATGGCCGTCCCATGCGCACGATTTGCGAAATAAGACGAACCTTTTTTGATTGGGAGATTGAAATCGCTCGCTCTTGAATCACTACCAGAGGTAGGAGCTGGAAAAGGTAAGACACGAGCGATGCTCACTGAACCGATTCTATTTGCGAGCACAACCGTCAGCGAGGCCTTGACTTGCAGATACTAGTCATGGCCTCGCGAGACAGGAAAAACCCTAACTTCGCAGGAGGAGACCTCACTCTAACCGAAGTATCGGAACGCCTCGCTGCTAGAGGCCACTCAGTCACGTATCTTTGTAGTTCGCTTCCCAAGCTAAAACACGAAGAGTTCGTTCGCGGGATTAGAGTACTCCGATTTGGAAGCATCTGGACCGCATCGCTCTTGGCCTTCTTCTATTATGTCAGGAACCGCGGAAAGTATGGAGTAGTCCTACAAGAGGCGCTTGGAGGACTTCGAGTCCCATACTTCGGGGCATTCTATGTTAGGAAACCCTTGGTTGCGGTCTGGTATCAAAGGAACGATAGAATCTTCCGCTACCAGTACAATCGGATCGTGGCGGGATTTCTCAGGACCCTAGAATATGCTGTCGCCAGGGTCCATATGCACAGACTCGTTCTCTGTCCGTCGAAGAGATCTCTAACTGATTTGGAAGAGTTGGGCTTTGACAGACTTCTCATCAGAACTTACACCCCTGGAATAGACAAAAGCGTACTGGCTCGATCGTCCCAAGCCCTTCAATCTAAGAGAGAGAACATGCTGATTTGGATTGGAAAGATTCGAAAATTCAAGTGTCCGCATCATGCGATAATCGCTCTGGATATGGTCAGGAAGTCTGTTCCGGACTGTTCTCTTGTTATCGCAGGGTATCCTGAAGACCGGCGCTATCTAAATCATCTCAAAGAGATAGGCAACAAACTAAAATTGAATAATGCTTTAATCTTCCGGTTTCGAATTTCCGAAGAGGAAAAAGGGTTGCTGCTTCTCAAAACTAAAGCTCTACTCATTACTTCTCCGGTGGAAGGTTTTGCGAATGTCGCGAGTGAAGCCAACGCCTGCGGCACCCCGGTCGTCGCTACTTATGGCGTCCCGTCGGATGTAGTAACAAATGATGTAAATGGGTTTCGGGTACCCTTCGGAGACATGCAAGCGATGGCCGCCGCCTGTGAAAGAATCCTTCTCGACAACGATACCTTCGAGAGGCTTTCCAGACGCAGCGTGCAGGTTGCTAAGGGTCGTGATTGGAACCAGACGACGACGACCTTTCTCGCAGCCTTGGAAGAGGCATCAATGACTGCCCACAATGAGATCGGCAACTAATGATCAAGATTTCACCCTACGGAAAGGAGATCAGTGATGAAGAGATGCTTTCAATCTTCAAAACCAATGGAGCTCACCGTGAGTCTATTTTTCGAAGATATGAAATGAATGAGGTGATAGAGTACACTAAGGGAATCGGAATCGACGTCGGTTGCGGTCTCAACAAGATCCACAGTACCGCAATTGGCATTGACAAGCGGATGAGCCCATCAGACTTTGGATATCCTTTTGGTGCGCAGATCCGGGCTGACGGAGATCGACTGACATGGTTCGCAGAAAATTCTCTGGACTTCGTTTTCTCGAGCCACTGCCTCGAACACTTTGCAGATCCCCTATTGGCTCTCCGTGAGTGGCACAGGGTACTGAAGCCCGGCGGGCATCTAGTCCTGATCCTCCCACACAAACAGAGGTATCCGGTCGTTGGGAGTCCAGGTGCAAATGGGGATCACAAGCGTGACTTTCTTCCGCAAGACGCCAGGGACAGCTTGGAGAAGGTTGGGTCGTTCGAAATTCTTCGGACGGACACTCTTGTAGAGAAGCTAAAGGAGAACCGGTGGGCCACTAGTGAGGCTGGAAAATACGGGCATAAGACTCTCAACTTTTCGTTTGAAGTGGTCGCAAGAAAACGATCTTGATGTATCCCTAGCAAACCGTGGAGTATGCTGTTACCGGATATACCGTGCGTTTCCACATAACTCTTAAGACGAGCCCCTCTCACTTCCAGTCGTCGAGAGGATAAACTGGAAAGTGATCGGAATATGGCCTTTTCCGCACTCGTTAATGCACTAAATTGGGGAGCACGCGAGACCAAGAAATTTTTCGGTGAAGGAACCGGATCGGACAAGGTCGGAACTCCGTCTCGAATAGGGCTCGGACTCTCCGGAGGGCTGCTAATCTTGGCGGGTCTCTGGATGCTTGTCGTAGAACCTGCTCTGATACTTGGCCAAGTACTCTCGATAGGTCTACTCGCATTTGGACTCTTCAACACAATTTCGTCGTTGAAGAAACGCCTCTTTCTTGCTCGCGTTAACCAGCTCTCCATGATAGGCCACTTCGTAGCGCTCATTGCCTTCTACCTGGTTCTGTCCAGGTTGTTGACGGTGGGCTACTCAACGGATACCATCGTTGGGACTTACATGGGCGTATTGAGGGTTCTCCAATTTCAGAGCCCTTATCCTTTCTCGATCAAACCACTCTTGGACCAGTTTGGCTTCTCTCCCTCGTTCTACACGCCGGGAGTTGACGGTTCCTTCGACTTTCGCTTAGCCTACCCATCTCTCAGTTTCTTGTCCGTCCTGCCGTTCTATGTCATAGGTGTTCATGACGTGCGAGACGTCGTCTTCATCTTCCACATCCTGTCAGTTCTAGTGATATTCGGGTTTGCACCTGCAAGGCTGAAGAGTATCGCCCTGGCCCCGTTTAGCCTGTTTTCCTTCGTGATCGCTGGCAGCTGGACTGATAGCGTCTGGGCCTTCTTCCTAGTTCTGACTGCTCTTACCTGGTATCGACACCCGAAGACGAGCTGGGTCACGCTGGGTCTTGCGATTGCGGTGAAACAGATCGCAGTGGTTATCGCTCCGTTCCTCCTAATCCGGCTCTGGCACGAGCGTGCGCAGTCGAGACCGCGGACCCTTGTTACGGCTGCTGGCCTGATGCTCGCCGCGTTCTTCTTACCTAACCTTCCTTTCATCTACGCTTCGCCTAGCGCATGGTGGACTGACATAGTGGCTCCGTACTTACCGAATGCCCGGCCCCAGGTTCCAGGCGGAATCGGGCTTTCGAACATCCTTCTCGACCTTGGAGTTGCTCTTCCCTCTTCCTTCTTCATCGTGTTAATGCTCGGAGCCTCGACGTGTCTGTTGTACGTCTACGCGCGACATTATCGGGGATTGAATAGTGTAGTCTTTGCCTTTCCAATCCTCCTCTTCTTCTTCTACTACCGATCATTCCCCAACTACATGGCCTACTGGATCTTCCCGCTTGTGCTTGAACTGTGCAAGCTTGGAGGTCCGAACTTCAAAATTATCTCGATGCTTAGATTTCCGAGCTTTACGTGGCGCCCTCCGAGCAGGACCTTTCTCAAGGTCTTCCGCCGGAGACTCACCCCGACGGTGATGTTGATCATGGTCCTGGCTCTAGCCTTCGTTGGAGTGTCCGGTGCTTACATCTCCCAGGCGACGAGTCCCAAGATTTTGATTCAGATCAATGGCGTAAACGACCCGGACAGCATCGGGGCGGTCACAATGATCAATGTAACTCTCAAGAACCTACTGTTAACTCCCATCTCGCCTAACTTCTTCGTAAAATACGGTCCTCTCCCATTCCTCTGGACAAGCAACTCGACTGGACTTCTTAGCGGTGACTCTAACAGCTCTTACATGATCACTGCTCCTGATGCCCCGAGTGCCATTACTCACGGTAATCAATTCCACATCGTGATATTCGACAAGGTGACCGGCCAGTTGCTTGGCGAGTCATCGCTCTCGAAAGCCGACATTCCAGTTCCTTCCATCGTCAATCCTGGGCTGAAATGGTGGGTCCTGGACCAGAGCGTGGGGAAGAAGGTGCCTTTTGGGTGGAAACTTGGTCTCTCCAATATGGACTTGACCGCCTCCGGAATCAAGCCGCTGGGGGTCAACGGTACGAGAGGCATCCAGATGATTTTGAACTACACCTCGGCTACCGGGCTGGTTGAGCAGCTGGCCTTGTCGCAGAAGATGTTGCTCAATGCGACGAACGTGAACATTCATCTGAATCAATCCCTCGTCACAAGTCTCTCGCCCAAGACCTTTGTCTCGGCAAGTGTAACGGATGGGACCCATACTCTGTACTACATCTTCTCGGATGTTGCAACTCAGCAGACCATAACACCCTACTCGACGAACACTACGATCATCGTTCCGACCCAAAAATCGACATGGAACACGATCAGCATAAGCCCGCAGTCGATCTGGACGAATCAGGGTTGGACGACTCCCCCTCAGGTGACACTAGCAGTATTCCTGGAGTCGAACGCTGTCGGCGTCTATTATGCGAACCTCGATGGAATTACTACCGCCAGATAGAAGTGCAACGACCGCTAGCTCTCTAAAAGATAATCTCGGTTAGTAATCTCAACTGAATCCATTTATTGCCTGCCCGGCCGCGGTTAGCGCGAGGAGCCTAGGGTTCTGACAGGTCTGAAGGGTCTACTGCTGACGGGTGGGCATGGAACAAGGCTCCGTCCATTGACATATACGGGGAACAAGCATATGCTCCCGATAGCCAACAAGCCGATGCTGATGTATGGATTCGACCAGCTTCGAGCCTCTGGCATCAGCGAGATCGGAGTCATACTCGGGCCGTTGCAGGAGGGCATCGTCGACGCCTTGGGCGATGGATCCAAGTTTGGCGTGAAGATCACCTACATAGCGCAGCCTGATCCCAAAGGCATTGCTCACGCGGTTCTCGTCTCACAAAAGTTTCTCGGAGACTCGCCGTTCATCGTTCACTTGGGCGACAATCTGCTAAAGAACAACATCCCAGAATTGGCGAGAGAGTTTCAGAAATCCGGGGTGGACGCGGAAGTTGTTCTCTGCAGAGTGAAAGATCCTGAACGGTTTGGAGTCGTCCAGATTGAAGACGGGAAGATCGTCAAGCTTGTCGAGAAGCCCAAACACTACATTAGCGACCTTGCCTTAACCGGGGTCTACTTCCTACGTCCCACTATCTTCCCGGTCATTGAGAAGCTGAAGCCCAGTTGGAGGAACGAACTGGAGATCACTGACGCGATTCAGAACTTACTGGACTTGGGCGGAAAGATAACCTATCACGAGGTCTCAGGCTGGTGGAAGGATACCGGGCGTCCCGAGGATATCCTGGAAGCTAATCAGCTAGTTTTGAAGGATTTGAAATCGTCCGTCAAAGGCAAGATCGACGAAGAGGTCACGATCTCAGGGAGCGTTGAGGTGGGGGAGGGGACCGTTGTGCGGAGGGGCGCAGCTCTACGGGGTCCTGTGGTCGTAGGAGAGTATTCGGAAATTGGGAGCGGCGCGTATATCGGTCCCTACACGTCGGTGGGGAGCCATGTGAAGATTCTCGCGGCTGAGATCGAGAATAGCATTATCCTCGACGGGACGGTGATTGATTGCAGGGAACGGATTGTTGACAGTATTATCGGGAAGAATTCTAAGATCATCTCCGGGCATGATTATCGGCCCACCGGGAGACGATTCGTAGTGGGCGAAAGCACATTCGTTAGCCTGTGACCATCCGGGTCTCGCCTGCAAATCGTCGGTCTGACGTATTGGTCCTAGTCGATGTTAACTGCCAGCAGATAAACTAGGGCCGCAAGCCCTGGGAATAGTAGAATGGGAGCATAGAAGACGCCCATCCAGCTACCAGCAAGTACTGCGAGCGCGATAACCTCGATTCTCGTCTTTCGATTGGACATGTCTATGTTCCAGATTCCAAGCGCGTAGAGACTGAGCGCAAGGAACCCGAGAACCGCAGCGATTGTGAAGAAGGTGACCGGGAGGTAGGATCCGCCTATTGGCTTGTCATTCTGGCCGAACGGAAGATCGTTGACGACAGGTCCCAGTAGGTAGTTGATGCCGAAGACGAGCCCGATGCCGAAGACACCCCATACGATAGGTAGGATGAGAATACGCCTCTGCATCGTCAACAATCGTCGATTCGAGCCACATATTCATATAAGGATTTGGCGAACTCGCTCAAATCTGAGAGCGAGAAAGTTGAATTTTTGGAAATTGCTGTTTCGAGCCTGGTTCTATTTTAGAACCGGTTATGGTCTCTACCTTGCGTTCCTTATCGGATTCGCAAGCAATATTGTCGTGCTCTACAAACTTGGGGTCGTAGACAACAAGTATCTCGCGCCTTTCTTCCCGAGCCTAACAGTGTTCGGGATAGTCTCTCTGATCGTAGCGGCCCCTATTGCCATTTTCTCCGGTCTCTATCATATGAAAAGAACGGGAGCCTTTGCTGCTGACGCGGCCGTGCAGACGGAATCCAATCCTTACATCTATCGAGCGGTTCCTGGAAAGGAAAAGGAAGTGTTTGTACCGCTGATGATGCTGACTGCGAGGGGACTGGCCAAGGTAATGGAACAGTTGAAGACAATGACCCCGGAAGAAAAGACAGAATTCGAAGATGTTCTGGCGAAAGCAGACGTTTTGTTGAAAGGTCAAGCAGTCGGCCTTACGAGCCAGCGCTCTCGCACATAATGATACAAATCAAGATGAGTGTGAGCGGCGGGTCATCTGGAATCTATGCGTCTGTGGCCCGGCGCGAGCTGTCAAGGAAACGTTTCTTTGAACTCTCGTGGCTTCACCATCGCTCCTTCCAGGGAGTCTCAGAGAGCACTTTCTTAGTAGCCATGGAACGCCACCAAGGTTCGTTCTTGCGATACCAGTCTATGGTTAGGGCGAGCCCTTCTTCGAATGAATGGTCGGGTCTCCATCCGAGGGTCACCTGAGCCTTTTTGGAGTCGAGACTGTATCTGAAGTCGTGTCCAGGTCTGTCTTCAACTTCAATTATCTTCGCCTTCGTCTCGCCAAGTTGCTTGAGAAGCCGCTCGGCTACGTCTCGGTTAGTCAGCTCATTTCCTGCTGAGATATTGCAGACCTCTCCTGCGACTGCTCTCTCGAGTGCCATTTGAATGGCATTACAGAAATCCATGACGTAGATCCAGTCCCGGATCTGCCTTCCTCCCCCGTAAAGTGGAATGTCCATCCCGTGCAGTGCTTTGATGATCATCTTGGGGATGAATTTCTCAGGGTGTTGTCGGGGTCCGTAGTTGTTCGTGCATCGGAGTGTGACGATTGGGAGGTGGTAGGTCATGCTCCATGCTTGTGCCATTAGATCGGCAGCGGCCTTCGTGGCGGAATAGGGACTGGATGGGTGTAGAGGGCTCTCTTCGCTGAAGGACCCTGAGCTAATGGACCCGTAGACCTCGTCGGTCGATATGTGGACTAGTTTAGTGATCTTGTTTTCTCTGGCTGACTCAAATAGATTGAAGGCTCCTCTGGCGTTGCTTTCGAAAAAGGGTGCGGGCTGGGCTATGCTCCTGTCGACGTGAGTCTGAGCAGCGAAGTTGACCACAAAGTCAGTTTTTCTCAAGACCCTCCTCACGAAGGACCGGTCGGCAAGGTCCCCCTTGACGAACCGGTATCGAATGCTTCCTCGGACCTCCCGGACGTTTGCCGGATTACTCCCCATGAATTGGCCATCAACATTTGTAACTATGACATCCTTACGAGACTGTATGATGTGATGGATGAAGTTGCTCCCGATAAAGCCAAGACCGCCCGTCACGACTAGCTTGTCCAACATCTCATCTCAGGCGCGCTCTTTTGATCCGATCTGGGTTTAAGGTCTACGTGATAAACGGGCCCACCATTGCCCTGCACCATTGCTTCACCCTCGACAAAATGTGTCCTAGCTTAAGCTTGAAAAGACCACGCCTAGAAACATCACTTCGCACTTGGACAAGCTGCTCATAATCGGGTCTAGCGGATTGGTTGGATCAAAGCTAGCGGCTCTATCAGCGAAGCATGGCTTTGAAGCATACAATACAATGAACAGGCGGAGAACGTCGCTTCCTCAAGTTAAACAATTGGACATTACGGACCGAGATGCGACCCTCAGACTAGTCAAGGAGATTCGTCCCAACGTCATCGTAAATGCGGCCGCGATAACCAACGTCGACTACTGCGAGACTCATAGGGACGAGGCGCGAAAGGTAAACGTTGACGGAGTGAGTAACCTCGCCGAGGCGGCATCAGAGAACAATACCCGACTAGTCCAGATCTCCACAGACTACGTCTTTGACGGAACCGTCGGACACTACACAGAAGACGACACACCGAGACCCCCCGACTATTACGCTCAAACGAAACTCGACTCAGAGAAGATCGTTTCAAAACTGTCGAGTTACGTAATCGCAAGGCCGAGCGTCATCTACGGTTGGAATCCCCCTGAGACCAGTGGCACAGCCTCGGATTCTGTGAAGCCAATGAACTTTGCCATGTTCGTGGTGGACAAGCTCAAGAAAAATGAGATGGTCAGAGCGGTGCGAGATCAGTACAGTTCGCCGACATTCGCCGACAACCTAGCCGAGGCTCTTCTCCGGCTTGCTAAGCATCACATTAATGGAATCTTCCACACTGCTGGCAGATCATGTCTGAGCCGATATGAGTTTGCAGTCAAACTGGCAGGCTTGTTCGGATATTCGACCCGACTGGTCCTGCCGGTTTTCAGTAGCGAGTTTACGCAGGTGGCCATGAGGCCGAAGAACAGCTGTTTGCTTGTGGAGAAGGCGGAGAAGACTCTTGGAATGTCGTTTTTCACTGCCGATGAGGGCATTATGGAAATGAGGAGGCAGGGAGCGTCTCGGTCAGTTCCGTCTGGGTAGCCTACTTGTGTGGTGGCTTATTCCAGTCGAACGGCTTTGATGTCTTGGGGTCCACGATGGCGGGGTCGTTCCAGGTTCGCCTATCCTCGTCAGGATTCTTTGCATCGTAGAGACGGTTTACACAGTATACTGTTAAGGATGGCTTGTTCCCTAGAGTCTTAGTTCCATGCCAGTAGTGTCCCGGTATTCTCACCACTTGCGGCTTCTGTTCGCTGGCAATAACCTCGTCCAGCTGGCCTCTGGTCGGAGAAGTCTGGTTGTCGTCGTAGGCGCAAATCTTCAGCGAGCCTTCTAGGGCTATGAAGTAGTCTACTTGACCGCGATTGTGTCGATGCCAGCCCCTAATCATTCCGGGATAGCTGAATGACAAGTTGGCTTGGACTATGGTATCGTCTCCAAGCAGGTCTTTCCAGTCTTGGCGGAATATTTCAGCGAAAAACCCCCGTTCGTCCACGTTCTTTCTTAGGTCGTACACCTTCACACCGGGAAGCATACGAACCGTTGAACAGTTCTTAGCGTTATTAAGATCGACTTCGTCGCGCTTCAAATTGTCGATCATCTGCTGGCTTTTTCAACTAGCCCTGAGATCGATTATTTGACGCATTAAGGAAGCCTTGGATTCTTTGAGGCGAAAATGTGATCTGAATCGATCCATTTGAACGAGAAGTCAAACCCCTTGAGAAGGTCTTCCATCTCAGCCTTCCTTCCTCTGTCGTGAAGCTCGACGACCATTCTTGAAATCTTTCCCTCCGAGAGAGACTTGGAGGCTCCCCTTAGTGCCTGAAACTCTGCCCCTTCAACGTCCATCTTCATGACATCGACGAGGGTGACGTTGAACTTCTTCAACAAAGAGTCAATCGTGAGTGAGGGCACGGTAGTTGGATTCCTACCCTCTTGAATGGCTTCTACGGAAGAGGAGTGGAGTGGCCTGAATTCGAACTTCGAGAGAATCGTGTCGCATAAATCTGTTTGATAAAGGGAGACTTCTCCATCAATATCGGATATCGCGGACCAGAGAGGAAGAATGTTTCGCCTGCTAGAGACCCTTTTGCGCAATATTTCGTAGATTGATGGATTCGCTTCTACCGCTATGATTTCTTTGAAGTTCCTTTTGAGCAAGAGGGAATACATCCCGATGTTTGCTCCAATGTCAAGGAATACCGAGCCTCTGATTTTGCGAAGTTCTCTTCTGACATTCGCTTCCAAGCTCTTGTCGACATGCAACCGGTGCCGTCGGAGAATGAATTTCTCAAAGAGAAATCGAAAGTCTTTCACAGCTTGAACCTCCAGGCGTCCACTATGCCGCGTAGATTGTCAAAGGTCACTCTAACCCTCTCGCTGGGAGAATACATCGCCTTGACGTGAGGTTTGAATATTCTGAAAGCCATGGAGAGAAAGAGAGAGGCCATGGACTCCATCGCAAAGACCACAGAGATCCTAATCGGCTTCATTCTCCAGTAGCGCAGGTAGAGGATCATTCCATACCAGCAATCGTAGTCTTTCCATGAGGATCCCCTCTTGTAGATTACGTCAGAGAAGTGAATGAGCCTGCACGTTGGCAATATGAAGATGGGGACCCCATGAACCTTAAAGTTATAGAAAGCGTCAGAATCCGTCACGCCGTTTAGATAGCCCCTGTTCCATAATCTTCCTCCGAGCCTCTTGAGGGTTCTCCTGCTAACGATGAACAAGGAGCCCATGGGGTGATCAACTTTCACAGGGCTTCCATCGGAAATGTATGGGGTCTGGAATCCGTAATCTCGTCTGAGAATTCTAAGCAGGAATTTTCCTGCATAGCTGTACACTACGAGATAACGGGGTCCAAGGAGTCTTACAGGCAGCTGCGGCCTTCCATCAGCATAGATCAATTGAGGGGCAACTACGGCGTCCTCATGAGAAAAGCAATAATCGAGAAGTATTCGAAATGTCTCGTTGAAGACGATATCCGGGTTAGATAGACAGATCCATTTTCCAGTTGAGTGCTCAATACCTATCTCGTTGGCTTCCGTCCAGAAGACCCGGCGTTTCACAAGGATGGGGCGCAAGTTCAGTTTTGGGTTAGAAATAGACATTCCAGTGAGATACTCCGACGTCCCGTCCGTGGAAGCTGAATCTACTACGATAGTTTCGAGATTCGTAATCCCGAGGGAGAGGAGAGACTCTAGACATCCTTTGAGGTACCGTTTGCTGTTCCATGTAGAAATTATGACGGTCAAACTCGGCGAACTTTGCCTAGACACCGAGATCAAGTCAAATCCCTGGAATCGTTTCGACAGCCGAGAAATGGCAGGTTCTTAGACCCGCTTCCCGCGTCTGCTGTGGGGAGATCTGCGCATGAAGGACAGTCTCAGCATGATCCACATCGAGCAAATTGTTCATGAAGGCCATGACACTCCTATAGTGCGAATATTGACGGACGAATGATTCGATTAACTTCCAAGGGTGACTGAACATGAAGATAGACCTTGTAATGTGGACGTATAACAGCGCCAGCTCCTTGGAAAAGTCCCTTCCTAGCATAGAGAAGGCTATTGATAGTAAGAATGTCTGCCATAAAATCGCCATTGATGGCGGGTCTGTCGATGACAGTCGCGCTATCCTCGACAGATACGGCTGGACTGTGAAGTCGGCCCAACGAAAAGGGATCCCGTACCAGGCTAATGAGGCCTTGGCTATGGTTGACACCCAGTTCTTCGCGGCTTTCGAGCATGACATAATTCTGAATCCGAAGTGGTTTGACAGGACCTCGCGAATTGTCGGGTCAGACGACAGGACCGGCGCTGCGCAAGGATTGAGACTCTATACGGGCAGCAAGACTATGCAGGCATTTGAAGAGTGGATGTACAGGGCCAGGCGAATACCCGTCTGGTCTTTTAGCATAGACAACACTCTGTTTCGGACTGAGGCCGTCAAGCGGGCCGGCGGATTTCCCATCGAGGACCCGGCTTCTGCAGATACAATTCTGCGAAAGAATTTGTTCAAATTGGGCTACAGATGGATTACGGATAACGCTCTTCTATCTGGGCACTACAGGAAAGACTTCCTTGAACAGTTTAAGCATCAAGTGAAGACGTTCGAACTCGCAAGATATTACTGGTCATCAAGTCCGGAGGGCAGTAGCGTCCCTCGGCGGTTCATCTCGCTCCTTGGCGGCAATCCCACGCACATAATTGAGATGGCACTTCAGAGCAGAATGCTCCGAGTTCCCATTGCATGGTACATTCTTCGCCTACAGAGGGGGCTCTACCTCGCTTTTCCCCATGAGAATAAGACTGCAAGGCCCGTTCCAATGGACGACTGGTATCTGACAACTTTCCTCAGAACTGTGATATCTTCCGGCAAGAGTCTCGGCAGTGCTGACGAAGGAAGTCTCGACTTTGCTCCCGAAGACAAGAAGTGTTCGTGGTGTGGGAAAAAGGCGGAGTTTGTCTATTCTGTACCTCTAGACTGGGGAAACATTCTACCTAAGCTACGCCGCGGAATCGCCAGAAGATTCTTCGTATGCTCAGATCTTCACGCCGAGAAGATTGCCGAAAAGACTTTCAAGGAAGCGTTTGATTACGTGACCCCGGCTCAACCTTGACAACGGAGACAGAGAACCTAGTTGTAGTTTTTCTTCGTAGCCATACGCAGTCTCTTGAGAGCCTTCCTCCTCACATAGTCCAGACCGTATATTTTTGGCCTGTTTACTAGTAACCATCGTCTGACCGTGATTATTTCCCATGAGAAGAAAGCTTGGCCTTCGGTGTCCGTAATTCTGTCAGGCGCGCTCAATTCCTTGAACGACAAAGTTTCGTCAATGAAACACGAACGATAATACTCGGCTGCTCTCATGAAAAGAGTCCAGTCAGATGACATTATGCTTGGGAAGGGAAATCCTAGCGATCGCGCAAAACTCGTTGATACTATCCCTGACGAAGCATGAATGAAGTTTCTTTTGTAGAGTTTGACAGCAACTTTGGGGGGTTCGATCAGTCCAGCTCGAAATGGTTGAGGAAACTCCCGGAACGCTCCCTGAGTCACCTCGACCCATCTGTCCCAACTGAGACCCACTGTTCTATCTTTCCAAGCTCGTACATGTTTTTCGAGCCTCGTCGGGCCCCAATAGTCGTCACTGTCTAGGAGAGCAAACAGTCTGCCTTTAGAAAGCTCTGCTCCCATCTTCCTTGCTGCAGTCACGCCCACATTTCCTCTCTCAACAAATATGATCCGTGGATCAGACTCTGAGATTCTCCTGATACTGTCTTGGGAGGGAAGGGGAGTGTTGTCAAGAATCAGGAGCTCGAAGTCGCTGAACGTTTGTCGTAATACGCTTGTGACGGCTCTTTCTACGTAGTCTGGTCTTCCTAGGGTAGGCATTACTATCGAAACCGTTGGGTTCATCGATCCTTACCTCTTCCGAAATACGTTCATCGCCTTCACCCTATCTTAGAGATTCTCGTCAAACAAGCGCAGCGCCTTCTATTCTTGCATTCGCCGAGAAATGAGTTACGACGACGGGCAACATATTCGAACCACAATGCGAACAGCGAGAGCATCATGTCCCTCTGTGGCCATCGGACGCGTATCTCCGACTTCATCCCAAACTGTACAGTCCGTTGCCGAGAATATTCATAACGGTCTCGCAGCCTAACCTAGAACAGCGCCCTGCGACACCGGTGGTTAGGATGAGAATTGATTTGGTTATGTGGACCCTTAACGGGGGATCCACTCTTGCGAGATGCTTCGATAGCATCGAGAAGGCGATTCCGCCTGATGTCATCTGTCATCGTTATGTCGTCGACGGTGGTTCTACCGACGATACGAAGCAGATCGCGGATCGATTTGGGTGGATCGTTATCAGATCCAACAGGCGCGGTATCCCGTATCAGGCGAACCAGGCGTTGGACTTGGTGGACACGGGAGTCTTCGGATCGTTCGAACAAGATATTGGTCTTAACCAGAACTGGTTCAAGGTGGTCATGCCCGTCTTAGAATACGATTCTGATATCGCAGTTGCGCAAGGCCTTCGTGCCGCGAGCGGCAGTAGGTACCTAGAGGCGATCGATGGGTATAGTGTGCGGCATGGTCTGGTCCCGCGCTGGATTTACTCGATCGACAATAATCTCTACCGTACAGACGCTCTTCGCTCCGTGGGCGGATTTCCTCTGGACTGCGCAGTGAGTGCAGATGGAGCGATGAGAAATAATCTCTTCCGGAAAGGTTGGAAGTGGAAGGTGTGTAGAGATGTTGTCTCGTTACATTACAGGGACAGTTTTGTCAAGCATCTGAGGCATGTGGTTATCCAGAGCGCAGAACACAAGGTCCTGTGGGAAACCTATCCCGAATATCGCATTCCCGACAAGCTCGGTAGATTTGTGGCCACGCCGTTGACCTCGGCGAAGATGGCGTCTGAGGCTCACACACCCGGGGTCTTCCTTGCATATCCCTTGTTTCGAGCAGTAAGGATTCTCAGTCGCATCTTTGGATCCTTGTCCAAGCAATATCGCTTCATCGAAGTTCGGAGCTAGCCCGGACTCTGACTGACCACGGCGATATACGTCCCTCACGCGAGATCAAGTTTTGGGACGAAGAGAGTTCGTCCGATCCTTCGTCTCAACTCGAAATTGGGGCAGGGGAACGATGAACTTTCCGCCGCTTTCGAGGTATTCTTTCTCGTCCCGGGTAATTTCTTCCAAGAAGTGATGGGGCAGAATGAGGAAATAGTCTGGCTTATCTTTTCGAGCTTCTTCTTTCGACACAATCGGTATCAGGGTTCCCACGGTTTTTCGGCCCCATTTTTCAGCGTTTGCGTCAGCGGCTTTCTTTATCATCGTATGATCAAGCCCGTAATATTGAAGAATCGTGTTTCCTCTGTTGGAGGCACCATACACGTATACGGTCTTGCCATTCTTGACCTCCTTGGCAATGAAGTCGCGTGTTTGTGTTCTCATCTTTCTGATGTGCTCGGCGAACAATTCGTAAGTTGCGTGCTTACTAAGGCCCAATCGTGCTTCATGCTTCTTCATGTCTGCAACTGCGTTTCTGGCTGGATATTGTCCGGCGTGGCAGATGAAGGTGCGGAAACTCCCCCCGTTTACATTGTTAGTCTCCGCGTCGAAGACTTCGAGTCCGTGTTTCTTGAGGACCGTTTGCATCGTTTCCAATGTGTAGTATTCGAGGTGTTCGTGACCGATGTTGTCGAACCCGTTTTGTTCGAGCATTGTTGCAAGGTAGTTTTGTTGTACAACCCACACTCCCTTTGGGGCGAGAATCCCTGCGACGTCGGCGACAAAGCTGTTTGGATCCTCCAGATCATAGAACATGGCGACACTTGTGACGATTTTGGCCTTCTTCTGGTCAAATTTCGTTTTGAATACCTTCTCGGTGAAGAAGTCATTGAAGATCCAGTCGGTCCCTTTCCTCGCTTCTTGGACTAGATTTTCGGCGGGCTCGAACCCAACAAGAATCAAACCCTCAGCTCCATAAGAGCGCAAAAGGGTCCCATCGTTGCAACCAATGTCCACCACTAGGTCACCCGGGCTCGGCTTCGCGATTTCACATGCCCTTGCGACAAGATCTGCCAAGGCATTCCGCATCGTTGGGCTAATTCCGGACTTGTACCAGTAGTGTCGATAAAGGCTCCCTCTCGAAAACGTGTGTCTAAGCTGGATGAGTCCGCAATGCTTGCATCGGACTAGTTCTAAAGGTGCTTGTGGACTGTCTCCATCCGAGGTAACAAAGTCGGAGATGTACTGGTTCCCCAGGGATAGGATTTCATCAAGTTGCGTCGATTGGCAGAGTCTGCAGGCTCTGATCGTCGCAACATCTTGGCTTGTCATAACCGCCTTAGACCCTTTCAAGAAAAGGGGGTCTATTTGTGGCGTTCCCCTCACGACGAGGACAATTTCACGTGATCGGCCGCTGTCGTAGAGGCATCACATCGATGGAGTCCTTGCGGGGTCTTGGTCGCGTTTTGAGAGCTGCGCTGGAAAGACGACCTTCGCGAGAAAGTCTTGGGTTAGTTGGAAATCGCCTATTCGCTGTCCTTTGATGCTTTCATGCCTAGAAACTCATCCGCCATTAGTTATACCGTCACATTGCAACTAGCGAAATTCTACGGTCTATCCCCAGCTATCCGGCCGTCAACAATCAGGAAGCCATTTTGACATGTCTCCCAAGGCTCCAGTGGGCATCAGCATCCGGAGAAGGCTTCCGAGTTTCCAGGACATAGTCGTACGATCTAAGTAGCGAACAACACTGACAAATGCATTCGTCCAATCCCTCGGTCGGACCGTGGACCTCCAGGCCGACCAGTGGCTTTTGACTTGTTAATAGAGTATGAGCGCCCTTCAGAACTGCGAGCTCATGATTCTCAGCATCGATTTTGACGAAGCTCACAGGCAGATGCTTATTGGCAGCGCTCCACCCGTCAAGCGACACCGTGTCGACCTCAATCGAGCTGTCTAACTCGACCCAATCATAATGCTTCGATGACAATGTGCTACCACTTGGGACCTTACTGGAGCGGCGAAGAACAGCTTTCCCAACTGTGTCCGAAACCGCACGAGGGTCCACGGTCACGTTCTCAACTTTGTTGACTCTCAAGTTTGTTTCGAGACAATATCTGTTGGTCGGGTCTGGCTCAAACGCAATCACCGTTACGAATCGTTTGGATAGCCTTAGAGAGTAGTCTCCTGCGTGCGCCCCAATATCGATCGCGGTCTCCCCAGATATTTTGTCCAATACATAGAACCATTCTTGACCAGGTATGGAGACCGACACCGGAGGAAATCTGCGCAAATAGTAGAAAGTGAATCCATCACGTTTGGTCTTTGACAACCGATTTTGGGGAGACTCAGAAAGACGATCTATGATTTCAGGAAGCCAGCGTCGATTAATAGCATATTTCTGGGCGAGGAACCGCCAGTCTACCATGTTTTTAGACCCCTTCAATTCGTACTTCCCCCGAATTTCCCGATTCCTTTTTCAGGTGAATCAACCAAGGAACTTCCGGCGTGTCAACTCCCATCAAAGCGGCCAGTCTTCTTTGAAGCTAAATCCAAAAGCCGCTATTATGTTCTTACCCACAGTCATCCAGTTATTGCCATTGATCCTTCGTAGCATAGGATTTCCAGCTCTAACCCTAACCCCAGTGTAAGTGGCATCAACGGCAACAATGGGAACAACTCTGGAACCGTGACAAGAACGAGCGAGTGAATAACGTCATCAACGAGCAGGGTTTCCCGGCTGAACGTTACGCTATATGGAAGCCGGTCGAACTTGAACTCTCAGGTACCAGACAGGGACTGACGGCTGCGCGATCCCTCAAGCGGTGGCGGGTGTTCAATACCGGGCGCAAGTGTGGTTCTTTTGGCCTAATTCGGGACTTGCAGACGGTGAAATGATGATCACATGTGGGGCGTCGAGCACGATCAACTTGGAACGTGCTATGGGTTGAACGTGCTAAGTGCCGTTCTAGCCGTTCTTGCCGCCCGCGCGCCAGTGTTACTGTTCCCACAACTCTTACAGTCATTCCAGCAAAGCCGGAACTGGACCATTGTAATTGGCAATACGACTCGAACAGTTCGAGTTAATGTCCGGGTACACTGTCTTGATGAAAAAAGAGTCAAAAAAAAGACTCCCACGAATTAACAGCGAGCGTCCGCAGACTGATTAGAGGCATCTTCCAGGAGGAGCCATTTCCCACCAGTACTTGTGCCAACAAAGGAGGAACAGCACAAAAGTGTCCGAAATCACTCCTCATATCTTGAGACCTATGAGGAAAAGCAAGCGTTGTCATATCGCAGAGCACTGTTCCTCCTTAGCCCAGGCCATGAAACACTCTCACCCAACCAATCCTCCCCATGTAACTCACACTCACGGGGCGATTGTTTGGCAAGAAGTGAGGCGGGATTCGCTGCAAACCCCAAGTTTCTCAAGAAACCTTTTGGGAGTCGTTACGGCATGTTCGGCTTATGGCCGGCGAAGCGATTACTGACGCGATTCGAAAGATGGCCTCAGGCAAGTGTGTTTCATGCAAGGATGTTGTGCCCCTTAGCCTGGAAGAGGCCTCAGAGCGGTTGAAGACGGTTCCTGGCTGGGCGCTTCAGTCGGGTTCAATCAAGAAGGAGTTTCGATTCAAATCATATCTCTCTGGCTTAGAGTTCGCGTGTTCTCTTGGAAGAATTGCTGAGCTGGAGGATCATCATCCTGACATGCTTGTGGGATGGCGACGGGTCACGGTGATGTTGTCAACGCACGCGATCAAGGGACTGAGCGTTAATGATTTCATCATGGCAGCAAAGTCGGAACTGGAATATTCGCAAATCACTGGTCGCTGAGACGATTTTCGGTTCAGCGTCTGGTCTTGAGTTGTTCTTCGATTGTTTTGAGTCTGTTTTCTATCGTTGTTAGTTTGTCGAGTATTTCTTTGAGTATTCGTCCGAGTTCTTCATCTCGTGGTCCGATGTATTGTCCGGGTCTGAGTGGTGAGGGCAGCGGTTCTATGGGTCGGGGTCTAAGCGGGTCTGGTAAGTTAGGGCGCTCCAACAGAGGTCGCCATTGTGGGGTGTTTTCTCCGTTTTCAGGGTTTTCATCGACCAAGACCTTACTTTTTAGAGTAGAAAAGATAACATATTCGATCCGGGAAATCGTCCGGAACAAGCCCTGATCCGGAATCGGGGCGGCGATTTCTAATCTGCGAGATCCGCGCGCTGAATCATGCCGATATTTTGCGATTGGAAAAAACGGTCGACGGTTCTATTCTGTGCCCTGAACCGCAAGACTCGCCTAGACCAGGTTCAACTGGCGGGACCCCTCTCTAGAAAATCTCAAAAGATTTTGCTCCTCGCGACACGCGAGTGCTCTTTGGGAGGCCTCCTTCTCGTTCGGCTATTCTACTTGTATGGGTCGTGCTGGTTTCTTCTCGTCGCTCTTCGCGAACCGGACCTCTAGGACCCCATTCTTGTAAGTGGCCTTCGCAGTCCTCGGATCAACCATATGCGGCAACTCTAGCTCTTTCAGGTATCTTCTCTTCGTTGATTCAACGCTGATCTTCAACGCCCGATCAGTCGACTCGAGCTTGATCTCGTCTTTCTCAACCCCAGGCAATTCAGTAACAACAACAACCTCTTTCCCATTATCCATAACATCCACGAGCGGCTCCCGCTCCTCCTTGACCATCGGACCCCGCGCGCCCGGCTCGACATTCCCGAACTCGCGAATAACCGGTTTTCCTTCCGGGCCGACAGACATTGAGAATCCGTATACGAATGGCGAGGCGCCCTCTGATGCTTTCGGCATGTCTACCGCTCTACGCATCATATCATCCATCAACCGGTCCATCCGTTCCATCTCGTCAAAAACGTCAAACCACCAGCCCGAACGCGTACGACGTCGATGAGATTCTTTCCGCGGAGCCATACAACACACTGGAACAGGAGGATTATCCGAGACTATATTGGAGTATCTACCCGGCACCGGCTCAGATCATACGCTTAGCTAGACTGTTGATGTCCGCGCCCCGGTAGCCCAGCTCGCCACCATCGGTCGCAGCCCGCCGCAGGCTCCGCTTAAACCCGCCCCGTGGAGGATGGAACCTGAACGGCACCTTCAGACCAGCCCTCAACAACTCGTGTAGACTCGTCTCTCCCGCCACGACCGACTTGGCCAGATCATCAAAGCTCGACTTTCCGAGCAGTCTGAGAAAGCCATCATCTAATCCATCAGCACCGTCACGCTCGCCACGTTTCTCTAAGACCCGTCCCAGAAGATCTGGACTGACCTCGCCCCAAGCTACGAGAACCTTGGCCGAGCGCAGCATCCCCAGATTGGACGGGGTATTATCTAACAATCTAGCCTGGAATGTCCGTTCTAGCTTCAACGATTCCATCGTCCTCTGAACATCCGGATTATCAGAGGCAGTCCCTCGAAGACGAACCGCCAAGATCGGATTCTTGCTGGAGGAGGACTCCATCTAGTTCACCCAGTCGCTCTGCGTCACAACATTGTAAGTCTGCGTCAATGCGTCAAACACCGCCAACGCCGACGATGATAACGTCGATGTAGATCCAAAAGTCCGGGTCCAGCAATCCCTCACACCGGCCAATCGTAGCACCTGCTTCGGAATCTCCCCCGCAACCAAACCTAGCCCACGCGGTCCAGGCAACACTTCCACCCGGACACTACCCGTCTTACCGGTAACATTGAATGGAACAGTATGCTGAGTGCCGCAACGGCACTCCCAACTCCCACAACCCCGCCGGA
>Ga0137396_10000068_pt1 | contig 35366 bp, 34 predicted proteins | sample czc16metaG_FD_108284 | JGI IMG/M metagenome (GOLD analysis project Ga0137396, IMG submission 108284) | Vadose zone soil microbial communities from Angelo Coast Range Reserve, California, USA - czcobulk3.16 metaG | ecosystem: Environmental > Terrestrial > Soil > Vadose zone | place: USA...
CGGGTCGAGGATCAGGACGACCGACGCCTCCGCCTCGTCCTGGAGCGAGATCAGGCCCTCGCGAAAGACGCCCGACCGCGAGGGGACGAACCCGCCGGGCAGGACCCACACCGGGCCGCCGTTTGGCCCAGGCTGGGGCTTACACCCCTCGCCGCGCACCCGGGCGAGGATCTCATCCGCCGGCGCGCGCGCCAGGTTCGGCCGGAACGAGACCGTGGGCTCCTCGTTGTCCGCCGCGAGAAGCCGCTCCGCTTCTTCCCTGCCGAGCCGCGCCACCCAGCGCTCGACGATCCAGCGCGGGTGGGAGTGCACGGCGGCCAAGTACGCGACGGGATCCGACACCGCGTCCGGGAGCGACGCGCGCTCCCCGCGCGCGATGCGGCGCAAGATCGCGTTCGCGAGACCGGCCGTGCCGGGATGGCCGTACTTCTTCGCCAGCTCGACGCTCTCGTCCACCGCGGCCCGTGCCGGAATCCGGTCCATGAAGAGCATCTGAAACGTTCCGAGCCGGAGCGCGGCCTTGATCCATGCGGGGAGGCCCCCCCAATTCTCCCGCGCGAAGTACGCGAGGTGATGGTCCAGCGTGGCGCGATGCCGGAGCGTCCCCTGAACGAGCGCGGTTACCAGGTGCGCGTCTTCCGGAGAGAGGTCCGAATCCCGCAACCTTGTCTCGAGCAGCCGGTCGGAGAAGGCGCCGCGGCTTTCGACCGCCACGAGAAGCTGAAGCGCCAACTCCCGCGCGGGAAGGGGCTGTTTCCGGGCCCACGGTCTGGGGCGGCCCCGCTTCTTCGTGGTCATGCCCGGGAGCCCAACGAGAGAGGGAGCCTCATCCCCGGGGCAAGCCTTGCTCCGTTCGCGTAGTCGTAGCCGCCCATCTCCTTCCTCCCGCTCGGGCGAACCCGCCCGAGCCACACCGAGCCGGCGCGGAGGCTCAGCAAGAGCCCCCGCTCGCGGTCCAGCGCGAGCACGAATCCGGGCGGCGACGATGCTTCGTCCCTCGTGGAGCCGGACCCGGGGGAGCCGGGTGAGGCGGCCAATATCTGCAAGACGTCGGACTCAAGCTCGAGGGCCGCGCCGGGCTTCGGCGCGAACGCGCGGACCTTCCGCGCGAACACGGGCGGGGCTTCCTCGAGCGAGAGCCGCGCGTCCTCGCGCCCGAATTTGGGCGCGTACGTGGCCCGCGCGGGGTCCTGCTCCTCGCGCACGATCTCCCCCCGTTCGATCCGCGCGAGCGTCTCCGACAGACACCGCGCGCCCAGCTCGGCGAGTCGCGCGCTCAGGGATCCCGCGTCCTCTTCGGGTCCGATCGGGGTCCGGAGCGAGGAAAAGATCGGACCTTCGTCGAGCTTCTCGGTCATCCACATCGTGGTCACCCCGGTCTCGCGATCGCCGGCCAGGATCGCCGCCTGGATGGGAGAGGCGCCGCGGTGCCTCGGCAGAAGGGAGAAGTGGACATTGAGCGCGCCGATCCGTGGAATCGCCAGAAGCTCCGGGCTCAGGATCTGGCCGTACGCGGCGAGAAGGAGGAGGTCGGGCCCAAGCGCCCGAATCCGGGCAAGCTCCTCGGGCGCGCCCGCACGCGCCGGCGTCGCCACGGGAATCGAGCGCGAATCGGCCGCGGCCCGGACCGGCGAGGGTCCCGTCACGAGTCCCCGTCCCTGTGGCCGGTCCCGCCGCGTCACGACGAGGAGGGGGGATCGCCCTTCGTCCACGAGGCGCGTCAGGGCGGGCACCGCGAGGGCGGGCGTGCCGTAGTACACGAGGCGCACGGCGCGCTAAAACGAGGGCGAGGCGGAGGTGCTCGGCGCGGGCTTCCCGGCGTCGTCGAATTGCATCCGCGCGAGCTTCGGCTCGAGGAGCTTTCTCCGGATCGCGCTCACCCGATCGATGAAGAGGATTCCGTCCAGATGGTCGAGCTCGTGCTGGAGCGCCCGGGAGAGAAGTCCCTCGGCGCGCACGCGGATCGGGGCGCCGTTCCCGTCGAGCCCTTCGAAGACGACCTCGGCGTGGCGCTTCACGTCCGCGTGGATGCCCGGTATGCTGAGACAGCCCTCCTCGCCGACCACGCTGCCGGCCTTCTCCGCGACGACCGGATTCACGAGCGCGAGCTTCGTGCGCTCCCCCGATTCCCTCTCGACGTCCACGACGAAGACGCGCTGCGCGATTCCCACCTGGGGCGCGGCGAGCCCGATCCCGCGCTCGCGGTACATGCAATCGAACATGCCTGCGATCAGCTCGCGCACGGCGGGATCGACCGACGCGACGGGCTCCGCCTTCGCCCGGAGGATCGGGTCGCCGTAATATCGAAGCCGGAGCGGCGTCCTAGGCACTGCGCTCCTTCACCTGGACGATCGCATCGCGGGCGAACTCCATCTTCACTTCATCGGCGACCTTGAGCACGACGACGCCGTCCTTCTCCCCGACGACGGTGCCGTAGAGCCCGCCGGTGGTGAGGACCCGGTCCCCTTTGCGGATGGAGGCGCGCATCGCCTCGGTCTCCTTCTGTTTCCTCTGCTGGGGACGGATGATCATGAAGTAGACGATCCCCACCGTGACGCCCAGGAGCAGGACCATATGGATCATCTGGTCCATCGGCGAAGGCGTCTCGGATGCCGTCTGCGTCGCTTGTGCGAACGCCACTTCGAGCATGGGTTCTCCTCGGGTCAGGCGGGCGCGGGGGGATTCCCGCCCCGCTCGCGGTAGCGCTCCGAAAATTCCCGCGCGTACTCGTGCAGAAGGCCGCCCAGGGTAGCGCGGCGGGCGGCTTCCATCAGTGTCTGGTAAAACGTCACGTTGTGCAAGGTCAGCATTCGGTGCGCGAGGATCTCTCCCGCGAGGTGGAGATGACGCAGATAGGCGCGCGTGAAGAGCGCGCACGCCTCGCACGCGCACGACGCGTCGAGGGGCCGGTCCGAGCGCGCGTGCTCCGCGTTCCGGATGTTCACCGGGCCCTCGCTCGTGAACGCCATCCCGTTCCGAGCGTTCCGCGTCGGGAGGACGCAATCGAAGAGATCGATCCCGCACGCGATTCCGTCCAGGAGGTCGATCGGCGTGCCCATTCCCATCAGGTAGCGCGGGCGATCGCGCGGAAGCGCCGCGGTGGTGGCGCGCGCCAGCGCCCAGGTCTCGCGCTTTGACTCCCCGACCGAGAGCCCTCCGATCGCGAAGCCGTCGCATTCGAACGCCCCGGTCCGCTCCGCCATCTCCTTCCGGAGGCCCGGATCCCCTCCCCCCTGGACGATCGCGAAGAGGAGCTGGGAGCGGCCTCCGGGGAGCGTGAGCGTCCGCGCGTGGCGGAGGGAGCGCTCGGTCCAGCGGAGTGTGCGGTCCCCCGCCTCGCGCTGGGATGCCGGATCGAGCGGGAGCGGCACGGCGTGGTCGAGGGTGACCGCGATGTCCGAGCCGAGATCCGCCTGCACCTCCATCGCGCGCTCGGGAGTCAGGAACTCCAGATTTCCGTCCAGGTGCGATCGGAACTCGACCCCTTCCTCGGTCACCTTCACGAGATCCTTGAGGCTCAGCACCTGATACCCGCCGCTGTCGGTGAGGATCGGCCGGTCCCAGGCCATGAACCGATGCAGGCCGCCCAGGCTTCGGATCAGCCCCGAGCCGGGGCGGAGCATCAAGTGGTACGTGTTCGCGAGGAGGATCCGGGTGCCCGACGCTCTGAGATCGGCGGGCGTGAGCCCCTTCACGGTCCCCTGCGTGCCGACCGGCATGAAGGCGGGCGTGGGGATTTCGCCGTGAGGCGTCGCGAGGGTGCCGGCGCGCGGCGCCGCCGGCTCGAGTCCCGATGTGATCGAGAACGCGTTCAGGGGGCGCTGCGGGCCAACGCTGCGTCAAGGTCCCGGGGCTTGAGCGGAAGACCCAGCGTGGGGGAATCGGCGCGCGAGGATTCGGGATCCGATGCGTCCGGCGCTCCAGGCGAGAGGAAGACGACGGCGCTCGGTGCCACGATCCCGAGCTTCTCGAGGCGGGCGGCGACCCAGGATCCGCCGCGGGGTGGAAGCGTCCGCTCGAGGAAGTAGAAGGACGGAGGTCGTCCGACCACCGCCCGCTCGAGCGCCCGGATCCCCTGCGAGGCCTCTTCCACGAAGAGCCCGCGCTGCTCGAGGAGGATCCGGACCCACGCCCGGACGAGCGCCGAGCGGTGTGCGATGAACGCCAGCTCGGGATCGGGAGATTCCCCGGCCTCGACCAATCGCTCGGGCCGCCGATCCGGATCGGGCATCTCGTACGCGAACCGGTCCCCCCAGCGGATCGGAGTGAGGCCGAGGTCCGTGGCGCCGATCGAGTCTCCGGGGCCGAGGAGCAGCACGCCGCCGGGCTTGAGCGCGCGGGCGAGATTCGCGAGCGCCTTCCGGCGTCCGTCGGAGGTCAACGACGGCAGGAACCCGCGCGCGAGGACGAGGTCGAAGGGGCCGAGGCAGAGGAGCGAATCGGGCTCGCAGAGGTTGACCCGCCCGAACCGGACATTGGGTTTGAGCGCGGTCGCCACGCTCTCCGCGTCCCGCTCCGTGAAGTAGCGCTCGCGGAGCTCCTGCGGCATCGAAGCGGTCCGCGACGCGGGGTAGACGCCGCGGCGGGCGTTCGCGACGGCACGCGCGCTCAGATCGACCCCGATCACTTCGAATTCGAAGTCGGGCGACCGGGACTTCGCTTCGGCGAGCGCGACCGCGAGGGAGTACGCCTCCTCGCCGGTGCCGCACCCCGCGCTCAGGCAGCGGAAGCGGCTCTTGTCTCCGGGCGCGCGATTCAGCCAGCCGGAACCGGACGCCATCTCGAACAGCGGCGAGAAGTCCGCCGGCTCGCCGAATACACGCGATTCATTCGCGGTGAGGGTCTCCGCGAGGTCTTCCCAGGCGCTGCTGCCTGCGGCGTAGAGGAGGTATTCCGCGTAGGCTTCCAGGCCGTCGAACGCGCGGTCCTGGATCCGGTAGCGGAGCCGCTGGGCCACGCCCTCGGGAGCGCACTCCTTCAGCGAGAGCCCCAGCACTTCGCCGAGACGCTTCTCCAGCGCCGCGATCGGACTGCGCGCGTGGCCGAAGCCGCCCTCAGCCGCCAAGACCTTCGCCTGCCCGTTCAGCCGCCATGTCCACCCGCGGACTCGATCCTGTATTCCTTGAGCTTCGTCCGGAGCGTCTGCCTCGAGATGCCGAGCCACTCCGCGGCCTTCGTCTTGTTTCCGGCCGCCTGCCCGAGCGCCATCTCGATCGCGATCCGCTCCGCCTGCGCGAGCGTCGTGATCCCTCCGTCCCCCTTGAGCCGCGTCTCCAATACCGCGGCGCCGCCGCCCGACGCGCCGACGATCTCGAGGGGAAGATGCTCGGGAAGGATCCACTCGTCGCTCTCGAGCAGGATCGCGCGCTCGATCACGTTTCGGAGCTCGCGCACGTTTCCGGGCCACCGGTAGGCGAGGAGAAGCTCCAGCGCGCGGTCCGTGGGACCCTTCACGCTTCTTCCGAGCTCGCGATTCCAGTGTCCGACGAAATGGTCGATCAGCGGCGGGATGTCCTCGGGACGCTCGCGGAGGGGCGGAACCAGGATGCGGATCACGTCCAGACGGAAGAAGAGATCCTCCCGGAATTTCTCCTGCTGCACGAGCGATTTGAGATCGCGGTTGGTGGCGGCGATGATCCGGGTCTCGACAAGGATGTCGCTCACGCCGCCCAGTCTGCGAAACCGCTTCATGTCGAGGGCGCGGAGGAGCTTCGATTGGAGCGCGAGACTCATCTCGCCGATCTCGTCGAGGAAGAGCGTCCCGCCGTTCGCGATCTCCATCAGACCCTTTTTCGTCCGCTTCGCGTCGGTGTGGCTCCCCCGCTCGTAACCGAAGAGCTCGCTCTCCAAGAGGGTATCGGGGATGGCGCTGCAGTTCACCTCGACGAAGGGGCCGTCGTTGCCCGGCCCCAAGTCGTGGACCTCCCGCGCGAGGAGCTCCTTACCCACCCCGGTCTCCCCCTGCAGCAGCACGGTGGAGCTGCCGGTCGTCGCGATCTTCCGTATCGTCTCGAAGATCTTCGCGAGCTTGGAGCTTCCGCCCACGATGAGGGTCGAGCCCGCGCGGCGCCGCTCGACGGCGCGGAGCCGTGTCACCTCTTCCGAGAGGCGCGTCTGGGAGAGCGCGTTCTTGATCACGAGCTTCATGTGGTCCAGCTCGAAGGGCTTTCCGATGTAGTCGAAGCAGCCGGCCTTCGTCGCCTCCACCGCGGACTCGAATTTCCCGAACGCGGTCATGATCACCACCTGCATCCCGGGATATCGCGACCGGATCTCTTTCAGAAGATCGAGCCCGTTCCCGTCGGGCAGCTTCTGATCGAGCAGGGCGAGGTGGAACTCCTCACGATTGAGGGTCGCCAGCGCCTCGGCTACGTCTCCGGCCGTCTCCACCCGATACCCCTCCTCCGAAAGACCCTCCTTGAGCGCGTACCGGAGCGTCTTCTCGTCGTCCACGACCAGAATGCCGAAGGTCTGCCTAGCGAGGATTACCGCGCCTGTCTCCATGTCGTTTCTCCACGGGTAGGTCGATGAGCACGCTGGTCCCCTGCCCGACCACGCTTTCGATCGAGATGAGGCCGCCGTGCTCCCGGATGATGGTTTGGCAGATACTGAGACCGAGCCCGGTCCCCTGGGTGCGCGTCGTGTAGAACGGATCGAAGACCCGCGCCAGCACGGCCGCGGGGATCCCGGGACCGTTGTCCTTGATGCGCACCTCGACGAGATCGAGGAGCGGCGCTTGACGAGACGTCCCGAGCCGGTCCCCCGAGCGCCGCCCGATCCGGGAGCGCTCCGCGAGGCGCTTTCGCACCGGTCCGACTTCGATCGTGAGCTCTCCGCCCTGGTCCAGTGCCTGGAGCGCGTTCATGAGCACGTTGAGTATGACCTGTAGGATCTGGTCCAGGTCCACGTAGACGTCGGGGACCGAATCGGCGCGATCGACCCGGAGGAGCACGTTCTGCCGCACCGCCACCTCGTGCACGAGCGTGAGCGCCTTCTCCAGGGCCGGCAGGATGGATTGACGCTGGAGCTTCGGCGCGGCGGGGCGCGCGAACTGGAGGAGCCCGGTCACGATGCGGTCGAGGCGCGAGACCTCCTCGAGGATCAAGTCGATGAATTGCGCCCGCGGGTCCCCCACCTCCAGCCTGCGCTTCATGACCTGGGCGGAGGTCCCGATCCCCGCGAGGGGATTCCGGATCTCGTGGGCGACGCCCGCCGCGAGCGCGCCCAGGGAGGCGAGCCGGTCGCGCCGCCGCCACTGCTCCTCGAGCGCTTTCTGCTCGCGCAAGTCCTGGAACAGCGCGATCGTCCCCTGGAGCGAGCCGTCGAGCGACTCGAGCGGAAGGAGCCTCAGGCCCACCGGAAGCACGTCGCCGGACCGCGTGACGACTTCCACCTCGCGCGCTTCCTCCGGCGCGGCGCAGGCGCCCGGCGGCACGTGCGACTCCCCGCGCGGCGCGCGCAGGATGCTCGCGATGGACTCCCCCTCGACCTCCTCCGCGCCGTAGCCGAGGAGCTTCGAGGCGGCCGGGTTGATCGCGAGAACCGTGGCGTCCCGGCCGATCGCGATCACGCCGAACGGCGCGTGGCGGAGAAAGCTCCACGCCGCGTCGATCGCGTGCTGGTTCGGCGGGGAGGGCTCGCGGCCGCTATGGAGGACGCTCCGCGCCCTCACGCCAGCGCCTCCTCGATGTGGCGGACGGCGTCCGTCGCCAGCTCCCGGAGCGTCAGGTCGCCGCCGCGCGCCACGGCCCGAAGCCTCGGGAGGGCCTCCGGGTCGCGGAGCGTGCCCAGCGACTCGATCGCCTGCGCCGCTACCTGTAAATCGCCGGTCGAGACGGCGTCGAGCAATGCCCCCACGGAGTGGGAATCGGGCCGGCGCGCGAGGGAGCGGGCGGCAGCGCGCCCGACGGCGACGCAGGGGTCGCCGAGAAGCTGGCGCAGCCAGGCGTCGCGCTCGGCTCCGGTCGCCTGCTCGAGCCCCGAGGCGAAAGTCTGCCTCACCCCCGCGTCCGGATCGCGCAGGCACGGCTGGAGCGGCTCGAGACCCGACGTGGGCGACGCCTGAAGCCGCGCGCGAAGCGCGTGGGCGCGCACCCGGGGGTCCTCGTCCGCCAGGAGCACCACCGCCGCCTCGAGCCAGACACCACGCTCATTCAGGCACATCGCGACCGCGAGCCTCACGAGGGCGTCCGGGTCCGACACCGCGTTCTGAAACGGCGCCCCCGCCCGGTGCGGGTCGCACGCGCGGAGCGCCGCCGCGCGCGACGGGGCATCCTGGGCGCGCTCGAAGAGCTTTTCCGCGTCGACTTCGTGCTCTCGGATCGAGCGGAGCGCCAGAAGCGCTGCGTGCCTCACGTCGGGATAGGGGTCGGAGAGAAGGGATTCCAGCATCGGCCCGGCGCCCGCCCAGCGCATGACGCCCAGCGCCTCAGCGGCCTGGGCGCGCACGTGGCCCACCGCGTCCCCCATGAGCAGGAGAAGCGCGTTGGCTGCCCCCCGACCGCCCGAGCGCCCCGCGAGGCCGCGGCGCGCTCGCGCACGAGCGGGTCCAGGTGGCGGGTCAGGACGAAGCAGGCCGCGCGGGCCTCCTCCTCCCGTAATACCGCCAAACGGTCGAGCGCCAGGGCGGCCACGGAAGGGGTCCGGTCGGCCGCATCCGCGATCGACCGGAGCGCGGACCCCTCGGCTCCCGCCGCGACCATACCGAATGCCTCTCGGGCCCGCTCGCGAACCGTACGGTCCGGCGAGTCGAGGAGCGTGAGGAGCAGCGCCGGGCCCTCGGGCGGCTTGAGCCAGGCGATGAGCGAGATCCCGGTCAGGTGCGCGTCCCGGTCCCGCGACGAAATGAGGCTCGGTAGCCTCCGCCCGACCAGGCCGGGAGGCAGGTCGCCCGGGAGCACGGCGCTGGGTGTGCGCTCGTGGAGGCGGACCACGGCCTCCATGGCCTCGTCCTCGGCCCCGGGCTCGCCGCACTCGAGAAGCATCAGGAGCCCCGGCTTGGCTTTCGCCGTCCCGCTCGCGCCCAGGGCGCGGATCACGGCAATTCGGACGGCCGGCTCCCCTTCCCCGAGCCGATCCATGAGGAGCTCCTCCGCGCCCGCATCCCCGAGCCTCGCCAGCGCAAGCGCCAGCGGGCCCGTAAGCTGCGGCCTCGACGCGAGGCACTCCGAGAGGACGTCCGACGCGCGCGGAACCCTCAAGGAGACCAGCGCCTCGGCCGCGGAAAGGACGACGTCGGGACAGGGATCTTCGAGAGCCGAGGCGAGGAGATCGGGTGGGATGGGGTCATGGAGGCCCGGGATCAGGCTGACGGCGAGGGACCGGACTTCGGGGTCGGGATCGAAGACTCGATCCTCGAGAGCGCGGCTCAGCTCGGCGCCGAAGTCCTCCGGCTCGAGTATCTCCGCGTCTCGGGCCATGGCGCCCGGATCCGCGCTGTGAAGCGACTCCGCGGCTTCCCTGCCGGCATCAGGCATCTTGTCCGCGCTCGACTCCGCATCCAGGGGGGAAGGGAACTCAGGGCGCCGGTCATCTTCTTACCAGTGACCTCTCGACCCGGTCAAGGGGATTCAGGGCGTCCGCGGCCCCGGCGCCGCGGCTTCCCGCGCCAGGCGGCGCAGAAGGAGGCGGCTCAGGACGCGGCGAACCTCGGGACGGTCGTAGTAGCGGTCCCGGATGCGGCGTCGGATCTCGGCCATCCGGGAAGAGGCCTCGACCTCGGGAGCGTCAATTGAAGTTGGCGGCACGGCTGCGGTCCCTCCGAATCGATGCGATCGCTTCGGTCCAGCTTTCTTTCAGGTCGGTGAGCACCTCGGCTGCTTCGTCGAACCGCCCCTCGGCCGATTCGGCAATGCAGAAGTCCAGGATCCCGAGCACGCGCCCGGCGACCTCCTCGCTCGCGAGCTCCAGACACTGCATCGACTCGCGGAGCGCCTCCTCGACGACCGGGTGGCTGCCCGTCCGGCAGCCGCGGAGGGCGCAATCCAGAAGCGCCTGGACCTCGTCGCAGCGACGGAGCCACCGGTCCAGCTCCGCGGGGTTCTCCTCGTAGGCCTGGCTCACTACGCCCCGTTTCCTTCGCCGTCGGTCCCTTCCGGCTTCACGGCCTTGGCCCGGCGGTTCTCCTCCTGGATCCGCTCGTAGATCTCCTCGCGGTGGACCTTCACACTCGGCGGCGCGTCGATCCCGAGCTTCACGTGGTTCCCCTTCACTTCCACGATCGTGATCTTCACGTCGTCTCCGATCCGGATATTTTCGCCGAGCTTTCGCGTCAGGAGGAGCATCGTGCCCTCGATCTCCCCCCGGCGTCCTGCCGGGGAGGCGTTCCGCTGCGGCCGGCTTGGGTCGCGCCTCGTGCGCTTCCCCGCTCGGCTCGTCCTGATTTTTCTTCGGCAGGAAAGGCCGGCTTCTGAACCCGGAATGCCCGCGCGGAAGCCTCTCGCGGCGTCTTCTCCACTGCGAGGCCGGATCGAGCCAGGGCGTTCGTTGTCGTGTGGTCCACGCCCTGTTACGATCGGCTTTCGTGAGCCGAAACGCGCAAAAAACCGCGGCGCGCGCGGTTCTTCTGGCGCTCGCCGCGTGGCATCTCTCCGCGTGCGAGCACCACGGAAGTGTCCCGCTCTCCCCCGTGGGCGTGGTCTGGGAGCGCGTCACGCCGCAGGGTGTGGGCGAGGCGGATCGGCCCGATTGGCTCGCCGACTCCATCGCGTTCGAGGTGCGCGTTCCGGGGGCTGACCGCGTGGCGGTCTCGCGCGAGGACGGAAGCGGCATCCAGATCGAGCCCGAGATCGGGAGCGCCGGCGCGCGCTCCCCTCGTTGGGTGCGGAGCGGACTCCTGCTCGAGTCCTCCGATCGCGGCGGATCGGAGGATCTCTGGTATCTCGAGGTCGCGACCGGCGTCACGCGGCGCCTCGAGGCGTTTCCCGGCATGGAGTGGAGCCCCGCTCCGCGACCCGGGAGCCCCGGGATCGTCTATGTGGAAGGGACCGATCCGGACTCGGGTAGGCTCGTTCTCATCCCGGACACCTCGTCCGCCCCGTTGGGCAGGATCTACCTCACCCCGCCGTCGCTCGGCGCGGCCGAGCCGGATTGGAATCCCGGTGGAGACGCGATCTGCTTCAGCTCGCCGGGACCCAACGGCTCGAGGCAGATCTGGAAGATTTCCTTCGCCGACACGCTCGCGGTGGAGCTCACCGTCCCCGCTTCGATCAATCCTCCCGCCGGACCGACGATCGACAGGAGCCCGAGGTGGAGCCCGGATGGAACCAGGATCTTGATTTCCAGTAATCGCGCCGGGCGCTGGGGCGTCTGGACGCTCGATCCGGGGGGCGAAGCGCTGGGGTTCGATGTCATCGCGCAGGATCTCGCGGGCGCCGAGATACGGCATCCGGCATGGTCCCCGGACGGAAGGAGGATTCTTCTCTCGTCCGACCGGAGCGGCAGCCGGGCGCTTTGGAAGCTCTCGAACCTGGGACCCTGATTCAGGCGGGATCGAGGCCCGGCAGCTTCTTCCGGAAGGTCCGCGCGAATTGCCGCGCGTTCTCCTCGCGGGAGCGCGCGTCCCCGGCGGCGAGGATCGAATCGAGCAGCGAGCTTCCCACGACGACCCCCTCCGCCTTTCCCCGATAGCGGTCGATCGGGGTTTCCAGATCGATGCCGAAGCCGAGGCAGCGCGGAAGCCCCGTCAGCGCGCGGCAGCGCTCGAGGATGGAATCGACCGCCGCGTCGCTTCCGCCGCGCCCGGTCACGCCGAGCCGGGCCACCACGTAGAGAAATCCGCTCGCGCTCTCAATGACGCGCGCGAGCCGGGATTCATCGGTGGTGGGCGCCACGAGCGCGATGGTGTCGAGGCCGGCATCCCGGAAATCCTTCCAGAGCTCCGGCTCCTCTTCCGGAGGCAGGTCGACCAGCACGAGCCCGTCCACCCCCGCCGCGGCCGCATCGGACGCGAACCGCGCGGCGCCGTAGTGGAGGATCGGGTTCAGGTAGGTCATGAGGACGAGGGGGGTCGCATGCCGTGCCCTCAACCTCATCGCCTGGCCGAGCACGTGCCCGAGCGTCACCCCCGCCCGTAGCGCCGCCTCCGTCGTGCGCTGGATGGTGGGACCGTCGGCGATCGGATCGGAAAAGGGCACCCCCAGCTCCAGCGCGTCGACACCCTCCTCGCAGAGGGCCAGGGCGAGACGGTCCGATTCCACGAGGTCGGGAAATCCGGACGTGAGGAACGGGAGGAACGCGCCGCGATGCTCGCCGCGCGCCTTCTCGAACGCGCGTCCGAGCCGGCCTGGCTCGGTCACCCGCTCAGGGCCGCCGCCCGCCGATACGCTTCGCGGGCCCGGGCCGGCAACTCCTTCTTGTCGAAGGCCACGCCGAGGAGGCGGTGGATGCGGGCATCGTCGGGCATCAAGCGCGCCGCCGTCTCGAGCGCCAGGATCGCCTGGTCCACCGCCTCCTGGCTGTTGTAGGCGACGCCGAGATAATAGTGGAGGCGCGCGTCGTCGGGCTTCTGCCCGATCGCCTGCTTGAGCTCCGCCACCGCGCGGGCGTAAGCCCCCGTGCGCTGGTGAAGGAGCGCCAGAGCATAAAGCGCGTCCACGTTCCCGGGATCGAGCCGTACCGACTCGAGGAGCGTGACCTCCGCCTGGCCGAGCTCGTCTTCGGCGAGAAGGGCCCACCCGAGGTTGAAATGGGACTCCGGGCAATCCGGATCGAGCTCCACGGCCCGGCGGAACTCCTCCAGCGCCTCCTCGCGGAGACCCTCCTCGGCGAAGAGAGCCCCGAGGTTCGAATGGGCTTCGGCGCACGCCGGGTCGGCCGCGACCGCGCGCCGGAGCGCGCTCACGGCTCCGTCCCGGTCGCCCGAATCGGCCCTCGTGAGCCCCAGGTTCACCCAGGCTTTGACGTGACCCGGCTTGAGCCGCACCGCTTCTTCGTAGGAAGCCTGCGCCAAGGCGGCCTTCCCCTGCCTCCCGTGGTGCAGGGCCCGGAGGTACCACGCCTCGACGTTCGTGGGATCGGACTCGAGGGCCTTCTGAAAATAGAGATCCGCCTCCTCGAACGTGCCGGCGCGGGAGAGGAGATCGGCGAGCGAGGCAAGCATGTCGGCGTGGCGTGGATGGGTGAGGATTCCCTGGCGCAGGACATCGATCGCGCGTCCGCGGCGGCCCTCGAGCGCGAAGATCCGCGCCGCCTCACGCATCGGCTCGGGATCCGAGGAGCCTCGAGCGAGATGTTCCGCGAGCGCGAGGCTCTCTTCGCTGCCCACGTTCGACGCTCCGAGCGGAGCGTCCGGAATCGCCATCGGCAGGGCCCGATCCACGGGCGCAGCCTAGGGATCGCGCGAAGCGTGTGTCAATGGAAAAGGGCTACGGGATGGGTTCCAGATCGCGGATGAAGGACTCGTCGAAGCCGGCGGCCTTCTTTCCGCCCGCTTTCTTCCGAGGCTCGTCGGAATCGATGCGGATCGAGATCTCCACGGTGAGCGTGACGCGCCCGGAGCTCGGGAGCGCGCCGAGATCGATCGGGATCGAGACCCTCCGCGCGTCGCCTGAGTCCGACGAGTACCGGACGGGCGGAGCGCTTGAGGAAAGGCTGCCCGGCTCGCGCTCGAAATCGCCGATGGTCTCCTCGTTCGCCCTGACGCTCGGCGCCTCGCGCGGGAGCGGGGGGGCCCCGGGAGGAGGATGCGCGATCAGATCCTCCTCGGTGAGGACGAGCTCTTCCTCGGCGGTCAGGTGTCGGGGAGCTTCGGCTGCCGGCGCCTCATCGATCAGCGCGTCGTCCCCGAGGAGCGGGGTCGGCTCGAATGCGGCGGCCGCCGCGGCGGCTGAGGGTCCCGCCCGGCGCGCGGGTTCTTCCGCGGCGGGCGTCTCCGCCTCCATCGCCTCGGAATCAGGAAGGTCGGTCTGTCCCTTGCCGCGCTTCAGATACTTCAAGAGTTTCCCACCCGTGGGAGCGCGCTCCTGCTTCCGGGACGCGGCGTCCGCTGCCTTCGCCGCCGCGGCGGAAGCCTTCGCCTTCGCGATTCCGGCGACCGCTCCCTTGTCCTTCTCGAGCACGTCCTTCGAGATCTTGGCGAGCAGGAGCTTCGAGACCCCGCGCAGGGTTTCGAAGACTCCGGCGCCGTTCGCGGCCTGAGCCTCGAACCAGGGCACGTTCAGCCGGTTCAGTTCCTTGTTCATGTCCGCGACCGGCACCGCGGTCGGAAGGTCGCGCTTGTTGTACTGGAGCACGAGGGGAATCGTCCGGATGTCGATCCCGTACGCCTTGAGGTTCATTTCGAGGTTGGCGAAGCTCTCGCGGTTCTCCGCCATCTTGTCCGCGGCGGAGTCCGCCACGAACACGACCGCGTCGACTCCCTTCAGCACGAGCTTCCGGGTGGCGTTGTAGTACACCTGTCCGGGGACGGTGTAGAGGAGCAGGCGGGTCTTCATTCCCTGAAGTTCGCCCAGATCCAGCGGGAGCAGGTCGAAGAAGAGCGTGCGGTCGGTCTGCGTCTTCATCGAGACCATGCGGCCTCGGTTCGTTTCCGGAACGCTGTCGTAGATCTTTTCGAGGTTCGTCGTCTTTCCGCTCAGACCGGGGCCGTAATAAACGATCTTCGCGTTGATCTCGCGTCCCGAATAGCTGACCACCACCATGGCGTCGCCCCTCGATTCTCTTGGTTCGTCTCCGGACCCGTACCCCGTAACGGAACGGGTGGCGCGCGGCCGATACCTGACTCCGCTGTTGGGAGCACGATACGTGCCCCGTGTCTCGGGAAAGAGAACGGTGGATGGGGACCTAATCTTTAGGAAAAACGCTGCTTCGTTCGGATGGATCCACGGCGGAAGGGGAAGGGGCGCATTTCACGCGGGATGCGGGCGGGGAATCATGCAGTTCACACGGCCACCGGCAGATAGCGGTCCGCGCCGCCACGGGGGCTCGGTCAGACGCGAGGATCGCGCCGGATCCAGATCCCGGGCCGCTCCCTGATCTGGAGCTGCGGCGCCAGAGGGTCGGATACGCTCGCGTAGTGGCGTAGCAACAACTCCTTGAGCGCCGGGTAATCGGTTGTCGGAAAATAGCGGCTCACGCGGCTGAACATCCCGTCGCGCTCGGAATAGCGCAGGAGATCCACTTCGGTGACCCGCTCGTACTGGTTTTCGCCGTAGGCCGCTTCGGGCGTCTCGTCCACGTCGATCCAGAGCGAGGCCACGCTGCGGGTCACGTCGAAGCGATGCTTGGTCCGCATGAGAAATTCCCAGAGCCCGAAGATCTCCAGCGGAACGTAACGGACCGTCGCGTCCCCAGTGGAGTCCGGTCTTCGAATCTCGCACCGCACGAGCTTCTGACTCGCCATCGATACCCCCCTACGAAGGGCCCGCCCACCCGTGGCATGCGCGTTGCAGTTCAGATCGTTCCAGAGCTGATCGAGACGCCCGCGAGAGGGCGCGGATGCCGACGCGCACGAGTCCCGAGATCACGAGGAGAACTCCATGAAACCGAATCCACATCCCCAGGCCGCGAGGCCGACCTCGAGGCGCACGGCGGAAGTCTATTGCCGGCGCGACAATCGCGTCTACGCCGTTTGCCCTCATGTCGCGGCCGGGTCTCGCTGCCGCTGCCTCTCGGAGCTCGAGACCGCCGACGCTCTCTTCGAATCGGACGGAACGGACGCCAACGGCCACTGAGACGAGTGGCTCGATTCCGCCCGGCAGCGGGTGAAATAGCGCCGCCGCGGATCGGACTCTAGGGACGGGACCGTCGCAAGTCAAACAAAAGCCCTCCGGTTCTTGACGGTTCTGGAGTCGCTCGTGTAGCGTCACCTCGTGCCGGCCTCTCGCCACGATTTCCGCGCGACGTGCCCGTGATTCAGAGCTTCCTCTTGTCGGCGGCTCTCAGGCTCGCCCCCACCCTTTCCGATTCCGCGATCCAATCCCTGGCGCGCGCCACGGCCCGCGTCGAGTTCGCATTCCCTTCCCGGCGCCGCCGCGCGGTAGAATCGAATCTGGCGCGGATCGCGGAGTCGGGAAAGCTCCCGGCGGACACCTCGCGGACCGTCGCCCGCACCGCCCGCTCCATCTTCGAAAGCTACCACCGCTTCATCCTGGAATACCTGGCGCAGCGCTCCCTCGATTCGCGCGCGCTCGACACGCGATTCCGCTTCCGGGGGATGGAGATCCTCTATGAGGCGCTCGCGCGCGGACGGGGGGCCGTTGTTTCGGCGCCGCATGTGGGCAACTGGGAGCTGGCCGGGATCGCGATCGCGCGGCTCGGCTACCTCGTCCACGTCGTGACCGGGGTGCAGTTCCATGCGCGGGTCACGAGAGCCGCCCGCCTCCTCAAGGAACGGGAGCGGATTCTCGTGAGCACGCCGGAGGATGGCTTCCGGCCGCTGCTCCATACCCTGGGGCGCTCCGGCGTCGTGGTGCTGCTGACGGACGGCGACGTGTTCACGCGTTCCCTCACGACGGACTTCTTCGGCCGTCGCGTGCGGTTCCCGGCGGGGCCGGCGCTCCTCGCTCGCCGCGCCCGCGCGCCGCTCCTGCACGCTCACGCCGAGCGGGGCGCTTCCGGATGCCACGTCGTGGCGTTCGACGGGATCGAATCCCCCGAGCCGGGGCTCTCGGTGGCGGAGGACGTGCGCCGCTTGACCGGCCGCATGGCCCTGGTTCAAGAGAGCACCATCGTGAGCCACCTGGACCAGTGGTGCATCTTCCGCCCGCTCTTTTCGAACGGCGATGCCGCTTAAGATCGGGATCCTGAGCCAGGCCTATCACCCCGCGGTGGGCGGCGTCACGGAGCACGTGGACGCGACCGCGTCGGCGCTGCGGGAGCGGGGGCACGACGTGGCCATCATCACCGCGCGTTTCGCCGACCGCGAGTACCCGGCCCACGAGCAGAACGGCGCGAACGGGCACGAGCGGCGCGTGTATCGGATCGGATGGAACGTCGCGGTCCCCTACAACGGCGCCGAAAACAACGTCACGTTCGGCTTCGGTCTCCGCGAGAAGCTCGAGGAGATCCTAGCCGAGGAGCGCTTCGACCTTCTCCACGTCCACTGCCCCGTCTCCCCCGTGCTCCCGCTCCTCGCGCTCCGGATCGCAAAGCAGCCGATCGTCGGCACGTTCCACTCCACGGTCACATCGGACCTGGCCTTCCGCCTCTTCCGCCGGGCGCTTCTCCCATCCTATCGAAGGATCGATCGGACGCTCGCGGTCTCGGAGGCGGCGCGCTCCTGCGTGCTCCGCCACTTCCCGGGACCCGTCGACATCCTCCCGAACGGCGTGAACCTCGAGCGGTTCCGCCCCGGCTTGAGGCGACTCGAGCGTTTCGATGACGGCACCCCGAACATTCTCTTCGTGGGGCGCCACGATCCCAGAAAAGGGCTGCCCGAGCTGATGGCGGCGTGCTCCGCCCTCGCGCGCGACTCCGTTCCCTTTCGCCTCATCATCGTCGGGGACGGCTCCCTGAGACGGCGGATCGAAGGGATGGCCCACGGGGCCCTCGAGGGGCGCGTCCATTTCGAGGGATGCGTGAGCAACGAGCGTCTTCCGCGGTACTACGCTTCCTCCGACGTCTTCTGCTCTCCGGCGCGCGGGGGGGAGAGTTTTGGAATCGTGCTCCTCGAGGCGATGGCCTCGGGAGTCCCGATCGTGGCGACGGACCTGCCCGGCTACCGCACCGTGCTCACGCCGGGGTCGCAGGGACTCGTGGTCCCGCCGCGCGATCCCGGCGCGCTGCGACTGGCCTTGGAGACGCTCCTGAGCCGGCCGGACCTGGGTAGGGAGATGGGCGCGCGCGGTGTCGAGACGTCCCGGCGATACGCCTGGCCCTTGATCGCCGACCGGCTGGAGGAGATCTACGGCTCGCTCGTGGGCTTGGGCCGCGCCGCCGCGAGAATCCAGGACCTGGGCGGAAAGCCCGCCCTCCTCGAGTCCGCGAGGACGTGAGCCTGCGCGCGTCGAGCCCGTGAGTGGCGTGGGCTCGCGCCTCTTTCGGAACAAGAGCTTCACGGCGCTCTGGCTCGGCCAGTTCGTCTCCATTTTCGGGGACCGGCTCCACTACTTCGCGCTTCTCGCGCTGATCGTCGAGCGTGCCCACGACCCACGGAATCCCGCGCCCGAGCTCGCGCTCCTTCCGGCCGTGAGCTTCCTTCCCGCGATTCTGATCGGCCCGCTCGCGGGAGCGCTCGTCGATTCCTGGGAGACCCGGAGCGTCCTCGTGATCTCGGACACGATCCGGGGATGCCTCGTGCTCCTGATCCTCCCCGCGGCGGCGCACGGCGGTCTCCCGGCGGCGCTCGCCATGGTCTTTCTGCTCTACGTCGCGAACTCCTTCTTCCTCCCCGCCCGCTCGGCCGTGGTCCCCGACATCGTCCAGAAGCACGAGCTCATGGAGGCAAGCTCGCTCTGCACGCTCGCCGGCGTGGCGGCGACGATCGTGGGATCCGCTCTGGGGGGCCTCCTCGTCGACCGTGCCGGCTGGCGGTGGGGATTCGGGATCGACGCCCTCACGTACTTCGTCTCGGTGGGGTTCCTCGCCGCGATGAGACCCAGGCCGCGCGAGCGCCGCGAGAGACCCAGGACCTGGGCGCTCGTCTATGCCGCGCTCGGACGCGACGTGCGGGAGGGAGCGCGGCTCACGGTCCAGAACCGCGCGGTGCTGGGCTCGGTCCTGGCGCTCGTGCTCCTCTGGGCGGCAGGAGGCGCGCTCCACGTGGCCGGCACGGTGCTCCTCCGCCAGCGCATGACCGCGTTCGTCTCGGGAACCGGCGGGCTTCTTTCTGCTCTCGGCTTCGGGATGGTCGCGGGAACGCTGCTCACCGCGTGGCGCGGAAGGCGGTGGCCGCCGCGGGTCCTGATCGCGGCCGGGCTCGCGGGGACCGGAATCGCGCTCGTGATCTTCACGAGAACCGTGTCGTTCCCCGCGCTGGCCGCCGTGGCATTCACGGCGGGCATCTTCGTCGCGCTCCTTCTCGTCACGACCGAGGCGGCTGTCCAGGCGGCGGTCGGCCCCGAGGCGCGAGGGCGCGTCTTCGCCCTCCGTGATTTCTCCACGCGGGTCGCCGTGCTCGCGAGCGCCGGTTTCCTGGGAATCGCGCTCGGGCGCTCCTGGATCACGCCCGGCTGGGCCGTAGGCGGGGCGGGGGTGCTCTTGATTGGCGCCGGAGTCGGCGCGTACCGTGGATGGAAGCGGTGAGGCCTGATGCGGGACGCTCTGCCTAGAAGACCTTCTTCCCTTCGGACAGCATCTCGTTCAACGCGTCGCGGAAATAGGGTGTGGAGTTCGCCATCGAAGGGGTGACGCGCTCCTTGTAAACCTCCCAGGATTTCTTGATCTCGTATCCGAGCACCGCGACCAAGTTCCCGTCCTTGACGCCGCGGTCGCGCTTTTCCTTGTTGTAGATCGCGATGTCGGAGGCGAGCACGCGCGCGAGACGCCGCGCCCGCTCGTGCTTCAATCGCTCCGCCTCCGGAAGCCCTTCGGGGATTCCCGACGAGGCCGATCCGGCAGCGGATGCCGCGGGGAGCGCGGGGGCATGTTCCTGCCGAGGTTCCGCGGCCGCCCGTGCCGGTGGCTCTGGCTGCGCCGGGTGGGTCGCGGCGACGGGAGTCGGGGGAGCGTGCGCCGCCGTCCGTTCCGGCGCGAATGCTTCGGGCTGCGCCGCCGCCACCGCGGCCGTGCCGGAAGCGAAGGCGGGGGTGAACCGCTCGATCTCGGTCGGCGCGACCTGATCGGAGCTTTCGAATGCGGAGGGCTCGGAAGGCGCGGGGGGCGCCAAGGGCTCCGGCGCAAACGGCGCCAAGGGCTCCGGCGTAAACGGCGCCAAGGGCTCCGGCGCGAAGGGCGCCACGGGCTCCGGCGCGAAGGGCGCCACGGGAGCTGTCGGCGAAGGGGCCGCGGGCCGAGCCTCTTGCGGAGTCGGCGGAATGAGCGGCAGCTCCGACGGGGTCGGAGGAGGCGGCGAAGCGGCGCCTCGTTCTATGGAGAACACCGCCTGGCATTTGCGGCAGCGCACACGCGCGCCTTGGATGGGGATCTTTTCGTCCGCGATGGTATAGCGAGCGCTGCAGGCGCCGCACACGACTTGCATCCACGCACTCCTTGGAAGGCTGGGTAAGGACAGGCGATCGCTAACTCTATCGGCTTCGGGCGGGCCATCTTTCGGGGAATCGTCTGCCCGCGTTCCAAGTACCGCTCCGCAGCCCACCTACCCGGATTCCAGGTAGCGGTCCGCGCCCGCGAAATGGGCTTCGATCCAGTTCTTGAGCCTGGCTTCCCCACCCTGAGCTTCCTCACCGGACAAGAGCTCCTGGGCGAGCGTGCGCGCCCCCTCGATCAGGTCGAGATCCCGCATCGCATCGACCGCCCGGAACTCGGGAAACCCGTGCTGGGAGGTTCCCAGGAGCTCGCCCGGACCGCGGAGCTTCAGGTCCTCCTCGGCGAGCTCTTGCCCGTTTTCGACCCGGCGAAAGATCTCGAGTCTTTGCCGCGCGATCTCTCCCGTTCCCTTCCCGAGAAGGAGCACGCAGCGGCCGGGCCGGTCGGCGCGGCCGACCCGTCCCCGGAGCTGGTGGAGCTGCGCCAGACCGAAGCGCTCCGGGTGCTCGATCACGATGAGCGTGGCGTCGGGAATGTCGAGTCCGACTTCGACGACGGTGGTCGCCACGAGAATTCTAGCGTCCCCCGACCGGAACCGCTCGATCGCGAGCCTCCGGTCGGCCGGCCTGAGGCGCCCGTGGATCAGCACGACTCCCGACTTCGCGAGCCGGTCCACCCGCGCGAGCTTCTCCGCCATCGCGGTGGCCGATTTCAAATCCGCGGTCTCGCTCTCCTCGACGACCGGGTAGACGACAAAGGCGCTCCCGCCCCGCTCCACCTCCTCACCCAGAATCCGCGCGAGCGATTCGATCCCCGAGGCCCGGGCGAAGGCGGTCTCGACCGGCGCGCGCCCCGGCGGGCGCTCGGTGAGAAGGGAGAGGTCGAGATCTCCGTAGAGCGTCATCGCCAGACTCCGGGGGATCGGCGTCGCCGTGAGCACGAGGAGGTGCGCGTCCCGGACGCCGCTGCTCTTGGAGGCGAGCGTGATCCTCTGGCGCACGCCGAAGCGGTGCTGCTCGTCCACCACGACGAGCCCCAGGGAGTCGAAGCGAAGATCGCGCTCGAGGAGCGCGTGGGTCCCGATCACGACTGGGATCTCCCCCGAGGCGATCCCCGCCAGGACACGTTCGCGTTCCTTGGATGGGGTCGCGGCGGTCAAGAGCGCGTGCGGCACGGCCCCGGGTTCGAGGAGCCGCGCCGCGGTATCGGCATGCTGCTCCGCCAAAAGCGCTGTCGGCGCCAGGATCGCGGTCTGGGTCCCGGCACCGGCGGCGCGCACCGCGGCCGCCAGCGCGAGCACGGTCTTTCCGGACCCGACGTCGCCCAGGAGGAGCCGCCGCATGGGCACGTTCCGATCCAGGTCCCGCGCGATCGCGGCCAGCGCCAACTCCTGCGAGCGGGTCAGCGCGAAGGGGAGCGATCGGCGGAACCGGTCCGCGAGCAGGGCGCCGTTTCCCAAGGGATGCGCGGCCCGCCGGCCGCGGTGGCGCGCGCGGGCGTAGAAGAGCGAGACCTGCACGCGGAGGAGCTCCTCCAGCGCGAGCCTGCGCCTGGCGGGCTCGGCGTCCTCGGGGCGCTCGGGAGCGTGCACCTGCCAGAGCGCGTCCCCGAGCGCGGGGAGGCCGAAGAGCCGTCGCCACGCCTCGGGAACGGGGTCCAAGATCGTGGGGAGCGCGCGGAGCGCGTCCAGGACGCGCGCGCGCAACCAGCGCTGGGTGACCCCCTGCGTGAGTCCGTAGACCGGAGTGACGCGCGCGAAGCGGTCCCGCTCGCCGCCGTCTTCCGCCTCCTCGAATTCCGGGTTGTGCATTTCCAGTCCCTGGAACGGCTCGACCGAACCGGAGAAGTAGTACCGCTCGCCGGCCTTGAGCGCGCGCTCGACGTAGGGCTGGTTGAACCATACGACGCGCAGGGCGCCCGTTCCGTCCTGGACGACGCCTAAGACGTCGCGCCTGCCCCGGAGTCGCCGCGCGAGGCGGACCGTCGCGAGGGTCCCCAGGACCGAGGCGTCCTCGTTGGGACGCAGGAAGGCGATCGGCGTGATCGTCCGGCGGTCGCGGTAACTTCGCGGGATGTGGAATACCAGATTTCGGAGGGTGCGGATCTCGAGCTTGGCGAGACGCCGGGCCATTTCGGGCCCGACGCCACTCAAGAAGCGCACCGGATCGTCGAGCGAAGACATCGTTGCGATGCTAGGGGCCGGCTCGCTCCGAAGTCAAACAGGTTGCCACCGCGGGCGGGTGCGGCTACACTCGGGCGCTCGCTCGATACTCAGGAGGATTTCTTCATGGCCAGGACTTGCGACATCTGCGGCAAGGGCGCCCAGCACGGACAGAACGTCAGCCACGCCCACAACGTGACCAAACGCCGCTGGGAGATCAATCTCCAGACCGTGCATGCCGTGATCCAGGGCAGGCCGCACAAGCTCCGCGTCTGCACCCGCTGTATCCGCTCCGGCGCCGTCCAGAAGGGAATGCGCCCCAAAGAAGCGCAGCGCGCCCGGGGCGTCTGACACCCGGGGCGCCGCCCCTAGGTTGTGTACCTCCGAGGCCGCCGAACGCGGCCTTCAGTCCATCTGCTTCCGCATGAAGGCCGGCACGTCCATGTTGTCCCGCGTGATGGCCCGGCCCCCGAACGGACGGCGCGGCGATGCGGCCATCCGGTATCCCGGACGCGCCGCCGCCAGGGCCCCCTCCTCCTCGGGCGTCGGCTCCTCCAGAGCGGGCCGTGCCGCTGCGGGCCGCATGACGCGCTCGCGCGGCTCCATTTCGTAAATCCTCGGCTGCGGGGCGTGCGCCGGTATCCCCATCGGCCGCTGCTTCGCCTCCCCCTTCCCGAATCCGGTCGCGATCACCGTGATCGAGAGTCCGTCCCCCATGTGCTCGTCGATCACCGCGCCGAAGATCACGTTCGCGTCGTGCCCCGCCGCGTCGACCACGACGGTCACCGCCTCGTTGATCTCGTGGAGCGTCATCGACTCGCCTCCCGTGACGTTCACGAGAAGCGCCTCCGCGCCCGAGATCGAGACGTCGTCGAGCAGAGGGCTCGAGACGGCCGATTGGGCCGCTTCGTACGCGCGGTTCGGTCCGGTGGCGTGTCCGGCCCCCATGAGCGCGTTCCCGCGCTCCGCCATGACCGTCTTCACGTCCGCGAAATCCAGGTTCACGAGGCCCGGCACCGTGATGAGATCCGAGATCCCCTTGGTCGCGTGATGCAGCACCTGGTCCGCGACACGGAAGGCCTCTTTGAGCGGCGTGGTGCGATCCACGATCGTGAGGAGCCTCTGGTTCGGGATGACGATCAGCGTATCGACCCGCTCCCGCAGCTCACGAAGTCCATCCTCGGCGAGCTGCATCCTGCGCCGGCCTTCGAACTCGAACGGCCGCGTAACGACCGCGACCGTCAGCGCCCCCTGCGCCCGCGCGATGCGCGCGACGACGGGTGCGGCGCCCGTACCGGTTCCCCCGCCCATGCCGGCGGTCACGAAGACCATGTCCGCGCCTTCGAGCGCCTCCGCGATGTGGGCCTCGTCCTCCTCCGCCGCGTCCCGCCCCACGTTCGGATTCGCGCCCGATCCGAGCCCCTTCGTGACGCCCGCGCCGAGCTGGAGCTTTCTCGGGCTCGACGATTGATCCAATACCTGGGCGTCGGTATTGGCCGCGATGAAGTCGACCCCCGAAAGCCCGGACTGGATCATCCGATTGACCGCGTTTCCTCCGGCCCCTCCGACACCGATCACCTTGATCGAGGCCCCCAACACTGCCTTCCCGTCATCGATCAACTCGAGCATCGCGTGACTCCTCCCCTCTTCCGCTGGCGTCAGACCAGCTCCTCGATCCACCGCTTCAACCCGAACGAAATACGGCTCAGCACCCCCCGCTCGGCCGCGCTCGGCCGCGCACCCATCATGTGGGCGTGGATCGCCAGTCCCACGCCCGTCGCGAATCGCGGATCACACACCGCCTCCGTGAGGCCCGTGATTCCCATCGGGACCCCACGCCGGACGGGCATCTCGAAAACCTGTTCCGCCAGCTCCGTCATCCCTTCCAGCAGCGAGGCGCCTCCGGTCAGCACCACGCCGGCACCGAGCAGGTCGGCCACGTGGTTCTTGCGGATTTCCTTCTTCCCGAGCTCGAAGATCTCCTCGATCCGGGGCTCGATCATCATCGCGAGCATGTGGCGCGAGACTTCCCGGTCCAGCCTCCCTCCCACGCTCGGCACCTGCACGACCTCCTTGGGACTCACCATCGACGTGAGCGCGCACCCGCTCTGGAGCTTGAGCTGCTCCGCGCGCTCGACCGGGGTCCGGAGCCCGATCGCGAGATCGTTCGTCACATTGGCGCCGCCCAGGCCGATCACCGCCGTGTGGCGCACGCTCCCCTCGTAGAAGATCGCGACGTCGGTCGTTCCTCCGCCGATGTCGAAGAGCGCCACGCCCAGGTCGCGCTCGTCCGGAGCCAGGACCGCGTCCGCCGAGGCGAGCGGCTCCAGCACGAGCTCTTCGACCTCGAGCCCGGCCCGCTCCGCGGCGCGGATCACGTTGCGGCACGCGGATGCCGCGCCGGTGATGATGTGAACCTCCGCCTCGAGGCGGACCCCCGACATCCCGACCGGGTCACGGATGCCGTCCTGGTCGTCCACGATGAACTCTTGCGGAAGCACGTGGAGGATTTCCCGGTCCGTGGGGATCGCGACCGCCTTGGCCGCCTCGATCACCCGCTCCAAATCGTGCGGCCGGATCTCCGCGTCCTTGCGCGAGACCGCGATCACTCCGCGGCTGTTGATGCCCCGGATGTGGTCCCCGGCGATCCCGGCGTACACGCCGCGGATGGTCCGGCCCGACATCCGTTCCGCCTCCTGGATCGCGTACTGGATCGACCGGGTCGTCTTCTCGAGGTTCACGACGACGCCGCGCTTGAGCCCATCGGAGGGCGCCTCGCCCACGCCGATGATGCGGATCCCCTCCCCGCCCTCCTCGGGCTCCGCGACAATGGCGGTGATCTTCGTCGTGCCGATGTCCAGCCCAGCGTAGATTCTGGCCTCCGCCATCAGTTCCCCCCGGTCACACTTTGTCCCGCGTAGCCGGCACCCCGCCCAAACTGTCTGGAGCGCACCGGACGATTACCTGTCCACGATATCGAGCGTCCAAGCCCAGCACCCGCCGATCGCGATCGCGCAGGTCTCGGAGCGTCGCGGCGAGCGCCTTCAGGCAGCGCGGCGTCACGCGCTCCGGATCGATCAGGATCGGAATCTGATCCCGGGAGGTCCGGAGCACGAACCACCGGGGATCGCTTACGACGATCTCGGAGATCTCGGACAGGAGCCCGATATCCGGCGCCTCGAGCATCGACACCACACGCAGAACGTCGGCGAACCGGGAAGCCGTGACCCGCGTTCCGGGGCGGTGCGCCGCGATCGCAAGCCCCGTCACGACCGGCCGGTCGGCGATCAGCCCCCGCGCGAGCGGAGGAAGAACGGTCCCCGTGGAATCGACCTCCAGGAGCGTCCCCGAGTTCACGAGCACGAACGGACGGCGCTCGCGGACGGAGACACGCACCGCCGCGGGCAGGAACACCACCGAGGCGCTCTCGATCCGCGGATTGCGCGTGAGCGAGCGCACGATCTCGGCCGGCCGTACCTCGAAAAGGCTCTCCCCGGATTGGACCGGGATCGAGGGACGGATCTCCTCGGGCGAGAGATAGAGTAGCCCGGTTACCTCGACCCGCCCCGCCTGGAACAGGGGCAGCCTGCCGAGCACGCGCGCGGCCAGCGGCCAGAGCTTCGCGAGGCCGGCGAGCACGAGGAGGAGAAGGATCGCGGAGAGAAGGATCCTCCGATTTCTCCTCCGCCGCTCGGGCAGCTTGAGACACGCCGCCGTGCGACAACCCGCCCTCACGCGACCCCTCCCGAAGTCCGCGGCTCCACCCGCTCCATACCGCCACGCGCCAGCTCGCCCACGCGGTAGACGTCCCCCGCTCCGATCGTGACGAAGAGATCCCCCGGGCGCAGCATCTCGCGGGCAATCTTCGCGGCCTGGCCGAAATCCGCCGCCATGCGCACCGAGGCCGTCCCGTTCGCGCGGATACCGTCGACCAGGATCTCCGACGTGACGCCCGCGATCGCCGTCTCGCCGGCTGGATAGATCGGAAGGAGCACCAGCTCCGAAACACCGGTGAAGCAGGTCGCGAAGCGTTCTCTCAAAGCCTGCGTGCGCGTGAAGCGGTGCGGCTGGAACACGGCGACGATCCTCTTGCCGTAGGTGTCGCGGAGCGCCCGGATCACGGCCTCGATCTCGGTCGGATGGTGTCCGTAGTCATCGACCCAGAGCGCCCCCCGCACTTCCCCGCGGACTTCGAGCCTCCGGCTCACGCCGGTGAACTCGTGCAGCGCTTCCCGGATCTTGGAAATCGGGATCCCCAGCTCCCATGCCGCGACGGTCGCGGCGAGCGCATTCCGCGCGTTGTGGGCGCCGGTGATCCGGAGCTCGAAGAGCCCCTCTTCGCGCCCGCGTGCCCGGAGCGTGTAACGCACGCCCCGCGCGTCGACGTGGAGGTCGGAGCCCTCGAAGTCCGCGCCCTTCATGAATCCATACGTGAGCAGGCGCCGCTTCACCCCCGAACGGAGCGGGGTCACGTTCGGATCGTCGTGCGGCAGGACCACCGTGCCGTAAAAGGGAACCCGGTTTACGAAGTTCAAGAAGGTCTCCTGCACGTGGGCCAAGTCCCTGTAATAGTCCAGGTGCTCGGCGTCGACGTTCGTCACGACGGCGATCGTCGGCGTGAGCAGGAGGAAGCTCCCGTCACTCTCGTCCGCCTCCGCCACGAGGAACGGACCGGTTCCGAGACGCGCGTGCGCTCCCACGGCCTTCACCCGCCCCCCGACGATCACGGTGGGATCGAGCCCGCCGTGGGCCAGGATCGCTCCGACCATCGACGTGGTCGTGGTCTTCCCGTGTGCGCCGGCGACCGCGACCGAGTACTTGATCCGCATCAGCTCGGCGAGCATCTCGGCGCGCGGGATGACCGGGATCGAGCCCTCGTGCGCGCGCCGGATTTCTGGATTGGATTCCGCGATCGCGGTCGAGACGACCACGACGTCGGCCCCCTCCACCTGCTCTGCGCGATGGCCCACGAAGATGCGCGCGCCGAGCGAACGGAGCCGCCCGACCGGCTCGGATTCCTTCACGTCCGATCCCGAGACCTGGTAGCCCAGGTTCAAGAGCACCTCCGCGATCCCGCTCATCCCGCTTCCCCCGATGCCCACGAGGTGAATTCTCCGAATCCTTCCGTACATGCGATCTCAGCCCTCGCGCGGGATCGGGCCCCCATGGATCAGCTGCTCCATGGAACGCGCGATGCGCTGGGCCGCATCGACCCGCGCGAACGCCCGCGCGTTTCTTCCCAGGCGGCGGAGCCGCGGCTCGTCGCGGAGCAACGACTCGATCTTCGTGGCCAGTGTCTCGGGCCCCAGATCCTTGTCCGCGATGACCAGCGCGGCGTCCCGATCCAAGAGCCCCCGCGCGTTGTGCGTCTGGTGATCCCGGGTCGCGTGGGGGTAGGGCACGAGGATCGCCGCGATGCCGCACGCGGTCAGTTCGGCGATCGTCATCGCTCCGGCCCGGCAAACCGCGATATCCGCGACCGCGTACGCCTTCTCGATCTGCTCCAGATAGGCGAACACGCGGACCTTGATCGAAAAGCTCCGGAACTTCTGCTGCATCGCTTCGAAGTCCTCGGCTCCCGTCTGCCAGATCACCTGAACCTGGGAAACGTGCTTCAACCGCTCGAGCGCGCCCTCCATCGCCCGGTTGATGCTCGAAGCGCCCCGGCTCCCGCCGAAGACGAAGAGCGTCCGCTTCTCGGGATCCAGCCCGAATGCCTCATAGGCGCTCGACCGGTCTTGCTGAAGCAGGGAGCGGCGGATCGGATTCCCCGAGACACGGAGGTTGTTCTTGCGCCGGAAGTATCCCCGCGACTCCAGAAAGCTGATGTGGACTTCGGTCGATATCAGATTCAGCCAGCGGTTGGTAGCCCCGGGGATCGAGTTCTGCTCCTGGATGATCACCGGAATCCCGAACAGTCTCGCGACCAGGACCACCGGAGCGCTCACGTAGCTCCCGGTCCCCACCACGACGTGGGGTTTCAGGTTCACGATCAGGCGGAACGACTGCACGAGACCCTGGACCAGCCCGAACGCGGCGAGGATCCAGCCGGGACCCGGCCGCCGCGGAAGCCCGCGCGCCGCGATCGTCTCGAGCGTGAATCCCGCCCGCGGGACCGCCTTGATTTCGGGCCCGCGGCTCGTCCCGACGAACACCACCTTCGAGTCGGGGTGCATCCGCATCCACTCCTCCGCGATGGCGATCCCCGGATACAGATGCCCGCCGGTCCCTCCGGCGGCGATCAGCACCCGGATCGCGCCGCCGCTAGCGGCCAGCCGGGCGTTTCCGCGCGGCAGGTCCGACGGACGGGCCGGTTCGAATGCCGGTTTTGGTCTGGCTTGCGACGTTGAGTAGGACACCCACCACCCCCAAATTCACGACCAATGCCGACCCCCCATAGCTCAGGAATGGAAGCGGCAATCCGGTCGTCGGGATGATCCCGGTCACCACCGAGATGTTCATCCCGACGTAAACAGCGAGGCTCACGGTCGAGCCGGCCGCGAGCAGAAACCCGAGACGGTCCGGTGCCTTGCCCGCGATCTTGAGGCCGCGCAGGAAGAGCAGGACGAAGGCGAGGAGCACGGAGGCGGTTCCGACGAGTCCGAGCTCTTCGCCGATCACGGCATAGATGAAATCGGTGTGCGGATCCGGGAGGAAGAAGAACTTCTGCATCCCGCGCCCCGGCCCCTCCCCCATGATTCCGCCCGATCCCAGCGCAACGATCGATTGGTGGAGCTGCCAGCCCTTCCCCTGGACGTCCGTCCCGGATGACCAGTGCGAGAGCCATCCCTGCACGCGGTCCATCATGTAGGGGTGACGCACCACCTGCACCGAGGCGAGGAGCGCGCCCGCGCCGGCGAGAAGCGCCAGATGGCGGAACTTGGCGCCCGCCAAGTGGAGCATGAGGAACCCGGTCACGAGAAGCGCGATCGTGCTGCCGAGGTTGGGCTGCTTCAAGATCAGGATCGCGATCAGGCCGAGCACGCCGGCGGCGGGGAGCAGGCCGTCGCGGAACGAGCGGATCCGGTCCCCTTTCCGGTCGAGGAGCTTGGCGAGATAGACGACGCAGATCGCGCGCGCGATCTCCGTGGGCTGGAGCGTGAACTCGGCGACCGAGAGCCAGCGGTTGGAGCCGCGGACCCCGGCGCCCCCCAGGACGACGAGAACGGTGAGAAGCCCCACGCTCAGGGCCAGGCCCCAGGGCGCGATCGGGACGAGGCGGTGGTAGTCGAGCCGCGCGAGGAAGAGCATCACGGCCAGCCCGAGCACGAGCCGCAGCGCCTGGCGCTTCAGAAAGAAGAACTGCGAATGGTAGCGGTCCGCACCCAGCACCGCGCTCGAGGAGTAGACCATGACCAGCCCCAGGGCGAGGAGCCCCAGCACCGGGAGCAGGATCCCCCAGTCGAGCCTCCGCGGAGCCGCCATCGCCAAGCTCATCGGCGCGCCTTCGTCAGGGAGCGTTTCATTTCCAGCACGGCGGCCTCGAAACGCGCGCCGCGCTCCTCGAAGTTCCGGAACATGTCGTAGCTCGCGCAGCCCGGGGAGAGGAGCACGACGCCTCCGGGCTGCGTCCGGGCGCGCGCGATCGGAACCGCCTCCTCGAGGGTCCCGGCGCGGTCGTGGGGCAGGTCGGGCCAGGACTGCTCGATCTTCGAGGCCGCTTCGCCGACGGTGACCGCGTGGCGCACGCGCTCCATCACCAGCGGCCGGATCGAGACAAAATCCCCGTCCTTGTCCCGGCCCCCGGCGATGAGCGTCACGGGCTCGGAGAAGGATTCGAGCGCCCGCTTCAGCGCGTCGACGTTCGTCGCCTTCGAGTCGTTCACGTACCGGACGCCGTCGATCTCGGCCACCGGAGCCAGCCGGTGTGGAAGCCCGCGGAATTCACGCAAGGCCTTCGCGATCGCGCGCTCGGGAATGCCCACCGCGAGCGCGGCAGCGGCGGCCGCCGCCATGTTCTCGGTGTTGTGCGGTCCCGGCAGGGCCGCTTCGTCTCGGCGGATCAGGGTCCCGGTCCTGCCCTGGAATCGGAACCGGAGCGAATTCCCGTCGAGCCATACGCCGTCCCCGGTCGGGTCCGCGAACCCGAACCAGAGGGGCCGAGACTTCATCGTGCGGAGCAGCAGGTCGATCCGCGCGTCGCCGAGGGGCTGCACCCGGAATTCCTCCTCGTTCTGAAACTGGAAGAGCCGCGATTTGAGCCCGGCGTAGCGCTCCATGCTCCCGTGACGGTCCAGGTGGTCCGGTGTCACGTTGAGAAGGACGCCCACCTTGGGGTGGAATCGCGAGCAGGATTCGAGCTGAAAACTCGAGATCTCGACCACCAGGAGGCCGCTCTCGGGGACCGTCTCCGCCTTCTCGGAGAGCGCCGTCCCGATGTTGCCGAGCACTTCGGTCTTCCGCCCCGCCGCCCGTCCCATCGCGCCCAGGAGCTCCACGGTCGTGCTCTTGCCATTGGTGCCGGTCACCGCGACGATCGGAGCCTGGGCAACCGCGAAGCCGAGCTCCACCTCCGCCACGATCGGGATCCCGCGCCGCTCCGCATCCGTGAGGAGCGGAAGATCGAGCGGCACCCCAGGGCTCACGACGACGAGGTCGCGGTCGTCCAGCTCCCTGGGGTCCATCGATCCGAACTTGAGCTCCACTCCGAGATCCCTCAGTTCCCGCACCGTGTTCTCCAGCTCCTCCGCGCGCCTGCGGTCCACGCCGCGGACGCTGCACCCGTGCTTCAAGAGCACCTTCGACGCGGCGCACCCGCTCCGAGCCAGCCCAACGACCAGCGCCCGCGATCCCTCAAACCAAGCCCTGCCCTGCTCGGTCATTGGAGCTTGAGCGTGCTCAACCCCAGCAACGCGGAGAGCGCGGCCGCGATCCAGAACCGCACCACGACGCGCGGCTCGTTCCAACCGCTGAGCTCGAAATGATGATGGAGCGGAGCCATTTTCAGGATCCGCTTCCCCCAGACCTTGAACGACAGCACCTGCGCCATGACGGAGAGCGCCTCCGCCACGAATACCGCGCCCACGATCGCGAGCAGGAACTCGCGCTTGATCAGGACCGCCACCGTTCCCAGCGCGGCCCCGAGCGAAAGCGAGCCCGTGTCCCCCATGAAGACGTCTGCGGGGTGACAGTTCCACCACAGGAATCCCAGGGTCGCTCCGACGACGGCGGAGCAGAACACCGTGAGCTCCCCGGCTCCCTGGAAGTAGGGAATCTGGAGGTACTGCGAGAACTTCGCGTGGCCGGTCACGTAGCACATGGCGCCGAGCGCGAAGGCCGCGAAGGTGGTCATGCCGGCCGCGAGACCGTCCAGCCCGTCCGCGAGGTTCACCGCGTTGCTCGCCCCGGTCACGACGAGGATGACGAACGGCAGGTAGAGCCACCCGAAGTCCACGACCGTGCGCTTCAGGAAGGGGACGTTCGTTTCGGCGGGGTCGAGGACCCCGTGACCCGGATAGAAATAGACGGCGGAGAAGACCGCGACCCCGAGCAGGATCTGCCCGGCGAGCTTGTAGCGGCCCAGGAGCCCCTTCCGCATACGCTTCACCACGCGGAGGTAATCGTCGATGAACCCGACGAGACCCATCCAGAGCGTCGCGAGGAGCGCGATCCAGACGTTGCGGTTCTCGAGGTTGCCCCAGAGAAGGGTCGGGACCGCGATCGCGATCACGATGAGGATCCCCCCCATCGTGGGCGTTCCCGCCTTCGGAAGGTGGCTCTGCGGGCCGTCGTCCCGCACTTGCTGGCCGATCTTGAGCGCGCGCAATCTCCGGATCACGGGGGGACCGAGCACGAACGCGAGCAGGAGCGCCGTCGCGGCGGCGTAGGCCGATCGGAACGTGATGTAGCGGAAGACGTTCAGGGGCGGGAAGTGTTCGTGCAGCGGGTAGAGGAAGTGATAGAGCACGGCTAGTTCTTCCCCGCCGCGTGCATCGGGTCGAGGGCGTCCTTCTGCCCCGGCACGAGGCGCTCGACCACCTGCTCGAGCCGCATCCCGCGCGAGCCCTTGACCAGGACGAGATCCCCTGGGCGCGCGTCCTTCGCGACCGCGGCGGCCATCTCGGGAACCGAGGCGAAGAGACGAACCCGCTTCGCCTCGACGCCCGCCGCGCGGGCGCCCCGCTCCGTGGCCTTGGCGAACTCGCCGGCGATGTAGAGCCACGAGCCGCGCGGCACCTGCCGGCCCAGCTCCTCGTGGAACCGCTCCGAATCGGGCCCCAGCTCCAGCATGTCCCCGAGCACCGCGCGGCGATCCCCGCTCGCCTCGATCGCGGCGAGAAGCAGAAGCGCCTCCCGCATCGAAGCGGGATTCGCGTTGTACGCGTCGTCGAGCACGAAGACGCCCCCGGACGCGAGAAGCTCCAGCCGGTGGCGCTCGGGACGGAGCGCGCCGAGCGCTTCGGCCGCCTTCGCTCTCTCGATCCCGAAATGATCTCCCACGAGAATCGCGGCCAGCGCGTTCCGCACGTTGTGCCGGCCGAGGAGCCGGAGCGAAACCTCGGTCCCGTCCGGGAGGGCGAAGTGGGCTCCCCCATGCGCGGTGAGCGACATGCGCGCGGGAACCAGGTCCGCCGCGCGGTTCTCGAGCGCGTAGCTCTTCATCGAGATCTCCCGGCTCCGGTTCATATTCCAGAGCCGCTCGTCGTCCGCGTTCAGGACGAGCAGGCCGTCGCGCGGGAGCGCTTCCGCGAGCTCGCTCTTGGCCCGCGCCACTTCGTCCAGGGTTCCGAGGGAGGCCAGGTGGGCCGCGGCGGCGTTCGTGAGCACGCCGACGTTCGGGAGCGAAAGAAGCGCAAGCTCGCGGATCTCTCCGCGCGCGCTCATGCCCATCTCGAGGACGAGCATCTCGTGGTCGGGCGTGAGCCGGGTGAGGGTCAAGGGGACCCCGATGTGGTTGTTCAGGTTTCCGCGGTTCTTGTGCACGCGGTAGCGCGCCCCGAGCACCGCCGCGATCATCTCCTTCGTCGTGGTCTTGCCGTTCGAGCCGGTGACGGCCGTGACGGGGATTCCCGATTTCGCGCGGCAATGCCGTCCAAGGCTCTGGAGCGCCCGGAGCGGATCCCGGACGAGGACGACCGGCTTGCCGGACCGCGCCCACGCCGGGTCCCGTGGCCTCGCGTCCGAGACGAGGGACCCCCCCGCGTTTCCATCGAGCGTCGAGGCGACGAAGTCGTGGCCGTCCGCGCGCGTTCCCGGGAGTGGGACGAAGAGCTCTCCGCCCCCAAGCGTCCGACTGTCGATCGAACAGCCGCTGAATGCCGGGACCGCCGTGAGCTTCCCGTCCGGAAACGCCGGCGTTCCCCCGGTGACACGGAGGACATCCTCGAGCGTGAGCCAGGGGCTCGGGGGCGGGCTCAACGCTTGAATCCCCGTCCCCGGAGCGCCGCGCGCGCCGCTTCGCGGTCGTCGAACGGGAGCGTCTTCGAGCCGATGATCTGGTAGGTCTCGTGGCCTTTCCCCGCGATCAGGAGCGCGTCGCCCGGGGCGCACGCGTCGATCCCCGCGGAGATCGCCTGGGCGCGGTCCAGGATCGTCCGCACGTTCGTGGAGCCCCGGACCCCTGCCTCGATGTCGCGCAGGATCGCGGCCGGGTCTTCGCTCCTCGGGTTGTCGGAGGTGAGGATCACCTTGTCGGCGAGCCGCGCCGCCACGGAGCCCATGAGCGGCCGCTTGCCCTTGTCCCGGTCCCCGCCGCAGCCGAAGACGCAGAGGAGGCGGGCGGGCGCGAACGCGCGAACCGCTTCGAGGGCGCGCTCGAGCGCGTCGGGCGTGTGGGCGTAGTCGACGAGCACCTGGAAGGGCTGCCCCTCGTCGACCGTCTCGAGCCTCCCTGGGACCACGGAGAGCTTCTTGAGCCCGCGGACGATCGAAGCGCTTGGAATCCCGAGCGCCCGGGCGGCGGCGAACGCGGCGAGCGCGTTCATCGCGTTGAATGCGCCGCGAAGGCGGAGCGAGACCGGGGTCACCTCCCCGTCGTGACGGATCCGGAACGCGGTGCCGTCCGGCCTCAAGCGGATGTCCTCGGCGCGAATCTCGGCTTCTGCTCCGGTGCCGAACCCCACCACCGGACAGTCGGCGCGCTCCTGGATCCAGCGCCCCACGGGATCGTCCACGTTGACCGCCCCGGTGAAGCGCTTCGTCCGATCCCCACGGGTCTCGGTGCGGAAGAGGCGCGCTTTCGCGTCGCGATAGGATTCGAGCGTTCCGTGAAAATCGAGATGGTCCTGGGTCAAGTTCGTGAACACGCCCACGTCGAACGCCAGGCCGTACGTCCGCTCGAGCGCCAGCGCGTGGGAGGAGACCTCCATCGCGACGGCGGTGGCCCCGCGGGCGCGCCAGTCGCGTAGCATCCTCATGAGGTCCGGGGCCTCCGGTGTCGTGTGGGGAGCTGCTTCACGGCGGCCGTCGAATTCGTATCCGACCGTGCCGATGAATCCTGCTTTCATTCCCGCTTCCTCGAACACCGCGCGGATCAGATGCGCGGTCGTCGTCTTTCCGTTCGTTCCGGTCACTCCCGCCAGCACGAGCTCGCGCGAGGGATGACGCGTCTCCTCGGCCGCCAGGATCGCGAGCGCGCGGCGCGCGTCGGCCACGCGGACTTGGGGGATTTCCGCCCCCGGGACGAAATGCTCGACCACCGCCGCCGCGGCGCCCTTCTTCGCCGCGGGCCCGACGTAGGCGTGGCCGTCCTGTTTCAACCCGGAGACCGCGACGAACACGTCGCGCGGGCTCACCTCACGCGAGTCGTAGCGGACCCGCTCCCATTCCCCGTGAAGCGCCCCCTTGGTCTCCGACGCCCCCAGGACCCCGGGGAGCGCCTCGACGCGCAAGGCGTTGAGCGCGATCACAAACTCCGTGGCGCGCACCGGAGCGCGCACGACTGCCCGGCTCGGACTGCCGATCCGGGCATGGGATCCTGTTCCACGACCTGCCCGCTTCCCGCCACGGAGGCGATGCGCACCGAGAGCGCGCTCAGCCGCGCCACGGCTTCCCGCACCGCGAGGCCTCGAAGATCCGGGAACCCGGTGTCCGGCGGAGGGTCGGTCGAGAGGACGATCCGCACGACCTCGCCCGATCGCGCGTTGGTCCCGGGCTCCGGCGACTGGACCGCCACGCGCGC
>Ga0137396_10000069_pt1 | contig 35239 bp, 31 predicted proteins | sample czc16metaG_FD_108284 | JGI IMG/M metagenome (GOLD analysis project Ga0137396, IMG submission 108284) | Vadose zone soil microbial communities from Angelo Coast Range Reserve, California, USA - czcobulk3.16 metaG | ecosystem: Environmental > Terrestrial > Soil > Vadose zone | place: USA...
TCCCGAGGAAGCGCAACGAATGGCGGAGCGACTCGCCGAACAGCCGGAGCAAATGGTCGCCGCAATGGCGCAAAGCGAGCTCGGCCTGTCCCAACAACATTTCGGCAAACCGTGGACTTCGGCCGCATCGGCCGCGATCTCGACCGCGATCGGCGCGTTCATTCCGATCATTCCGTTTTTCTTCATGAGCGGGATCGCGGCTGTCGTTTGGGCATTCGTGATCAGCATTGTCGCGCATTTCGCCGTCGGCGCGGTAAAATCGCTGATCACCCTGCGCTCCTGGTGGGCATCGGGATTCGAAATGACAATCGTCGGTGTCATCGAAGCCGCCGTGACTTATGGTCTCGGCCTCGCCTTCGGCGCAATCTCGTGAAAACGCAATTCTTTGTCGCCGCGCTCGTATTCGCCTACTGCCAGAGCGCCGCGGCGGAAGCATTTCCGATCATCGATGTGCGGCACGGTTATCTGATCGGCGCGGTTGAAAACGGAAAGTGGATTGAGCCGACGGACGCGACGAAGTCGGTGAAAACGGGAGCGAAGCTGCAAGTCTATGGCGTCAACCGACCGGTTGGAAGTGTAACGGTCGTGAAACTCGACACAGAAGCGGAAGCGTGCCCAGATCGGCCGATGGTAAAGTTGAATCCGAAAAAATTGAAACAGGGCGAGATTGCGTTTGCGGCGAAATGGAATCCGCTACCGCGAAAACCGAAATCGCTCGACGTGAAAGACAAGAAGTATGTCGATCTTATGCGCGAGTTTTTGCGCGAGCGCGGCCTGAAAGATCCGGTCGTTCATATCACCCAAGCGGTGCAGATCGACCTCGATGGCGACGGCCAGGACGAAATCGTGATTTCGGCGACGCATTATAAGAACGGTGACGAGATTCCGGACGAACCGACGGCGAATACATATTCGTTCGTGATGATGGCGCGCTCCCTGAACGGAAAAATGGAAACGACATTAGTGGCGGGCGAATTTTATCCCGAAGCAAAAGGAGATGCTCCGCCGAACAAATTTGAAATCGCGGCGCTGCTCGATCTCAACGGCGACGGCAAGATCGACATCGTGGTACGCTCGGCTTACTACGAAGGCGACGAGACCAGTGTTTACGAATATTCCGGAGCGGGATTTAAGACGGCGCTGAGCGTTGGTTGCGGTCTGTAACCACCGTCCCAAAATCGATGTGAACAATCCCATTTGTGGGACGCGCCATAGGAGCGAAGTTTTTGTCGTTAACAACAAACCGCTGAATAGAAGCGGCTTGTAACGCCGTTTGCCGTCTGGCATATGGTTTGCATACTCTAGCTGGCGCGACTCTATTCCCGAGTCGCCCATCAACCTCATATGCATTTACGTCTAGTTATTCTCTTTGCCTTTGGTGCCGCCCTGTTCTCGAACGCGGCAGAAACTGAAAAAGCACCGACGCTCGATGAGCTGGTCGCGAAAAATATCGAAGCGAAGGGCGGAGCTGAAGCGCTCAAAGCTCTGAAATCGCTCAAACTCACCGGCAGACTGATCGTGAACGAAGGCCAGCTTCAGCTCGCATACGTTCAAGCCAAGAAGCGGCCGGGCGAGGTTCGCAGTGAGTTCACACTGCAAGGCATGACCGCCGTTCAAGCCTACGACGGCAAGGAAGGGTGGAAGATATCGCCATTCCAGGGACGCAAAGATCCGGAAAAAATGTCGGCCGACGACGTGAAGCCGTTGATGGAAGATGCCGAAATCGATGGACCGCTGGTGGATTGGAAAGCGAAAGAGAGCGCGCTCGAGTATCTCGGAAGAGAAGATGTCGATGGAACGTCGGCCTACAAAATCAAAGTCGTGCGCAAAAATGGCGACGTGAGTTTCGTCTATCTCGATCCGGACCACTTTCTCGAAATTCGAATTTTAACTCAGCGGATCAGACATGGCGCCCAGGAGGAAGTAGAAACGGACGTCGGCGATTACGAAAAAATCAGCGGCGTGTTCGTTCCATTTTCGATCGAAGCCGGGCACAAGGGCGATCCGGACAAACAAAAAATCGTCATTGAAAAAGCTGAAGCCAACGTGCCGGTGGATGACGCGATCTTTCATTTTCCGGCAACAGCTTCGAAATAGTTTCACTCTATGCGCTTTATTTATTTTTCTCTCACGATTGTTTTTTGCCTGATTATCGATCTAGCAACCGCGCAAAAGCAGCCGGCGTTTAGCTCCGCGACCATTTCCGGTTTGGGCGCGCGCAACATCGGCTCGGCCGCGATGAGCGGACGCATCTCGGCCGTCGCCGGAACGCGCGAACCTTCGGGAAAAATTACGCTTTTCGTCGCGGCTGCCAGCGGTGGCGTTTGGAAATCAGACGACGGCGGAACGAGATACCGCCCGGTTTTTGACGAGCAGTCGGCGCAATCGATCGGCGCCGTCGCGATCGACCCGAGCAACACGAAGAATGTTTGGGTCGGAACCGGCGAATCCTGGACGCGCAACAGCGTCTCGATCGGCGACGGAATTTATAAATCGAGTGACGGCGGCGAAACCTGGAACCACGTTGGTTTGGAGAAATCGGAACGCATTGCGCGAATCGCGATCACTCCGGGAAAGAGCGATGCCGTTTTTGCAGCGGTCCCGGGCGCGCTTTGGAGTGATTCGTCCGATCGCGGTCTCTACAAAACAACTGACGGCGGCAAGACGTGGAAAATAGTTTTGAAGGGAGCGAATCTTTCGACCGGTTGCACGGACGTCGCGATCGATCCGACGAATCCCAGCACCATGTTCGCCTGCCTGTGGGATTTCCGGCGTAAAGGCTGGGAATATCGGTCCGGTGGCGACGGACCGGACAAACCTTCAGCGAGCGGATTGTTTCGTTCGAACGATGGTGGCGAAACGTGGAGCGAAGTTACTCCGGAAGCCAACAAAGGTTTTCCGAAAAAACCTTATGGCCGGCTCGCGGTTGCGATCGCGCCTTCAAATCCAAAACGTGTCTATTGTTTCGTCGAATCACCGGCGAGTGCCCTGTTCGTGTCCGATGATGGCGGCGCGACCTGGGAACAACGCGACAAAAGCAATTGGATGGTGTGGCGCCCGTTCTATTTCGCGCGGTTGGTTGTCGATCCAAAAAATCCCGATCGCGTTTTTAAACCGGACGGCGCGCTGATTCTGAGCGAAGACGGCGGCAAGAGTTTCGCAGTGGTCGGCGGTTTTCAGGGAAGTCACGGCGACGACCACGATGTTTGGATCGACCCGGTGAATCCGCAGACGGTGTTTGCCGGAGACGACGGCGGAATGTGGTATTCCTACAATGGCGGGAGCAAATGGTGGAAAGGCGAAAATCTTCCCGTGTCGCAATTTTATCACGTGAGCGCGGACGACGAAGACCCGTATCGTGTTTATGGCGGCCTTCAGGACAACAGCTCATGGGTGGGCGATTCGCAATATCCGGGCGGGATCACCAATCATCGCTGGGAAAATGTCTACAACGGCGACGGGTTCTGGATCTTTCCCGATCCGGCCGACGCCGATTACATTTACGCCGAATATCAAGGCGGCGAGATCGCCCGCGTGAATCGGCGCACGCACGAAGCGCGTAACATCAAACCGCGACCGGATTACAAAGAGAAGTTGCGTTACAACTGGAACACGCCGATCGCGCTTTCGCCCAACGAAAAGGGAACCGTCTACATCGGTGCGCAATTTTTGTTTCGCTCGCGCGATCACGGCCAGAATTGGGAACGCATTTCGCCCGACCTGACGACCAACGATCCGCAAAAACAAAAGCAGGAACAATCCGGTGGCGTGACCGTGGACAATTCTTCGGCCGAAATGCACACCACGATTTATTCGATCAGCGAATCGCCGAAGGACAAAAATTTGATCTGGGTCGGGACCGACGACGGCAATCTTCAAATCACGCGCGATGGCGGAAAGACCTGGAACAACGTGGTCGCGAATGTGCCCGGGCTTCCGAAAAATTCGTGGGTGAGCTGGGTGCAAGCGAGCAATTTCGACGCCAGCACGGCCTACGCGGCGTTTGATCGACATACGTTCGGAGACATGGCGCCGTACGTTTTCAAAACGACCGATTTCGGAAAAACGTGGGCGCCGGTGGTCACAGACAAAGACGCGAAAACCGTTCGCGGCTACGCGCACGTGATCAAAGAAGATTTGGAAAAGCCGGAGCTGCTTTTTCTTGGTACTGAATTCGGATTGTGGATCTCAATCGATGGCGGAAAAACCTGGGCGCAATTCAAAGGGAACCATTTCCCGGCGGTTGCGGTCCGCGATTTGGCGATTCAACCGCGCGAGAACGATCTGGTTCTGGCGACGCACGGCCGCGGCATCTGGATCGTGGACGATATTGTTCCGCTCCGAAATCTGACGAACGATATTACTTCCAAAGAAGTCGCGTTTGTTAGCGCGCGGCCGGTGCAACAGCGCATCGAAGGAAGCGGCGGTTGGGCAAATGGCGACGCCGTCTTCGTCGGCGACAATCCGCCGGACGCCGCGGTGATCACTTATTATCAACGCGAGCGTCATCTGTTCGGGAAATTGAAAATCGAGATCCTCGATTCGACTGGTCGCGCGATTGATGAAGTTCCGGCGAGTAAACGGCCCGGTTTGAATCGCGTGACCTGGAGCATGCGAGAGAAGCCGCCGCGCGTGCCGCCCGCGGCGCAAATCGCGTTCTCCAGCTCGCGCGGACCTCGTCTTGTTCCGGGCGATTACGCCGTTCACCTGACCAAAGCCGGAAAAGTTTATGAAACGAAGTTGACCGTCGGTTTGGATCGGCGAGCGAAGTTTAACACGGAGGATCGGAAGGCGCAGTATGACGCGGCCATGAAAGTGCACGCGCTTTTCAACGACGAAAGCGCACTGCTGGATCGGATTTTGTTATTGCGACGCGACGTGGTGAAAGCGGCTTCCGCCATTGCCGAAAATGATCCCCTGAAAAAGAGCATCAAAGGTTTCGACGACAAGATCGAGACTGTTCGCAAGAAAATCGTTGCGACCAAAGAAGGCGGCGCAATTACCGGAGAGGAGCGACTACGCGAGCACACCGATCAACTTTACAGCGCGCTTCTCAGTTTCGAAGGCAAGCCGGGCGATTACCAGATCGCTTACATCGCGGCGCTGCGCCGGGAATTGGAAGACGTGACCAAGGACTTCGACCAGTTGCTGACGAAAGATTTGTCGAGCTTGAATGATTCTCTGAAATCAAAAGGCCAACCGCAAATCTCGGTCCCGCCGGCGAAAGTCGCGATCAGCGAAACGCAGCTCGGTTCAGGGACCGCAGGCGTGCCAGCTTCTCTGCTTCACTGACCGAAGATCGACCCGCCTTCGCCAACCGCCAGTCCGGCTCGGACCTACGGCGCGGCAGGCAGTGGCGCGTCAGCGGTAAAAACCGTGATACTGGTAGCCGCCGTCTTCAATAACGATCGACGCGGCCTCCCAGAGTGCAGTGAATGAGTAATTTTGGCCGGCCGCCAGATCGACGGTGCGATGCGTAAAATTCGTCTTGCCGTACGGGGACGGCGTGTCAGTTACAGTCAAGCGATGATGACCTGGTCGCACAATAGCTTGATAACCTTCGCCGCGCGCAAGCGTCGTAATCGGAATTCCATCAATGTAGATACTCAGGCCGATGTGGGTGCCGAAATCCGCTGCTCTGAAGATCGTCAAACCGCTATTGCCCATCAGTTCGCCTCGTGAGTAGTCGTAACCACCACCAGCCGAAACGGCCGCCACGATGGCGAGATTCATTGCCGCGAAAAGAAGAACGATCAGCTTGCTGCTCGAGTTGTAGTTTTTCATAGGGGACCTCCTCGCGTCACAATCATTCAACTGCGGCGTTGCCAAATAGTATCGGAAAGAATCGCCGAAGCCAAGCTTTTTCCTTGCGACCGAAAGTCGCGGCGGCGGTTTTGGAGGTAAGGGGATTCGAACCCCTGACCTTCTCATTGCGAACGAGACGCTCTACCAACTGAGCTATACCCCCATTTTACCTATATAATCCGACTGTCAGAACGGTGGCCGAAAATATCCTTTGCACACCGTTTTTATCCACTGTAGAATCTAGAATAGATGGGAGCATTACAGGGCAACAACGGCGCGTTTCAGAAAGTCGGACCATGTCTTTACCGGTACCGGAACGGCACCTACTATGCGCGGTTCAAGTCGGGCGGCAAAGAAATTCGTTGTAGCCTAGAGACAGCGGATCGCAAACTCGCCGAGCGAAACCTGGCTCGAAAGAAAGAGGAACAGTCTCAGATCGATCGTTCGCAAGGCAGGCTGACCCTAGCGGATTTATGCGATCGTTATCTGAAGACGATCCAGCACCAAAAACCGAAGACGGTCGAACGGAAGACTTTTATCGTTCGTAGAATCAAGGCTGATTGGCCGACCGGAAAACTCACACAAGTTGCGAAAATAAGGCCGAGCGATGTTGATGTCTGGTTATCGTGCTACCGATTTGGACCTGCATCCCGCAACCTGCATATCTCATGTATCAAAGAAGTTTTCGGCCTCGCATTACGCGACCGAATTATTGCTGTCTCGCCGGCTGCCCACCTGCAGTCAGCGCGGCGTGCGAAGCCGATTCGGTTAACGCCAAACTATGATCAATTCAAGGCGATCATAGCCGATGTGCGTGCTCAGCAATTCAATGCCGATGCTGCGGAGAGTGCAGATTTCTTGGAATTTTTGGGTCTCGCGGGTCTCGGTCAAGCGGAGGCCAGCTCACTGAAGCGATCTGACATCGATCTGGAAGCCGGGCGAATCATCACGTTTCGACACAAAACAGCTACTGGGTTTTCGATCCCGATTTTCCCGCAGATCCGGCCATTGCTCGAACGGCTCTGTGAGGGAAAATCCCACGAACATTTCGTTTTCAAGATACACGACGCAAAGAAAGCTCTTGCCGGTGCTTGCCGTCGCTTGAACCTGCCGCCTTTTAGTCAACGCTCGTTGCGAAGGATGTTTATTACTCGTGCAATCGAAAAGGGTATCGATGTCAAAGTCATCGCCGAGTGGCAGGCTCACAAGGACGGTGGCAAATTAATCCTGGATACGTATTCGCATGTGAACCGGGCACATTCGGACAAAATGGCTAGCTTGATGCACTGAGCGGCGAGGCGATGGGTTGAATGAAGCATCCGTTCGATAAAGCGTTGAATCTGACCGAAGCTCAAAAGGTCTCAAAACCCGCGTTCGGCACTGTTATCAAACTTACTGATCTAACGAACCAAGGCGACCAGGATGCAGCCGCTGAGTTGTTCAGGCTCGCAGCGTTCGCCGCAGAAATACTGAAGCAACAGTGCGAGGCAAATCCGGAAATGTTCGCGCCGATTGCAGCGAATCAAGTTGCTTGGCCAGCAATGCACAGCCTGCATAGAGGTTTGGTGCAGAAGAACGATGCACTATTGAAGAATTTGAAGCTTGCCTCGAACACGGACATCAACATCTCAGAAAAGGGAAAGGCTTTCTCCTTTGACACTCCCGCAACTCGCGTTGCGCTAGATCATTATAGGCTCGCTCGCATATTGCGTCGGGCGCCGATAGACGAATGGAGTGTCGACGAATGGATCACTGTGTACACGATTTGCGATTCTTCGACGCCGAATCGTTTGCGCACGTGGGAAGCGTGGGGGCAAAGCGGATCTGGGAAATCCCTTCCGCCGTTGTCGAAAAACACGTCGTTACAATGGAAGAAGGCATTTCCTACATTCTTCCGACTCGTGCATGGCGAAGATTTCGACGAGTGCGCCAAGTTGGAAAATCTGCGGGATTCCGTATCGCAGAGTTCAAAGGACGGTAGTAACAATGTCGGCGGTCGTGGGACCGTTAGAAAGCGAATGCTTCAAGCCGTGACACAAGCGATTGATTCAATCGCGGCTTGGAATGAATAACGAACCGGTCAAGAGCATCGCCGGCATTTGCGGAACAGTTTTTGTTCCGGCCTGGGGCGCGCGAGTTCTTCGACGCGAACAACGGCTCGTCACCTTGGACTAAATAAACCGTGAAATAGTCTAACTGGGCGGGGACGGTTCTGAATAAGTTCCGCTCGTTTATGAAACCTCCCAGCGCGCCGATTGGCGCATTAAAGCTAAAGGACGCTGCCCAATATCTTGGCGGCGTGTCCACCATCACTGTCCGTCGCTTAATAAAGCGCGGACTCATCAAACCAAACCGCGCGTTGCGCCACGTCTTGATTCCAGTAGCGGAATTAGACCGTTTCATCGGTGGCAAAGAAAGGAGCCCGCGATGATCAAGGCTTCCAACTCCCCGCAGCCGGAGTCCACATTGGACGAGGCGCCGCAAGCCGTATGCGCGATTCTCGTGTCGCGCGTGAAGAACGCGACAGACGTCCAACCAACGGATTGTTCCGCAACGGAGATCGTCGCGCAGGTTCGCTCAGGTGAAGGCACACTGCGCGAGCGAGTCCTTCGAATCCGAAACGAATACTGGCGCGTCATGTCCGAAACAAACAATGACAGAAAGGTCGCGAAGACTGCTGTAGACAAATGGAAAAAGAGCCTGCCGGCAGCTATGTGGTCTGGGACCTTCAGCCGACGAAAACAAAATGCTCTGTTGCAACACTCGGGGCTGCTGTGTGCCGATCTTGACGCGATTGGGACCGAGAGCCTGACAGAGGTTCGCGCCAAACTGCAAAGAAGCATGTTCCTATGGGCGCTCTTCACCTCCCCAACGGGCGATGGCCTCAAAGCAGTCTTTCGAATACCGGCTGAGGCCGAGAAACACGAAGCCAGCTTCCGCGCCGTGGAGAAACACGTCGCCGAGTTAGCTAATCTGCCGATTGACGAGAAGTGCTCGGATGTATCACGGCTTTGTTTCTTGAGCCACGACCCTGACGCTTATTTCAATCCGAACGCGGGCGAATTACCGGTGACGGTCGAAGCTAAGCCTAAACGGGAGGTTAAGACGGAAATTGCCGACGAGAAGTTGCAAAGGCGGCGAGAAATCGCTGAAGAAGTGCTTGGGGAAATTAACTGGGACAGCAACAGTGCCGGCTACTGCACCTGTCCCGCACAGCACCTGCACAATACTGGTGATGGAGGCCGTGACTGCGAGGTTTACCTCGATCGGGTCCCAACCCTTCACTGTTTTCATGAAAGCTGTCTTGGCGTCGTCGCCGGTGTAAACCATGAGCTGCGGTCGCGAATCGGCAAATCTGAATCCACGGGCAATCGGCAAAACATCGAGACCGCTGCTTCCATTCCAATTCAACTTCCCGACATCGTCTCCGCAGATCAGTTCCTAAAGGAAAAATTGGAGATACCAGCCGAACTGGTATCAGGACTGATCCACGCTGCGACGACGGGCATGTTCGCGGGCGGCAGCAAAACCTGCAAAACGTTCACGATGCTAGACCTTGGAATTAGCGTCTCTCAGGGTGTTCAGTGGTGGGGCCGCGATGTTCAGCAAGGCAGGGTGCTGTATGTGAACTTCGAACTTGCCCCGGCTTTTCTTCAGCAACGTCTATTTGCGTTGGCAGATGCCAAAGGTGTCGGAGTGTTGGATGCCGACGGCCTGGTAGTATCGCTTCCCAACTTCGACATCTGGAATCTGCGTGGATATGCAACGGACGTGAAACAGTTGATGCCCCGCATCATTGATCGATGTCGCGGACACGACTACTCGATGATCATTCTCGATCCTATTTATAAATTAATGGGTGGAAGGAATGAGAATGACGCCGGCCAAATGACGGAAGTTCTAAACGAGTTCGACGCTCTGGCGCACGAGGTTGGTGCGGCGGTGGTCTACAGCCATCATTTCGCGAAGGGGTCGGCGTCCAACAAGGAGCAGATTGATCGCGCAAGTGGCAGTGGTGTGTTTGGTCGTCAGCCAGACAGCATTGTCACTCTTACTGCACATGAAGAGGACAGCGCGTTTGTCGTGGAAGCCACCCTGAGAAACTTACCAGCACCGAAGGCATTTGTGGTGCGCTGGGCCTACCCGCTGATGCAGATGGCACGTGAACTCGATCCGAAGAAGTTAAAAAAGAGGCGAGGAGCAAGGACGCAGTACACCGTTGGTGACATCCTCGGTTGTTTGGTCGACGGAATGACCACCGGGCAATGGAAGGAAGCGGCCATAGATAAAGAGGGGCTCGCCGCCTCAACATTCGCCAAATTAAAAAAAGAAGCAGTAAGGGAAGGTCGCGTTCAAGCAAAAGGTAACGAATGGGTTCACATACCTGTGATTCACGCGGTCAATCCGATGACCGGAGAGTCGAAAGTGCGTGTTGCCGCGCCACACGAACGGATCAACACAGAGACTGCCGCGTGAGCGACGCCAAACGTTGGGGCGGCCGGTTCGAAAAAATCATTGGTCCGGCTGCCACTCGGCGACGCTCGCTGCCCCAGTTCGACCGATTATCCGGTATCCTAAAGGATTACCGGATTATCGGAGAACCGTTTACTGTTTTTTAATCCGAGAATTGGATTTTGGAATTATCGGATTGTCGGAGTAGGCAACACGAACGTCGTCCGCGGCGGCAACTTTGCCGCTCAGACGGCCAACAATGCTGATCTAAAAGGCCCTTGCGAGAAAATTGACGTTCGCTACCAAATTCGTTCGCATCCCTTTGCGAACGCCTCGCCTGCGGGCAAATCCAATCTCAGCGCCTGCGAAAATATTGGCAAGAAGGCCAACAAGGGCCGACAGTTTTATGTAAGATTTAAGTTTGGCGCGGAGGAGCGTGCGAAGCGCCTGCGTTGGTGTCTAGTCTAAATATGAACCCAAGAAAACTCGATTGAGGGCACCCGAGGCACGTGGGTTGTAGGTGTCCAAATTTGGCAGCATTGATGGAATCCTTGGCCGAGAACTGTCTACCGATAACAGGCTCAGATTTGTCGGGCGTTGATGATTTAGATAAGCCACTTACGACGGTTGATCGCGTGCGTTGGTTCGACGTTATGAGCGCCTACAACGCGGCCGCGAAGGAGGCTAAGGAAAAGGGTGCAGAGAAGGCGGCAAACGCCTATCGATCAGTTGCGATCTTATGCTCCTTTCACACGCATTTCGACAATGCTTATGAGCCGTATACGGCTGCCGTCATTATGAACGGAAGGCGCTCCCTTGTCCCTGGCGACCTGTCGAATGCGGACCTGGACAGCGTCGCAGCACTTAGGCTCAAGACAAAGGAGCCACTCCTTAGGGCACGAGTGGGCGACATCTTATGGGTACGGCGCCACGACCACATTGCCGCAAAAGAAGCGTCAGCGGACTACATCGTTGCAGCGAAAGCACTTCTGAACAAAGGGAACCAGATACTCGCGGTCGACCTTTTCCGCCGTGCGCTACAACTCGGGCATTGGTTAGGCCGGGAAAATGACGCATGGCATGACGCAGAAGCGGCGACACTTGGTGCTCTGAAAAATCTACCCGTAACGGGCGAACGTTCTTTGGCGGTCCATTTCCTCGACATTTTGGTTCAAATGAACGCTGGAGATGCAGCTGAACTCGCGGCAATTGCAAGGCAATATGCGGAGAAAGCCTTAGGCGACAAACAGCCATCGCGAGCACGGGATTATCGTCTTCACGAAGCCGCTCTATGGCACCGCGCTAAAGACGAAACGAATGAACGAGTGGCTCGGCTTGAGGCAGCGAAAACTTACGAGATTGAGGCCGAACGATGGATAGAAGGTGAGAAACCCAGCTATTTCGCTGCTAGCGGTGCCCTCACAAAAGGTATTGAGGCACTTCGACAGGCGCACGGCGATCCCGCGCACATAGAAGAACTTCGCCAAAGACTGATGCGCTATCAGCGCGAATCGATGAAAGAAATGAAGACCTTCGAGCAGCGAATAGATATTTCCGACGCTGTTAGACAGGCAGTAGAGCGTGTAACCGTCCCGGATTTTCGTGAAGCGTTAAAGCTGCTTGCTTTCTCAATGCCTCTCGTTGATCCCGACACTCTTAGAAAGACGGTGTTGGCTGAGGCGAGTGAGTATGTTTGGCAAAGCATCGTTGATACGAGTCTGATCGACGAGTCAGGCCGTATCACAAAAAATATTGAACCGCTTGAGCGTGAGCAATCAAAACACGAAGCGGGCATCGAGAGTCGCATGTTTCGGCATGCGTCGGAGATCGATTGGCAGATTCGTGTATCGGCGTTTATAGAACCGGCTCGCAGGCAAATTTGGAGCCAGCATCTACCATCTGAACAGGAGTTCGACTTTTTAGTCGTGGATAATCCATTTGTTCCTCCCGGTCACGAGGGGATTTTTCGCCGAGGCCTCTATCATGGCCTGCAAGGAGATTTGCTTCTCTCCGGCCATCTCTTAACGCCGCAGATTGAAAATTCGATTAGGTACATCCTTGAACAGCGAGGCGTTGATGTTTCAAACCTCCAATCTGACTTAACTCAGCCGGTGAAAGTTCTTGGGCCTCTTTTGGACCTACCAGAGACCAAGAAATTATTCGGCGATGCCGTTCTGTTCGAACTCCGTGGCATCTTGATTGAGAAAACAGGTTACTCGTTTAGAAATCGCGTTGCGCACGGGTTCGTTAGTGAAAGGGAATGTTACGCGCCAGAAGGACTTAACCTTTGGTGGCTCGTGTTGCGGCTCTGCTATACGCCACTCATCTTGGGTCAGCAGGCCAACGAAGAACCGCAAGTAAGAAACGCTGATACGCGCTGATTCCTGGATGCGGTTTATGAAACCGACACGATGCGACAACATCGTGTTCGCGTGCTCGTCACAAATCCCACTCAGTCAAAGACATTCACTTTGCGGCCTGCGCGACGCCAGTATCACGGTGCGGTGCGATCAGCCGCGATTTCTGAAGGGAGCAGCGACTCGAGATGCTTGGTCATACTCTTCAGTTTCCAAAATCCTCCGGGTAGGACAGCCCGGCAGCGACGAAAATAGACATGTAGCGGTGCATCATCAGTGCATTGGCCGCCCCAGACAAACGGCTGACCAATTGAGGTTGCGACGATTTGGGTCTCTGACTTGCCCAACCAGTATTGTGCATATGGCAGCCATTCGGTTTTGGAATGGTCAGGGAAATCGAACTGTTCCTGAATACCGCCTAACTCCGGCCGCAGAATATATTCGTAGCCGAATGTCTGAAAGGCGCCTAGATATGCCATAATGAGGATCGCAACGCCATGGCGGTGCGCAAATTCCTCCGGCTCGTGTCGTCCTTCATCAAAAAGATCGCGAAACAGCCGATCATAAAGCCGGCCCTTCATCCCATTGCATCCGTCGTGTGATAATTTGCCGTCGCTGCGACATTGGCGCGGTTCCCGGCAAAGTACCGTAATCCCGCACCGCTGATTTTTCGTCCCCAAGCGCGCAAAATCGGCTGCGTCCTCGCGAACAACGTTTTTGGGAATAATGTGCTCAACACCATTCTTGAGAACTGTCTCGCGCGGAATGTCGCGCAAACAGATAGGGCATAGGATAACGTCCTGGCCGCTGTACTCCGGCTTCACGGCAATAAGATTGTCGTGCAAAACGGCGTAAACTTCTTCATTGATGCCGATTTTGGGTGGACTCGCCATCATATATATATATATATAAATACATGCGATCTGTCCCGATGTGCCGCAAAATCCGCTGCCTGCGCGCCAGCCGGACGCGATGAATTTAGAAACTTAGGTGTCCACCCTGCTCAGTAGATCATCCCACTCACACCCAAGCGCCCGTTTCAATCGACAGAGCACAATTAGCGACGGATGCCCTGCTCCTGCTTCTAGTTTCTGCAAATACCTTGCGTGAATGTCAGCACGTTCAGCTAATTCTTCTTGAGTCATTCCGCGTGCGGAGCGCACGCGCGCCAAATTGCGACCGAACTTGCTAAGCGGGTTGGCGGTTTTCACGTCGGAAACGCTGCGATTGAGCATTCCCGATGGGGAACTGTGTCACCACGCCCATAATGGGCGTGTTTTTTGCTTCACTAAAACACGCTAAAGTCCTAAAATCAGAGCTAGAAATGACAGCAACAAATAAGCACCGGCCGATCGACCCGCTGCAAATCTTCGGATTGAGACCGGCCGCGCCGCGCCGACTAAAGGGCAGACGCAAAGACTACACGTTCTACTTCGAAGGTGAGCGCCTCAATGACTACGTTGATGCACTGAGTTATTTGTACCCCAGCGGTGGCTGGGAATCGTGCCGTGCGGCAAAAGAGCATTTGGATCTACTTGGCGACAAGATAGAAGATCGTGATTTCTATTTTAAATTGAAAGTCGGCGACGGTTGGCACGAGGTAATCAGGCTCTCGCGGCGATCAATGGATTGCCTGCTCTTTGCGCTTTTCGGTCACCGCAACTGGGTGTTGCAAGAAGTTCTCGGCGAGCTGCGAAAGCGAGCAGTCGCGGAAAACGTAGTGCGCCGGCAACAAGACTGTTGGCCGCTTCCGTTTTGGACAAGAGCCGAATCGGGAGAGTGAGCGGACGAGCAGGGTTCCATGTCGGTTAGCGGGTATGAATCCCGAAGGCACTAACGGCATCGCGAACTATCCTTACAAGGGCATGCCGCTGAGCCGGCCCATTGCGATCGATTTTATAAAGGAACGGTTTGCAGGTACCCAAGCAAAGCGAGAAGAGATTGCCAGGGCTGTGTGCAGCGATCACCAGAAGCGAGGTGGGTTGCCGCCAGAAAACGTTTTCAGCGTTTTCCACAACGCGCTAGCCCGTATGAAAAAATTCGGAGAGGCTGAACCAGGTGACTTTTACGGCTACTGGAAAATCCTCCCAAAAAATGGCTGCGTTACGATGCCATCCAGGTCGAAGCGTGATTTGGAAGTGAGCGAAATCGGTGAAGGAAGCAAGTTCATCTATGTTGACTACTATCCATCACAAAAACGCGAGGATCGATGGCCGTGCAAGGTCGGGAGAACCGGCAATCCTAAGAAAAGGGCCCAGCAACTCGGAACGGCGAACCATGAAAAATTAGTTCACGCGCTTCGAATTCGGACTGACGAGCACGGGCTCTTGGAAAGAACGTTACATTATTTTCTTACGATAGCGGGGTATGGAATCAATCGAGATTGGTTCCGCACAACGCCAGAAGAAGTGGCAGGAATTTATGAGACGCTCAAGCGTGAGATCGCGTTGCTGAAGCACGCCGGCGCAAGCCTCGCGGGCAATTCAGATTAATCGCTCTTGCAGTACGAGCGCGAATTTTTCCGTTTGCTTTGGCGTAGTGTTCGCTCTTCTTGGATACGCTTTCTGAGATCGCCGGGCAAATCAAACAACAGCCACGCCAAGGCACATACGACGAACAAGAAAGGTAGCGCGGCAGCCTTGAGGAGAATGTTCCACGCAGGTTCTTGGGGAATTGTCGGCCACTTCGATGTCGCTTCTGCTTCGGCGTCGGCTTGCTCGATGACCCCAAGACCGAATCGGCGCTCGATTTCTTCGCGCATAATTTCGTTATAGCCTTCGGCGTGCTCCCGCTCTCCAGCGAAAAAGAGATCAGCGACCACGACTTTCGATTCAATTCCAAAGCGTTCTTTTAAAATCGCCGCGCCACGGTCACCGCCACCCCACGGTGAGACAAAAAGTTCAAGCGCCACCCGCCCTGCTGCAATATCTCGCTCGGCACCCTCGCGGCCATTTAGGTACGCTTCGATCGATGTAGTTTCGTTCACCTTGAGGAAATTACACCCAAGGGGCGCCTGCCGCTGTGTTCAAACAATGGTTCATCGGATTTTGGCGCCTTTTGCTTCGCGTTAATTTTTTGCGAGTCGCCCAAAGCTGTGTTCTGCAAATCAGTTGATTGTTTGAACACGCGCAACACTACTTGTCGAGCGCGGCTTTCACCCGCTGAACCGTTGAAATCCCTTTGGCAGTAATTTTCGCCGCGTTTCGGACTGATTGACCCGCTTTCAATCGACGCACGATGTCCCTGTGCTTTTGCAGAAACTGCTCAGGACTCAACGTCGTTCCTTTTCGCCGCCCGAGAACGACGCCTCTTTCGCGCGCGATAGCGAGACCCGATTTAATCCGTTCGCGCAGAGTCTCCGATTCATTGCGCGCCATCTCTGCGAGCAGTGCGAGCATGATGCCGGCAGCCGGGTTGCGTTTGCCGTTCGGCAGTAGAGTTTCGATGCCTTGCGCGTGCCAATACAAAGAGACCCCGTAGTCTTCCAGTGTTTCAACGAAGCGGTGTGCAACACTATTTCTGCGAGCGACGCGCGAGACTTCGTGCACCAATACTTTCTTGATCTTGCCGCTGACCGCCAATTCTTCAGCGCGCCGCAGGCCGTGTCGATCGTCATCCGCGGCGCTGCCGGAAATCGTTTCCTGGCAGACTTCGACGACGTGATAGTTCTTGTTCGCCGCATACTGTTGGAGTTCCGAAATCTGGCGCGCGGTTTCCTGTTTGACTGTTGAAACCCGAACCAGAATGACAACCGGGATTTTCGCGTTGTTCATCGCTCGCCAATCGAGTCCAAGCCGCTTGCGCGTTCGAACCGCGTGGCATCGAATCTCGGATTGAAGCTCCGACAGGCGTTGCTGATTGAAAGAACAATGCTTTTAAACAGCGCAGCCTCCTGCTCGTAATTCTCACTCTTTACGTTTGGCCCGTTGACTTTTAGGGCATGTGCAATCGCTTGGAAGTGTTTTCGTGTCATGCCTCCTATACGGGTGAACACAAGTTATTTTGAACTCGTTAGGCATTTGGATTTTGATTCGTGACGAGCCAAAGGGGTGACCGACCTCATCCCAGGGGGCCTTTCTCGGATACGAGTCGGGGTGTGGTGCTGCGCTCTGAAAATGTAGTTGGAATCGGAAGTATCGCGCGACTCACCGTGATTCTCGTCGCTGTATTTAATGGTCGCTTTTCACACGACGTTTGAACAGAGCAACAGTACCGGTTTCCATCTTCGAATTCTACCTTTACAAATTGGAGGCGAATCCTCATCATCGGTCTCGAAACCCATGAACCCCCGGGGGAAGCCGATCGAGCAGACTACCGCTGTCTTAGTTTTACTTGGTGTCGCGCTATTCGCAGTTACTCCGCACGTCGTTGTCCGCGCGGAAAACCCTTCACCATTCCCTGATCCTGCAATCTTGCAGACAGGTGATCTTATTTGGCCCAAGAAGCCCGGCGCGATTGTGCCGTACAACTCGCGACCGGGTGAGGCCAGTACCGGCGATCGCAATCGATGGGAAACAGAAAAGCGAGGTTATTTGACGGAACTGAAAAAGAAGCCAAACCCAACGGATGAAGAGAAAAGGCGTTATTCTTTACTGCAGGGTATGACGTACGATCAGTTTGCCGGTCAATACCTAGAAAACCGTCAACCGGACGCGGCAGCGCCATTATCGACCGGGGTTGGTTCGGTCGGACATGTCGGTATCATCCAAATCCAAAATGGAATACCTACCGTAGTCGAAGCGATGGTCGGGTTCGGCGTTCGACGGCTTACGTATGCTGACTGGACAAAACAGCGACCGGGCGAATTAGTCTGGCTTGCCCGCTTGAAGGACTTGTCCCCAGAAAAGCGAGTCGCCATTGCAGATGAGGCTGCAAGCTACATCGGGCGTCCGTACCGCTTCTGGAACTTTAATCTCGAGGACGATAGCGGGTTCTATTGCTCAAAGCTGGCCTGGCTGTCGATCTTGAAGGGGGCTGGCTTTCCTCCTGACGATCAGCTCAATCCCCATCGCGTTCTCTGGTTTTCACCCAAGCAGTTGATGGGCTCGCACCATCTGCAGTTCATCGTCAATCCTGGTAATTACGGAATGCCAATTCGACCATGACACGACCATACAGGTTCGGTCGGCACGGTAATTATCTGCTCCTCGCTGGCGCTTTAATTGCCCTTTGTTTTCAGCGCCTTTATTCTCAAGAATCATCTCCGTCCAATCCCTCGAACCCCGGCAAGCAGCCTACGGTACGAACATGGCAAGAGATTCAGAGCACCAATGAAACTTCAATCGTTTCGATCAGCTTCCTGGGAAGATACGAAAATGGCTATGAGGACAAATGGGCTGGCACTGGGTTCATAGTTAGCGCAGAGGGACATGTCGTCACCTGTTTACATGTAATGCCTGATCCCAAAGATTATGTTTCCTACGAAGGAAAAGTCGTAATAGGGGCCGAGCAAGGCGTTGAATACAAGGTGGGCAAGGACGACTGGATGGACAAGCTGGAAAATCACGACCTTGCCCTGTTTAGACTTCCTCAGGCTGTTGTACCTTGGCACAGTATCCAATCGGCAAATTGGAAATGTGCGGTCCTCACGCCTGTCATGGGACTTGGTTTTATGGACCAGGGTTTCACCCCCGCGATCGGGTCAATAACAAACTTGCGCCCAAAGATAGCCAAGCATTGGATCACTAGCGCCCCGTTGAACAGGGGCATGAGTGGCGGACCGGTCTTCGACGAGACAGGTGCCGTCGTTGCTATAGTGGCTGCGGGTCACCCCGAAGAGCAGCTAATCAGCGAAGTCATACCGATTAACTTGGCCCGGCCCCTTCTTGAAGAAGCCGCTTCACCTATTGTCACTAGGCTAAATCAAGCCGTGCAACAGTCGGCGGAGCAATTAACTAAAGCGGCCGAAAAGATTGAGAACACTCAGTTGGTTTTGGAAACGAAAGGCTTAGATGCCGAGCAGACTAAAAAAGTCGCTGACCTGGCACTGAAGGCGGGAAAATCGAAGGACGCCTGGGTGTCGGCCTACAATAGATTTGTCGAGACCAACTGGAATATGCCGGGTCGGCAATCGATTTCCGAGCGCCGGGAGATCGTCGCCGAGCTAAAGGACACGTCGAGGAAGTACCACGCAGCGAGCAACGATTTAGCGCAAGTAGCGAATACGGCGGAGCCGAAGGCTTCGTCCTTTTAGGCCGCTCTCGGATTGCGGCGCCGTGTCCGACGTGCGAGGACAAGTCGTTTCGAGGTAATTAAAAGTTTTGTTTTGTGATGACGAAAAAGCGCCGTCGTCTCGCCTCGTGTGTTGGCGAACAAATGTCGGCCTGTTTTGTGATGGAAATTCTGAGGTCGCAATGCGATCAGGGGTGGCCGGTGGCACCGGTGGGGGCCTTTTTGGAGTTGCAGTCTTAGCTGGATACTGGTCCCTAAAAATTAGGTCCGAATCGAAAATATCACGTTGAAGGTTGTTACTTTGATTTCAGTACGAAGCCCCTGAAAAAAATTCTCTAAAACACACGGCGCGACAACCGGAGCTTGTTAACCTGCACCGCATGGTTGGGCTCCTGTTGGTTGAGTTATGACTGTGTTCGATACATATGAGTCAATGCGTGTTTGAGGAAAGCTTTTGTGTTGTCGCGCTTCCTAGCGACAGGCCATGACAACGACCCTCGCTCGCACAGGTTTAGGAAGGCTGCGTCTATCTTGGCCTCGAAGTCGCAATCGTCCAAAGACGCTGAGGTTGCCCATGCCCAATTGAGCGCCCAACGAGGTTGCATGGCACCGGTCTTTAGCGGGATAGGGTAATGAAACACTTGCGAGTAATCGACTGCCGCGGCTTTATGTTCAGGAGACAGCGTATCAATACACTTGTCCTGCATCCAGCAACCAACCCACTCTTGTTCCTGTTGCATGTGGTAAGCGCGTACAATCGGCTCGCCGATGAGTATGTGCCCGTCGACGAATACCTCTCCCTTTGTGATGGCTCCTCTAAGCAAGAGACCTTTATTGAATGTTATGCCGAGTAAAAGTTGAGAGAACTTGGTGAGATCGCCAAACGCCTTAATTGAAGCGTCGTGTGAATAGGCGATCAAGGTGTCCGAAAACAGCGTGTAGGAAATCAGATCGGCTTCGCGGATGTTAGCGATGAAAAGTGCGTGACGAATGAGCGGTCTGACGGAACTCTCCGAAAACCGATAGCACGTCGTCTAGCAAGTGGGCCTCGACGAGACCGGAGAATCCCAAAATATCGAACAGTGCAATATATCGTTCGGGATGAGACATGGGCTCAGTCCGTCGAGGGACGTTCCAAGCGGAACGGGGGTTAATCCAGAAAGTGTCTTTACCTGGATTGTGTATTTCCGCGTGGCATCTTGACTGTAGATAAGAATGTCAATTCCTCTCGCGTTACGCGATGTGGGCATCACGTTCCAGCCAAGGCGCGACAGCCAGTAACAGGCGTAAAACAGCCCGACGTTTCCCACGATCTGTTTGTTGAGTGGAATCGTCCATCGGTTCGGACTCATCCATTTCTGCCGATTCATGTTTGAGGAACGACGGCTAAGCGCCTAACGAGATCAAGATCAGCCGCCGCTGGCGAGAGCGAGCTCAATCTGCAATGAAAGTGTTGAAGCCATTTGAAATATTCGCTTTTGAGCGGCCAGCGGTTGGCTGCATCGACTGGTTAGGCCCGAGAGGTTCCATTTAACAGAGTAGTTTCAATTGCCATCTTCAGTGCGTCGATAATCACCTTAAATTGCTCTTTTGTCACCATGATCGGGACACCGCTTGAAAACCAGCGGAAGACCTTCATCCTCGCAACATCCGAAGTCGCAATGCCCTTATTGTGTATTATTGAATTTCGCAGGATGCGTAGATCGCCCCACTCATCCGATCGAATCTCGTCGGTTGCGGCCTGCCGCAGTTGAGCTAAACGCGGCCTGAACTCTTCTTCCCAAAATTGGAAAAGCGTCACAATGCAATAGTTGGCTATGTGACGATAATCGTCAGAATCCGGAGCGAGGCGCTTCTTAAGGTCGCCAATCGGGACAGCATGCAGAACCTTCGCGTCGGGGCTGTTCGGGTCACCCTCGCCGTACCTCATAAAAGCAGTGTCGGGGCTTGGGTGGGCGTGGAGAATCTCCTTTAGCTTTGCAAGAAGGTGGTCGAAGCCGCTCGTAGCGTCCAGATAGACACCATATATTTGGTCTACGACGGCGCGTAGTTCGCTGCGCCACGTTTCGAGCGGAAGTGCCATAGGCCTAACATGTGATTGTGCCGGCAATCTGGACGGTTATCCAGCGTATTAGCCGACAAAAGCCGCAACTGTTTAAAATGAATACATGCCGCTTGGCCGTCAGCGGAACCCGCCGTAGACGCGCCAGACTTACACTTCTGGGACGTTACCGGAACCGTCACCAGCGACATCTGGGCCTTAATCATAAGCTCAGCGCATCCAAAATACTGATAAACGGTGCACGCTTCGAGTAACTTCTCGCCCAGCAAAAGGATCTTTGATTTTCGCCGGTACTTTTTGTGCGCGCTAACGTGCATCGGATGTCGATTCGGACTTTCAGGGTCATCAGGGGTGACCGGTGGCACCCGGCGCCCCTTTTCTAAATCGGCATCGACGCTGCGATGCTGGTCTCCGAAAATCTAGGCTAAATCGAAAGTATCGCGATCACCAAGCTTTTAGCCGTCGCGCAGACGCTGAGCCGCGCAATCTTGCCGAGGGTGGTGACTATTCTCTGTTTGTGCCCGCTTGGCGACTCAGCGTCTGTGCGATCTCTCGCTCGCTATTATCGTTGGCGTAATCGTGGGAACATATTCCTCGATCTTCATCGCCTCGCCGATCGTTCTCTTGTGGAGCCGCGCTCGTGGCGAAAGCACCAGCGCTTTGCGCCGCGAGATCACCCAAAAAACCGACGGCCGCAAACCCGCTGGCCCGTTAGCGTGTCTCGCTGCGAAATTGGCCAGGCTTCTGCGCGGCGCCTCGACCCCTTTTCGTTTTGCAATAAAGGGATTTGGCGACGTGATGTCCAAACGCAACCGGTTTCCTTCGTAAAAACGGCTGAGAGGGAGAGTGAAGCCGTTCGGACACAGAGAAGGCTCCCGAAGGGAAACTTCGGCTACTTCCCCAGCTACGGATTTGCAAGTCCGTTTCAACGACGCGTTGGCGTAAATCGGTTGCCGCCCCGTTGCCGATGTAGGCAACGAAGACGCCCTTTCCAGCACCCGGTCATCAAGGCAAACCTGCACGGTTCCGGTGAATTCACCGTCACCGCAGCCCTGAATGCGTAATGCGCATTTAATTTACCACCTTGATTCCGAAAATGGGATGGATCTCGGTGCAGGTTGCACGCCAGTTGCATTTGCCGCCCGGATTTGTGTTTTCGGCTTCAGGGAAATGCTCGGTATCGAAAAGAAGCCAGCCGCTGAACCTCACCCAATGATGAGTTAGCTGTTGTTTCAGTGTGTCGGTACTCCAATCGACACCTTTCGCTCGCTGCTGGTCACGAACACGCGGCGTGACTTCGACAATCATGTGATACTTTTCGTTCGTGTCCTTTTGGATCGTCTTGCCCTTGCACGTTGTTCTCACTAGGTGGCGAACTGCATATTTGGGATCAGCAACGATGTCGATGTGCGTGTCCATCTTTGCGGGGTCTGTAGCGTGGCAATTGCAAGTCTCAATCCCGCCCTTTTGGACCTTTACGACGTAGCCGGTAATTGTTGCCGCTTTCGTCATCGGGAAGCGATTTGAGTCGTTTCCGGGAGCGAGGATTTTTTGTATCGTAATGGTTGGATCAAAATCGAACAGGCTGGGCGCTTGCGTTCGATTCTTGAAGGGGTTTAGCGCTTTTGCTTGCGGCTGCACCGCATCGCCGGTGAGTGGATCGCAGGGCCGCTTTTTGGACTTCTTAGCTGCAGCGGACGCGTTGCTGCATAGCAGCAACACTACAAGGAACAGAGGTAGAATTTTCATGTGTGTATTAGTAACGAAATGGTTTGCGACCCCTCGCTTCTGCATGAAGCGCCTTCACTCACATATACGGCAATTGATGCGCGAAGTTCTCGAAAAAAATGGAGTGGTTTTCGCGTTGAATTGGCAGCGGTGCGGCAACCAAATGGCTATACTCCGTTTAGGCACGGATTGGCAGTCCGTGAAACGACCCGCTTCATAATCAGAGCGGCTTAAGACAAGTATTGCCTAACGCACCGAGCAAACCGTTTTGCGCTATCTGCAGCTTCCATCCGAATACAGCCAGCACTTGACGCCGCCGTGATGCGAGCATGCGCCACTTCCGGTCGCGCTGCTCTGGCTACCGTCATTGCAGATTGCGCCAATACGGTACACGCCAGCTTGGAACTGATGAACAGCGCCGGTTGAGAATACCGCGCTTCCAGCAAACAAAACCGCCGCTAATACGAGTCCGAGTATCTGAGGGTGTATTTTCATGCCGCCCGTCATGCTCCGGTAGCGGGACGATTACAAGCCTAAATACCGCACTTCACACGGCGGGTTTAAATCTTTGAAAATCGTGGAACAATCGGAAAAAAGGCTTCGTTTTCTTGCCGATCGACTTTCGTCACGCTCTTAATGTGGCTGCTATAACGAAGTGGTGCTGATGCAAAGAAGCCACCGCAGCTATCTCGGACACAGCACTCATCACACTCACGCATGTAAATGTTTTTCCAGTCGGAGATCGACTTGCGCGCAAATGGCCAAAGCTCTTTCGACAGAACACAGAGCTGATGATTGTAAATCATGACGTTGATGCCTGCTTGCCTTAGCTCACTGACTGCCGCGGAAAGTTGAGATTGATAATCCGCAGGATCAATCCAAATCGCGTCAAGATTGGTTTTGGTGAATCCGATCATTTCAAGACCCATAAGCGCAACCTGAGCCACGAACGGGATATTTCGCGCGATAAAGCGGGCTGTCTGAGGTAGGCGCTCGGACGTCTGTTTGTGAATCACGACGCGAATTTCAACGCGTTGATCGCACCGTTCGAGGTTCATGATTCCACGAACAGTTTCATCAAACGCGCCCTCGGCTTGAACGACAAAATCATGTTTGCTTGCGACATCTGAGTATAGAGGAATTCCAATCATCAAGTTACGATGCCGAATTGCCGCTACCTGGCGTGCGAATTTCATCGAAAACAATCGTCCGTTACTCAAAACGTGAAGACTTGTGTTGGGCAGCCATTGTTTGGTTGCTTCGACCACGGCCAAAAACCTTTCTCCCAAGAGCGTCGGCTCCCCTCCCGTAATGCAAATTTCCGGGGTGTTCGAAGACATCAAAGGAATCGCTTCCAAAATGTCTTCGATCAGATGGTCATCATTAATGGCCCGTGGCGGTTGGGAGCACATTAAGCAGCGGCTGTTGCATCGCTCTGTGAAAAACAAAGTGTTGTGAGGAGAGTTTCGACGATACAGGACACGAATCTCGCCAGCCTCGCGGTTCACCCGGACAATGTCGCCGGGGCTTAAGTATTCTAAATCTTTTGGAATGGATATTTCATCCGGACTTACTGCTTCTCCGATTCGCAAGACGCACTTAAACCTATTGGGCGAGAGTGGCTCATCTCCGTGAGCGACGGTTGCCTCGCTGCCGCTTTGCTTTGAATCGGAGTCAGCAATTCGAACGATGAACGGCTCAGAGCCCGGTGATTTCGGAATTTTTGCGGATAGAAGCATTAAATCCAGCTCCTCAAAATCGCGGCAGCCTGCGGATCATCCTCCAGTGTCCGAATCAAATGGCGCATAAGTTCCATGTTTCGTTTGCAGAAGGCGCTGGTCGGACGATGTCCCGCGACGTCGCCTTGCGTTCGATGATGGAAGACTGGATCGCTCCCACAGAATGGGAGAAGCGCACAGTCGCAGCACCCCGGCAAACCTTCGAGCATCGTTTCAAATATCATCTCTAGGGTGTTGCTATTCAGAAACAGGTCGCGATGGCTGTCGCGAACCGTGCCTAACCGAAAAGTCTTATCGCCCATTTCCGCAAGCATCCGACCCTCGTCGGATGCGTACACATCTCCATCATAGTTGTAAACGAGTACAGTGATTCCGATTCCGGACGGTGATTGCAAATCTACATAGTTAGTCGCGTAGGGCGTCAAGATGCGTTGTAACAACAAACGCGTGTAAACTTCGTGGATCTGTACACCGGTAACATTTAAGTCGATGATGTATTGAAGACCTCGCTTGAAAAATTCGATGAATTGTTCGGTCTCGTAACCTATGCGTGCGGATGTTTTAGCCGCGAAACCGTATGGACTGATATAGCGAAGGAAAATGGATTTGAAACCGAGCCGGACATATTCATCAATGATTGCTTCGGGTTGCTTTAGACTTTCAGCGGTCGAAGTCATGAGTGCCGATACAGCGTCGATTCCAAGCCGGTTTCGAATTCGATGAATTCCGTCAACGACGTGAGCGTGACTATCATGATTCGGGCGCGGTCGATTCTTATTGTGAAGCAATGCAGGGCCATCGAGGGAAGTGGAGAAATAGATCTGATGCTCAGCACAGAAATCGAGTATTTCGTCGGTCAACTGCGACAGATTGGAAGTAATCACGAATTGAATCTCCCTACCCGCGTTGCGCCGCCTGACCTTTTTAACCACGTGCTGAATTAGGCCGAAATTCAGGAGAGGTTCTCCACCTTGGAACTCAACTTTCAGGCAAGGAGACGGACTTTGAAACATCAGATCAATCGCGCGATCTGCGGTTTCGCTCGTCATATCGTACGCGGAGCGATCCTCTGACACCCGTGAGACTTGGCAGTATTGGCAAGAATGATCGCAGCGGAGTGTAACTACGAAGAGATGCAGAGCGGTAAATTCTGGTAGTCGGGCCTGACGCGTTCGATATTTTGCGGCCAACAGGTCGGTATAGACCGTTGAATCGCCATCGGCCAAGAAATGATCGGCCTTCAGATCGTCATAAAAAACCGAATGCTGTGGAATTCGATGGTTAACGAGGTCATCGAGCTCCTCGCGTTTCATCACCCGATGATTCCCGGCCAAATTCGTTACTACATACCGGGTACTATCCAACGAGAGAAAGCGCATCGGCAGCAGCCGATAGCCATCGACTTGATAGCGCTCTAACTCACGGAAAGTTTTATGTAAGCCCGGCGTCACTGGTCTGAGGGGACTGAGCCTGTTGAGAGGGCAGATTAGTTGTATGTGGTGGTTTAGACTCCAAATTTGTGAAGTTTATGCGAGAAAGAGCATGCGCCATCACGATATTGCGAACCGGTTCTGATTCACGAGCCACGATCTCGCGCAATGTTTGATCCAAGATTTCGTTGCAAAACTCCCCCGCAATTGCATCCAGCGGCACTTCGGCATTTTTTGACTGGAATCGCACTTCGACGCTTCGCTCATCACGCTGTTGTAAATGAACAAAACAGCGATCCGTAAATTTGTGAGCGACCTTCAACAGCGACGGCAAACTGTAGACGCCGAGATCGACTTCCACGAGGAGGCCCTCACCGTCTTGATGTAAGAATTGAGCGGTCAACCCCCGGATTTTAACAGGCCGATTTCTAGAGAAAAGAATAATTGATTCGCGAAACTCGTTTTGAGACCATGCTTGCCGGTCGTTCCCCCAATGAAAAACAAATTTCTCTGGAAGAAATGGTCGTCGGTCTCCGCCGCGGCCGCGGTACTTCTCGGCTTTTCGAATCGTGGGGTCGCGAGCAAGCCCCCACAAAACGACGACACAGCGACAATCGGAGACGGAGACCCATACCAGCCTCTGATTTTAAAACCTCCGCCAACGAAACTCATTCCAGAAGAGCGTTTCGCTGGTCATCGCTCTCACTCTTCGCATGCGTCACATGCATCACATGCGTCTCATTACTCGGGCTCAGGCTCTTATGTTGCGCCAGCTGCAACTGCTTCGCCTTCAAGGCCTGCATCAACTCCCTTAAGCGCGTATGAAGTTCCGACCCGAATAGAATTGGCCAGCGGCACTATAATTTATGGCACTAACGTAACAAAATCTGCAGCGGGTATCACGTTTACGGGGCCGGATAATAAAACGCACAAAGTTGCGCGTAATCTCCTAAGCACTCGCACCATTACCGAACTCGCGTTACCACCAGAGGAATCGGTGACTGCTCCGGCGTCGAGCCCGAGTACCGAGCCCCCCTCTGACGTTGCTACACTCCGCAAGAAAAATGATGACTTGGAACAGACAATTGCTGCGCTTCGCGCGGAAAACGCTGCGCTAAAGCAGCGTAGCTCACTCTCGGTTCCGACTGCCGCTAGTTCACCGCGACTGCCCTCGACTGCAATCCCGAACGCGTATCGGGTTGTTGGAATAAGGAAAGGCGATTTTTTGAGTGTTCGCTCCGGGCCAGGCTCCACATACTCGGTGGTTGCAAAGCTTTCAGCGAATGAGCGGGGAATTAAACTTGGCAGCAATCGTGTTAACAACGGGCCGACGGTGTGGCAGGAAGTATTGACTGATCAGTATACGGGTTGGGTGAATGCCGAGCACCTTGCGCCTGACACTGGCGAGTAATTTCGCGGAGGTGGAAGCACATTCTTACATGAGCAGGATCGGAACGCGGTTCCTCGAGGCTCTGTTTGTCGATTCAGTCTGGCTCCATCGACTCTGGCACTGTCACCGCAATCCGGCGCGTTCCTTTTTTATTCAGAATCGTCAGTTTCATGTTTGCGCACGATGTACTGGTCTAATCGCTGGTCTTATTTTGTGTCCTACATGTTTTTGGTTTCGCGCGAGTATAGCTCCTTTTTTTTTGGGCTTCCTGATAGCCAACGCCCTTGATTGCACGACCCAGCTTGCAGGATTACGCGTCTCCCATAATTGGCTGCGCTTAATCTTGGGTTCTGGACTGGGATTGACGTTTGTTCCCACTCTTCTGACAGTTGTGACTTGATTTGCTCAAATGGCTGAAGTCAAAACGCTACAGTTTGCGAATACTCCTGCTGGCCAAGCCAAGAAAAATGAGGCCCTCGTACAGCATCTTCAACAAGGCTGGAGAGTTGTGTCTGAGACCGTGACGCAGGGCCATATGAAGGGCGACGAAGCGTGTTGCCTTGCAATGATCTGTTTACCGTTAGGGTTTGCTGCTGGGCGGACGCAGGGCATAATCAGTGTCACACTCCAGCGTGGAGCATGATTCAAGTCACTTCGGACGCGCGCCCTCCAAACAACGGATTGATAGTCCGTTGATTATGCAGCAACTAGGATGCGCGGCACTGCTCGAATCGAAATTTCGCTCGCCGCGCCGACACGTTCCTAAACGACCTGATCTGGATGTCGCGCGTGCTTCGGCATGGCCGGCAAAGCATCTCGCCAGTCTGAGTGATTTAATTCCTTATCGACTTCGGTAACTTTCGCATTCGAGAGCCAAGCTGGTCGCGTTTCTAACTCGTTTTGCAGGTGATGCCGCCATGGAAAGATCACCGAGGTTGACGAGGACAGCACTGGATGTGGGTGGCCCGTGTGTTGAAGCGTTCTGATGATAAGCGAAAGCCGATCTACTGACGTGGGCCGTGAGTAACGAGAAGCCCGCTTGGAATTGTCTTTTGAAATAGTTGGCACTTCGCCAGCTATTGGTTGCCCTCATATTCGTTTAACGGGATGCCGCATACGCGCAGGTTTAGTGCTTGAGCTCCTTTATCCAAAAAACTGTTTCTTCACCGGTGGGCATACTGATCTTGGCATAGGCAAATTTATCGATAAGGGCAGCTAACTTATTTAGGTCAACTATAACGGCTTCACTATCTGAGTGTGGCCCGACCGCCAGCGTCGCTTCCGGGCCGGCAGGTGCTACATCAGCCACTTTCTTCCAAGGCCCCTCCTGAGTAATGGAGACGGACAGAGTCGCCCTCGCGCGGAACTGTCCTGACTTATCTCTTGCGCCGACAACGCGCATGGGCTTGGAGCTCTGATTGGAAAAGGCGCAGTATGCGTAGTAACCATCCAAGGTATATCCAACGACGAAGATAACAAAGGCGCGTCGCCCGACATGCCCGACATGGACCTGAGGGCCGATTAAGCCCTTGGACCAATAGACAGGAAGCTCTTCCGCGTTAAGAATGGATGCTAGCAGAAGTAGAACGATTGTTGCTTTTAAGTTCATGGTAAGAATGGATCACCCTGATAACAATGGTCGCAATGGTCATGGACTTTGTCGTAGTTGTCGTGAGCCCTTATTGTATCCTTTTTAGCCTCATTAAAAAGCTGCCGCAATTGACTCTCCATCGTTTTTAACCCCTCGGTCGCAGATTTGAAAGCCTTTGCGTGATCATTGAGCGCCTTCACTCGGCTTGCTGCAACGTCATAGAATCTTTGTTTAATCTCATTGGAGTGGTCTGGCTCTTTGCGCCTCGCAAAATCCTTTGCATCCTGCTTTACTTTATCCGCGTATTGGACATTTATTTTGGTCTCGGCAACTATTTTGACTGCGTTCTCGCCGTTTGAAACTGGACGAATGTCTAACGATGCGTCCGTCCGGCCTAAATCTTTCGTTACTTGCCCGCTGCTATCCTTAATACGATCAACGTGGATGTTCTGATCCCCCGAAATCGGCTTGAGCTCGAAGCCAACCTCCATCTGTTTTTCGAACTTCCACAACCCTGCTCCAGGCGCTTCCCAATTTCTCTTCGCCGATTGCACCTGCTTTGTCGTTGAGTCTGGGCCTCTGATGCTAGTTGCCTCTCCCTCCAGCCCCATCAGGTCGGCCCTGTTCGCCCAGTCGTTGCCGCAATAGCGGTACAGATTTGAAGCGTCGCCTTTGAAACCGATCGGATCCGGTTGCAAAAAGCGACCCAAGTCTGGGCTCATAAACCTGTTTCTGTCGTCGTAGAGGCCGAGCTCGCTGTGCCATCTTTGGCCCGTGAACAAATCCTTGGCGACCGGTGTTGCTCCCGCCTGATAAGCACCGCTCGAATTGTAGACGCGCGGTTTCCCGTAGACATCGTACTGATAGGATTCGATCAGCGCGCCGCTCGAACTGGCAATATGAGATGTCGATCCTAGCTCGTCCTGATAGTAGTAGATGTTGCTAAGCACCGTTTTGATCAGACCGTGGTAGCCTTGCACGTACGCTTCAACGCGAGTGCCGGTGCTGTCGTACTCTTCGAGGATCGCCCAGTCGCCGTCCCAAACACTGAAGATAATCGTCTGCGAACTCGACGACGCGCTCATGGGCCCCAATCCGCCGCAGCCAAAATCGCTGCCGTGGTTGGAGGAAAAGCTGCTGACATCGGAGTCCGTATAGCCAGCGTGATATTCAATCGCCTTGAAATACTTGTTCAAACACGCCGCGACCGGTATCGGCGTTGAGTAAGCCTGCGTTGAGCCTGTAGCCACACTGCCGTCGTGCGTCGGCGCACCCGGCGGACGATCTTGCTGGACCGTATAGAAGATCGTCGCGTCGGCGGGACTGTTGGCGGTCATCGTAATTTGTCCGTTCGACTCGGTAATCGTCGGAGGGGAGCATTTCGGGGTCGGCGTCGGCGTTGGCGTAATTCCAATCGGAGGAACTGTTGGAGTTGGCGGGACCGTCGGCAGCGGCGAGACCGTTGGGATCGGCGAAACCAATGGACTCGGAGTTGGATTCGGAACGCCTGTTCCGCCGCTGGTCACGCGCGCGACTTGGCGATTCAAGCCGTCGTAGTAAAAGTTCTCGGTTACGGTCGCACTCGCCGCCTGACGCAAGCGGTTCTGCGCGTCGTAGGTGTAGGTCCAGCCGTTGTACGTCTGCACATTTCCGGCGATGTCGTTTCCAACCGCGGCGCCATTATACGTCGTGTATTCGTTCAAGTTGTTGACGACAAACGTGCCGCCGCCATTCAACGACTTCTGGTTGCCGCAACCGTCAAAGGTCATGTTCGTGTCGTTCGCGGGACTCGTGATCGTGCCGCTGGTAAGATCGACATTTCCATTCTGGGCGAAACGTTTGATCTCCTGGGTCAGATCGTACTCGTAAGCATCGCCTTTGTCCGAATCACGCTGGACCGCGGTAATGTCGTTGACGCTGTTGTAAACATAATCGAACCGCTTCGGTCCGCCGGTCAACGCGTGTACCACCGCCGTGTCCCGGTTCGCCTGGTCGACCGTGTAGGCAGTCGACGTTCCGTTATCCAATGCGCGGCTCATAATATTTCCAGCCGGATCAAATCCGTAGCTGACGATCGGCGTCAGTTGACCGTCAAGCTTGATATCCGCCACCTGATTTCGTTGCGTGTAGTCGTAATCGAATTTTGTGCCGCTCGGATACTGGATGCTCGAACGATTTCCGTCGGGATCGTAAGTATAAGTGACGGTACGATGCACATTATCGCCAACGCCTGTGGCAGTCACCCATTCCTCCTGAGAATGCAGTTTATTGTCGTTGTAATAGAGAAAATTGATCGTCGCATCGCTGTTCACGATCTGTGTTTTGCGCGACGCAGCATCGTACGCCGTCGTTTGCGAACTCGTGCCGTCCGTCCACGTAAAATTTGTCTGCCGATTCCGGTTATCATAACTGAACGTCTGCGTCGCCCCGGATCGGTTCGTGTAGGTCTGGACATTGCCGGCAAAATCATAGGTGTGGATCTCCGTCTTGGCGTTCGGATAAGCCAACTGCGTCGGCCGATTCATTGCGTCGTAATCGTAATTATAGACGTTCCCATCCTCATCCGTGTGCGTGTCCAGGTTGCCGGCGGCGTCATACGTTGAGAAGGAGTCATCGACAATCCCGGCTTCTCGGTGAACGCGTTGATGGCGCAGGCGGTTCATCGCGTCGTACTGAAGGTACTCGATCAGCTCGTTGTTCGCATGCGTTTCGCTCGTCTTGTTCCCGTGTGCATCGAATGTGTAGCTGGTCGTGTGGCCAAGCGGGTCGGTGATGGAGTCCTGCCGGTCGCGAATGTCGTAGTGATAGGTGGTGACGTTGTTTCGCGGGTCGATGGTCGCGAGCAAGTTGCCAATGCTGCTGTAGTTGCCGTAAGTCGTGCTGGCATACATGTCGTAAACCAGGTGCGTATTGGCTGCGTCAGACGTCTTCGGGGCCTGATGTATCCAGGTCTTTCGCCAGTTAAAATCGTATTCGACAGTTGTTTGTTTGCCGGTCGGAAGCGTCGTCGAAAACGGGAGTTTTGAAGTTGTGACGTAGCTGCTCGCCTGGCCGGTCGGGACGTAGCTGTTGGTGGTCGTGTGGTTCAACGGATCGGTCGCCGTCAATAAACGGCCGTAGTCGTCATACGTGAACGTGGTGGTGTGCCCAAGCTCATCGGTTGAGGTGAGAAGATCGCCGTAATTGTTGTACGTCTTCGTAACGGTTGAGATGCCGCTCGGAACTGAGTTGTCGGCATACGTCACTTTTGTCGCAAGCCCGCGCCCGGCAACCGCGGTGCCGCCAGAGTCACGATCGTACTCATAGGTTTCGCTCGCCTGAGACCCGGATGCATTCGCCGGATGCGTTACGGTCTGGAGGCGGTCAGTCCATGGTCCGCTCGTATAATATATGTAAGTGGTCACCGCGCCGGTGGCATCCGTGTAGCTGGTTTTCAGACCGCGGCTGTCATAGATAAAACTTTCGGTCGCGCCATTTGTCATTCGATGGCTGAGCACTTCGCCGAGGGAATTATAGGTGAACGTTTCGTACGATGCGGGCTCATCAGCGTCATTGGGATAATCTTTGCGAATTATGACATTGGGATTCACCGCACTCGTCGATGGATTTCGTTGGTAGGTGGTCGTGTTTCCACGTTCGTCCGTCCGGCTGGCAAGAAAATATGGGTGAGCCTCGTCCACAAATGATTGGTCGATGTGTGTGCCATCAGGATGCGTGATCCGCAGGATAGCGTAGGACAGATTGCTGCGGACGTATGTCGTTGTATGGCCGTTCGGATCTGTTACGCCAGTGATGAATCCAGCTGCCGCCGCCAAGTCGTTGGTCTCATAGGTAAGTGTGGTCGTGTGCCCGAGAAAATCGGTGAAGTTGAGAAGCTTTCCATCGAGTGCCGAAGGGTTAGGTTGGCACGGCTCGGTGTCGGGAGGTGGAGGGCAATCCTTGTCGCTGCAACGCGCGACACTGTGATAGTTGAATGTACGGGTTGCGCCGTCGCCACGCGCCTCGGAGGCGGTTGTCGTGCCTCTATCTGATGCACCTGTAGTGGCCGACACGGATTCGCCCGCTGTTAATTGACCGTTGGCTACTATCGCGTGATGCTCGCTTGCAATCCGCGTTTGGTTGTTGATGTCGGCGTTATAAGTGTAGGCAATCTGGCGCATCGGTCCCGGATACCGGGGATCATCGGCTGTGGTTAACTGCGGAGCGTGCCAATGGCCGCGAGGCAGCGGTGGGCCGGTGCAAATGGGAGCACCGAGATACTCGCCATCGGCGTAAGTGTAGCTTGCTGAAGCTCCGTCACTGTAATCGACATGGCTTAATACTTGAACTGATGGGTTTTCCGTCGAGTTCAATGCAAGCGTCGTCCACGTATAGGCGACCCACTGGATCGGTTGTGAATTGACTCCATCAAAAGCTTCAACCCGGGTGATGTACTTATTGGTCGAGTCCCAGGTGATCTGGAGATAACGCCCGCCGGGCTCGGTAACTTTGTCCAGTCTAAACTTAGTGCTAACCAACTGTGTCCAGCTGAGTGTTGTGGTTTGTCCGTACGGATCCTTGATTTGGATCGGATGGTAATAGATGGCGTTGGTAGGGCCGTTGTAGATACCTCTCAAGATCACCTTCCCACCGTCGGCCAGATGAACCATCTCACCGACGTCAGGGTAGCTAATGCCGTAAGTAGCTGGATCTTGTATGGTCTCGGCCCATTCTTCGACGCCGTAATCACCCTGAATCCGCCGACCATCTGGAAACTTCGGTCCCTCCCCGCTGCTGTGCCAGTAATCCAGATATGAAAACCGCCACTTGGCGCCGATGACGTTGTCACGCCAGCTGACGTGACTGTTCCAGTAGCGGCTCCACTTTAGCGGGTAGGCTCCGATGCTGCCGGGAACAACAATATCGTCGATCTCGCGCTTCATGTTGCCGGTGTACGGGTCATACGAGGTGCCAGTCGTAATTTGACCGTTAAATGCCCCGGCCACGCCGGTCGGGTTATCGTCGCCCGCCTCGGCAAACGCGGCGGTCGGTAGTGCGATCGCAAAGACTGGAATCGCCAACCAACGGTGAAGGTTTTTCTTTGTAATCATGATGTCTCCTTTTTGCTGTCTCTCGGAGGCATCGTTCCTTTCACCCTGCCGAAGCTTCCGGGGGAACCAATTTTCAACTTCTGAATCGGATGCCTCGCGAAATCTGGATGTGTCTGAAGGGGAAATTTTTGCGCAATGTCGATTATAGTCGACAAGAAGCGCGTTCTCGCCCACCTCCAACGCCAAAATACCAGTCTTATTGCTTCTGGACGAAGGCCTGGTGGGCCGATCCAGGTTACTTGGTGATGCTGCAGACAGCCGTTGCGATGTCTCTGTCGGTGTAATTTAGAGGTCGAAACCAACCCGTTTCCATCCGCAGCCGAACTGAGCCGACGGCAAACGAGTTTTACGATGCTCCGAAGGGGCGATCCGACGACTATTTTGTGTTGGGCTTAGTCTGCGTTGACCCATCGGGCATCACTGTCGTCATGGAACCGTCGCTGCCGTACAAGAATAGTGTCACATATCCAGCGCGGTCAGTAAACGTTTTCATCCGCCCTTCGGAATCGTAGGTGTAAGATTCTCGCGTTCCGTCGGCGTACTCATACGCAATCTTTTGACCATCATGATAAATCGGTCCCTCGAGTCCCCGATCAGAGTTCTGCGCAAGAAGGTTTGTGGTGATAAGGAGGGCTAGCAAAGTTGCTTTCATACATTTCACAGATTCGGAATTGACGCCTGAAACGGCCGTATCTTGGCTTCATTATTCTTATGGTCCGATTTTGTCTCATTTTTGAGAGCCGAGTTGTTGTCCCAGAAGCGAGGCTCGCAGTCACGGAGTAGCAATCCGTTGTCGAAGGACAAGCCGGGGCCGTTTTTTCCATGTGAACCTTGCAGCCGGTCCAAGACGCCGGAACGATGTTCGTGCGATTATCGGAAGCGCGAAGACTGCGCGAGGTAAACAACGTCTTTAGGTTGGGCTGGGCAAGAGAAGCCGCAATCAACCCTCCGCCTATTCTCGTCCGGCACCATCGTAAGCGAGGAGCACCTCCCCATTCGAGGACTGACGATCTGCGAAGCACGTGACACGAAATCACCAGCATGCAGGGGATAATCACTTTAAAGTGCGACGCGTGATTTTCTGACGGATCGCGCAAGGTAGATCGCGATATCATTCGATCTCGATTTCCTACAGTGTCGCTGATCCTAGGCACTTAAACCTAGCTTTCGACGCCGGCCACATTTACCACCTCGCGATCAGTTCGCATAACTGTTTCGCAACTGTTTCATAGGCACCTACACGTCCAACCCGGCCATCTTCTTCGAATCTCAATTCTGACCACGGGATTCTCAAATTAAATCATCATGAAAAGAATATTAACTTCAAACTGTGCTTACATCTTCACCCGCGCTCTTAGCGTCCTCTTGATTACAATTGGCGCCCTGATGGTCCTGATTGGGTTTGCTTCGTATCCCGGAGCGAA
>Ga0137396_10000071_pt1 | contig 34565 bp, 22 predicted proteins | sample czc16metaG_FD_108284 | JGI IMG/M metagenome (GOLD analysis project Ga0137396, IMG submission 108284) | Vadose zone soil microbial communities from Angelo Coast Range Reserve, California, USA - czcobulk3.16 metaG | ecosystem: Environmental > Terrestrial > Soil > Vadose zone | place: USA...
CAAATCTGGGAGCGCGCCCGCGGCCTCGATGGCCGCGAAGTGCTGCTGCCCTCCACGCCGAAATCCGTTTCCCGCGAAACCACCATCGAAGGCGGCACCATCGACACGGAATTTCTCGGTGGCTTGATCGAGTATCTCAGCGAACGCATCGGTTCGACCCTGCGCGAATACGGCAAGCAGGCGCGCGCCATCGGCCTGCGCATCCGCTATGTCGATCATTTTTCGGCGCACCAGACGGTGCGTATCAGCAAACCAACCAACGACGAGCGCGAACTGCTCGCCGCCGCAAAAGACTTGTTTGCCAAATTATTCACTCGCCGCGTGGCCGTCCGCCTCATCGGCGTCAGTGTGCACAACCTCGAAACCGACAAACGCCAGCACGAACTCTTTGACACCAATGCCAACCGCCGCTGGTACTTGAACCGCGGCCTCGATTCCGTCCGCGGCCGCTACGGCTGGAACGCCGTCTTCTACGGCAAAGGCCTCGAGCTCCGCGAACATTACGCCACCAAGCCCAACGGCCTGGTCCTCTCAACGCCCTGCTTGTCGCGGTAGTTTGGTTTGTTGCGCTAGTTTATTTTGTGGCGATAGTTTGCTGAGTTTTTCCCCTTTCCTACCTGATTCGAATGAACAAGCATGCCTGCCGAAAAAGCGGGCATGCCTTCTTCCCTTTCCAAGCCGGGGCATCTGTGTTCGTACACTTGCATTGTCATAGCCACTATTCGTTTCTACGGGGCGTAGCGTCGCCGGAAGAAATCGTTGCGGCTGCGGTCGAGCAGAAAATGCCCGCCGTGGCGCTGACGGATACGAACGGCTTGTATGCTGGCGTGTCCTTTTACAAGGCCGCAAAGGATAAAGGGATAAAGCCGATCGTGGGCGTGGTGCTGGATGTCGAATTTCGTATTTCGAGTGACGCGTTTCGATACTCGAAAAACGAAACGCGAAACTCGGCGAGTGCACCGTTAACCCTGCTGGCCACAAACATGGAAGGCTACAGCAATCTTTGCCAGCTCGTCACGCTGCGCCATCTTGGCACAACAAAATTGTCACAAAACATGAATCCGACCGAAACCGACGGCCGGCCAGTGACATTGCAGGAATTGGCGGAGCACAACCGCGGCGCGATCGTGTTGTGCCCCTTGCCCGCAAGATCACGCGACGCAAGCACTTGTAGTGGCGCAGCATGCTGCGCCACTACAAAGACAACTTCAGCAAATGCCGGTTGTTTCTCTGCTACTAGTCACTTTTCACGACTCAGGGAGATATTCGGCGACCGCCTGTATATCGAAGTGCAGCGCTTATCGCCGGGAGATGGGCGTGCATTGCGCGAAGCGGAACGCCTCGGCCGCAAACTCGGCGTGCCGTTGGTGGCGACAAACAATGTTCATTTTCTGCGGCCCGAGGAGCATTTGCACCACCGCGCGGTGAATGCCATCCGCACCGGCGGACTGTTGACGACGGTGGCGCCGCCGGAAATTACCACTGGCGAAGCATGGTTCAAGCCCGCGGCAGAAATGCACAAATCTTTCCCCGATCATCCGGAATGGCTGCAAGCAACATTGGAAATCGCCGACCGCTGCAACCTGCAACTCGAGCTGGGAAAACTGATCTTTCCAGAATGCGCCGTTCCGGAAGGCGAGACGCCGGATTCCTATTTGGAGAAAGGAAGTTTCGAGGGCGCGCTCAAACGCTATCCCTCAGTTACACCGGAAGTGCATTCGCGTCTGATTCGCGAACTGGAAGTTATCAGGAAGTGGAACCTGTCGCCTTATTTCCTGCTCGTATTGGACATCGTGGAAGAAGCGCGACGGCGCGGAATTCCCGCGGTAGCGCGCGGGTCGGCAGCGAGTTCGATGGTGACGTATTGCCTGGGAATTTCGCGTGTGTGCCCGCTGCGCTGGGGTCTTTACTTCGAACGGTTTTTGAACGAGCAGCGCGGCGACTGCCCGGACATTGACATCGATATTTGCGGCGCGCGTCGCGACGAATTGCTCGACTACGTCTACGAACACTGGGGCGCCGAACACGTGGCCGGGGCCCGGCAAGGGCCCCGCGTGGCAATGATCGCCAGTTTCATCACCATGCACGCGCGGCTGGCCGTGCGCGAAGTCGCAAAAGTGTTTGGCGTGCCACCGGGTGAAGTGGACCGCTTCACGAAGCGGCTGCCACACCGTCCGGTGCGCGAAATCTTGCAAGCCATTCGCGCACTGCCGGAATGCCGCGACCTGCCGATCGACGACGAGCCCTGGAAAACAATCCTGCAAGTAGCATTACGCCTCGACGACGCGCCACGCCATTTGGGGATTCATCCGTGCGGCACGGTAATTTCCGCGCGGCCACTGACGCGGCTAACGCCATTGGAGCGCGCCACAAAAGGCATCGTCGTCACGCAATACGACATGAATGATATCGAAGCACTCGGACTGATAAAAATGGATTTGCTCGGCCAGCGCGGATTCACGACGATGTCGCTCGCGCTCGACAACATCGATCGCGCCCTTCAACCCGTAGGGGCGGGGCTTGCCCCGCCCGCTTCTGAAGCATCGAACGTCGCACCCGATGGAGTGACGCCATGCCCGAAGCCGCGCGAGATTGATTTTGACGCTATACCGGAAAACGATCCTGCGACGTGCGATGTGATTGCCGCCGGACGAACGATGGGAGTATTTCAGATCGAGTCGCCCGCCATGCGCGGCCTCTTGCGCACGATGAAAGCGCGGACACTGGAAGAAGTAGCGCAAGCATTGGCTCTAATCCGCCCAGGCGCTGCGGAGTACGGATCGAAAGAATTGTTTGTGAAGCGGCTGCGCGGACAGGAGGAAATCGAATACGCGCATCCAGCGCTCAAAGAGATTCTCGGTGACTCGCTCGGTGTTTGCATTTTCCAGGAACAGGTGATGCAGATTTCGCAAACGCTCGGGAGCATGTCGCTGGCCGAAGCTGATCTCATTCGGCGAGCCTCTGCGAAGTTTTCTGGACGAAGTGACCGCGAGCGATTGCGTGGAAAATTCCTCCAAGCCGCGGGAATGATGGCACTCACCGAACAACAACGCGAAGAAACCTGGATGATGGTGGAGAAATTCGCAGGCTTCGGTTTTTGCAAAGCGCACGCCGCGACATATGCGGACATTTCGTATCGCATGGCGTATTTGAAAACGCACCATCCGGCGGAATTTCTGGCGGCGATGTGCAGCGCCGGGGCGGGGTTTTATCACGTGTCGGCGTATGTGGAGGAAGCGAAGCGCTGGGGCATCGTGGTGCGGCTGCCGTCGGTGAATCATTCGCGGATGGAGTACACGGCCGAGGACGGTGAAGATGGAAAACGCGCGCTACGTGTTGGATTGATGCAAGTGCGGGGACTGCGCGTGGAAACGATCACGGCGATTCTGCGGGCGCGCGGAGAAGGCGGCGCGTTTCGCTCATTGGAGGATTTTTTACATCGAGTGACAGTCGAATGCGATGAAATCCGAGATCTGATCAAATGCGGCGCGTTCGATGAAGTCTGTAACATGACGCGGCCAGCGATGTTGTGGCGCTGGAATTTGTTGCAAGCTGATGAACAAAATGCGCTGCCGGAGAGCGCAGAATCGCTTTTTGTCACAACAAATCCGTATGATGCGATTGGCGTGGCGCTGGCGGAAATGCAGACCCCCGAATATACGCTGGAACAAAAACTGCGCTACGAACGGGAGATTCTGGAAGTCTGCGTGAGCGGCCACCCGCTCGATTTTTTGCCGCGTAACGGCGAGGTCTGGAGCGATGAACTTCCGGGCCTGCGCGGAAAACGCGTAACGCTATGCGGCTGGGTGGTGACTTACCGGCACGTCGGAACAAAAAATTACCGCAACATGATGTTCGTCACGCTGGAAGACCAGCGCGGCGTGTATGAAGTGGTGCTCTTCCCCGACGCGTACGACCGTTACGGCAGGCTGGTGTTTGAGACGCGTACGATGCGCGTAACCGGACGCGTCGAGCCGGATGGGCAGATCAAGGGGGAGAAGCTCGAAGCGTTGAAGAAGTGAGTTGTCAATTGTCAGTTTTTAGTTTTTGGCTTTTTCGCCTCAATGGCGCGTGACTGATGAATTGAGGGGAAGCCATCCGAGGGTCGCGACGAAGGTGATGATATGAACTTCATTCGTCCTAGAAAACCAAATCCGGCGCCGGTGGCGGAACCGGAAACGGGGCGCCCGGCGGGAACCGGCGAGGAGTGGCTGGGGCGAAACCGCAGCAGCAAGCAGCGGCTCTGGGAGCGATTGAATCCGCGCAGCCGCGGCCATGTTCGTATGATCGCAGAGGCGCTGGCGTTGCAGCAAACTCACGCCCAACTGCCGGAACCGCTGCGCGCGCGCCTTAGCGCCACAATAAGCGAAATCGAGCGGTTGGTGGCCCGGACGAGGGCGCTCTTGGCGGAGGTAGCACGCCGGACACCACCGCGCGCGTGAAGGTTGCAGCCCGCGCTTGGGGGCGGGATAATTTCTGTATGGCTGTCCCCAATAAGCGCGGCTCCCTATTTCTGGCGTCACTTGCTCTGGCGTTCTGCGCCATTGCGGTCCCGGCGCGTGCAGATGAAATTCGCCTCAAAGGCGGCAGGAAGCTGTACGGCGTGATCGTGGCCTATGAAGACAACATGTTCAAGGTCAAGACCGAGTTTGGGTATGAGCTGATCGAAAAAGACAAAATTGAATCCATCATTCCATCGACGCCAGCGGGAAAATCGGAACCGGCTTCCGCGTTGAAAAAAGATGCACCCCAGCATCCTGCAAAGCCAGCGGCCGATTCGCAGCCACAGGCTGAGCCGGCGGTCGCAACGTCTTCAGAAGCATCGGCCACAGCAGCGAACGCCAGTGAAAAGACTGTAAGTCCGGCAGGGAAAGCCGACAAAGCGCCGGCGAAGGCAACAAACGCAGCGGTGAAACCCGAAGTTTCGGCGAACACGGGAACGGCCAACCCCACTGCTCCAGCGGCAAAAGGATCTCCGGCGGCCACGGCGAGTGGATTGGCACCGGCGGCGGCAGCGCCCGCCCCACCGAAAGAACCGGAAGTTCCCGCCAACCGCGAAGAGATCCAGGGCAATCTGTATACGAATTACACTCACGGCTTCCGGATGTACAAAGCGCCGAGCTGGAGCTTGATCGAAGAAGCGCGGGGCGCACTGCCAAACGCGATCGTGGCCATGGGCACGTCCAACGAATCGACGTTAATGGTGGTCGGCGAGGAGAAAACGAAGGAACCACTGGACGCAGCGGCTGCGGCGGTGGAAAAGCGGCTGCATGACGTCTACACCAACTACCAGCGGCTTTCGGAGCGCAAAACGACGGTCGGCGGAATGCCCGCAGTAGAGTATAAATACCGTGGAAAAGCCGACGACCACGACTGGTTGGGAAGACTGGTTGTGATTGCACGTGGCAAGGACATGTTCACGGTGCTGGCCATGACGTATGCGGACAGCGACCTGATTCAGATTCAGGAGAACGTGATCGCCCGGGCGGTCACCAGCATGGATTTCAACGTCCACTAGGAGTTTTCAGTGTTCAGTTGTCGGTAGTCCGTAAGAGAAGAACCGAGCTCCTTTCGTTCCCTGCATCCAAACTCAGAAGCATCCCAACCGTTGGAGGGGGGCGCACCCCCGCCAATTTGCATGGATATCAAAACAAAGGGTTTACAGAATTTGCAATTCGCAAGCGATTCATTCTAAAGGCCTGGGCATTTCCTCTACCGACAAGGGCTATGCGTAAACTCAATCAAAGAAAAGAGTTAGGTCAGAAAATTGAAGGTATCTGTGTTTGATTCCAATCTGGGGTCGGCGCAGATATCTACAAGGATAAGTATAACAGAAATTAAAGAAAAGTCAAGCGGAAAGTGAGTTGTCTAACCTCTTTTTTTTGATGCACGGAAGTAGGAATCTCCCCCAGTGCTCGCCGGGAGCTGGGGGAGATCAGCAAGCGTGTTCCTGTGTGAGCCTCAAGAACAATCGTTGTGCAGCACACTGGGCGCTGGCGGGCCCGCGACGCAAGGGATGGCGCTGAGATATTCGTAGATGGCCCGCAGGTCATGATCCGTTAGGTGGCTGAGACCAGGCCAAGGCATTGTCTGGAGAAGGTCAGCGCGGAACGGAGCCGGAACGCAGCCGGTATTAACGACTCCCTGTGGACAGGCCGGGTGGAGGTTATCCAAGTCCACGCCCGTCCTCATGATCTGAACAAACTCCGCAAACGTGTGGCCCCCTACGGGCAGTCCGGTTTTATCAGGTGTCAGGTTGCGGGAGATGATGTGCGCGGCGCCTGGTGCTATCGCACCAAAATCCCTGCCGCCACCAAAGTAGGTCGCCGGATTGATTACCGCGGGCTGGCCAACGTATGGATTACTGCCTGGGAGAAATTGAGTGAGCGCAGGGCCGGCGCCGTGGCACTCATTGCAGGGGACATGGGCGTTGACGATATAGCTGCCCAGTCCGACGAGCGCCCGGTTTTTTCCGTCCAGATTCAGCTGGACCGGTGCTATCTCTAGTCCCCGTTGAATCCTTGATTCGTTGCCGTCGTTGTCATCGTCAGTAGCTCTTGCGCGGGGGGAACTGCTCCCAATTCCCGCCAGAACGATGGCGGTAAATGCTGCGACAGCCGCCGCGGACCTGGCAAATCTCCTCGGTGTCATTAGTAGTTGTCCTTTCTGGTGATATTTGCATCCTGCTTGTAACCGGATGCTGCGCCTGGCATGTGCCTTGGCGCAACGTGCAAAGAGGGGCAAAGAAGAGCAAAGAGCGACACCCGCAGCTTTTTTCGCCTGTTTAGGTAGTTGCCACGGAAACGAACCGGTGTGATACTTCTACCACTTAGCAGGAGCCCTCAGACCCCCATGTTTGTCCAGGCAACATCAGGCCCCATGACCGGCGCGGGTACCCTAGGCAGGCGCGTGGAATCATGGAAGGAGATCGCAGCCTACCTGGGGCGTGACGTAACGACCGTGCGCCGATGGGAGAAGCGCGAGGGGCTGCCAGTCCATCGTCTCCACCACAACAAGCTCGGGTCGGTTTACGCCTATACGAAGGAACTGGATGCCTGGCGGGATGAACGGGCACCTACGGACGCAAGGGACGCTCCAGATGCGCGTCAGGGGGCAGAGGCCGTCCGAAGTGGGGCTCGTGCTCGTACGGCGGTGGTTCTCGCTGCGCTGGTGTTGGCGCTAGGGGCTGGCTTGTTGTGGATTGTGCGCGAGCGAACCCCCATACAGCCGGCGAGTGCCAGCGGGGGCATCCGGTCACTCGCCGTTCTTCCGCTGCAAAACTTCTCCGGCAATCCCGAGCAGGACTACCTCTCCGATGGCATGACGGAAGCGCTGATTGCCCGGCTTTCGGCAATTCATGCCCTGCGGGTGATCTCGCGCACGTCCGCGATGCAGTTTAAGGGCACACGAAAGTCCGTACCGGCGATTGGGAAGGAACTGAACGTCGATGCGGTCATCGAAGGCTCGGTGCTGCGATCGGGAGACAAGATTCGCGTCACTGTTCAGTTGATTCGGGCCGACACGGACGAGCACCTGTGGTCTGGCACGTATGACCGCGAACTGCAGGACGTGCTGGCGCTGCAGAGCGACGTGACCTACGGGATTGCGCGTCATATTGAGAACGCGGTTATTGGTGCGCAAAGGGGTTCACCCGCTGCCCCACGCACGGTGGCACCGGACGTCTACGAGGCATACCTGAAAGGCCGTTTTGCGCTGCACAAGGGCAGCCGGGCCGGGCTTGGGGAGGCCCTTCTGCGCTTCCAGGCCGCAGTCGATGCTGACAGCACGTTTGCTCCAGCCTACGCGGGTTTGGCGGCTACTTATGAAGCTCTCGGGCTCGTTTTCTACGGTGAACCTCCGGGCGAAACTCGCTCAAAGATGGTCGTCGCTGCTCGGAAAGCATTGGAATTGGATCCTGAGCTTGCGGAGGCCCGCGCACTACTTGCAAATGGCCTGCAGAAAGACTGGCGCTGGGCGGAAGCCGAAGGCGAATACAGGCGGGCTATCGAACTGAGCCCCAGCGAAGCGGCCGCCCATGCGGGCTTGGCCGATTGGTTAGTATGCCAGGGACGGATAGAGGAGGCGCTGGCCTCGGCCCGACGGGCGCAGGAACTCGACCCGCAGGCATTTAGTGGCGGTCAGGTCGGCTGGATCCTCTTTCAGGCTCACCGCTACGATGAGGCCATTCGGGAATTGCGCACTGCGCTGACTGTAAAACCTAAGGATCCGATGACTCTGTGGCTTCTGGGCTTTGCGCTTACCGGCGCCGGCCAGTTCGATGAAGCAGTCCGGACGTTGGAGAAAGCGGCTTCGCTTTCTGACCGCAGCTCGGCTGTGCTGGGCGTGCTCGTGCGTGCCTATGCAGGCGCCGGCCGCCGCACGGAAGCCCTGCGGGTTCTCGACGAGCTTCACAAGCGCCGAGAGAAGGGTTACGTCCCGGCAGCCGCATTCCTGAATGCTTATCTGGGACTTGGTGACACGGAGGAAGCATTTGCATGGATGGAGCGCGCCGCCGAGGAACAATCGAACATCATGCAATTTCTTAAGGTGCATCCCTTCTTCGATCCGCTGCGGTCCGACCCACGGTTTGCGGAGTTTCTTCGCCGGGCGAACTTCTTACCTAAGCAACCGGCGACACCACCAGCGTAGAGTGTACTTCGACCTAAAAAGTGACAACTCGGTTTACGCCTGCTGAAACGAGAACCTCAATCCCGTTCTAAGTTGGGACGGGTGCTCAGGCGCTGCGGAAGAGGGTTCCGTGGGACAAGCCGCGAATGACTCCTACGAAGTAGCTCCAGGTGGCGGTTTTTGCGGCGCCGGGGAAGGTGTAATAGAACTGGGTGGCGCTGGCGTCGGTGAAACGGATCAAGCCGGCGCCCTCCATGGAACGAAAGTGCTGGGTACGCAATGCCTTGAACTCTGCAAACTCGCGGTTGGAAGTGAAGGGACGCGGCAGCACGTTGAGACTTTGGAGCCACTCGTGATGCTTTTGCAGGAGGTGGCCAAAACTGGGAACGACAGCGAGCTGATTCGTCCAGTTCCCCGAAAGGTCGATTTGTACGCCAGCTTGTTTGTCGGTGGTATTGAAGGACCGGCCGTCCATGGCCGGGGTATGCAGCCAGGTGCCCTGCATCGGGATCTTCATGATAGTTCCCACGCTGATGACCATAAAAGTCGCGCGATCAGCGGAGACGAGCAAGGCATAGGTGCATTGATAGACTGATCCTCTTACGTCGCGGGTCCAGCCTAAGAGGACAAAGCCGGCTTGAACGGCGTCGGCCACCCAGCGGGCGGCGTAGCCAGTAGGATCGGCAAAGGGAGGTGCGTTTTCGATCTCGCCGTAGGGCGAAACCGTGCGCTTTTCCAACCGGAAGACGACGGTCAGGAAAACGACCCAGAAAGCAACCATCCCGAGGAAGAACTCTAACCAGAGCGGGAGCCGGTCAGGGTGAAACATAATCCTAAGTTTAAGATATCAGCGGATGGCTGCGGGTGAGTATGGCCAAACCGTACATAGAGCAAACGACACTTGGTTGCAAGAGGCGGGAGGTGGTTCCGCCACGACACCACGTCTGAAATAGGGGACTTAGCTGGCGGCGGCTTCGGCGGCAGGTTCGGCGGCTTTGCGGTGATCGCGGATGATGCCGATGAGCGCCTGAGCGGCGCGGGGGAGGCTGCGGTCGCGGCGGTAGATGAGGCCAAGCTCGCGCCAGAGGTCGACATCTTCGACGGTGAGCAGCTTCACTTCTCCGGCTTTCACATAGTCCTTCGCGAAACTCTCACTGATGAAGGAGACTCCGGCGTCGGCGGCGACAAAGCGCTTGATCATGCCGATGCTGGGCAACTCCATGGTGACGTGAATGCGCGCGCGGTAGGGGCGGAAAAGCTTGTCGAGCACCTGGCGCGTAAAGCCGGTACGGGGAAAGATGAGCGGCTGCTCGGCAACTTCAGCGAGGGTGATCTTGGAACGATGAGCGAGTGGGTTCTTGGTACTAACCATGAAGCGCAGACGGTCCTTGTAAATGTGGTGCATCTTCAAATTGGGAGACTTGACGGGCAGGGTGACGATGCCAACATCGACGGAGCCGTCCTCGACGCGCTGCAGAATCTTGTGGCTGAAATTGCGATAGATGCTGATGTGCACCAGTGGATAGCGGCGCTGAAATTCCGCAAAAATATCGGGGAGTAGGTAAAGACAGGTGGCTTCATTGGCGCCGAAGACCACCGGGCCCTGAACCACGTTACCGCGGTCAGCAACGACTTGAATGGATTCGTCGCGCAAGCGGAGGAGTTTTTCGGCGTACTCGAAAAGAACTTGACCGGCAGGAGTCAACTCGACGGATTTGGCGGAGCGGTCCAGAAGCCGGGCTTTGTAGGCTTGTTCAAGCTGGCGAATTTGCGCACTGACAGCGGATTGCGAGCGGAAGACTTTTTGGCCAGCACGAGAAAAACTCTTCAGTTTGGCCACGAAAACAAAAGTTGTAAGCTGGTCGAAGTCCATAGTTAGAACGCTCGGCGAGAATTATAGCGAATTCTCCTAGCCGAATGCGGGGTTAATATCCTTTCCTAGGCCTCTCTTAAGCGTGAACCGCAGCTTGTGAAAGCGGCGCGGCAACAGGCGCCGGCAAAATTGTTTGACGAAGTTTCAGTTGGGCGAGAATGGGGCTCCAAGTGGCCTCCACGGTGCCCTGAAAATGAACCGGCTGCACACGAACCAGCGGCAATGCTCCGCGCCGCGAGAGCAAGCGAGCAGCGCGAGGACTGGCAGTAAAGTGAACGTGTTCCTCAAGGATGCGGCGCAACCAGTTTTCTTCATCGGAATCGGATTCCGCGATGGTCACGAAATCGCGATGCAACACATCGCCGGCCTCGGCGCGCAAGACATAAGCAAGTCCGCCGGTCATGCCCGAGCCGAAATTCAGGCCGAGCGGCCCGAGGATGACAGCGACGCCGCCAGTCATGTATTCGCAGCCGTGCTGGCCAACCCCTTCCACCACGGCAAGCGCACCACTGTTGCGGACAGCGAAACGCTCTCCAGTGCGTCCGGCAATAAAGAGCTGACCGGAAGTAGCGCCATAGAGAACGGTGTTTCCGGCAAGAACGTCACCGCGCCTGGAAGCTGCAAGTCCAGCAGCGATGGCGATGGTTCCGCCGGAAAGACCTTTTCCAACGTAATCGTTGGCCTCGCCCTTGAGCCGGAGGGTTACGCCCTCGGCAAGGAAAGCTCCAAAGCTCTGGCCCGCCGAGCCGTGAAAATTCTGTTTGATCTCTTCATCGCCGGGTAGGCAGTTCTTGCGTCGGCGCATCAGTTCGCCGCTGAGGCCGGTGCCGACGCTGCGATCCGAGTTCTGAATCGGCTGAGACTCATTCTGGAGCCGGAGCGCAGTATGGAAATGAAGTGATTCTTCGAGCGCGCCGACGTGGAGGGCAGGCTCTTGCTGTGGCGCGACGCGATTCGAGGAAGAAATCGGCACAATGAGGAGCGGATCCATTCCGGAGCGCGTACTCAGGCGGTCGTACCAGCCGATGAGTTCGCTGAGCGAACGTACGCCAAGCTGCGCGAGCCGAGTGCGGACTTCCTCGGCAAGCGAACGGAAGTAGGCGACCACCATCTCGGGCTTGCCTTGAAATCTGGCGCGCAGCTTTTCGTCCTGGGTGGCGATTCCCACGGGGCAAGTGTTGAGATGGCACTGCCGGGCCATGACGCATCCGATGGCAAGGAGAGAAGCAGTGCCAAAACCGAATTCGTCGGCGCCGAGAATAGCGGCAAGCACGATATCGCGCGCGAATTTCAGGCCCCCGTCCACGCGGAGAGAGAGACGTGAACGGAGGCCCGCGCGAACCAGTGTGTCATGTGCTTCGCGCAAACCAATTTCCCAAGGAAGACCCGTGTTTTTGATGGAGGTCAAGGGCGAAGAGCCGGTTCCACCGTTGTGTCCGCTGATGGTGATGACGTCGGCGCCCGCTTTTGCAACGCCGGCAGCGATGATGCCGACACCGGCACCGGAAACGAGTTTTACGCCGACGCGCGCGCGTGGATTGACGGCGCGAAGGTCGTGGATCAATTGGGCGAGGTCTTCGATGCTGTAAATGTCGTGGTGCGGCGGAGGCGAAATCAGCGGCGTGCCGGGAGTGGCGTGTCGGATGCGCGCAATGTACTCGCTGACTTTCTTCGCGGGGAGTTGGCCGCCCTCGCCGGGCTTGGAGCCTTGCGCCATTTTGATTTCAAGTTCCTCGGCGTGGACGAGATAATCGGCGGTGACTCCGAAGCGGCCGGAGGCGACTTGCTTGATTTTGTTGGCCGCGGCGGGCTCGAAGCGATAGGTATTGGGGTCTTCGCCGCCTTCGCCGGTATTGCTGCGGCCGCCGAGCTGATTCATCGCGAGCGCTAAAGTGCGGTGTGCTTCCGGACTGAGCGAGCCGAGAGACATGGCCTGGGTGCTGAAACGCTTGACGATGGAGTCGAGGGGCTCGACTTCGTCGAGAGGAATGGCCGTGTCTGGAACGGTGTCGAGTAAATCGCGCAAGAAGACCGGACCTTGGTGCTCCGCGAGTTCTTCAAATGCGGAGTAAGTCTTGGCACTGGGCGCACGGACATGAGCGTGAAGACGGCGGATGACTTCGGGCGAACTGGCGTGAAGCTCCGCGCCCTTGCGGAAGCGGTAGAGGCCCGAATCGGGCAGCTCGTCGGATTCGCCGGAGAAGGCCGCTTTGTGCAAGCGCAGATAATCGGAGAGGAGATCGTCGAGCGATTTCTGGCCGGGATAATCGGCGGCGTCTTCAAACACTTCCGCGCAGAGATCTTCGGAGATACCGACGATTTCAAACAGATGGCTGTTGCGATAACTGGCCAGAGTCGAGACGCCCATGCGGGCGAGAACTTTTCGCAGGCCGGCATTGATGGCCGCGCGGGCTTTTTCCGTGCAGCCTGGCTCAAGGGACTCGGCAAACTCATCCGCGAGATAAGGCAGGACGGCGCTGGCGCCAGCGGCCACCAGCAGCGCCACATGATGAGTGTCAAAAACCTGGGCTGATTCGACAATCAGCGGAACATCCCACAAGCCATCGCGAACCATTGCTTTCCACACCGCCGCAGTGGCAAGCAGAGCGGGCAGTGGTGCGCGGTCGGCATCGATAGCGCGATCGGAAAGGAGGAGGATCCCCGGGCGCCCGCTGCTACTCAGAAGGGTAGTAGAAAGCTGAGCAAAACTGCACCGCGCTCCCGGCACTCCAGTTGCGGAGGAAAAAGTGATGTCGATGCGATGCTCGGGGCCAAAAATCGCGGCAAGCTGCGAGAGTTGGCCGGCTGAGATTACTGGACTCGGGAGGGTGATGCCGTCCTTCAAGTGAACGTCGAGAGACATGACGTGGGTTTCGCGCAACGGATCGATCGGCGGATTGGTGACCTGCGCGAAGCGTTGCTTGCAGTAGTCCCACAAAGTTCTTGGGAGCGCGGAGAGGAATGCCGGAGGCGCATCATCTCCCATGCTCCAGTCCGCTTCTTTGCCGCGGGTCAGTGCGGAAAAGAGAATTTTGAATTGGTCTTCGGTCCAGCCGGCGGCGCCTGCGACGCGCTTCGGTTCATAGACAGGAGTTGAGGGCGAGTTTACCGACGCGCTCAACATTCTTTGGGGAACGACATTGCGCGCCTGCTGAATCGCGAGGCGCTTGAGAATGTCGCGCCAGCGCAAAAAGAGGCCAGTGGCAGGATTGGCGAGAATCATTTCGCCGGGGCCGAGGCGCTGGCGCTCGGCGATGCGGGATTCGTCGAGATCAACGAGGCCAGTTTCGGAGCCAGCGATGAGAAGGCCGTCATGGGTGAGGGTGTAACGCAGAGGGCGGAGGCCGTTGCGATCGAGTTTTGCACCGACAAATTGGCCATCGGAGAAAACTAAAGCGGCGGGGCCGTCCCAGGGTTCACTCTGCTGCGAAAGGGCAGCCAGGGCGGTGCGGACGTCGCGCGAAAGCAAGGGATCTTTTTCGAAGGCCGGAGGAACCATAGCGAGCATGGCTTCCTCGGAGGATAGGCCCTCGAGGAGACGGAGCTCGAAACCGTTGTCGAAACTGGCGGAATCGCTGACGTTTTCTTCGAGGAGTGGAAACCACGAGCCCACCGTAAGGCGCGAGCGGAGCCCGACGGCTTTGGCGCGCAGCCAGCGGCGATTGGAGACGATGGTGTTGATCTCGCCGTTGTGGGCGACGTAGCGGAACGGTTGCGCGAGATGCCAGGAAGGCTGGGTGTTGGTCGAGTAGCGCTGATGAAAAACGGCAAAGGTGGTGGCGAACGAAGGGTCGCGCAGGTCTTCGTAGAATTGGGGAAACTGCCAGGGCGTGAGGAGGCCTTTGTAGACGATGGTCTGCGAAGAGAGGGAGCAAATGTAACAGCGGGCGGGCAGGAGCGATTCCACGCGTTTTCTGAGGAGAGAGAGGCGCCACTCGAAACGGGCGGCGGCGCGCGCGGGATGAAATGGCTCGACGAAGAATTGCCAAATTTCGGGCATTGTTTCGAGCGCGCGGCGGCCGAGAGAATTGGTGTTGGTGGGAACGCGGCGCCAGCCGATGACGCGGAGGCGTTCGGTGTCGGCAGCGGATTCGATGGCGGCGCGGGCTTCGTCGAGCACGGAGGACGGGATAAACGCGAAGCCGACGGCGAACATTTCGGGCAGTTCAATTCCCTGCTCTTGAGCGCGAGCGCGGAAGAAAGCCCGCGGAAGCGAAGTAAGCAATCCGGCGCCATCGCCGCTGGCACCGTCGGCATCAACGCCTCCACGGTGGGTGAGGCGCTCTAAGGCTGTCAGTGCATGCTGGATAATGTCGTAGCCAGGAGCGCCACCGAGGCGGGCAATGAAACCGGTGCCGCAGGCGTCGTGATCGGGATGGCCCCAATTGGGATGGCGGCCCTGAGGTGAGAGGGCTCGGACATCGTGAAGACCGCTCTGGCCTCGACCATCACGGAAGTACATATCAGTTTATCGAACGGGCGGGGGGTGGTTGTACAACGCAGAATTTTGATTCACTGAATTGATTTCTTGATAAGGAAGGATCAAGAGAGAGAAACCTGTGCCGTTCTTATGCTTGGAGCAGGCTATAAGCGCACGGGGGTACGGTGTTGCCAAGCTGGGACCGACTGCGCGGGCAACCGGGCTTAGAACTTGGTGACTTCCGAAAAATGGAAATTACGAACTTTCATGGCGGGGACGACCATCTCGAAGGCTTCTTCACCGGTGGCGCGGACGGCGGCACCCATCAATTCAACGTTATTGAGCATTTCGATGAGGGACTGGTTGAAGCGGAAGTTGCGCACGGCGCCGGTAACCTGCCCCTTCTCAACAAGAAAGAGGCCATCGCGGGTCATGCCGGTCATGACCTTTTCGTAAGGGTCGACTTCGCGGATGTACCAGAGCCGGGTGACGAGCAGGCCGCGTTCAGTGGAGGCGACCATTTTTTCGACCGAGGAATCGCCGCCGGCGAAAACGAGATTCATCGGGGCTTCGCCATATTCGTTGGGGAGGGCAAAACCGTGGCCAGTGGACTTTTTGCTGGCGGCTTTAGCCGCAGCCCGGGAATAGACAAGATTCCGGGGAATGCCTCGGTCTACAAGTACCACTTTCTGGCGCGGCAAGCCTTCGCCGTCGAAGGGAGCGCCCTGTTGCAGCAGGTGGTAGGCGTCGTCGGTGATGGTGATATTTTTTCCGAAGAGCTGTTTGCCCATGCGGTCGTTGAGGCAGGAGCGCTTGTCTTCGAGGGCGGTGGCGGCAAAATCGTAAAAAAGAAAGCCGACGAGATCGAGCACGGCGGCCGGTTCGAGGATCACGGTGTAAGGGCCGGGGGCAAGCTCGCGGGCGTTGACGGCGAGATGCGCTTTTTCGGAAGCGCGCATCGCAAGTTTCTGAGGATTGAAAGCGCGGACGTCGGCGGAGTTGGCTTTGGCCCAACTGGCAGCGGGGCCTTCCTGAATGGTGATGGAAAATTCGGCGCGCGTTTCGCGATAGGCGGCAAAGAGGCCACGGGAATTTCCGAGAGCGGACTGGCTTTGGCCGTTCGAGTAGATTCCGGCGGCAACCTGGCTATTCTTGACGGCCAAATCGCAGGCGCGGCGGACCGTGCGGGCGCGGTCTTCCGCGGAGAGAGCAGCAGTCGGCTTGATGAAACGGCTTACGCCGCGATAGCGCTGTTTTGCGGGCATTGGCAAGAGACGCGGATTCTTCGGCTGGCTGTGGGCGAGGGAGAGAGAAGCTTCGATCGCAGCGCGAAGAGAGTCTTCGTCAATGCGATTGGTGGTGGCGCGCGCGGTGCGGCCGTCGACGACGGTTCGAATGGAGACAGTCAGACCGTGCTCGGCGACGTTTTGGTGAATGGCGTTGTTGGCGAAACGGGTCAGGGCGTTCGCGACTTCGTCAACGTGCACTTCCGTTTCTTCGGCTCCAGTGGATTTGGCTAAACGAAGAACCGAGTCGATAATGCGGCGAAGCTCGCGCTCGGGAAGCAATTCCGGCGAGTTCGCACTCGCTGCCGCTGTTGACTTCTTCGACTTGGCTGCCGGCTTCATTGGTTGGAGAAGGCCGTCCCGATGCGCACATTGCGAAAGCGGGCCGGCGAAGCACCATGGCCCGTCCCCATGGTCTGCATGGGCTGGCCTTTTCCGCAATTGGGCGTGCCCCAAAGCGTCCAGTAGCCAAGTTTGCAGATCGCGTCGCAAGAATTCCAGAACTCGGTGGTGATGCCGCTGTAGCTGGGATTCTTCAGCATGCGAACTTTTTTTCCACCTTTGATTTCCCAGCCGATTTCAGTGGAAAACTGAAACTGGTAGCGGCGGTCGTCGATGGACCAGGAGCGATTTGTCTCCATAAGGATGCCGTCGTGAGTGTCGGCGATGAGGTCGTCGTAGTCCCAGGTGCCGGGGAGCAAGCTGACGTTGGTCATTCGAATGATAGGGAGGCGATTCCAGCTTTCGGTGCGCATGGTTCCGGAGGAGCGATCGAGTCCGACCAGATGGGCGGTCTCGCGGTTGGAAAGATAGCCGCGGAATTGGCCGTCTTTGATGATGTCGGTGCACTGCGCGGGAACGCCTTCGTCGTCGTAGGCGAAGGTGCCGAGTCCCTGGCCATGATCGAGGCGGGCATCGGCGACCACGTTCACGATGCTCGACGCGTATTTCAGGTTATTCAACTGATCGAGGGTCAGAAAACTGGTGCCGGCGAAATTGGCTTCCTGTCCTAGGACGCGATCCAACTCGATGGGATGGCCGATGGATTCGTGGATCTGCAGGCCGAGCTGAGCGCCACCGAGGATGAGGGTGCCGATTTTTTCCGGGCACTGAGCTGCACCGTGGAGAGCGGCGGCTTCTTCGGCAATGACTGGCGCGTTTCTGATCAAATCGAGAGAGTCCACGAGTTCATAGCCCTGAAGGGCATGCTGGCCGCCAAAACTATTGGGATAAGAGCGCTTTTGAATTTCTTCGCCTTGAAATGAAGTGGCGGCAATACCGCAGCCGGAGATTACTTTGCGCTGGTGGATGCGAGAACCAATGCTGGAGGCAAACCAGGAGTCGATTTTGCGGAACTGCATATCGGTTTCGGTGAGCGTGACGCCTTTGACGCGGCGCATTTCGGCGTCGGCCGCGAGGAGCAGCGCGAGTTGTGTTTCGAGCGGAATTTCGAAGGGGTCTTTGCGGAAGGGGCTCTGCCAGCTATCCACATAGGCATTTTCCTGGGCCATTACGACTTCGCTACGCTTTGCCAGGGCAGAAGCTTTCGCGATGGAAACGGCTTGTGCTGAGCAAGCTGCGACGCCATCACGCGTCAATCGATCAGTGGAAGCGAAACCCCAGGCACCGTTTGCCAAGACGCGAATGCCGAGGCCGATCGATTCGCTTTGTGAAAGCGTGCCAACCCGGCCGTTCTTGGTGGTGAGGTCGCGCTGGCGCAGATGCATCACGCGGACGTCTGCGTAAGTAGCGCCGCGCAATTTGGCCGTGTCAAGCGCGTTTGTGCAAAGATCCCACATGGGCTTTTTTCAGAGTGAAGAAAGTATCAGAAAACACGCCTAGATGCAGCTAAAGTTGCGATTCTCTGTGTGGATGCAGCGCCGGTTGTGAGAAAAGCGGCGGCAAGCCGCCGCACTCCAAATTACGTGCCTTCGTTCCAGGAGGCCAGGTAATGCTCTTGCTCGGGGGTTAGCTTGTCAAGGCGGTGGCCCATGGAATCGAGCTTGAGGCGCGCGATTTCCTTGTCGAGGTGCTCGGGAACGACGTACACCTGCGGCTTGAGATTCTTGTAGTTCGCCCGGAGGTATTCGGCGGAGAGGGACTGGTTGGCGAAACTCATGTCCATCACGGAGGCGGGATGGCCTTCGGCAGTCGAGAGATTGACGAGGCGGCCCTCGGCGAGAAGATAGACCTTGCGGCCGTCCTTCATCTGATATTCGTCCACCATTGGGCGCACTTCGCGCTTGCCGCTGGACAACTTTTCCAGCGCGGGAATGTCGATCTCCACGTTGAAGTGGCCGGAGTTGCAAACAATCGCTCCACCCTTCATTTTCTCGAAATGCTCGCCGCGAATGACGCTCTTGTTTCCGGTCACGGTGATGTAAACGTCGCCTTCCTTCACCGCTTCAGCCATCGGCATCACGCGGAAGCCGTCCATAGCCGCTTCGATGCCCTTGACGGGATCGATTTCCGTGACGATCACGTCAGCGCCGAGACCCTTGGCGCGCATGGCCACGCCGCGGCCACACCAGCCGTACCCGGCAACGACAACTTTGAGACCAGCGAGGAGCACGTTGGTGGCGCGAATTACGCCGTCAATCGTGGACTGCCCTGTGCCGTAGCGATTGTCGAAGAAGTGTTTGGTCATCGCATCATTCACGGCGATGATCGGATATTTCAGGGTGCCGTCCTTGGCCATGGCGCGAAGGCGGATCACGCCAGTGGTGGTTTCTTCGGTTCCGGCGATGACGTTGGGGACGAGGTCGGTTCGCTTGGTCAAAAGCATGGTGACGAGGTCAGCGCCATCATCCATGGTGAACTGCGGCTTGTGCTCGAGCGCTGAGCTCAAATGCGAATAGTAGGTGTCGTTATCCTCGCCCTTGATGGCGAAAGTCGGAATGTTGTAGTCCCGATTGAGGGAGGCGGCGACTTCGTCCTGCGTGGAAAGCGGATTGGAAGCGCAGAGCACGGCATCAGCGCCGCCATCGCGGAGCGCGATCATCAAGTTGGCGGTTTCGCTGGTCACATGCAGGCAGGCGGAAACGCGCAAGCCTTTGAGCGGCTGCTCCTTGACGAAGCGCTTGCGGATCGATTCGAGCACGGGCATCTGCTGAGCGGCCCATTCGATCTTGCGCTTTCCGGCGTCGGCCTGCCCAATGTCCTTTACGTCCCCTTTTTTCAGTTCAGCGGTTGCCAAAGTCTTGCTCCCTCAATTTGAATTTCGATCGTGAGCGGAGTGGAAAGGTGCGCTCCGCGAGCGGTCCGTCCGAAGCCGGGCCGGAACAAATCAACTTTCGAGAGTTAGGCCCGCGCCCCAACTTCGGCTGTCGCAGCTGCTCCGAGGCCAGCGGCTTTGCGAAGAGCATCCGCGCGGTCCGTGCGCTCCCAGGTAAATCCGGGGCCGCTGCGGCCGAAATGGCCGTACGCGGCGGTGGCTTTGTAAATCGGACGGCGGAGGTCGAGCGTCTCAATGATGGCTTTGGGCGTCAGCGTGAAATATTCGCGGATAAGCGCGGTGATTTTTTCCTCAGGAATCGCGGCGGTGCCGAAAGTTTCCGCCATGACGGAAACAGGCTCGGCGACTCCGATGGCGTAGGCCAATTGGACTTCCGTCTTTCGGGCGAGGCCAGCGGCCACGATGTTCTTCGCGATGTAGCGAGCCATGTAGCAAGCCGAACGATCCACCTTAGAAGGATCCTTGCCGGAGAATGCGCCGCCACCGTGGCGGCTGTAACCGCCGTAGGTATCCACGATGATCTTGCGCCCAGTCAAACCCGCGTCGCCCATGGGTCCGCCGATGACAAAGCGGCCCGTCGGATTAATGTGATATTTCGTTTTAGCGTCCAGCATCGAGGCCGGAATGATCGGTTTGATCACGTGCTCGGTAATGGCGTCGCGCAGGTCGGTGTTGGAGACCTTCTCGCTATGCTGTGTGGAGACGACCACGCAAGAGACGCGCTCCGGGCGGCCGTTGCGGTATTCGATGGTGACCTGCGACTTCCCATCAGGCCGGAGAAAATTAACTTTATTGGCTTTGCGAATCTCGGCGAGGCGCTGCGTGAGGCGGTGGGCGAGTTGGATGGGCATGGGCATTAATTCGTCGGTTTCATCGCAGGCGAAACCAAACATCAAGCCCTGGTCGCCGGCGCCGCCAGTATCCACGCCCATGGCGATGTCCGGCGACTGGCGCTTGACGGTGCACATGACGGCGCAGGTGTCCGCGTCGTAGCCATACTTCGCGCGATCGTAGCCGACGCCGCGAATGGTGCTGCGAACGAGCTCGTCGTAGTCGACGTGCGCGGTGGTGGTGATTTCACCAGCGACAACCGCAACGCCGGTGGTAATAAGCGTTTCGCAAGCGACACGTCCCTTGGGGTCGTGCTTCATGACCTCATCGAGGACGGCGTCAGAAATCTGGTCGGCGATTTTGTCCGGGTGGCCCTCGGTGACGGACTCCGACGTGAATAGGAAGTTGCGTAAGGCTTCGCTCAAACTAATTCTCCTTCAAATTTGTGGGGGACAACGGCTTCCAACACCCCTGTCAATCCAGCGCTCAGCTAAACTTTACAAAGTTATCATTCGCGAGGCGAAGAATCAACGCATTGATTCCGAGTGGCTTATAGGCGCAGCGAACGGTCGAAATTGGCCCTCTAACGGTTAGCTCGTGCATTAATCGGCAACGACTTAGGCCGCGTCCCCGTCGTCGTCTGGCTGGATGTCGACCTTTCCCTTGGTCTTTTTGGCCATCAGGTAAGAGCGGATGAAGGGATCCAGGTCGCCGTCCATGACGCGATCCACGTCGCCGACTTCAAATTTTGTCCGGTGGTCCTTGATTAGGCGATAAGGCTGCATGATGTAGGAGCGGATTTGACTGCCGAAGGAAATGTCCAGTTTGCTCTCGTCGAGCTTGTCGGTGTGCGCCTGACGCTTTTTGATTTCTTCATCATACAAGCGTGAACGGAGCATCTTCATGGCCATCTCGCGATTCTTACCCTGGCTGCGCTGGGCCTGGCAGGCCACCACAATGTTGGTGGGAAGATGGGTAATGCGGACAGCGGTCTCCACCTTGTTGACGTTCTGCCCACCTTTGCCGCCAGAACGAAAAGTGTCCACGCGCAGGTCTTCGGGACGGATGTTGATCTCGATGCGGTCGTCGATTTCTGGAATTACGAAGACGGATGCAAAAGAAGTATGGCGGCGCGCGGCCTGATCGAACGGAGAGATGCGCACGAGGCGATGAACTCCCGTTTCGCCAGCGAGAAGGCCATAAGCATTTTCTCCAGAAAATTGAATCGTTGCCGACTTGAGGCCCGCTTCTTCTCCCGGCGTTTCATCGAGAACCTCGGCGGACATTCCTTTGCGCTCCGCCCAGCGCAGATACATGCGAAGAAGGATGGAAGCCCAATCTTGCGATTCCGTTCCACCAGCGCCGGGCTTGATGGTCATGATGGCGTTGAGGTGATCGGTTTCTCCGGAGAGCAGGGTTTCCGTTTCGAGCTCCGCGACAAATTTCTCGGCCGAATCAAGTTCGCCCGCTGCCTCGGTCAAGACCTGCTGCTTTTGAATTGCGTCTGACTCCTCACGGATGAGTTGAAGATAGGCATCGAGGTCTGCTTGCAGTCGCCTGAGTTTGTCAGCCTTCTCGGCAAGGTCTTTCAGTTTCTTTTCTTGCTGGGAGATTCTTCGTACACGCTCGGGAGTTTGAGCAAAATCTGGGTCGCTCCATTTCGCTTCAAGTGCGCGAGCGAGCTCTTCACTGGCGTTCTCCCAGTCAACATTTGAAGAGGGGTAGTTTATTTCGAGAGCGATACTTTGAAGGTGTGGCTGTCTGGCGCCGTCAAAGATAGCTCCGGACCAACGCAATGCGCGGTTTGAGAAGTTCGTAGCGATACTGAAGATCTTCGAGAATCATTCTTTTTTTCTGGTAAACCGCCCGTTCGGGAACGGACGTCACTTTGCCTTTCGAAAAGTTGGCGCCACTAGAATAACGGAAACGAGGACGCAGAGCCAGGCGAACCAGTCGCCAAAGCGGGTGTAAATCGTTTCGCCGGCTCGAAAGTCGTAAGGAAGATCGACGGCGGCGCGCACATCGGGCGGGAGCGGGCGAAAGATGCGGCCGTAGGGATCGATGGAAACGGTGAAACCGTTGTTCGTCGAGCGCACGATCCAGCGGCGGTTTTCCACGGCGCGCACACGGGCCATGCGCAAATGTTGCTCGGCGGCGGCAGAGCGACCGAACCATCCGTCGTTGGAAATGTTGAGGAGGAGTTGCGCTCCATCGGCAGCAAAGCGGCGCACTTCGCCGGGGTAGATCGCTTCATAGCAGATAAAGACGCCGAAGGTATTTCCGTTCGGAAGCTGGCCCACGACGTACTTATTTCCTTTGTGGAATCCGCCAACATCGCTGGACACGCTGGTGACCACGCGATGGATCAAAGGGAACGGCTCGTATTCGCCGAAGGGAACGAGATGGACTTTGTCATATACGAATACACGCTGGCCTTGCGCGTCAAAAAGCAGAGCGCTGTTGTAAGGCAGAAGGGTGCCTTGGGGAACCACATCCGATGGGTCCACAGGTGGTTTCCATTCGATGGCTCCTGCGAGGAATGGGTGACCGAACTGGATTGCCAGCGTCGAGGCAACCTTCGCGAATTGCGTATCTTCAAACGAGAATGGAGCGGGCGCTTCAGGCCAAACAAGCAGGTCTGGTTTCTCGACGGCGGGAGCGAGGCTCATTCGCGAGATCTCCTCGAGGTCCGCTGCGTGAACACGGAACCAATCCGCGGGATACGATTCTACTTCCGGGAAATTGAGCTGCACGGCGCGAGCGAAATGATGCGCTTGCTGCTGCGGCACCAGGCGAGGTGCAAGCCATGAAGCGATCAAGAGAATTCCCGTTACAGCGGCTGTACAGGCGATCCGTCTGCGAAGTGTTAGTTTGTTTGATGCGCTCACCCACGAGAGCAAGGCATTGAACGCCGCGACTAGAAACGATAATCCGTAGATTCCCGTGACGGTCGTGAGTTGGACTAAACCCAAATTCGCCGCGGCGGGATAGCCAAGCAAATTCCAAGGAAAACTGATTTCTGGCAGATGCGCGCGAACAAACTCAAAAGTCACCCAGATAAACGGCGCGCCGAAGCATGCCAGTTCGATACTTTTGCAAGACAACCGGTGTACGGCCCAAGCAAATGAGCCAATAAGGATTCCCCACGCCATAGCGATGAGGAGCAGTACGCCCCATCCGCCCGCCACCGGGAGGCCGCCGTGAACGGTGAGAACTGTTGCAATCCATGGCACCGACGTCAGAACGAAAAGAAGCCCGTGAAGAAATCCGCACCCGAAAGCCACGCGAGGCCGGGCGCCAAAAAGCGAGAAAAGAAGAATCCCAACACAAACCCAGGAATAGACACTGCGATATTGCCCAGTGTAGGAGAGCGAAAGCGCGGCTCCAGAGGCCGCGCCGGCGATAAGACGCAAGCCAGCAGGTATTTCCGCGCCAGCTTGTTCACGAAGAGAGGTTAGCCAGCCGCCCTGAGGCATCAATGTTTCACGATGGGCTTAAAGCCTGCGTCCTCGAGGCCTTTCCGGGCCACGTCAGCGGCTTTTAGATCGGGGTACGGGCCGACTTGCACGCGGTAATAGTTGTCCGTTTGCGGAGAAACAACGAACGCGGGGAATTTCTTCTTCTGCAAACGCGTCGCCAGTTCCAGCGCATCGGATTCTTTCCTCAGCGCCGACACTTGCAGAATGTAAGCGCCGCTTGGACTAGCCGCAGCGCTCGGAACCTTCGATGGAGCAGCGCCGGTTTTGGGTGGCGCCGTGCTCTTCACAAGTACGGGCGAGTTTTTCCTCGACGGCACAGGCGCAGCCGAAACGGATTTCAAATGGTCTTCAGGTTTCTTGCTGTCGCCCGCGTGATAAAACTCCCACTCGGAATTCGGCGGCGCCCCCGTGTTCGTCGGCGCGGTGGCGGGAGCGGAATTATTGGCCTGCTTCGAACTGGCTTCCGCCTTGGGTAAAACTGAATTTTCCGGCTTCATGAAAAAGTCGGTCGCGGCGCGCACGGGGCTATCAATTTGGTTGCGCCCCATGACGTAACCGAGCGTGAAAAATACGCCCGAAAACAGCAGCATCAGCATGAACAAGCCGATGACGTGCCGGCTTTCAAGCACACGCTCGCCTGCGCCCCCTCGTTTTCCGCCAGAAGCCATTCTTATCTCTGCGGCCCCCCTAAATTCTTAGTCCACTGATTAATGATATCGATAGGCAGCGGAAACACAATCGTTGTGTTCTTCTCGACACCTATCTCCGTCAAAGTTTGCAAGTAACGCAACTGTATCGCGGAAGGCTGCGTTTCCAACACTTTCGCGGCATCGGCGAGTTTTTGAGAGGCTTCAAACTCTCCTTCCGCGTGAATAATTTTTGCACGGCGTTCGCGTTCGGCTTCCGCCTGCTTGGCAATGGCGCGCTGCATCTGCTCGGGGATGTCGACCTGCTTCACCTCGACTTTGGAAACCTTGATGCCCCAAGGTTCGGTATCGGTGTCGAGTATGATTTGCAGCTTGGCGTTGACCTTATCACGCTGCGAGAGAATCTCATCGAGTTCGAACTGACCGACGACACTGCGAATGGTCGTCTGCGCGAGCTGTGAAGTTGCGTAGGTGTAGTTCTGCACCTGCGAGAGGGCCAGGTTGGCGTCGACCACGCGGAAGTAACAAACGGCGTTGACCTTCACGGAAACGTTGTCGCGCGTGATGATGTCCTGCGGCGGAACGTCAAGCGTCTCAATCCGCAACGGTATGCGGTACAGCGTTTCAATCGGCCAGAGTACCAGTCTTAAGCCGGCATTCTTTGCATCGGGGATAAACCGGCCAAGGCGAAGCACCACGCCGCGTTCCCATTCTTTGATGATGTAGATCGAATTCCAGAACCAGATGAGCCCAAGGCCGACGACCAGCGCACCTGCGACAAAAGGGATTTCCATCATTTCCTCCTGAACGCGAGAATTCTTATTTCGTCGCTGAAACAGCCACTTCGGCCGGCTCAACGTAAAGCTTCAGTCCTTCGACGCGTAAAATCCGGACCATTTCGCCTTCCTGCACGGGCTTGGATGATTCAGCCTTCCACAGCTCGCCGTGCACGCGAACCATGCCCTCGGCACCCGCTGCCAGCGGCCCTATCGCGACGCCCCGCGACCCAATCATCTCTTCCTTCCCCGTGGCCGTTTTCCATCGGCGCGACCGCAACACCAGGCGCATCAGAACGACAGCAAGAACCGCGAACGGCACGGTTCCCGCCAGCGCTACCCCTACGCTGACTCCTCCGGGAGTGAGCGGTGAACGAACCAGGAAGATCGCACCCAGAAACATGGACACAACGCCGCCGAGAGCTAGCACTCCGTGACTTGGAGCCTTCGCCTCGAGTATGAAAAATGCAAGAGCCAGCAAAATCAGAAACACACCCGCGAGATTGATGGGCAGAAAGTTCATGGCGTAAAGCGCGAGAATCAGGCAGATACCGCCGATAACTCCGGGAGCGATTGCTCCGGGATGCGTGAACTCCGTGTAAACGCCGAGAACGCCAAGAATTAGCAGCACAAAGAAAACATCGGGTTCGACGATGCGGGCAAGAAATTTTTGCCGAGCCGAGAGTTCGAACGGCGTGCGCGCTGCATTTTTCAGAGAGAGTTTCGTCTGGGTGCCGTCGAAGCGGGCGATCGCCCGGCCGTCCAATTGCCGTACCAGCTCATCCGGTGAACTCACGATCAAATCGATCATTTTCGCGTCGAGCGCTTCCTTCTCCGTGAAAGCGCTGCCTTCCGTGATGGCCTTCTCTGCTACTGCGGGGTTGCGTCCGCGCCTCTCCGTGAAACTCCGCAGAAACGCGGTGGCATCGGCATTGATTTTCTTTCGAAAGGCATCATCAATTTGCATGGGCAGAAAACCACCGATGGCCATGACCGGCGTAGCCGAGCCCGTATGCGTACCCGGCGCCATCGCCGCGATGTCCGCGGAGAGCAGGATGTAGAAGCCCGCGGAGGCTCCGCGCCCGCCCGTAGGCGAAACGTACACAGCGACCGGAACCGGAGAAGCAAGGATGTGCTGAATCATGTCTTGCATGGAACTGCTGAGCCCGCCCGGTGTGTCCATGGTGATCAAAACAAGGGCCGCGTGGCGATTCGCTGCATCGGCAAGGCCTTCATCAATGTAGGTCGCTAGGATAGGATCGACGACACCCTCGAGCCTCAATTCAAGAACGAGAGGACCGGAGGAGTGCTGGTCCGCCGCAACGGCAGGGATCAGGAAGAAAATCGCGCAGGCGCACACGCCACACAAAAGAAGGGAAGCCGCAACCAACTCGGATCGTTTGAGACGAAGGAAGCGCTTCCTTTCAGAGAACCAATCGCTCATAGCGCACCTCCTTTGGGTTTTTTCTCAGGCGGCTTGGAATTCTGCAAATGTTCGAGCAGTTGCTTGGCTTCAGTATAGTTTGGCGCCAGCTTCAGAGCCTTCTCGACTTCCGCTCGCGCGAGATCCGGCTTCTTCTGATCGAGATAGATCTTCGCCAACGTCGTCCGAACCACGGCGGAATCCCTTGTCGCCAGTGACGCCTGTAGTTCCTTCACCGCATCGTCCATTTTGCCGCGACGGCGGTCAATTTCGGCCAGCCCGCGGTGCGCCGCAGGACTGCTGGGATCGGCGGCAAGCACGGCGCGGAATTCCTTCTCCGCGGCGTCGGGGTTTCCGGCAGAGAGTTCTTGCCGGCCGCGCCGCAGGCGTAACACGAAGGTGTCCGCCGGCGAATCGGATGCCGCGTCGCTCGTAGACGTAGACGACTCGGCAGATTCAATCTCCCCGCGAATGGCTGTCACATCGAGCTCGGTCTTGATGCGATTTATGTGCGCCAAAGTTTCGTTCTTCGGGTCCAGCTGAATTGCAGGGAGTCCGTTAGGACCAAACGTTTCCGTACCTGTCTCGCGTTCCTGGTCGGCTTCGGTCTTCTTATCCGCCTTTTCCAATGACAATATCAAAAGCGCCCGGTCCTCCGGATTATCCGGCGCGCGTTCCGCGGCTTCACGAAAATAATCTGCCGCCGTGGCCGCATCATTGGCTTGTAGCGCCAGCAGGCCAAGATTGAATGGATAATCGTCTTCCGCGGGGTCCAGGTCCGCCGCGCGGCGAAGATCAGTTTGTGCCGCAGCCGTCTTGCCCTGCCGCGCCCGCGCAATCGCCAAATCGTTTAGGATTTCCGGAAGATCCGCTCCGGAGACCATGTTGCTCTTCAAGGCTTCCTGCAAAGAAGTGAACACTTCCTCCGCACGGTCCGGCTGACCCAGGAGGAGCCGGCAAACACCGGTGGCAAACACTGCTTCCACATAGCGGCCATGAGTTTTGGGCACGCGGGCGTACCAGGGCAGCGCGCCATCGCAGTCACGCCGCGCGAAATAGACTTCGCCCAGCGCGAAATCAGGTTCGGGCCAATCCGGCTCAAGGCGCGCCGCCTCCCGCAGTTCACGCAAACGGGCATCATCTTCGTTTGCCGACAATCCGCGAATGTAGTGTTCAAACGCATCGAGCCGCAGGCGACGCTGATGTTTGGTAAATTCGGCGAGGCTTAGAGCATAGTTGCGATCACTGGCCGACAACATTCGCCAAGCCAGACGGGAGTGCAAGTCCATCATCGAATCCAACGAGCCCGTCTCCCGCAATGCCGGCAGCAACCGCGCCGGACTCACCTTCAAGATTCGTGACTCCACGGTGAGCGCCGGCCCTTTCGCGGTGAATCTGCCAAAAACCACGAAGTCCGCGTCGAGATCTTCCGCGATATGAAGCATGGTCGCATGGCTGAGTTTTGAAGAACGCGACAAGCCGTTCCGTTCCAGCTCGACGAGCCGCCCGGCGTGAGAATAGACCTGCACGCCGGCTCCCGTGAACCGCTGGATGGTCAGCTCTTCCAGGCCCTCACTGAGCCAGTCCAGTCGCGAAGATCCACCCACATTTTCAAACGGAAAAACGAGATAGATTCCCGGCTGATAAGCGCCGGGCGAAGCCGCGTGGGGGGTGGAAGCGGGTTGTTGCGCGGAAACGGAAGTTATCCCAAAAAAGAGTACGGTGGAGAGCAACACTAAACAACGCGCACTGAAGAAAGGGCGCCCCATGTCTGTTGCATTGTAGCAGACGCAAGCGCTCGTTTTACTGCGGAGGTGAGGATAGAGGGTGAAGCCGCTGATCGAAAACCGGATCAGGGCTGCGTGCTGTCCGGAGGCTTGGGAGCAAGAACCTCTTGTACCGCCGGGTCATTCAAGACCGCGGAGAAGGATGGGTCGGACTTCACGGTCGACAACTCCTTATAGCCTTCGTCCTTAGCCTTGCGCAGATAAATCACGCAGCGCTCCAGGTTACCCGCTTCCGCGAACGACTTCGCGAGCAGGAAATAGAACCTTCCCCGGTCGCCCACCGAGCGATCCTGGAGAATCGATCCGCTTCTTGAGCTGCTGTGCTCAAAGAGCTGCGGATCCAACGACAGCGCTTGCCGGAACGAAGAGATGGCTTCTTGATACTTTTTGTCGCCAAAGTAAGCATAGGCAAGGTTGCTGTGGAGGACGGCCATGTCACTACGAATGTTGATCGCTCTCTGATACGCTTTGATGGCCCGGCCGAATTTCTTCCGTTGATACCAGATTGTCCCGATGTTGTTCTGCGCATCGGCATAGCTTGGATCAACTTTCGACGCACGTTCGTAATACTTCAGGGCCGCCCCCAAAGCCGCCTGCTGGTGCAGCGCAATCCCTAGTTTATTGAGGTACACCGGATTCCGAGGGTTCTGATCGGCAAGCCGCTTATAGGAAGTTGCGGCCTCCCGGTAGTCCTTGCGCGCCATATAGAGGTCGGCAAGCTGCTCTTCGGTCAAACCCGGCTTCACCACGATGACCGAAGACTCCGCTGGAGACTGCGCTGGCGTTTGTGCTTGCGACTGCACCGCACGGGGTATTACGGGCGAACCGGGAGTCTCAACGAAAGTTTGTCCTGCGGAGGACACCGAAAGATTGCAAAGGAGAACGATTGCTGGAAACGCCATTCTGATCCTGATCATGGCGAATCTCCCTTCTCCGGCTTAGGCTTGGCCTTGTCGGGTTCCTTCTTCTTACCCCCAAAGATACCAAAAATCTTCTGTAAAGGATTCTTTTTCTTTTCCGCCGAAGGATCGACTGGTCCCTGGCCGGTCGCATTGGGCGGCCGGTTGGGATCATACGATGTGACCGGCTGTCCATTCGCATCCACTTGCGGCGCTTTGGGCTCTCCTCCAAAGACACGGGAGAGCACTGAACCAGCGGAACTGAGAAGGTTGTGGCCCCCGTGGACCTCGCAATACACGGTCGGCGCCGACCCGGCAACATAGACTTCCTCGCGGGTCGTGGGGCAGTTCGGCGTCGCAAGCTGCAAGGTATCCGGATCGATGAGCACGGACTGGATGCCTTCAGGCATCGCAAAATCCTTCACGTCCCGGTATTGCGCAAGCGATGTGGCACGCGTCATGAAGTCCGCCCAGATCGGCGCGGCCACCACGCCACCGGTAATGCCCAGGTCGCGATTATCATCGAAGCCTATCCAGATCACGCAGAGGAGGTTGGAAGTGAATCCAGCAAACCATCCGTCGCGCGATGTGCCGGTCTTTCCGGCTGCGGGCAGAGTGAAGCCGCGTGCGCGGACTCCCGCGGCCGTGCCCCGGTTCATAACATCCTTGAGCAAGCTGTCGACAAGAAATGCGACACGGGGATCCAACGCCAGGTGCGTTTGCGGGCTGAATTTTTCCAGCGGCGTGCCGTCCGCGTTGACCACGATGCGAAGGAATTGCGGCTCCGCCCGCGTGCCCACGGTGGCAAACGTGGTGTACCCCGCGGCGACGTCGACCGGCGTCATTTCATAGGCGCCGAGAGCAACTGCTGGTGTCGGCTGGATGTTGGTGCCAAGACCCATTTTGCGCGCGACTTGCACCACTCGGCCGTAGCCGATGAGTTCCGCGACTTTGACGGTTGCGACGTTCAGAGAATTCGTGAGCGCATCGCGGACTGTGACACGCCCCATGAATCTTTCGCCATAGTTATTCGGGGTGTATTCCTTGCCATCGAATTCAAACGTCGTCGGCTCATCATCGATTGTTGTTGCGGGCGTGACGATGGGCTGCACGTTGTCAACGGCATTGTCGAAGGCAGCGGCATAAACAAACGGTTTGAAGACCGAACCGGGCTGGCGGCGCGCCAAGGCGTGATTGAGCTGGCTCAGTCCGTAATCGCGCCCGCCAATGACGGCTTTGATCTCCCCGGTGCGCGGGTCCAGCGCGATCAGCGCGACTTGCGGCTGCGGGACAGGTTCGGTGCTTCCCTTCTTGGCTAATTCCTTCCGCCACTTTTCGTACTTCTTCGCCAGGAGCAGGTCCACATTTTTCATCCCAGCATCGACGGCGGCGGCGGCGGCACGCTGCAAAGCAGGATCAAGAGTGGTGTAAACGCGGAAATTCTCGCTTAGCAGTTCATTCTCGGAGTATTTGTCGAGCAGGTGGTCTTTCACCATGTCCACGAAATAAGGCGCTTCACTCCCCGAAATTGACGTGCGAATAATCTTCAGGGGGGCGCGCTTCGCTTCCTGAAGGTCTTCTTCATTGATGTACTTGTTGTCCAGCATCTGCGTCAGCACGCGATCGCGCGACTGCACTCCGCGCTCCGGATGACGGTCGGCGGACGAATAGTAATTGGGCGCGCGAATGATTCCCGCAAGGTACGCGCATTCCGCGAGCGTCAGCTGTCTCAAATCTTTTCCGAAATAAGCCACGCTGGCCTGTGAGAATCCCCGGATGCCAAAGCTCCCGCGGTTGCCCAGGTAAACTTCATTGGCATACAGCTCGAAGATTTGCTGCTTGTTGAAGCGTTGCTCGAGCTCGATGGAAATCATGGCTTCCGAGAGCTTCCGCCGCCAGTTGCGATCGGTGGAAAGAAAGAAGGTGCGCGCCACCTGCATGGTGATGGTGCTGGCGCCCTGATAGTGCTGGCTGGTGTGCCGTAAGTCAGCCCACGCTGCTCCCGCGATGCGAATGAAGTCAAAACCACCGTGCTCGAAGAAGCGCTTGTCTTCGGCGGAAAGAATCGCGTCCACCAGCATTACCGGCAAATCTTCGTAGCGCACCGGCCGGCGCTTCTCTCGCGCGCTGTCGAAAAGATTGGTAATGAGTTCCGGCTCGATTTCCGCGGAATCCAGTTCCGTCCCACCCCCAAGGGGTTTGATGGAGCGAATGCTCTTGCCGCGGAATTGCACCGCTAGAGCATTATTCCCGCCAAAATAGGAAAGTTTTGAAGGCCGGATATCGACCGTGTTTTGCTGCACGGTGAACTGTCCGATGGCATTTTCATCTTGCAGGGGGCGGTAGCCCACGCGGGTGAGATACGCGGTCAGATCCTCCGGTCCCCAGGCTTGACCAGCGGAGATATGTTCCGGCGCGGAAAAGATCTGTGTGGTGTTCTGCAGGACAGGGCCGGAGAGCCGCGCATCAATCATGCGCGAGTATTTGACGTAGTAGTAGGTGAAGACGCCGCCGGCTATTAGAAAGAGGGCAAACAGGGTGCCCAGAATCGTCAGGCCGATGCGTGAGGTAAAGAATCCTTTTTGAACGCGGATGCGCAACAAGCGTTAGCTCCCGGGGCTGGACTGCTATGGTCTATTGTCTCGCAATACCACACTCTCGGAAAGACGGAGTTCTTTGAGGCTGGGGTTGCCCATCAAGAATCGTCGTCGACGAGCAGCCGCACCCCTATCTCAGAAGAGGGCTTTATTCTCGCTGGACGGCGTGAAGTGCAGATCGAAATGATAAACTAGCAAATCAACTGGGACCGTATAGTCTATCGCAATCTTCACTATCCCGGTGTTGGCGACAATCTTGATGTCCTCGCGCTTTATGCGGTCCTCCAGACCCTGATCCTGCACCTCTTTGAAAATGATTTCGCGAATCTTGTCTTCGGGGTAACGATTCACGACCCCGAAGCGCGCCTGCTCCTGCATCTTATCCTGTAACTGATATTCCTTAACGTAAGCGGGCACGATTTTGACCGCGGAGTAGATTGCAAACAAGATAATCGCAGTGACGACGATGGCCTTGAGCTTGCCCTCGCCTCGTTCAGAGCGGTGGCGCGCCGTTACGAGGTCCTCTCGGACGCTTTCAAGATGCACTGGATTCCTCTCTCCTTATCCGTTTATGCCGCAGATTGTCCGCGGCCAGCAACGGCTGTACATGATTCATTGGCTTACTAAAGTTAGCATTCGCCCGAACGAGTGTCGAGAAATTGGCGCCGGACATGTTCCCGAAAGGAAACAGGCCTAGTAGGCCCGGGCGAAAATCGCGCGCGCCGTGGCAGGCTTGTCGCAGTAAACACACTTGCCGCTCTCGCCCTCCTGCTCCAGGGGAATGCAGCGCATGGTGGCGCGGGTCTCTTCCTTGATTTTGGCTTCGCAATCGCCACTCCCGCACCAGAAGGAAAACGCAAAGCCATTCTCGACGGCCTTTTTCAACTCGTCGTACGTTTTCGCATCGTGAGTGTTGCTCTTGCGGAACGCCAATGCCTTGTCGTGAAGGGCCTTCTGAATTTCCGCCAATAATCGTTCGATTGTGGCTGGCAGATCGGCAAGCGAAGCGCTGACCTTCCCTTCCCTGCCCGGGCGGTCGCGGCGGGCGAGTATCGCAGCTTGTTTGGCGACGTCCTTAGGACCGAGTTCCACGCGCAGTGGGACTCCGCGCATCTCCCAATCGTTGAATTTCCAGCCGGGACTCTGGCCTTCGCGTTCATCGAGAGTCACACGAATGTTAGCCTTGACCAGTTCGGCCTTCAGTTTGCGCGCCGTATCGACAACCGATGCCTTTTCTTCATCGGTCTTGAAGATGGGCACGATGACAACCTGATAAGGCGCAAGCTTCGGTGGCAGAATCAGCCCCTGATCGTCTCCGTGAACCATGATAATCGCGCCAATGACGCGTGTGGAGAGTCCCCACGACGTCGTCCAGCAATGTTGCAACTGCCCGTTCTGGTCGAGATATTTGACCTCGAAGGCCTGGGCAAAATTCTGTCCGAGGAAGTGTGAAGTGCAGAATTGCAAAGCCTTGCAGTCCCCCATCATTGCTTCGAGGGAATAGGTGGTATCTGCACCTGCAAATTTTTCGGCTTCCGATTTTCTCCCGGGAATTACCGGGACAGCCGCGTCGTTCACTGCAAAATCCGTGTAAGTATTCAGCATCTGAAGTGTTTCCGCTTCGGCCTCTTCGCGAGTCGCATGCGCCGTGTGGCCCTCCTGCCAATAAAATTCGAGCGTGCGCAGAAAGAGTTTTGTGCGCAATTCCCAGCGCACCACGCTGTTCCACTGGTTCATTAGAACGGGGAGGTCGCGGTACGACTGGCTCCATTTCGACCACATGTGGCCAATGATGGTTTCCGACGTGGGGCGCAGAACGAGTGGTTCGGCGAGTTCCTCCCCGCCGCCGATAGTGACAACGGCCAGCTCGGGTGAAAACCCTTCCACGTGATGTTTTTCTTTGTCGATGAAACTGCGTGGGATCAGCAGAGGAAACGCCACGTTTTGATGGCCTGTGGCCTTAAACCGGCGATCGAGTGCCTGTTGAATGTTTTCCCACAGCGCCCAGCCGTAAGGCCGCACGATCATACAGCCGCGTACCGGCGCGTAGTCGGCGAGCTGCGCTTTCAGAACCAGCTGGTTGTACCACTCGGAAAAATCCTGTGCGCGGGTAGGAAGCTTTTCTTCGGCCATGCGGCGGTTCGTCCGTTCCTCTCAGAAGCGATAACTCGCCCTGAGTAAACTCAAAAGCGTATCGGACGCACTCCGCAGTGTCAATGAAGCCGCACAGCGCCACGCAGACCAGCCTCGCGTTTCCACCGATGTCGGCATCCGCTTCTGAACGTTAGCGCTAAGCTCGTCCGTCCTAGGCGCCACTCGCGCCGTACCCTCCGCCAAGGATTTTCTTACACCTCGCGAAGAGCAGCCGTGGGGTCCAGACGCGCTGCCCGCTGCGCGGGGAGCCACGAGGAAATAGCGGCGATTAAGAAGAACAACACGGCCATCGTGACGAAGGTCAGGGGGTCGGTGGCCTTGATGCCCACCAGCATCGAAACCATCTCCCGTGTAAGGGCAAACGCGGCAAACAAGCCAACGACAACTCCAATGGCGGTGAGGCGAAGCCCCTGGCCTACGACGAGTTGGAAAATGTTGCCGGGCTGGGCACCTAGGGCCATGCGAATGCCGATTTCGGCGGTACGTTGCCGAACGACGGTCGCAAGCACGCCGTATAGTCCGACACCAGC
>Ga0137396_10000074_pt1 | contig 34232 bp, 36 predicted proteins | sample czc16metaG_FD_108284 | JGI IMG/M metagenome (GOLD analysis project Ga0137396, IMG submission 108284) | Vadose zone soil microbial communities from Angelo Coast Range Reserve, California, USA - czcobulk3.16 metaG | ecosystem: Environmental > Terrestrial > Soil > Vadose zone | place: USA...
AGCCCTGACGCGGTGCGAGCTCGATCGTTTTATCTTCGAGATCGATCAGGAATTTCCCATCGAGCACAAAAAAGAATTCATCGATCTCGCTGTGCTCGTGCCAGTGATATTCGCCTTCTAAAACTCCGAGCCGCACCACCGAGTCGTTCACTTGGCAAAGCGTTTGGTTGTACCACTTGTCTTTGCACGCATCGGCCAGCTTCTGCACGTCCACCAACTCGAGCGGCCCGTGCAAAATATTGAGATAAGTCTTGTACGGGAAATCTTTGGGTGACTTTTGTGGCTCCATTTGCGTGGTACTTATTTTGTCATTCCGACCGAAGTGGAGGAATCTCTTAATATTTCTGAAATGTTTTGAGATGTCTCGACGTTGCTCGACATGACAATGGGCTACTCTTCGCCGTCGAAGTAATCGAGCGGCTCGGACCGCATGAACCGGCGCTCAGGCGAACGAACGAGCCATTTGTTGCTGTCGGGATAATAACAGGACTCGCCAATCGGATTATCGGCGATCACGTAGTAAACAAGATCGACATCGCCTGAGTTGATGATTTGGTGAGGTTCGTTTGGCCCAAAGATGAACGCATCGCCCGCGACAACGTCGGTCGATCCATCTTTATCACGGACGTTGCCCTTGCCGCTAATGATCAAGTACATTTCCCACTGCGCTGAGTGCCCGCCCATCGGAAAATTCGATTTGCCCGGTCGGATGCGGTTCCATTCCAAATCGAACGGCCAGCGTTTCGCTAAATCGAGCGACTCCGGATCGCGGCCGAGCGCTTCCGAAATTCCCTTGAATGCGACCGCGAACTTCCCCTTCGGCGATTGCCACGGGTCTTCCTTGATCTCGTTGATGTTTACTTTATGCATTTTTAACCACGAAGATCGCGAAGTTCACGAAGACAGAATTTGAAAGGTAAAACGATTGGGAAATAGTCTCGCTTCGTGGTCTTCGTGTCCTTCGTGGTGGAATTTTATTCTTCTCCATCGAAGTAATCGGCGTCCGTTGCTTTCACGATCACTTCCTCGCCGCCTTCCTTCCAAACCGCGAACTTGCCGCTGTCCGGATAAAAACAGGAATCGCCGCGCGGATTATCGGCGATCACGTAATAAACAAAATCTTCCTCGCCCGCGTTGCCGAGCTGGTGTGCTTTGCCCGGTGCAAAGAAAAACGCGTCGCCGGGGCCAACTTCGGTCCAGCCATCCTTGTCTCGAACTTTTCCGCGGCCGGAGACGACGAGATAAAATTCCGACTCACTCGAATGCGAATGATACGGGCAATACAATTTCCCTTTCGGAACGCTGACTAGCGCGAGATCGAACGGGCAGCGCTTCGCCAGATCGAGCGACTCCGGCTCCCGCCCGAGCGCGACCGAAATGTTTTTCATCCGTCGCCCAAACTTTCCCTTCGGCGAATGTCGATCCACCCACTCAACATCTTTCAAATTAACTTTGCGCATGCAGCTTGAACTTTAATTATGCAGAACTCACCTGGCTCACCCTCCTGCTCAGCCCAATCTTGTGAACGATACCAGGATCGAAAGCGATCTGCAGCTTCGTGCGTTTGAAAGAGGCAGTGCGAATTCAACTCCGCTAATCGTGTGGTGAGCGCCGGCAAAACATCGCCGTATGGTCCATGCCACCGTGGCCAGATCGACGAATCGCAAATTATCGAGTAGCTATCGCTGCCCCAGTATCCGATGTCGAAGCCGAGGTCTTTCTCTTCTACACACAGTTCGCCAGCAGAGGATTGTAAAAGGCGCACAATTTCATATTCTGATGGCGAGTCGACGAGCGTCATAAGCTCATGTGCGTTTTCAACCGTCGGCACAACGCAACGCATCGGACCGGAATAGTCACGATTCAACCTACCGACGAAGTCCAACATGCGTACGCGCGCGGCGATATCGCGCTCATCGAGCGAGCCGCAGTGTTCCGTGTCTGTCGCCCAGCCGGGCTCCGGAATTGGATTTTCGCATAACGGACAGCGATCAATGCCGCGATAATTAGCCGGATTGACATTCTTTAGCGCAGTTCGCAACGCTTGCAGTCCTTCTCGCGTGCGTTCGGCGGATGGACTCCGTTCGTATGCCGCGCTTAGCCGCGCGGGCATTTTCATCAGGCCAAAGCCGGCGTGCGGCGAAATCACCGAAAAGCCGACGGCGCTCACAGCTTCCATTTCTTCGGCAACTTTTGTTTCAGTTTTTCGACTGGCGCGAAGAGGTCGCCCATTTTTTTAATGCGTTCGAGAGTTTTGTCGGAGCGGAATTTGAGGAGATCGGCTTTTTTCTTTTTTAGGCAGGTCTCGACTTCTTCCCACTTTACCGGCGTGGAGACGGTCGGTTCTTCCTTCGCGCGCAGACTGTAAACACAGATTGTCGTTTTGTGTTCGTCGTTCTGGCTCCAATCCACGAACACCTTTCCTTTCCGCACCGACTTCGACATGTTCGAAGTCACGAGATTTCCATGTTCGCGTTCCAGAAGTTGCGCGAGCGCGCGCGATAAGTCTTTGGTTTGATCGAACGAGACCGGCGTGTTGAGCGGCACGTAAACTTGCAAGCCTTTCGAGCCGCTCGTTTTGGCGAACGATTTTAATTTTAACCCGCCTAACAAATCGCGCAGCCAAAGTCCGACCTGACAGCATTGAACGATGTCAGCCGGCGGGCCCGGATCGAGATCGAACACTATCATCGTTGGGCGCGCGACGTCGTTCTTTTTCGCGAGCGACGTGTGCAATTCGAGGTCGGCCAGATTTGCCGCCCAGACCAGTGTCGGCAAATCCTGCGCCAGGCAATATTCCATCGTCTTATTGTTGCCTTCGCTCCAAACTTTCGCCGTCTTTACCCATTTCGGCCGATGGGTCGGACAATTTTTTTCGTAAAAGAATTCTTTGTCCACGCCGTTGGGATAACGCTTCATCGTCAGCGGCCGATCCTTTAGATGCGGCAAGAGCACCGGCGCAATCCGGATGTAGTAATCGATGACCTGACCTTTGGTGAACCCGGCTTTCGGGTAAAGCACCTTGTCCAGGTTCGAGACGGAAAGCGTTTTGCCTTCGACGACGAGCTCGGCTGTTTCAGGCATGACTTTTCATCCACAGATTACGCAGATTTGCGCGGATTAAAGAGAAACAGAATCTGCCTCTGGAAAATCTGTGTGAATCTGTGAAATCTGTGGATTAAGCAAAGAAGCGTTCGGGCGAGAGCATGGGCTGCGGTTTGCAGATGCGGGCGACGCAGTGCTCCCAACTCTCATGGCCGCTGAGAATGTCGATCTCAACGCGCATGAAATAAATCGGCACTTTCACCTCCGCTTCCGGCAATCGCGGCATACGCACCGCGTCTTTTTCGGTCGTGATTATCATCGCCAGATCGCGCCGAATGCAGCGATTAATGAAACTGCGCAATTCGGCTTCGGTGTAGTAGTGATGATCGATATAGCGCAGTGAAAGATCGACATGGGCGCCGAGATTTTTGAGAGCGCCCTCGAAACTTTCGGGCGCGGCGATACCGCAGATGGAACCGATGAACGCGCCGCGCAACCGGTCGAGCGTTAATCGTTCGCCGGTATAAATGTTTTGCAGATACAGCGGCCGGTGCGCGCACTCGATGATCTCAGCGGTGCGATTGTAACGGCGGATGCGCGCGATCAGCTCGTCGTTCGATTGGCCGGTGTTTTTGGTGATGAAAATGTAACTCGCCCGCCGCAAATTCCGCGGCGGCTCGCGCAATGTGCCGCGAGGGAGGAGAAATTCGTTTCCGAACGGTTGTTGTCGATCCACCAGCACGATGTCGAGCCGATGTTTCAAGTGTAGATATTGCAAGCCATCATCGAGCAAAAGCGTGTCGACTTTCCATTTGTCGATCGCGAATTTCCCGCTTTTGACGCGGTTTTTGTCCACCAGCACGATCACGTCCTTCAAATTGTGCGCCAGCATGTAGGGCTCGTCGCCGGCAGTCAGGGAATCGAGCAGTAGGAATTTTCCGTCGGAAACAACACGCGGAGGGTCGACATCGTTCGTTAGCAATCGATCGAACCAATTCCGCTTGGTCGGCTTCGGTACGCTCTTGTAACCGCGGCTCAGGATCGCGACGCGACGGCCGCCCAATTGCAGCGCGCGGGCGAATTTTTCCACAACTGGCGTCTTGCCCGTACCGCCAACGGTCAGATTTCCAATGCTAATGACAAGGCAGCCAAGGGTGCGCTCGCGGAAAATCCGTTTGCGATACAAATAGAGCCGGAGCTGGACGATCCGCTCGTAGATAAACGACAGCCCATAAAGAATTCCGCGCAAAGTCGAAGCGCGAAATCCGCGGCGGCGACCCAACACAACGTCGATGCCGAACTGCTCCAGATTTTCAAGCGTGCGCCCCATGTTCCTAATGACGAATGACGAATGACGAATGACGAATTTGCACGCCGCGATTATCAGCGGTTGTGATGACAATCTTCGACGACGTCGACTTGGCCGCCGTAGCGGATTTAGCGGAGGTGGCTCTTGCGGCGCGCTGCATAGCGGCGGCGACTTTTCGCGCGTCCCGCAGCGTGACCGCGCAAATGGCAGATCCGCTGCCGCTCAAAAACGCGCCAAGCGCGCCGGCTTTTTCGGCGGCGGTGACGACGCGGGGCAAGAACGGGATCAACTTCTGGCGAAACGGTTGGTGAAGTCGGTCGCTAAAAGCGCCGCGCAAGTTTTCGTAATCACGTGAAGCGAATGCGGCCGTGATCGCGCAGGCGTTGCCCGCGCTTGCGACGGCGCCCGGGTGCGGAATTTCTACCGGCAGTATCTTTCTGGCTGCCGACGTTCGAATTTCAAAATCAGGGATCAAGAGAACGAACTTTAGTCTCGGTGACACTTGAAAGCGCTGAACATTTTCACTGCGCGCAACAGTGAATCCGCCGAACGAAGAGGGCGCGGCGTTGTCAGGATGTCCTTCCAATTCTGCGCACAAGCGAAAGATCGACAATCGGTCGAGCGGCTGCTGCGCGAGTTCGTTCAAACCGTACAAAACACCCAGGCGAATGGTGGCGCTGCTGCCTAAACCGCGCGAACGCGGAATTTTTTCTGCCGCCGAACAAGAAAATGCAAATCGCCGGCGTTTAGCCCGTTTGAAAAATAAATCCGCCGCCTCGGCCACAATCGGCGCTGGCACTTCACGTTTTGTCGTGCGTGAGACGGTCACGAAATTGTAAATGCGAAGCGCGACGCCGAGGCAATCGAAGCCCGGCCCAAGATTGGAAGTGCTGGCAGGAATGCGGAACGTAACTTGTTGCGTCATTGTCGATGTAAAGGTAGGGGCGATTGACCTCAATCGCCCGCGGCGCATGGCTCGTCGAGCGAGGCGGGCGGTTCGGTGAACCGCCCCTACCTATTCGGCAAAACAAAAGAATGAACAAGAACCAATGGATCGATCGCGAGCTACTTCAGGGATTTCAAACTGAAGGAACTGACGCGCACCGACTTTGCACGATCGATAATGGTTGGGCGGAACGTTTCGCTCGCGACATTCTGATTTCGTTCAGAACAACAGCCGCGCGCGATCGTCTCGTTCACGAGCTCAACGAGTGGGCCGAATCGGTTGAGTTTCCGGTTGGCCGGGCTTTCGCGCGATTCTTACCGAAGAAAAACGAAGAGCGCGAAACGCCGAAGCTTCTGTTCGGCAGTGAAAGCGAAAATCTGCAGACGGTCGCGAACGAACATCATCTCAAATTCGGAATCGATTTTGGCGCCGGATATTCGGTCGGGCTGTTTGTCGATCAACGGGAGAACCGGCGATTCGTTCGACAAACAAAGCCAACGCGAGTCTTGAACTGCTTCGCTTATACCTGTTCGTTTTCGGTGGCGGCTGCGTCCGCTGGCGCAGGGACGGTGAATGTCGATCTTTCCAAGAAATCGCTAGATCGCGGCCGGCGGAACTTTGAGCTGAACGCGCTTTCCACGGAAGGACACAAGTTTATCGCCGACGATGTGCGCCCTGTTTTGCAACGCCTGGCGCGGCGCAGCGAAAAATTCGACATGATTATTCTCGATCCGCCGACATTTTCGCGAACGAAGGGCGGCCAAGCATTCCATGTCGAAAAAGATTTCGAGGAGCTAATTGTTTCAGCATTGGAACTGATCGACGGCAACGGTCGCATTTTGCTATCGACCAATTGCGAAACGCTGAACGACCAGGCGCTTGAAAGGATGGCGCGTTATTGCCTGAAATTATCGCGCCGGACTGGGAGCCTACATCGACAACCGCCACCAGTGGATTTTCCGCCGGGAGCCGGAGCGAGCACGATTTGGCTGACTTTGCGTTGACCAAGTGGACTCCGCGGACAATCGTTAATCAAAATGGAACAACGAGGACATGATGATATAGCGGAGCGCGGCCTGCGTTACACCCGGGAGCACTTCGACGAAATTCTGAGCGAGACGGAAACGTATGTGCGGGAAAATCCGGTGCAATCGCTTGCTTACGCGGTGCTGGCGGGATTCGTTTTAAATCGCCTGGGCATCGGACGAATTCTGAGAGGTGTTGTGCGGCTCGCGCTCTTCGCACTCAAACCGGCGATCCTGATTTACGGCGCGACGAAATTATACGAAGCGACTCAGGAAGAAGAATAAACTGTAGCGGCGGTCTACGACCGCCGGGAATAATGCGACGCTCATAGAGCGCCGCTACAAAATTACTCGTCCAGGGTGAAGCCGACTTTCAGCGTCACCTGCCAGTGCGCGATGTTCCCTTCCTCGAGATAACCGCGCGTTTCGGCAACTTCGAACCAACGCATGTTGCGGACGGTTTTCTGGGCCCGGGCAAGTGCGTTCTTCACCGCGTCTTCAATTCCCTTCGGCGAGGAACCGACCAGCTCAATTTTTTTGTAAATGTGATCGCTCATGCCCTTAGTTTTCGACCACTGGCGCCGCAAGACAAACAAAAATCACCACGAAGGACATGAATCAGACGAAGAATGCATTTCAAGTTAACTTCGTGTTCTTCGTGGTGACAACTTTGAGTTGAGCAGCCAGCCGTCGCTCGTTAGCGTTCTTGTTCGCACTACGAATGAAGATCGACAATCGAAACATCGAGTCGCACTTAAAGGAGAAGCGCGTCTTTAAACCGGCGAAGGAGTTCGCGCAGACCGCGCGGATCAAGAGTCTTGGGCAATATCAGCGGATGTATCGCGAGTCGATCAACCAGCCGGACAAATTCTGGGCGCGCGAGGCGAAGGAACTTTCCTGGCAAAAGCCGTGGCGAAAAGTCTTGGAATGGAAAGCGCCGTTCGCGAAATGGTTTATTGGCGGACAGCTGAACATTTCCGAGAACTGCCTGGATCGACATCTGACCACCCACCGGCGCAACAAGGCCGCCATTTTGTGGGAAGGCGAGCCGGGCGAGAAGCGGACCCTGACTTATCAGCAATTGCATCGCGAAGTTTGCCGCTTCGCGAACGTTTTGAAACGAAACAAAATCGGCAAGGGCGATCGCGTCATTATTTATCTGCCGACCATTCCGGAAGCGGCGATTGCGATGCTGGCTTGCGCGCGCATCGGCGCAGTTCACTCCGTTGTTTTCGGAGGATTTAGCGCGGATTCAATTCGTGATCGGATCCATGACAGCGGCGCAATCGCGCTGATCACCGCGGACGGGAGCTATCGCCGCGGCGGAATTGTTCCGCTGAAGAAAAATGTGGATGACGCGCTCCGCGTCGGGACTTCAGTGAAACGCGTGATTGTTTTTCAGCGCGCCCACAACGAAATCCACATGGAAGAAGGCCGCGACGTTTGGTGGCATCGTGAGCTGGAATACGTCGACGACAATTGTCCGCCGACGTCGGTCGATAGCGAACATCCGCTCTACATTCTTTACACCAGTGGCTCGACCGGAAAGCCGAAAGGAATTCTGCACACGACCGGCGGTTATCTGGTCGGAATCTATTCGACCATGAAATATGTCTTCGACATCCGCGACGAAGATATTTTTTGGTGCACGGCTGACGTCGGATGGGTGACCGGGCACAGTTACGTTGTTTATGGTCCGCTCGCCAACGGCGCGACCACGTTCATGTATGAAGGCGCGCCCAATTGGCCGGAGCCGGACCGATTCTGGCGAATCATCGAGCAGAACCGGATCAACATTCTCTACACCGCGCCGACCGCGATTCGCGCATTCATTCGCTGGGGCGATCAATGGGTCAAGAAGCACGATCTCTCGTCGCTGCGTTTGCTCGGGACAGTGGGCGAACCGATTAATCCGGAGGCATGGATTTGGTATCAGAAAACAATCGGCGGCGGGCGTTGTCCGATCGTAGACACCTGGTGGCAAACGGAAACCGGCGCGATCATGATTACGCCTTTGCCGGGCGCGATTCCGACGAAGCCAGGCAGCGCGACGCTGCCGTTTTTCGGTGTCGATCCGGCGGTTGTCGATCCAAACGGAAAAGAAGTCGGCGCGAATGTCGGCGGGAAATTAATTATTCGCCGACCATGGCCGGCAATGTTGCGCACAATTTACGGCGACAAGGAACGCTACAAAAAACAGTATTGGAGCGAATACAAAGGCAATTATCTGACCGGCGACGGCGCGCGACGCGATGAAGACGGTTATTTTTGGATCGTCGGGCGGATCGATGACGTGCTCAATGTCGCCGGACATCGCCTAGGCACATCGGAAATCGAGAGCGCGCTCGTGAGTCATGCTAAAGTTGCCGAAGCCGCTGTGGTCGGGAGACCTGACGAATTGAAGGGACAAAGCGTAGTCGCGTTCGTGACCGTGAAAACCGGAGTCGATGCTTCGAGCGATTTGAAAATCGAATTACGAAACCACGTCGGGGTGCAGATCGGGGCGATCGCGAAACCGGATGAAGTGCGCTTTGCCGAAGCGTTGCCAAAAACGCGGAGCGGAAAAATCATGCGGCGGTTGCTGAAAGAAATCGCGAGCGGGGCGAAAGTTAGCGGTGATACCACCACGCTGGAAGATTTCAGTGTGTTGACGAAACTGGCCGAGTCCGAGGAATAGGTAGCAATGAGTTTTATCCGCACAGGTCTGCGCGAGATCGGATTAAAAATCCGGCGACAGAGAACGCGCATGATATTGCGGCACGAGAAACGGCTGCTGCAAAAGAGCGAAATTCTTCTTGGCCGCGAAGGGACTTCGCAGGCTGCGAATTTTCCCGAACTCCGGAACGAGATCGTGGCCTTGAAGAAACTCGAGCAGGAACAAAAGGAAGTCGCACTTCGGATCGCGCAAATCGAAGAAGGGGTCAAAAAGATCGAAGCGCAGCGAGAGACGAACGCCAAGGAGCAAACCGAAGCGATGGCGACGTTGGAGGCGGAGAAGAAGCCAATCTCGCAGCGTCGCAACGACGCCAAGAGTGCGGCTGAGTTGTGCGAGCGCGAAATGAACGCGGTGGAAGCCCGCATTCGTGTCAACGAAGCCGCTGATCAAATGTTGCTGAAAAAATTATCGGAGCTCCAGGCGCTCGAGCCGTCGCCGGCCGATTTGGAAACGCAAACTGCCAGCATCAGCGCGCGGCGCGTACGTTTGCCGGAGGAACGCGCGGAATTGGTCCGGGCCCGACTCGGCAGCGCCGACGCTTCACGGATCGCGAAGGAAAAACTCGTCGCCGCTGAAGAGGAACTGTCCGCGATCGAGAAAAACATTGCGAAAGTGCGCGGCGAGTATGAAGGGCGTGACAAAGGTTTCGCCGATAACATTCGCGCGCAGCAGGACGCTGTTCGCGAGGCCAAACAACATCATCAAGTTGTCGAAGAGCGAAAGAACCCAGCCTATCTCAACATTGGACGGCATCTCGCAACCCAAGGCATCGCCCCGCCGAATGCACCGCATTTGCTCGACGGCGTGCGCAAACATCGCGCCGCGGTGGATCGATATCAGCAACACAACGACGAGCTCGCATTGCTCTCGCGCGGCATCGACAAGCAGGAGCTGCGGCAATTTTATTTCAGTGTTGTTTCGGTGATCGCGCTGCTGGCGATTATTTTGCCGTTGATCGCAAAATCGCCGCGCAAACGCGAGTGGTTGCCGCAACAAACGGAAGCAATCTTGTCAATTAACATCGACCAATTTGAGCGCGACGATTTACCGAAACGCTGGCACAAGGAGCAAGCCGATGTCTGGCAGAATGTGTGGAACGGATTAGTCGGCCCGGGCGCGCGCGTGCCGGCGCTCAATCTGTCCCGAGACACATTGCGAATCACCCGGGCCGCAACCAGCTCGGACACCGGGACCGTTCGCGAGTTTATCCTGATTGAAAACCGGAGTGATGTTTCGCAAATCATCCGCTCGGTTCAAGGCGACAAAGAGTTTCGCAAGCGCGATGTCAGCGGACTACCGGTGTGGGAAAAGCCGGATCTGGCAATTGCGCGAGTTGGTCCAAGCACGCTCGCGGTCGGCAGCTCGAGCGAAGTGGATGAACTGGTCCGCGTTCGGTTGGGAATCGATCTCGATCTGAAAATTACAGGACAATTGTTCGACCGTTTCCAAGCGCTGGACAGCGAGAGCGCGCTGCGCTTGATCTCGCGGAGCCCGCCCGATCTTCCGCGGATGTTCCATCCGATTTTCGCGCCCGAGTTGCTGGAAAACTCACAGTTACTCGGACTCGCGTTGACGCTGCAAAATCCGGTTAAGGCGCGTTTGTTTTTAAAGATAAAATCTCCCGAATCCGCGTCGGAACTCGCGCGCAATTTGCACAACGAACCGCAACGCTGGCTGCGCCTGCAAGATTCCAATCTAATGCTTTACGCGCAGCCGCCGGAAATTACCCGTCAAACGGCCAATCTCGAGCTGCATTTCATTGTGCCGGAGGAGACCGCGCGCCTCCTCTTGCAGCGCATCGCAAAAACCGACATCGCCACCTCCGTTGCTGGCGATTGATTGCCAGGGGAGTTTGCGCTTATAATGCCGGCCCAATGTCTCGTCACTTGACTTTCACGATCATCTTCGCTGCCGGGATGTCGATCTTGCAGGGATGCCGAGCGGCCAATCCGGAGTTGATTGATATCGCGAAGGTCGATCCGACAATCGTGATCGATTTGCGCTACGCGACTGAGCACAACGTAACCGGACACGCGTTATATCCGCGCGGCACGCACGCTCTGATTTTGCCGAGTGTCGCGCAACAACTCGCTGGCGCGCAAAAGTATCTCAAGCAGTTTAATTACCGGTTGAAGATTTGGGACGCCTACCGGCCGAAGGAAGCGCAGGAGTTGCTTTGGAAGTACGCGCAAAAGGACCAATACGTCGCGAATCCGGAAAGAGGTTTTGGCTCGATGCATTCCTACGGCGTTTCGGTCGATGCCACATTGGTGGATGACTGGAGCCAGGACGCGAGTATGCCGACGAGGTTCGATGAGTTTACGCCGCAGGCGATGATGGGTTACGCCGGGCGCGATCCGCTCGTGAAACAGCACCTGACGCTGTTGCAACTGGCAATGGCCCACAACAATTTCTACGGTTTGCGCGTCGAGTGGTGGCACTTCACGACCGCAGACTGGAAAAAATACGTTCCGTATTGGGAAGACAAACAAATGTCGCAAGCAAGCGACACTCCCGCGCCGAAAAGTTGAAACGCGATTTCGCGTTTGAGAATTTGGTGAAGTCATGATCGACGCGATTCTGCGCGACTTCCGCCAGCCGGAGTACATCCACGTCTTGATCAATCCGCTGCCGATCTACGGCCTGGCGATGGGATTGCTCGGATTGCTCGTCGCATTTTTTTTGCGAAGCCGCAGCGCGCAAATCGTGGCGCTGATCGTTGTGCTGGTGAGTGCAGCGTCGGCCTGGCCAGTTTATGAGTTTGGCGAACAAGCTTACGATCGCGTGCTTTCGATGGCCGACGAACCCGGCCAAGCCTGGCTCGATGAACATCGTGACCGCGGCGAAGATTGCATTTGGTTTTTCTATGGGTTGGCGGCGTTGAGCGCGGTCGCGTTGGTCGCGCCGCGGAAATGGCCGCGTTCCGCTATGCCACTGGTCGTATCCGTGATTTTGTTGAGTGCGGTAACTTTGGGATTCGGCGGTTACATCGCTTACGCCGGCGGGAAAATTCGACACCGCGAATTTCGCAACGTCCCGCCGCCGCCGAAAAAACCGGATCGCGAGCACTAGATCGACATAACCGATCGTTGTGACCACGGATCTCGAGCGCGCCGAGCAGAATGTCGAAACGCGCAGCGAATCTCTCAAGAAACCGCTCGGGCTGTTCGACCTCGTTCTCACTCAAATTCTGTTCGTTGTCGGTTCAACCTGGGTCGGCACCGCCGCGAAACTTGGACAAGCGCACCTTTTCTTTTGGTTGCTGGCCATTTTGCTTTTCTACATTCCGCAGGCCGCGGTCGTCATTTATTTGAATCGTCGAATGCCGCTCGAAGGCGGAATTTATCAATGGGCGAAACTCGGCTTCAACGAGTTTGCCGGTTTTATCGTAGCGTGGAATCTCTGGCTGCTTTCGATCACCGTGATCGCGTTGGGCGGAATGTTTACGACCACGAACATCTCTTACGCCATCGGTCCGAGCGCTGCATGGATGCCGAACAGCAAATGGTGCGTGTCGTTGATCAGCTCGGCGCTCGTCGCCGGTCTTGGCTGGACCTGTGTTCGTGGTTTGTCGTGGGGCAAATGGCTCCACAACGTCGGCGCGTTCGCCATGCTCTTGGTTTATGGCGCGCTGATTTGCCTGCCGCTGCTCGGTCTGGCGCGGGGCGAATTGAAAAGCTACCACCCGCTCCAGCTCGCGTTGCCAACGATGTCGATCTTCTATTGCTTCAATATTTTCAGCAAACTGTCGGTCGGTGCCCTGAGCGGATTTGAATACGTTGCCATTCTTGCCGGTGAAACGCGCTCTCCCGCGCGCGATATCGGCCGCTCGGTCCTCATCGCTTCGCCTGTCATCGCGCTAATGTTTATCCTCGGAACGAGTTCGGTCCTGGCATTCATCGGCAACAATCCAATCGATCTCATCGGACCAGTGCCTCAAACGTTGCGACTCGGTTTGCATTCCTTTCCAATAGCCGGCGCCGTCGCGTCGATCGGCATTTTATTGATGACCACACGCACAATTTCTTCGACCAGCGTTCACGTGACCGGCAGCTCGCGATTACCCATGGTCGCGGGTTGGGACCAACTTTTGCCCGCGTGGTTCTCGCGTTTGCATCCGCGATATAAGACGCCGATCAACTCGATCATCTTTGTCGGCGCGACCGTGCTGGTGATTGCGATTTCCAGCCAGATCGGTGCCGGTATTCAGGAAGCATTTCAATTGGTCGACAACGCCGCCAACGTTTTCTACGGGATCGTTTACTTCATGATGTTCGCAATTCCGATCTTCGGCGCGGGCGCGATTCGTTCCGGTGCGCCAATCTGGTTGCGGGTCGCCGCGTTTTTTGGCGCTGCCGTTTCGTTGTCCGCTATCTTTTTTACAGTTTATCCGATCATTGACGTTCCGAGCCCGCTGAGTTTCGCGGTGAAGATTATTGCCGTAACCGCGATCGCCAACGCGATCGGAGTCGGCATTTATCTCGTCGGCAAGAAACGCCGGCGCGCTTAGCGGCAGTTATCGGCAACCCAGCGCAAATACTCCGGTAAGCCGTTTGAGACTGGAACGAAAATGATCTCGGGAACCTCGTAGGGATGAAGTGATCGCAGTTTTTCCTGAAACGTCGACTGTCGATCTTCGCTCAACTTAAAGAAAACAAGGGCTTCGTTTCCGGTCTCGATTTTTTCTTTCCAGCGATAAACCGATTCGATCGCTGGCAAAATATTTGCGCACGCAGCGAATTTTTCGGTGACGAGCTGATTGGAGATTCGTTGCGCGGTCTCGCGATCCGGAAAGGTGCTGAGCGCGAGCAGAATTTTTTTGGCCATTTTGGCGTCAGGCAGGAACGAGCGCCTCGCGTCGGCAGATCCAGCCACCACCGATGACGACATTCCCGTTATAAATTACCGCGGCCTGTCCTGGCGTGACCGCGCGCTGCGACTCATGCAAACGAATGTGAGCGCAATGATTTTCAAGTGGAGTGACAGTCGCCGCGGTACCTGGATGGCTGTAACGAATCTTCACCGTAAGATCGACATCTTCGTTCGGGAGATCGCGCGCGATCCAATTTATCCGATCAATCTCAAATTCGTCACAAATCAAATCATCGGCGTCGCCCACGATCACGCGATTTGTCTCCGCGTCCAGATCGATCACGTAACGCGGCCTTGCTGAGCCGCCCGGAAGTCCCTTGCGTTGACCAATGGTGAAGAGCTCGATCCCATCGTGTTCGGCAACGAAATTCCCATCGACATCGTAAATCTCGCCGCGATGAAATTCGTTTGCGCCGAGGTGCGAACGCAAAAACGCTTTGTAATCATTTCCTGGCACGAAACAGATCTCCTGACTGTCGATCTTGTCGGCGACTTTTAGGCCTAACGAATGCGCGATTTTCCGGATCTCCGGCTTATGCATCGTTCCGAGTGGCGTCAGCGCGCGACGCAGCTGCGGCTGGCGCAGACTAAAGAGAAAGTAAGATTGGTCTTTGCGCGGATCGACGCCTTTGCGCAGAACAGCGTGGTCGTGGTGATGTTCGATAATCGCGTAATGGCCGGTCGCGATATAATCGCAGCCGAGCGCTTCGGCTTTGCCCCAAAGATTGCCGAACTTTAGTTTTTCATTGCACATCACGCACGGATTCGGTGTGCGGCCGGCCTGATACTCGCTCGTGAAATAATCGATCACGGTGCGCTCGAACTGGTCGGCTTCATCGACCACGTAATGCGGAATGCCTAACGAATGAGCGACCGCGCGCGCGTCCGCGACGGCTTGGGGGCCGCAACATTTGTCTTCCGCGCGCGAGATGCAGTCCTGCGGCCACACTTTCATCGTCACTCCGATGACATCGTAGCCTTGCTCGCGCAGCAAATAGCCGGCGACGCTGGAGTCCACTCCACCGCTCATGCCAAGCAACACGCGTGATCTTTTCGCTGTCATTGTCGAAGCGGGAAGCTAGCAGCTTCCCCTACAATTTCACGCGCCGGCTGACAAATTTGCTGCCACGGATTGTGAATCGCCACGGATGATGCGCCGATCGGGTGATCCCGATTCGTTCATCGGCCACAACATCGACATCTTCATTGGACAGGTAAGCGAAGCAATGGCGCGGATCGACGCACAGATTCATTTCATGGTGTCGATCCGTAATATCGAACGCCTTGGTCAGTTTCCCCGGGCCAGAACAAAGCCGGCGCTCATCATCAAGGCCGCGCCGCTTTTTCATCAGCGCGATTCCGCGAAGGGGCTCCGCCGCGCGAATCAAGACGAAGCCGTTGGCAACGCCTTTCACCAACACGTTCAGCATCCAGTGCGCGCCGTAACTGAAATAGATGTAGGCCGCGCCCGGCTTGTTTCTTTGGACGAACGCACGCGCGCTTGAACGCGAGAAAGTGTGACATGCCTCGTCGTTTTCGGCCAAATACGCTTCCGTTTCGACGATCGTTCCCGCACATCTGTCCCAGATCAGCTCTGCCCCGACAAGTTCCCGGGCGCATCTAATCGGGTCGCGTCGAAAAAAACTTGTCCGAATGATTCGTCTTCTCACACGCGTCAACTGTCGCGCTTCCGGCGAAGTCGTCCCAAAGCCAAAGCCCTACAAAGTTGACTTGTAATAGATCGGGATTTTCACATCGCACGCGACCGGTTTTCCGTCGCGGAATGCAGGAATAAACTTCGCCTTTTTGAGATCCTCGAATGCGGTATCACCAAATCCGATAAACGGCGGCTGTTCGCTCAAGATTTTCAGGTACTGGAGGTTGCCGGCGGCGTCCACTTTTAGTTCCAGTTCGACTGATCCGTCCACCATGACCGGCGCGGTGTCGGGGCTTGGATAACGAAAGCCGTTGAACTTCGAGTCGCCACCCCAGAATGGCTGCGGCCCGATGAAGTCGCTTTCTTTTACCAGCTCCGTCCGTTCCTGATTGGAAAAAATGCGCAGCCGAGGTTTGCCATCCACCACCGCAAGAATCGCCGTGCCATAATAAATCGCGTCCACCGGCATGTGATTGTAAATGGCGGGGACAAATTTCGGATTTGCCGCGGCCGATAATTTCTTGAGTAGTTCTTGCTCCAGTAATTTCGAATCGGGCGTGCCGCGATAGGTCGAGACCGAAAGGACGCTGCCGTCTTTTTTGACCGAGCAAGAAAACATAATCGCCGCGTCTTTTTGCCCTTGTTTCATCAACCCGGCAGTGTCGATGCGGTTGATCAAGGACTCGGGGCCGGTGCCGAGCAGCACCGGCCGGAACATCGGCAGTTTGGCCTGTGACGACGGAATATCGACTTGCGACCAGCTAAGATCGACAATCGACAGCAGGATAATGGCGGTAAGCCCGAAAACGCGCATGGGCAGATACGCAACCGAAACCGCCGGCATTTTCAACCGCAATCTCGAAAAATTACGCCGCCGCCGACGGCTGAATGTGAGACCCAATCTTATGCACGAACTGATGGTGCCGGAAGTAATCGATCACGGCGTCGCGCGTTTGCACCGGATGAAAGATGCATCGGGTCGCAGGAGTTTCGAGTAAAGCGCGCAACTTCATGAAGCGATGGCCGCCGCTGCGCGAATCGAAGCTGTTGAAGGCAATGACGTAACGCTTATCGCGCTCGAGCGTTCGACCGTCGGCCAATCGCATTGCCGTGATTTGTCGGTCATAACCCAGGCCCTCGGTTTCAATTTCAAACCCAAGCAAATTCCGCGGCTCGCGGCTGGCAAAAACTTCTTCCATCATGATTCTGATTTCTTCCGGCGTGAGCTCGGCGGTGACGACATAATTTTCGAAAGGAATCAGATTCCAGATGTCGTTCACCGTTTTCGGACCGGCCAGGAAATTATTCCGCTCGTCCAAAACCCCATGCATTGCGCCGTCCGCGGCGGTGCCGCGTTCCCGCAGCGCTTCCAAAATCGCCGCGCCAATCAGGGCTTCGACTTCGCTCGGTTCGCCCGGTCGACCGCGCACGTGGAGCGTCTCCGCCAAAGTGCCGATCGGTTGGGCGAGTGCGTTCGCGGATTCATCGAGTTGCGGTTTGGCCCGTGAGACCACGACGTGATCGACTGGAATTCGATTGTTCATCAATTCGCAGTGCGCCTCGCGATGGAGCAATTTCTTTGATGCGCGATCGAACGTCAGATCGAGACGTCCGACGTGAATACCGAAATGATCGGCTTGAGTGAGGAGCACGCCATTTGTCAGACGGCTCGGAATTGTTTGGTGGGTGTGACCAGCAACAAAGGCAGCGACTTCGGAGAACTCTGAAGTTAACGCGACCACATTGTTGGCAAAATCATCACCACCACTGCGCGGTTTCAAGCCCATGTGACCGGCGAGCACGACCGCATGTGCGCCCTCGCTCTTGGACTTGATGATCGCGCGCCGGACCGGTTCGACTGAATATTCGAAATCGAAACCGCGAATGAATTCCGGCCGAAACCAAAACGGCATGCCCGGCGTCGTTAGTCCGATAATGGCAATCTTAATTCCGCCGAGCTCCTTCAAAATATAAGGGTGAATTTTCGCGAACGGACTGTTTGCAATCTCACCGCTAGGCTTTCCTTCAATCGACATGTTCGCCGCCAAAACCGGCATCTCCGATTTTGCGACTGCGTTGGCGAAGGTTTCGACGCCCCAGTCGAATTCGTGATTGCCGACAATCCAGGCATCGTATTTCAGATGGTTGAAGAGATCGATCATCAGCGCGCCATTCGTGCGCAAACTGACGTCGGTGCCTTGGTAAACATCGCCGATGTCGATTAAGACTGAGTTTCGATTCTGCCGGCGCCATCGCCGAATTTGCGTGGCGCACCGCGCGAACCCGCCGAGGTCGGCGTTTCCAGCGTAATCGCTGGTGGGCAGAATGTGACCGTGCAGGTCGGTCGTGTGAATAATCGAGATCCGAACGCTGCCTTCGCTCAGCGCAGTCGCAGCCCGCGTGATCGGTGGCACCGCGCAAAACAAACCGGCTTGGCCGATCGTCTGGAGAAAAGCGCGCCGAGTGGGGGAACTCACTTATGTCGACATATCAAGATCAGCGCGCCGGCACAATTTCATTTCTGCTTCTAGACAGGATTAACGGGATTTCTTGGATTCTTAGATCTTTGCCTTTAAATCCGATTTAATCTTGTGAATCCTGTCTAGTCATTATGCAGCTCGAAGGAATCGATCACGTGGCGATGTCGGTGCGTGATGTCGAGGCCACGGCCAAGTGGTACATCGACGTTCTCGGATTCGAGCGCCGACACGAGGGAATGTGGGACGGCAGTCCCGTTTTCATCGGCACAGGCACAACCTCGCTCGCGTTGTTTCCAGCCGCGTCAAACCCAAGGTCGACATCCGCAACCCGTGCCGACGTTCGAATGCTTCACTTGGCGTTCCGAGCGAGCCGGAAAAGTTTTCTGACCGCTCAGGAAGAATCAAAGCAGCGCGGTATTCAGTTCGAATTCCAGGATCACGAAATTTCGCATTCCATCTATTTCCGCGATCCCGACGGACACGAACTCGAGATCACGACTTATGATTTGCCGTGATAGACCCAATAAATATGCCTTTAAAGGCGCAATAATTTGGCCTAATTCTCGTTAGACCTATGCGTGCAACGGCACTCGTTATCTGCATTGCAGCGCTGATTGGCATTTCGGCGGCCAAGGAACCGGAGCGGTACGCGGTCTGGGGCGTTGCGGGCGTTGTCTACAGCAAGAACCAATTGATGGAGCATGGGGTGTGGGTGACCGGCGATGTCATCTACGACAAGAACGACGGATTGATGTTTCGCGCTGACAAAGCTGTGCAAGGAAATCCCACGGCTAACCTCGTTTACCTCGCCATGCCTGAGGATTTGGCGAAGAGCTTTGGGCCCATGTGCTACCGCGCTGCCGAGAAGCGCCTCAAATTACGGCTATGCGGCGCGTTTCTCCCACATTCTTCTCCGACCGACTCGAAACCAAGCGTGAATTTCGTCATCTGGAAGATTCACTTACCCAGCGACCCTGATGAACTGCCGCCCAATCAAAAGAGGACCTTTGGTGAGCACGACGCTATTCCGGGATACACGATCATTCCCAAAAAGCCATGATCGGTCTAACCAGGCGATGGAGCGAACAGCGGACCGCCGTACGCTCCACTTTTGAGATGATTTCCACACCTCCACTCCGAGCGACGCGCGGTCTTGTCCGCCGTCGCTCATCTTGTTCTCGTTAGAGGTGAATTCTGGCGTCCGCCGGAAGCCGCGAATTTTATTGCGAAAAACTTTTTGAAAAGAGCTTGCGCGTGAGCTGGTGTTATAGTTCACTATAACACCTACATGAATCAGAGCGGACAAAACGGGACCTCGGACCTTTCTCAGAAGGGCGGGCGCGGACACAGGGATGAGTCGTGAATGGAACGATAGTCAGCCGATTTATCGCCAACTTCGCGATCGGGGCGTGCATATGATTCTCGACGGCGTGCTTAAAGAAGGCGATCCGCTGCCGTCGGTGCGCAATGTTGCGTCCGAGTATCGGGTCAATCCGCTCACCGTGCTGAAGGCTTATCAGCAGTTGGTCGATGAGGAGCTGGTCGAGATGAAGCGCGGGCTCGGCATGTTCGTGAAAGCCGGCGCGCGCGATCTTTTGTTGAAGGGCGAACGTCAGAAATTTCTCGCCGAAGAATGGCCGAGGGTCGCGGAAAAGATTCAGCGACTTGGCCTGACACAGAAAGAACTCGATGCCGCCGCGGCGAAATCGAAAGCCAGGAAGGAGAAGCGCTGAGGCGATGGCAACGATAGAAGCACGCGGTCTCCGCAAGGTTTTTGGCACAACGGTCGCGTTAGACGATGTCGATCTTCGTGTCGAGGAGGGCCGGATTCTCGGACTCATCGGTCCCAACGGCGCCGGCAAAACGACCGCGCTTAATGCGATCCTCGGACTCACTTCGTACGAAGGACAGTTGTCCGTGCTCGGTCGCGATCCGTGGAACGCGCGCGAAGAGCTCATGCGCGACGTCTCGTTCATTGCCGATGTCGCGGTGTTGCCGCGGTGGATTCGGGTTACGCAGCTGCTCGATTATGTCGCCGGCGTGCATCCGAAATTCGATCGCGCGAAAGCGGAAAGCTTTCTGGCGAAAACGACGATCAAGCAAAGCAGCAAAGTTCGCGAGTTGTCGAAGGGCATGGTGGCGCAGTTGCATCTCGCGATCGTGATGGCGATCGACGCGAAACTGCTGGTTCTCGACGAGCCGACGCTCGGCCTCGACATCCTCTATCGCAAACAGTTCTACGATTCGCTGCTGAACGATTACTTCGATGGCACTCGCACGATCATCGTGACGACACATCAGGTGGAAGAGATCCAGGATGTCCTGACCGATCTGAAGTTCATCAACCGCGGCCGCATCGTGCTCGAATGCAGCATGGAAGAATTCGAGGCGCGCTATGTCGAAGTGATGGTGCATCCGGACCATGTGGACGGCGCGCGATCGCTCAAGCCTATTCACGAACGCCAGGTGTTCGGCCGCAGCGTCATGCTCTTCGAAAATGTCGATCGTGGCCAGCTGGCCGCGCTCGGCGAAGTGCGCACGCCGAGCATCGCCGATCTGTTCGTCGCGGTGATGAATCATCAAACCGACCCGAAAGGAGCAACGAAATGAGCGCTGAAGCGAATAGGGCACCGGTCGCAACATCGAAAACTCAACCGATGTACTGGTCGGTGCTGCGCGAATTGTGGGAGAACAAGTCGATCTACATTGCGCCATCGATTGTTGCCGGGGTGATTCTACTCGGAGCGCTAATCAGCTCGGGACATCTGCCGGGACGCAGACGCAACGCCATGTTGCTTGATGAAGTGCACCGGCGCGCGGCCATCGAGCTGCCCTATAACATTGTGGCGATGATGCTCATCGTGACTGCGTTTATTGTCGGTTTCTTCTACTGCCTTGACGCGCTTTACGGCGAACGCCGCGATCGCAGCATTTTGTTTTGGAAATCGTTGCCGGTCTCGGACCTCACGACTGTCCTTTCCAAGGCGATCATTCCGCTCGCGATTTTGCCTGCGATTATTTTCGTAATCGTCACTGTCACGCAACTTTTTATGCTGCTCATCAGCAGCGCGGTGTTGTTGCCGAGCGGTCTCGCGGGAACGACCTGGGAAAACTTCAACCTGTTCCGGGAATTGGTGGTCCTGTTTTACGGCCTGACCGTGATCGCGCTCTGGCACGCGCCGATTTACGGCTGGGCGTTGCTGATTTCGGGAATCGCGCGGCGCGCGACATTTCTCTGGGCGGTCCTGCCGCCACTCGTGGTCGGCATTTTTGAAAAGGTCACCTTCAACACGAGTTTCTTCGCGTCGATGTTGAAGAACCGCTTGCTCGGCGCGGGCGACACGGCGTTCGATTTCCAAATGCATCGGAGCATTTCGATTGACCTGTTGTCCCAACTGACTCCGGGAAGATTTCTGGCCACGCCGGGACTTTGGATCGGTCTTTTGGTCGGTGCCGGTTTTGTCGTCGCGGCAGTTCAACTGCGTCGCTATCGCGGGCCGCTGTGATTCAAACTGAACCGAGGAGAGAAATCATGCATCCCACTGTTAAAGCCGCACGCATCGCCGGCTTCGTATATCTGTCGCTCGTCCTCATCGCGCCGTTCAGCATGCTTTACGTTCCAGGGAAACTCATCGTTCGCGGCAACGCCGCGGCGACCGCCGACAATATTCTCGCGCACGAGACGATGTTTCGTTTGTCGATCTTCGGGGATCTTATCGGGCACGTAATTTTTATCTGCCTCGGCATCGCCTTGTATCGCTTGCTCAGCAACGTGAACAAGACATGGGCGTTATTGATGGTGGCGTTCGTTTTGGTGTCCGCCGCGGTGGGATTTCTCAATGCCCTGAACAACATCGCCGCAGTCATTCTTTTTCGCGGCGGCGAATTTCTCGACGTGCTCGACAAATCGCAGCGCGACGCGCTCGCCATGCTGTTCATCCGGTTACACAATCAGGGAGAATTCATCAGCGAGATTTTTTGGGGCGTGTGGCTTTTTCCATTCGGATTGCTTGTCTATCGGTCCGGATTCCTACCGCGCATCCTGGGCATTTGGTTGATCATCGCCTGCTTCGCCTGGGTTGCGCTCAGCATTACGGCGCAATTCTTCCCCAGTAACTACAGCGCCGCTTTTGGTTGGTTGCAGCCGGCATTCTTCGCCGAAATGGCTATCGTGCTCTACTTCTTGATCAGAGGCGCCAATGTCAAAGCGCTGCCGGCCGAAGTAGTCTGATTTTGTTAGGCCGATGAAAATTAAACGCACTCTGAAATGGAGCGCACTCGCGATCCTTCTCATTCTCTTCGCCTGGTTCGAGTTCGCCTACTGGACTTCGACTAACGATTGCGATCGCAAGACCGCTTTGGCCCATCCGATGAAAGCTATTCGTTACTGCGAATACGGCCCGCCCGATGAGGTTCTGAAACTTGAACAAGTCGAAAAGCCGGTTCCGAACGACAACCAGATTCTCGTCCGCGTTCACGCCGTTTCCCTCCGATTTTACGACGGCGGAATGCTGCAAGGCGGTATCGGCAGACTTATCTTTGGACTTCGCAAGCCGAAAAACACAACGCCGGGATCTGACTTCGCGGGAACGGTTGAAGCGGTCGGCCGGAATGTGACCGAGTTCAAGCCGGGCGATGAAGTCTTCGGGGTAAGGGCAGGCGCTCTCGCCCAATACATTTGTGTCAGGTCCGCTGGAGCGATGGTTTCGAAGCCGGGCAACGTTACCTTCGAGCAAGCCGCGTCGATCCCTACCGCGCTTGTTGCTTTACAGGGCCTGCGCGACACGGCGCGGGTGAAAGCAGGACAAACGGTCTTGATCAATGGCGCGTCCGGCGGCGTCGGGACATTTGCCGTCCAGATCGCCAAGGCTTTTGGCGCGGAAGTAACCGGCGTCTGCAGCACGAGAAACCTGGACCTGATCCGATCGATCGGTGCCGATCACGTGATTGATTATACGAAAGAGGACTACACAAAAAGTGATCAGCGCTATGACGTAATCTACGATCTCGTCAGTAATCGTTCTTTTGCAGAACGCCGCCGCGTCCTCAAGCGGGGCGGTATCTGTGTCTTGGCCGGAGTAGGCGGCTCAGGAATGCGCAAAGAGACGTTGTTCAATATGGCTGGCGCGCTCACCGCCTCCCTTCGTTCGAAATTTGCGAACGAGAAGTTTGTCATGTTTGGCGTCGACATTAACAAAAAGGACCTCGGCATTCTGCGCGATTTGACGGAAAGCGGAAAGATCGTGCCCGCTCTCACCAAAACCTATCCGCTTACTGAAACCGCCGCTGCGTATACGTATCTCGAAACCGGTCATGCCAGCGGAAAGATCGCTATCACAATCGAATGAAACTCGTTAAGCGGATCTTAAAATGGACAGGCATCGTGGTGCTGTTCGTAGCGCTAGTAAGCAGCCTCTGGCTCTTTGTCGCCTATTGGAAATCGACTAACGACTGCGGGCGCAACGCCACTGCTCCGACCAATCCCGTGAAAGCTATCGTGAATTGCGAATACGGCGCGGCCAATCTCCAGCTCCGAGAACTGGAAAAACCGACGCCAATGGACAACGAAGTTCTCGTTCGCGTGCGCGCGGCCTCAATCAATCCGGTCGATGGCCACATGATCCGAGGGAGTTGGCTGATGCGCCCGATGAGCGGCATGCGCAAACCAAAAAACACCCGCTTCGGAACCGATTACTCCGGTATCGTCGAGGCAATTGGAAAAGATGTCACAAACTTCAAGCCAGGAGAGGAAGTTTTTGGCGCGAAGAACGGGGCGGTAGCGGATTACATCTGCGTGAAAGCGGATCGGGCGGTTGTGATGAAACCAAACAACGTCACATTCGAACAAGCCGGCTCGGTTGCGGTGGCCGGCCTCACCGCATTGCAAGGTCTTCGCGACAAGGGACACATTCAGGCCGGACAAAAAGTTTTGATCAACGGCGCGTCAGGCGGCGTTGGCACTTTCGCCGTCCAAATCGCGAAAGCGTTCGGCGCCGAGGTGACCGGAGTTTGCAGCACCCGCAATGTCGATCTTGTCCGGTCGATCGGCGCGGATCGCGTTATCGATTACACAAAAGAAGATTTTACTAAGACCGATCAACGTTACGATTTGATCTTCGATCTGGTCGGGAACCATTCATTTTCGGAACGCCGAAACGTCCTAACTTCGAACGGCATTTGTGTCCTTGGCGGAATTGGAGGAGCCGGATTTCATCCCGGAATGTGGGGACGTGTGCTTGGAAATTTCAAAGCCGCGTTCCAGTCGAAGTTCACCGGTCAGAAATTTGTCACCTACATTGCGAAACTGACCAAAGACGATCTGAATGTTCTGCGCGATCTGATGCAGTCCGGAAAAGTAGCGCCCGTCATCGATCGGACTTACAAAATAGGTGAGACGCAAGCGGCGCTTCGCTATTTGGAAGAAGGTCACGCGCACGGAAAAGTCGTGATCACCCTGGAGTAGTCGCAAGGAGCCAACCAATGACAACGACAATAATCGATAATTCACAACGCACGGCGGCGAAAGTCGCGGGAGTCGCCGGGCTGCTCGCATTCGCCTTGGTCGTTTTCGGCAACTACGTGCTGCTCGATCCGCTTATTGTTCCGCGCAACGCAGCCGATACCGCACGAAATATCCTCGCTCACCAAACGCAATTTCGTCTCGCGCTCATCTGCTTCATTACTTATGGCGTCGGCGCCATCGTTTTGTTAACCGCACTCTACGTCATCCTAGCGCCAGTAAATCGCGGTCTTGCCCTGGCCGGTGCATTGTTTCGCCTCGTCTTCGCGATGTTGTGGCTTATTGCGCCGCTGAATAGTTTGATGGCGCTTCGATTACTGGGCGACATCAGTTATCTGAAAATTTTCGAACCGGATCGACTCCAAGCGCTGGCGCGAATCCAAATCGCGGGAAGTTTCGACGATTATTATGTCGGTCTTCCGTTTTTCGGCCTCGCCGCGACAGTGTGCGCTTATCTCTGGCTCAAATCCGCATACATTCCGCGCGGATTGTCGATCTTCGGTGTGATCTCTTCGGCGTGGTGCGTGCTCTGCGCTTTCGTTTATCTGATCTTTCCCGACTTCAACAAAATCGTGAACGACTACATCTTCGATACGCCGATGGCGTTGTTCGAATTGGTCGTCAGCTTTTGGCTTCTCTTTAAGGGGTTAAGCCCGAAAATAGACATCAACGCGGAAACCTAGATTTATGATAAAGCGCATACTGAAGTGGACCTTCCTCCTGATTCTAATCGGCGGCTTCGTTTGGTTCGAGATCGCTTACTGGTCCTCAACCAACAATTGCGACCAGAAGATCGCGCCGACCAATCCAATGAAGGCCATCGTTTACTGCGACTACGGCCTGAACAATCTCAAGCTCGCGGAAATTGAAAAGCCGACTCCCACCGATGAGCAAGTGTTGGTCAGAGTTCGCGCGGCTTCTATTAACCCATACGATTGGCACTTCCTCGAAGGCTCGCCCAAGGTCATGCGCGGAATGATAGGCGGGCTGCGCAAACCAAAAGACATCCGGCTCGGTGTCGATTTTGCCGGCGTCGTTGAAGCAGCCGGCAAAAACGTGACCCAGTTTAAAGTCGGCGACGAAGTCTTTGGCGGAAGACAGGGCGCGTTAGGCGAATACGTGTGCGTCAAAGCCGATCGCGCGATCGCGCACAAACCGGCCGAGCTCAGCTTTGAGCAAGCGGCTTCGATCAACATCGCCGGGCTCACCGCGTTGCAAGGACTGCGCGACAAGGGAAAAGTTCAGTCCGGGCAGAAAGTTTTGATCAACGGCGCGTCCGGCGGCGTCGGCACGTTCGCGGTTCAGCTTGCGAAAATCATGAGCGCGGATGTCACCGGCGTATGCAGCACGCGAAATGTCGATCTTGTGAAATCGCTCGGCGCCGATCACGTGATCGATTACACCAAGGAAGATTTCACCAAGGGCGATCAAAAATACGACGCCATTCTCGACAACGTCGCGAATCGCTCATTGTCAGAATGTCGAAAAGTTCTGACGCCCAACGGCAGATTCGTCTTGATCGGCGGCGGCGGTGCGAACGAGCAAGGGTGGATCGGCCCGCTCGCTCTCCCGTTCAAAGCGATGATCTATTCATGGTTCGTCAGCCAGAAAATGGGAATGATGATGGCGGAAACCAGCCAATCCGACCTGACCTATTTGGCCGAGCTGATTCAATCCGGAAAGCTCAAGCCGGTCATCGACCGCACCTACAAGCTGAGCGAAACCAAAGACGCAATGGCTTATCTCGAAGAAGGCCACGCTCGAGGGAAAGTGGTAATCACTCTGGATTGAGAGCGACTTGGGGCGCGCAGTTACACTCCTTTTGTTGAGGGCACGAGAATCGCATCGCGCATGCCGTGAAGAAATTTTTTGTCGGCGGGAACGATGGTGGCAAGAGCGCCGCGCAATTTCACCCGATCGTTTTCCACAAAATAATACGGACAAAGACGAACGCGGCCTTTCATGGTCTTTAATTCGCCGGAATCCGAATCCCAATAGCGATGATCGAGCAAGCGGCCTTTGTGAAAGCGCTGCATGATCGTCGGCGACGAGTCGAAAGTGGCGAGCGCATTTTCGATCCTCTTTTCCCATTCGGCGTGCGCGAGATCGGAGCCGAGCGAAATTCCGCGACTGCCCCAGCCGAGCGGCGAAAACCCGCTCACTTTCAAGAGAAGATCGCGCTCTTTTTGGCTGAGCCGGGCCGCTTCGCGCCAATCATGGATTTCGAGACGCGGAATGACTGCGTGCTGCGGCAATGGCGTTGGATCGAGCATCCACGAGTAGGGGATAACTTCCTGAAGTTTGAGAAAATATTTTTCGCCGAGCTCGCGTCGCCAAAATTCATGGAGCGGTTTCAACCAGAATAATGCGAACCACATTTTTTCTTCAAGGAACGGTTTGATCGGCGGCGTGATTGTGACGCGACCTTCGGCATTTGCGCGCAGGAGATTGTCGATCTTTGGAATGTTCGGCAGATCGAACAATTCAAAGAAGCGGTAAACAGCGCGGCCATCCCGCGGCTGGTAGTTTTCCGCAGCCACGACGCGCAGATCCAGATCACGATGTCGATCTTTTAAGCGCGCGACGATCCATTCCATCTCTGGTCGATAAGTGGCTGACTCCTGGGAAATGACGATGTCGCCGCCATTCGGCAAAACGCTTTCAAATCCATCCAGCATTTCCTCAGCGCCACCGATAATTTCTTTGTCGAACGCGAAAAACATTTGATTCAGCCAGGCAGTTAAACCGATTCCGCCCGGAACAGAATCGATTTCAGCGATGATGTAGCCGTTGTCGGTAAGAATCAGATCCGGCCGAATCACTCGCGGCAGATCGTCCCGGATTTCTTTGCGCCGGGAAAACTCGACTAATTCTTTCGGTTTACCGGCGTCGAGATAGCGCGCGACCCACTCGGGCTGCTTCCCTTTGACGCTAAGTTGGTAAAGCTGATTGCAGGCGCGCTGAAAAACGAACAAGCGATGGCCGAGTTGCTCGAGCTCGGTTAGAAATTTTTGCTCGATCGGAAACGCGTCCGGCGAAAGCAGCCAATCCTTTTCCGCAAAAAGGCCCTCTTTGGGGAAGGCTTTGCGGATGATGTCGATCTTATTGTCTTGCACGAGCATCGAGTCGAGAACTCTCAACTCTCAACCATCAACTCTCAACTTCCTCATCTGCCCGCCGCCATCTTTTTCAACGCGAGTTTGACCAGTTCTTCCGCCGATTTCGCTTCGCCTTGTGTCTGCAAATCGCGAACGGCTTTGTGCGCGTCGACCTGTTTGTAACCAAGCGCGATCAACGCGAGCACCGCTTCGTTCGCCTGTTCCTGTTCCGGCGTCGGCGCGTGCGCCGCAGTCGCAGCTTCCCAGGCCGCCGCCACGCCGAGTTTGTCTTTCAATTCCAGAACGATCCGTTCCGCAGTTTTTTTGCCGAGCCCGCTGATTTTCGAAATCGCCGCGATGTCGGAATTCACCACCGCAGTTTTGAAGTTGGTGACGCTCATTCCGCTTAGGACGGCCAACGCCAGTTTCGGGCCGATCCCGCTCACGTTGTTCACGAGCAAGCGAAACAAATCGCGCTCGGGAATGGTCATGAACCCGTAAAGGATGTGCGCGTCTTCGCGAACGGCGAGATGGGTCAGGATCCGGATTGGCTGTCCAACGGCCGGAAGTTTGTCGTAACTCGATAGCGGAATGAAAACTTCGTAGCCGACACCGTTCACGTCGACCGTCGCCTGCGTCGGCAGCGCGCTCACGAGTTTGCCATCAAGAAACGTGATCATGTGACGCAACGCTTCATCAATCCGGCTTCAACACAAGCGCTAGATCGACATTCTTGCCCTTCGCGACATTGAATCCGGAAGTTGGGAAAATTTTCCACGTCGCCGGAAAATCCGGAAAAGTTTTCGAAACGGCGGAGGTCGGAAGGATGACAAAGCGCGCTCCGTCCTTTTGCATGAATTGCGCGGCGTTATTCAAGTTTAATGGAGTCATCCAGCCTTTCACCCGTGTCCGGAAATACCAAACCAAACTCGGTTCCTGAAAATCGACCACGCCGAATTCCATTTTCGGTCGCAATTGCTCTCGAGTTTCTCGAAAAAGCTGGGACGCTGGAAAAAATTGCGCCGCGAATGGCGCCGCAAACAGCGCGAGCGCAAGATAAAGACAGATCGCGAAAGTCCCGGCGCTTTTCAGGAAACGTTCGCTGTTGATGCGTCGTGCCAGCAACAAGGCGAGCAAAGGAAACGCAGGCAGCGTGTAATGCGGCAACTTCGTTTTGATCAAAGTGAAGATGATGAAGATAACTCCGGCGCCGCAGAGCAAGTAGATGTCGATCTGGTCGCGTTCGCGCCAAAGTTTTTTCGTGAGCGAGGGCAGTTTAATCGACCAGGGAAAAAAGCTGGCGAAAACGGTGACGAAATAAAACGGCAGGAGGAGAAGATAAACGCCTAGCGAATTTGCGCCGTGGCCTTCCATCGCGCCAAACGATCGGCCAATAACGTGTCGCCCAATCCCAATCCTTAAGAATTCGCCGTGCGTTTGAATCAGAGCGGGAATGCCCCAGAGAGCAACGATGGCGAGCATGAGCAAAATGCCGCGCAAAAACTTGAAGCGCTTTGCCAGTTCGACGTCGCGCACAAAGAATTTCATCGCGGCGAGCGTTAAGAGCGGCATCCAGGCGATTGGTCCCTTTGCGAGAAAACCGAACGCGAGCGAGAAATAGAAAACGAACCACCATTTCCAGACTGCGCGCTGAATCAATTCGTACCCCGCCCAGTGCGCAATTGTGACAAACAAAACCAGCCACATATCGGCGACCGCCGCTTTAGCGTGGATAAAAGTTTGGAGCGACAACGTGAAAATGATCGCCGCCCACCAGCCGATGTGCTCGCCGCCGATTCTTCTTCCCCACGCCAGGATCGACATCGCCACGAGCGCGGCGGCGATTGCGGATGGAAAACGCGCGGCGAAATCGTTTTCGCCGAAAATTCTATAGCTCGCGACCTGCGCCCAATAGGTGAGGGGAGGTTTGTCGAGGCGCAGCCGATTATTGAAATGCGGAACGATGTAATCGCCGCGCTCAATCATCTCGCGCGACGCTTCGGCAAATCGCGGCTCGTCGCGATCGATCAGCGGAACGCTCCACGTCCCGACAAGGTGGAAAAGCAGGCATCCCAAAAACAGCAACCCGTAATTGACACCGACTTTCGTCGCGTGCTCGCGATTTATCGGAGTTGAGATATTCACGTGCGGCCCCAAAATAGCGTTCGGCGAATCTGACGGAAACTTTATTGTGAAGCGCAGCACCATTTTTTACTGGCTGATCGGCATCGTGATTGTCGCCGCGCTCATCGTGGCCGCGTTTTATCTGGATGATGCAGTTCGCGATTTCATGGCACGGCATCAAAATCCGAGTATGCGCAATTTCATGCGCAATGTGAGCCGATTCGGCGATTGGCCGGAACACTTTGTCCCCGGGCTTATTCTTGCGGGCGCCGCGTGGTGGCGTGGAAACAAAAAATGGACACGCATTTTTCTCGCGATGCTGATCGCGCTGTCGATCGCGGGCTTGGCTGGGCGCGCGATCAAGATTTCGACGGGCCGAGCGCGGCCATCGGTTAAAGCCGAGCAAGTTTGGAATGGCCCACGCTGGAGCTCCAAATACCACGCCTTCCCATCCGGGCATGTCGTTGCTTCGACCGCATTCTTCGCCGTCCTGGTTTTCGCGAACTGGCGAATTGGATTGGGGTGCCTCGCGATTCCGATGCTAATTGGTTTCTCGCGCATCTACGGCGGCGCGCATTATTTGTCGGACGTCGTTTGCGCAGCGGTGCTTGGAATTCTGTGCGCGATTCTGGTTTGGCGAATCGCTTCCCGCGGAATCGAAAAAGGCAGAGTTTCAAGCTAAGCGCGCGTCCTTGCTCAAGGCCGCACCAATGGCACAGTTCTCGCGACCGCAACCTCGGGAGGGGTGGCAGAGCGGTTGAATGCGCCGGTCTTGAAAACCGGAAGGCCGAAAGGCCTCGTGAGTTCGAATCTCACCCCCTCCGCCAATTCATTTTCCAAAACCGCATTGGGCTCGACAGTCATATATGTTCATGCGAACTTATATCCGGGATGAAAAGGAAAGCGTTCCGACCAGTCATCAACGAGACGCCGCAAAGTCGGGAGGGGATCCACGGGCGCGGCGCTTCCTGGAGCCCGGCCAATCGATTCGAAAAGCTCCATGTCGATCTTAACGATACCGATGTTGTCGATGCCGATCCTGAAGAAGCGGAGAAACCGCGACGCGTGACGCAATATTTCGACGACAAAACCAAAACCATCATCGCGCGCAATCAAAGTCCGGACGTCGGATTCGAAACGAGCATCAATCCCTATCGCGGTTGCGAGCACGGCTGCATTTATTGTTTCGCCCGGCCAACCCACGAGTATCTCGGCTTTTCCGCCGGTCTCGATTTCGAATCGCGCATCATGGTGAAGCACGACGCGCCGCGGCTGCTTGAAACCGAATTGTCCTCGCCGAAATGGAAACCGCAGTTGCTAATGATGAGCGGCGTGACTGATTGTTACCAACCGGTCGAGCGCAAGTTGCGGATCACACGGCGCTGTCTCGAGGTGATCGCGAAATTCAGGAACCCGGTTGCGATTCTGACGAAAAACAAATTGGTCACACGCGACATCGACATCTTGTCAGAACTAGCGAAACACAAATGCGCGGTCGTGAATCTTTCAGTAACGAGTCTCGACCCGAAACTGCAGCAAATCCTCGAGCCGCGAACATCGCCGCCCGCCGGGCGTCTGGACGCGGTGGCGCAATTGCGCGCGGCGGGAATTCCAGTCGGCGTGATGGTCGCGCCGGTAATTCCGGGAATTAACGATCACGAAATTCCGGCCATCGTCGCAGCTTGCGCCAAAGCCGGCGCGCAATTTGCCGGACATGTGCTGCTCCGTTTGCCGTGGGCGGTCGCGCCCTTGTTCGAGCGCTGGCTCGACGAACATTTCCCGGAACGGAAGGCGAAAGTATTGGAGAGACTGCGCCACGCTCGCGGCGGGGAACGTCTTTACGATTCGCGTTGGCGGAAGCGACAGACCGGCGAAGGCATTTTTGCCGAGCAAATCGCAAACATGTTCGAAGTCGCTTGCCGGCGTGGCGGAATGACGGAGCGACCGAAACTTTCGATTGCTTCGTTCAGGAGAACGCATCAGCAACTTGAAATGTTGTAGAGGCGCTTGTGCCAAGCGCCTGTTTGCTAATTCGGCGTTTGAGAACAAACGCCGCTACAACTTCTTCGGCTTCGCCAGCGTCACTCTTCCCAAGATCGACAACATCAAAGTTCCGCCGATCAGACCGAATGGCGCCATGAAATAGAAATACCAGCCCCAGCTGCGATCAAGAAACGCGCCGAGAAAGATTCCAGCCAAACTGCCACCGAAATATTGGAACGAATCGATTACGCCCGAAGCGAAGCCGGCCATCTTTGCGCCGCCAATGTCCATCGCGGCGGCGGTTCCAAGAATGGAGTGAGTCGCGTTCGCAGTGAGCGAAATGAGCACCAGAAAAACGATCGCGGCGTTGACGCTATGAAATTGGGCGGCCGCAAGAATGATGATCGTTTCCAAAAAGTAGAGTCCGGCCGCAACCGGTGCCCGGCGTCCTCCGAAGACGGTGTCTGAAATGTAACCCGATGCGAGCGAGCCGACCGAAGCCACGAAAGGAATGAGAAAGCCCAGGAATTGAAATTGAGCCGACTGATAGTCAACGTGGTGCACCTCTAGCATGAACCTCGGGAACCACTGATCGATGCCTTGCCGAACGGATCCGGTGCAGGCGTAGGCGAGCGCAATGATCCAAATCACCGGATTTGTGACGATCGTTTTAAAAACATCGAGCACGTTGGCTTGCACTTGGCCGCCAACTCCCTCCTCCGGATTGACCGGTGGAAATTTCACTTCCTCCGGCGTGTCTTTGACAATTAGCGCCATACACGTGCCAATGAGAACGGCGATCCCAGCTGGAATCCAGAAGAGCCAGCGCCAATGGAGCGGCGGAATTTGAATCAGACCGAGGAATCCGAATCCAGCGAGGAGCGCTGGACCAATTTTGAAAATTCCAAAACGGCCGAGGTTGATCATGAAACCGAAGATGCCGGCGAACCGCCCGCGCTCGTTGTGGCGAAACCAAGCCGCATTGATCTTCACCATTCCCGGCGCGCCGAACGCCTGCATGTAGCCGTCGATTCCGCGAATCACTACAAACAATGACAACAGGCCCCAGAACGATGCGACACCGAAGAGGATATTCATCACGACTGTGCCCGCCGCGCCGATCAGCATCGCGCGCTTGCCGCCGAGTCGGTCCGTGAGCAGTCCGTTCACGATCTGGCCGCACGCGTAGGCGATCAGCGCGGTCGTGATGATTTCGCCCATTTGCTTTTTGGTGAAACCGAACTCGCCGCTGATCGCGCTATTCGCGATCGAAAGATTGTAGCGACACATGTAGAACGATGTGTAAAGCAGGCCGACGAAGGTCCAATTCAATCCGCGCCGCGCGCGAAAGCCGGGTGGATGTTTAACGAAAACGGAATCGTCTGGCATGGATTTGAGATTGCGCAGGAATTGCACGGTGGCGCACGCTCAAATTCGCGGGCGCCCATCGTGTAGGTTCGACGAAGTGCATTCGACGCTCTTCCTAATTGGCGTAAATTCTGCACGTGAATAAGCCCATGCTTTTTCTTTTCGCTATTGGCGCAGCAATTTGTGTTGCGGAGCCTCCCGATCCGGTGCGTCTAAAGTACGAACCCACCCAGCCAAAGTTCTTAGTTCCGGTCTCCCCGGGTGCTGGCCGGGATTATGAGAAAGCCGTCGAGAAGATTTTGGATAGCAGAAGGGGGTTTGGAACAATGATTTATGAGACGGTCGGTGAGTTCTTTGCGATCTCCGTGTGGGGAAAGGATTACGCCGCCAATGCCGACAATGAGCATCCGCTGTATAATTTCATAACTTATCTTCAGCTCAACGGTGCAAGTGGCGACGCCAAAGCAACAAAAGATGTGAATGTTCCGATCGACATTGATTTCGCGATCGCGGTTCAACGCGCCTGGGCGACGATGTTGCTCAAGACACGGTGGCCAGAGAAGAGTTTTTTAGGTGCAGATGGCTACACTGCAGAATTTTCGTGCTCGGTTCGCAGTGCGGGCAGCGTATATGGCTACACGTGGAGTCCTCACGAAGGTCTGACCAAAGAGATGGTGGATCTGGGTTTCGCTCTTGCCGATTATTGCAAGGCGCCTTCCGCCCACCGACCGAAACTGCGTGAAAAGCTGATGGCCCGGTTAAGAGATTTTGAGCAAAAGGCAGGGAAAACTAATTAGCGTTGAGAGATGGTGCGCGATGCTGGTATCGAACCAGCGACCCCTTGCGTGTGAAGCAAGTGCTCTACCACTGAGCTAATCGCGCGCTAAAGAGAGTGAACAGTGATGATTGATGAGTAACGAGTCAAGCGGCTTGCGATTTTGGGACACCGTTCTATTTAGAAGACATGTCCGAACACAAAATGACTCTTACCTGGAAGCGCGGCGATGCGCCGTTCGAGTATCAAAAGTATCCGCGCAATCACACTTGGAAATTTGATGGCGGCCATGAAATGACCGCGTCCGCCGCGCC